>JAEEGL011058295.1_pt1 | contig 10671 bp, 6 predicted proteins | sample 9134231 | NCBI WGS metagenome assembly JAEEGL01 (sample SAMN16246548, study PRJNA631951) | gut metagenome | biome: gut microbiome; feature: rumen; material: fiber-attached | host: Bos | place: Iran: Karaj | collected 2018-10 | reverse complement strand
ATGCAGCCTCCGGGGAAACGGATAAAGCCCGGCTTCAGATCATAGAGCGCCTCGAAAAGATCCCTTCGGAAAACGCCTGCGACGGCATCATCCGGGATCATGGAAATCAGGTCAAAGTCGCAGGTCCCAGGGATATCAAGCACCATCACGAAATCAGCTCCGCGCACATCCTCGTCTGCGGTAATATCAACCGTGTACCTGTTCCATGTGCAGGCAGGCTGTTCCCCTTCCTTCTCCGGATCTGAATCCACTGCCCGTCCCGCAGGAACCATGAACGGATAGTCCTTTGCAAGGTCCTTTGCCTTCTGTGTCAGATCTACAAACGGGAAGTGGGGATAGGTTGTGTGAAGCGGCGCCTTGCCGCAGGCAAAGATCCTGCCGTCCTTTACAACGGACACGCAGACCGCGGCGCTCCCCCTGGTAATCATCCTCGCGTAGAAGGATACATGATAGGTCATACCCTTTTTCAGGCAGATCCCGTCATAAGCCTTGTTGGCAAAGCCCTGCCCTGCCTGCGATGCCGTAAAGCGAAGGTAATGCGGATTCTGTTCACTTAACGGATCCCCTGTCACGAACAGGAGTCTCGGCAGACACCCCGGATCCGTATCATTTGCACGCGCGCTCCACGCGTAGCCGGGATCCGGCAGCAGATAAAAGCTGTCCGGATTACCATAGGCATCTCCTGCCTCAAAGGAGCGGTTCTCTATCATCTCCGCATAGAGACCGCCGTCCGCGGCATAGTTAATGTCCTCAAAAAAGAGCCCGATCATTCCCGGCGTCACCGGGTGAAGAGCCTTATCTGAAAGCTGTAGTTTCATCGTTTCCTCCGATCACCGGGCAGACATGGTAAAACAGTATTCACCGCTCCCGAGCTCTGCTTCCTGTTTCCCCGGAAGACGCAGCACAGCGGCCGTATTCTCCGGGATGATCACATGGTAGATATATTCCCCGCAGGGTATTGTACTACCCTTTACCTGCATTGTACCATCTCCTGAACCGTCTCCTGAAGAGTTTTCATTAAAGACAGCGGAATTGTCGCTCTTCTTCCACTCCGCGGCGATCCTCCCGTACGGGCTTTCGATCTCTCCGCAGGCAGAATCAAAGTGTCCGGCATGCGGCTCCAGGATAAATCGCTGATATCCGGGATGCTCCTCATCCGGGCGGATCCCGAGAACATACATATACAGCCACTCCAGCACGGCTCCGAGCGAGTAGTGATTGAAGGAGTTCATGCTGTTATGCCCGCCGAAGCCGTTTTCAATGGTAAAGGAATCCCATCGCTCCCAGACGGAGGTGGCCCCCTGTGTCACGGGGTAGAGCCAGGAAGGGCACCTTGTCTGGCTGATCAGGCGGTAGGCGTCGTCTGCATGCCCTGTCACGGTCAGCATGGGGCACAGAGGGGTTGTCCCGAAGAACCCTGTGTAAACCCTGTAATCCGATTTCTTCGTGACATCGCTCAGCAGATCGCCGATCTGCGGGATTCTTTCCTCCTTCACCATCTTATAGGCGAGCGGCAGGGCATAGGAGCACTGCGTATCATCCTTTGTCCTTCCCGTCGCGGGATCAAAATACAGCGCGTCAAATTCTTCCCTGAGATCCTTGTAGAGCCGGCGGTACCCGGCCTCATCCTCTTTTTCCCCGATCGCTCCTGCGAGCTTTGCCATAAGATACGCATCATATCCGTAGAACGCGTGGCAGATGAGCTTCAGATCGGTCTCCTTCAGTGCAAGCCAGTCTCCAAGCGTAAAGCCGACGGCAAGACTGCCTGCCTTATAGTTGCGGGCGCTGTATTCCATAAAATGCTTCAGGGCGGGGTAATTGTCCCTGATTACCTTCGTGTCCGCGAACTGCTGCCAGACTTCCCAGGTCACCTGAATCGCGGAGCTCTCGTAGGTAAAGCCCCCGAAACCTCCGCCTACCGGCGCAATGTCCGGAAACTTTCCGCTCTCCTCCTGAAGGTCGCGCATGGCCTCGAGCCAGCGAATGTAAATGTCATGCGCGGAGGCTGCGTTCAGGCAGGCGCTCCTTGCGAAAACAGCCGTATCGCCGTCCCATCCCATGCGCTCATTGCGCTGCGGGCAGTCTGTCGGGATACTGATAAAGTTGGACTGCATGGATCTTCGCACATTTGCGATAAAACGGTTTGTCAGCTCATCCGATACCTGAACCTTGCCGGTAAGGACAGGTACAGAGGAGAGGACCTTCATTTTCACATCCGAAAGCGCGGGTTTTGCGGATACGCCCCGGATCTCGATGTAGCGGTATCCGCGGAAGGTAAAGCGGGGCATATAAGTCTCTCCCTCCGGATCCCCGCGGAAGGTGTACAGGTCCGTGCAGTCCGCGTCGCGCAGGTTCTCCACCATAATCGCTCCGGCCTTACCCGCAAACTCGGGAATATCCGGATACAGGAGCTCCGCATAGCGCAGCATCGCCTGACTGCCTCTTTCTCCGCAGAGCTTCAGCTCGGGAACGCCTGCCACATTGACGCCCATGTCATAAACATAGACGCCGGGCTCCGGCTCCGATACGCTGACCGCCGTCAGAGTATAGCTCTCCTTTACTCCCTCTCCCGTCTGGCCGGCGAGAACCGGCTCTGTCACATTCACCTCAGGCCACTGCATCGGGCCAAAGGAAGGCGTGTCCTCTTTTCTTACGGGACAGACGGGGATGATCTCCGGCTTTTCCCAGGAGCTGTCGTCATAGTCCGGCTCCGAGAAGCCCTCGAACGCTTCCGCGCGCACGGCGTCAAAATGCTCCCCGTGGAAAAGGCCTGCGTAGGTCCAGGGTCCCTCGCCGCAGTATTTCCAGTTTTCGGTGTCTGTCGCAACAGCCTCGAGCGAACCGTCCGCATAGGTCAGCTCAATCCTGCCGATAAACGATTCCCGATCGCCGTAGTAGTTGTAGTTCTGAAGGTTAAAGGTCTGGGCGTCGCTCCACCAGCCTGAGGAAAGAATGACGCCGACTGCGTTTTTCCCCGGTTTAAGGAGGTCTGTGATGTCATAGGTCTGGTACATGATCCTCCGGTCATACTGGGTCTGTCCGGGGTTGAACCAGGTATCCGTCACTTTCTTTCCGTTGATGCTGCACTCGTAAATTCCTCTCGCCGCGGCATAGAGCCTCGCGCCGGCAAGAGGAGAATCCTCTCTTACCGCAAAGCACCTCCGCAGCATCGGGATGGAGGTATGGCTCGGGTCTTTAGTCTCAAAGAGGTCTGCGTCCCCGGCGCTGAGTGTGCGGTGCTCTTTGTCCTCATAAACTGCGGCGCACGGAACCCGGAGATTCCTGACCTCCATGGACAGAATCTCTGCGCTCTGGCCGCGCCTTAAATACCAGCCGATCCGGTTCAGCCTCGGCCAGGTGTTGACGTCGTTATCTCCCAGGGGATTCAGCTGCCTGGGAGCCTCCATTTTCCCGAAGAACCGCTCCTTTACGGTGACGTCCACGCGCCTGCCGTCAAAATCCGCATAGGCGCAGTCACCCGTCACGCGGATGCACAGAATATGGGGATCTGTAAGATTCTCCTTTGTAAGGAGTGCCCTGTGCTCCGGATCGTCATAGTCGCGAAGAGGAACCTCTGCAAACGGCTCGCCTCCCTGCATGTCCTCCGGATCCTCCGGGGAAATGCCGACTCTCCAGATAAGGAGCCTGCTCTCCTCTCCCGCTTCGATTTCGTAACAGAAATAATTTTTCCTTCCAAAGGCGCGCCTGTCGCCCTCGCCGAAGACAAGGCCGATGCGGCTGCTCTCCTTGTGCAGGCGGAATTCCATGCTGAGCGCAAAGACACTCCTTACATCCGCCTCGAGACTTGGGCGGTTCGGGCCGATCCATTCCCCTCCGAAGGCATTACTGCAGGAATTTCCGTCAGAATCACTGCCGGAATCTGCGTCGGAAACGCCGAGGCCGGTCTCAAAATACTGCACATCACTGACGGCGGTTTCTCCCCTGGTGTCCGCAGCCTGCACCTGCCAGTAATACCTTGTCCTGTTTTCAAGCGCCTTTCCCGCATATTCCAGTCCTACGCTCTGCCCGCTCTTAACAGCTCCACTGTCCCATATGTCTGACGAGCCCGGAGCCATACCCACCGTGACACGGTACCCGGTCTGGAGTATCCCCCGCGCGGAAGGGTCTTTCCCGGCGCGAAGCTTCCAGGAGAACCGCGGCCTTTCCACATCGATACCGATCGGATTATCCCTGTATTCTGTCCTTAGATCGTAGAGTTCCAGTGCCATTTTTTCCTCCATGCCGTCTGCATACGGCCCTGTAGTAATCCTATAGTAATCCCTGTAGTAATCTTCATGTGATAAAGGAAGGGCAGCAGACATCGCCTGCCTGCTGCCCTCTGCTGATTAAGTTTTCTGATTGCTGCCGTAAGGTGCTCCCGGCACTGTATGCCGGTATGCTGTATTACTCGGTAATAACGCCCTCACCCTTTGCAATGGTGTCAAGGTTGACCTGAGGAGTCTTTGTCGGGCCGTTTGCTGCAAGCCACTCGTCAAGCTGAGCCTGCTTTGCATCCATAACGGTCTGCAGTCCTGCTGCATACAGAGCATCATTGAGCTGCTTTAAGGTAGCTTCGACATTGGCGGCACCGCCGACAGAACCGGTCTCAAGAGCGGGCCTGTAGGTAGCCAGTGCGTTCTGCAGAGCGGTGATCTGTGTCTGGTACTCGCTCGCATCCCACATGAAGCCGTGTGCGGGTGAATACATTGCCCAGTCATTGTGGTGCTGGAGCTTGTTCCAGTAGTCAGCATCCTTGCTGCCGTCATTCCAGACGTAGGACTGGAACTGGTTGCCCAGGCACCAGCCGCTGTTCTGGTGATACTTGAAGTTGGAATCATCTACGCCTTCAGGGAAGTATGCGGTGCCGTCGTCAAGAACGACATAGTCCTGTCCCTCGATACCATACTGATACAGGTTGTACCATGTGGGATCGCTGTACATCACGGAGATGAACTTGAAGGCCATCTCAGGGTCGTCGGAGTTGGAAGCAATACCGGTGTCGAAGAAGGAAACGTTGGTGGTGGAGATTCCGCCCTCAACCTGGTTCTCAAAATACATCGGATAGAGCTTCACGCCGCGGGATGCTTCATGCTCTGCAAGGAAGCCGGGCTTGATTGCGGTTGCATATGCGAAGGTATTGCCTGCCTTCATCATAGTCGCATCACCCTGCGTATCGGTAGCGGCATCTTTGTAGATGTAACCGGCATCATACCACTCGGCAAGTCTTGTGACTGCTTCCTTATAGGCTTCTGTCTCGAATTCGTTGACAACCGTTGTGGAATCACGGTCAGATTCCCAGTCGAGAACGCCGAACTGGTCAGCAAGCTCGTCGAAGAATGCAAATCTTCTCATAGGGCTGGAAGAACCGCTGAGGTACAGAGGAGTCATCTCGGGATGAGCCTGCTTTACAGTCTCAAAGATATCTGTAGCAACGGACCAGTCATAGACCTTGCCATGGTACTCATCATCACGGGTAAGACCGTATTTCTCGGTGATGCCGAGCTCATCGCAGATGTCCGCTCTCATAGCCAGGCCGCCGAGCTCAACAGATTCCTTGTTTGCGGGGAAGCCGAACAGGACGCCGCCCATCTGGCCGACATATGCGTTCGCCTCGCCGAGCGCCTCGACGATCTTCTTGCCTTCAGGAGTATCCATATAGGGGTTCATATCCACGATACCATTCATCGCGATCCAGCTGGATGCGTTGGTATAGTAGATCGGCATGACATCGAGCTTGTCTCCGCCGGAGATCATGAGCTGGATGGTCTGCTGGTACTGTGCGAACTCGAGGGGAAGGAGAGTCAGGCGGATGTGATAATTCGGGATCAGGTACTCGTTCATCGCATCCTGGACAACCTGTCTCTGGCCTGCATCCTGCTGATAGAACTCGATGTAGGCAAAGGTCAGGTCATAGGGATTCTCCGCTGTATACTCGCCGACAGATGTCTTTGTAACAGAAGCGTCTGATGATGCCTCAGCAGATGCCTCAGCTGTCTCACCTGAAGCCGCGGGAGCCGCCGCAGAACCGGAGCCGCTCTCAGTCTTGGCGCCGCCGCAGCCCGCCAGGAGCGATGCGGTCATGCCCAGTGCGAGCACGATTGACAATACTTTCTTCTTCATTCCTTGTCCTCCTAGAAATTTGTGACGCAAATGCGCATTTATGCTTATCCCTTGACAGCGCCTAAGGCGATGCCCTTGGAATAATACTTTGAGAATGTGGGGAATATCAGCATGATCGGCAGGATCGCAACGAAAGCGATCGCCATCTGCACGCCCGTTGTGGGGATGGCTGCCGCGGCGCCGGAGACGTTCGAGTTCGAGCTCTGCGCCAGATACTGAATATTCTGCACCATGTTGTTCAGAAGGTTCTGGATGTTATAGATGTCCTTGTTCTGAACGATATAGTACAGGCCGTTGGTCCAGTCGTTCCAGTAAGCAAGGCCCGCGAAGGTTCCCATCGTGACCAGGATCGGCTTGCCCAGAGGCAGGACAATCTGGCGGAAAATAGTAAACTGCGGCGCCCCGTCGATCTCTGCCGCTTCGTAAAGCGCGTCCGGAATGCTGGTTGAGAAATAGGTGCGGATCATCATGACGTTCCATGCGGACAGCAGAAGGTTCGGCAGAAGCTGTGCCCATATCGTGTCCTTGATGTGGAAGGTTCCGGACCACATCAGATAAGCGGGAACGATACCGCCGTTGAACAGCATGGTAAAGAATACGTAGAAGTTCAGGAACGTTCTTCCCGGAAGGTTCTTGACCGACAGCGGATATGCCATCAGGGCTGCAAGGAACACATGAATCAGGGTTCCGACTGCCGTGATCAGGATCGAGATACCGTAAGCCTTAAGGATCTGCTGGCCGGAGCGGAGAATGTATGCATAGGAATCTGCCGAAAACTTTCTGGGGAAGAAGGAATATCCCTTTGCGACCAGTGTTGCCTCCTCCGTCAGGGATGAGCTGAACAGAAGCAGGAAAGGCGCGATAACGCAGGCTACCATAAGCAGCAGAATGATATTGGTAACAATTGAATAAGCGGAAAACGGCTTTTCTTTCATGGTCTCCTCCTTTCCTCAGAACATCGCATTTTCTTTGCTGAATCTGCGGACGATCGCGTTGGCGGTCAGGACGATGATGAAGCCAACCACCGACTGATAGAAGCCTGCCGCCGCGGACATGCCCACGTTTCCGGACTGCATCAGTCCTCTGTAGACGTAGGTATCGATAACGTTCGTCGTGGAGAACAGAAGGCCGGAGTTTCTGGGCACCTGATAGAACAGGCCGAAATCGGAGTAGAAAATCCTGCCGACGCTCATCAGTGTCAGCGTGATGATTGTGGGCTGCAGGAAGGGCAGCGTGATATATTTGATCTTCTGCCATCTTGTTGCGGAGTCGAGCTCGGCCGCCTCATACAGCGAAGGATCAATGCCGTTGATCGCGGAGATGTAGATAAGGCACCCGTAGCCGATGCCCTTCCAGGTATTCGCGACGATCAGGATAAACGGCCAGTACTTCGGCTGTGAATACCAGTCAACCGGATTGATCCCAAGGGCGGGAAGGATCGAGTTGTTCACGATACCTGTGCTCTGGGAAAGGAAAGCAAATACGATGTAGCCCAGGATAACCGCGCTCATCAGGTAAGGGAAAAGGATGGCGCTCTGGTACAGCTTCTTGAGCTTGTCGCTGACGCAGTCGCAGATGAAGATCGCTATAATAATGCCCAGGACTGTGTTGATCACAATGAACGCCACGTTGTACAGAATCGTGTTGCGCGTGATCGTAAAGGCGTCCGGCGTCGAGAATAAGAACTCGAAGTTCTTCAGTCCCGTCCACGGACTTGCCCAGATTCCCTTGCGCGCGTTGTACTGCTTGAACGCGACAATAATTCCTGCCATCGGGATATAGTTGTTGATAAACAAATACAGCCCCCCCGGCAGGAACATCAGATACAGCGGCAGATAGCGCTTTAATTTCGCTCCCGCGCTGACGGTTGACTTTCTGGGTGAACCGGCCATACTGTGCTCCTCCTGTCTTTTCTAAACCGTTTTCGTTTTCGTTAAGTATGTGTAATTCGACGAAACAGTCTGTACACAACGGCAAAACGCTGATATTATTATGCACAAGGAAGTCAATTTTTTCAATCTTGCATGATACTTTTCCTAAATTACCGTCATTCTGCATAAGTTCAACATTTTGTATTTGTGCAGAATTATAGGTTTTGGGAACTTCAGCTAAACATCTTTCCCGATTTGTTTAGTTCCCGGGCTGCTGCGGCCGCATACTCCGGATCTGCAGCATTTTCAGGGAGGCGTGTATGCGTGTAAAAATGTCAGAAATCGCAAAGCAGCTTGGCATCTCCAAGGCCGCGGTTTCGCTTGCGGTCAACGGAAAGCCGGGGGTCAGCGTCGAAACGCGCCGGAAGATCCTTGACTGTATCCAGGAGATGGAGCAGAAGGCCGCGCCGGCTCCGGACAAAGGCAGGATTATCCTTGTTTATTTCGGGCACATGAACAAGCACATGTTGAACAAGTCCTTCCCGATCTACATGGATGTCTTCGACGCCTTCGCCTATGAGATCACCAGCCGCGGATACCGTTTCACGACAGCTTACGTCAATCTGAGCGGCGGCACACCCGAAGCCGCGCTCTCCGAATGCATGCAGAAGGACGTGGCAGGCGTTGTCCTCTTTGCCACAAGCATGGAACCGGACGAGTATAAGCCCTTTTCATCTCTGCCGGTACCTGTCGTGCTGTACGACCAGGAGGCGCCGGATTTTGCGCACAGCAGCGTCTGCATCGATCACGAGACAGCTCTTCGGATGGCTCTTATGGAGCTTTGCCCCTCAAAGCGGGAGCGTGTCCTGTACCTTGCGGTAGACCAGGAAATTTACAACCAACAGCAGAGAAGGAAGTTTTTTGTCTCTGAGATGCGCGCCCTGGGAAGAGATGCGGGTCCGGAAAATTTCCTGAATGTAGGCTTCTACCCCGAACAGTCCGAAAAGGAGCTCTTCGATTATTATATGAATCATCCCGTCCCGGAATGCATCATCGCGGAGAATTACAGCGCGGCCGTCGGTCTTCTGATGGCGCTTAACAGGCTGGATGTGCGTTACCCGGAGAGAGTCCGCATCGCCTCCATCGACACTCTCCCTCTCTACGTCCCGGGCGGGAACAGGATTATCCAGATCAGCCTGCCTCACGCTGAGCGGGTGCCGATCCTTCTGGACGTCCTGGAGAGGGAAATACGCGATAAGGATGCTCTGCATCAACGCGTGCTGGCGCTGCCGAAGGTATACCGCCAGACCGGCGAAAAAGACGGAAGGACTCAGCTGCAGGCAGTACAGTCATTGATTTCATAATTGTTTTTTTGAGAGGTATTGATATGCGCAACTGGAATTATATGTTTGACGTGCCGGATACCAAGAAGGTCCGGATGATTGTCCACACGGACTGCAAGAATGAGGCAGACGACCAGTTTGCCCTCGCGCACCATCTCATGACGCCGAAGTTCATCGTGAAGGGCGTCATCGGCGCGCATTTCAACCTGAATCCCCAGGAATGGGGCGCCGGCCATACGGCGCAGGCCAGCGTCGATGAGGTAAAAAAGGTCATGCGCCTTATGGACGTGGAGGATATGTGCCCTGTATTTAAAGGTGCGGAATATCCGATGGAAAATGAGACGAACCCCCGTCCCTCTGAAGGCGCGGACTTTATAATTCAGGAAGCCTTAAGAGAGGATCCTCATCCTCTGTACATCGCATGTCAGGGCTCCCTTACGGACGTTGCCAGCGCGATCCTGATAAATCCCGCCATCTGTGACAGGATCACGATCATCTGGATCGGCGGCGGCGACTATCCCGAAGGCGGCACTGAATTCAATCTCTGGCAGGATATCGCAGCGGCGAACGTCGTCATGCGCTCAAACGCCGCACTCTGGCAGGTGCCGAAAATGATCTACAAGCAGATGGCCGTATCTCTCGCAGAACTCCAGGCTTACGTCGCTCCCTGCGGCGAGATCGGAAGATACCTGTTTGACCAGATGGTCGCCTTCAACAACAAGACGGCCCACATTTCCCACTGGCCTCACGGAGAGATCTGGGGTCTCGGAGATTCACCGACCATCGGCGTACTCCTTGCGGAATCCGAAAAAACCGACATGTACGACGAGCTCGAGGCACCGGAAATCGACGACAGGATGTTCTATCACTTCACCGGAAAGGGCAAAAAAATCCGCGTCTACAAGGATGTAAACGCGAGACTTACTCTGTCGGATTTCTTTGCGAAGATGAAAATAAACTACGGGCAGGAGTAATCCAGCCCGTATAATACTAAGCTTTCTTCCGGCATCCGTCCTGTGCCCGTCCTGATGTCAGGATACGGCAGGACAGCTTTCCCGCGCGTCATAATGAGCGGAAAAATACTCTTTGACCGGCTCCGAAGGCCTGATCCTGCCGCTGCTGATCTGGTGGAGAAGATCACAGCAGCGCTCTGCCTCCTCTTCAATAGGAATACTCAGGGTCGAAAGCGACGGGGAACAGAACTCCTGGAAATTCAGGTTATAGACATCCAGCGCTATGATGCGCATCTGATCCGGTATACGGATATTCATATCCTTCATCGCCCGCACGACACCGAAGGCCATTCTTTCCGAGCCGCACAGCAGACAGTCGAACTT
>JAEEGL011047268.1_pt1 | contig 10671 bp, 4 predicted proteins | sample 9134231 | NCBI WGS metagenome assembly JAEEGL01 (sample SAMN16246548, study PRJNA631951) | gut metagenome | biome: gut microbiome; feature: rumen; material: fiber-attached | host: Bos | place: Iran: Karaj | collected 2018-10 | reverse complement strand
TAGGTACTACATTAATTTCTTTAAGTCTATTTTCATGACTCTTTTCATCTAAGACAATAGATGTATAATTAGTCATCTCAGATACTATTTGTAGACTTTGTTTAACAACATCACTAATAGCTAGTTGTTGATTATTAAAAATAGTTTGTAATTTATATGTATCACCTTGATCTAGTTCATTAAGTTCCATTAGGTTATCGACATAATACCTGTAACCTTTTTCACTTGGAACACGTCCACTAGATGTATGTGTTTTTTCAAGTAATCCTAATTCTTCTAACGCCATCATTTCATTACGAACGGTAGCAGAAGAACACTTTAAGGTATCACATATTAAATTAGAACTAACGGGATGAGCTAACTTGATGTATTCTTTAACAATTAGTTTTAATATTTCATTTTGTCTAGCAGTTAACATTATTACCTCCTAGCACTCATATAAATTGATTGCTAATTATAATTATACTAGCATTTTAGCACTTGTCAATACTAGTTTGCTAATTATTTTGTAAAATAAAAAAGGATTAAAAATTTATTTTAATCCTTTAATTATTATTTTAATCATTTGTCTTTCTATAAACATATATAGCCATTGTTAAACCAATTATTGATACGAATAAAGTTACTATCATTTGAACAATATTATCACCAGTTTTTGGACTAGGATCAACATTTTCTCCACCTTTACTTGTATCAAAGATATTTTTAACAACTAATGCATCTTCTTCAGTTTCGTATACAGGTTCTTCATAACCTTCTACTTTTTCTTCAGAGATAGTATATGCTATTTCTTTACCACCTTTATAAACAGGTTTATTAGTAAATGCATATTCCCATTTTTCACTTTCATCGCCACTTAATGTAACACTATCAACTTCTACACCATCAGCTAATAAGTGAATAATGATATCTTTTGGACGATTATTATTTTCTTCAGTATCCATCCAGTATTTTACAACTTTAATATCACGAAGTTCATCACTATGTTTATTTTTAATAGTGAATGATCTCTCTTCAACTGAACCTGTTATTTCTGGATTATCGTATCCACTAACACCTTCTTCAGAAACAGTATATTTATATGTTTCTTTTCCCTTACTTATAGGAACATGTTCAAATTTACCTTTCCAAGTACTCTTATCGATAGTTATTGTGTCTACTACTTCTTTTCCATCTTTTAATAACTTAACAGTAATACTATCTGGTCTTTTACCATCATTGTTAGTGTTATCTTCCCAAACTTTTGCAACTTCAATATCTGCATATTCAATTTTTGGTTCTACAACATATTTAACTTTTGGTTTTTCAAAATCTGATTTTCCACTTTCATAATATGTTGATGTAAATTCTAGATAAGCTTTTTCGTTAGTATCAAATTCATATGTACCTTCTTCAGTTGGTACATTTACTAGTTGTAATGTATAACTTAGTTTTACATGTTTAACAACATCAACAGGAACATCAATATCCCATACAAATTCTTCCTTATCAGGATCATATGTTACTTTATATGGATAATTACCCTCTGCATCTTTTTCACCAAATCCCCATACATTATCACTTATTTTAGTTGATGTAAGCACTTCATCTTCAAGTGTTAAAGTAAATGGATTTTCACTATTTACTAAATCAAAGTCTTTACCAATAACATCAGTTACTTTTCCTTTAGTAATTAATTGTACAGAATCATTCTTAATATTATCAAAGATTTTTCTATAATCACCTTCAACTGTAGATGAATTTTCACTAACATCTCTCATCCAATAATTAAATTGATCAGCTAATGCTGAAACTGATGAAGCAGCAGGATTCTTAGCTGGATATATGACACTCATAACATATTTTTGATTCATTTCATCATATAAATGAGCTGCCTTATATATACCTTTTTCTAAGTTAGTTGGATGGAAATATATATAATCTTCATTGAGTTCATCAGTGTATGATACTGTACCATCTTCGTTATAAATAACTTCATATGGATTGGCTTCTAACCAATTAACATTTGTATCTAGTGACTCTGCACCAGTAAATTCATAATACTCACTAATTAATCCATCAGGGTTAGAAACAGTATATTTCTTTGCTGTTCCTGGAAGACTTCCCCATGTCCAATTAACCCAATCAATTTTAGTATCATATTTTGTAGTATTCTTTAATTCTTCATTAGTTGAATTATATAATTTTTCAAAACTAATTTCATAGTTGTTATCGTCTTTTGCGAAACTTACAAATTTATCAATGTTTTCAGCTAGTTTTTTATAAAAAGAATACCATTGATACTTGTCATTTAATTGTTTTTGATTTGCTTGTGGAATACCGCTATTTGAAACTGTATTTTTATTTAATAATTGTGCATAATTAGTTATAGCATTACCATCTTCATCAGTCCAAATATATGATTTACCATCTGTTAATAAAACAACATTCTTTTTAGAATCTAATACTTCAGTATCTTTTTCTAACCATTTGTTTGCAAGTTGTAATCCAGAATGAACATTTGAACCACTACCAGCAGGTGCACTATTAATAGCATTCTCAATAATAGTAGCTGTATCATCAGTATAACGAACAAGTCCACTATATGCTCCATCACTATTTTCAGAAATAGCATCATGAGCAGTTCCTCTAAATTTAATAATTCCAACTTTAACCTTTATATTCTTTTCTTTTAAAGTTTGAACAAGACCCTTAACTTGTTCTGAAAAATTAATATTAGCATTTGATGTGGATGTTGATTTATCCATAACAAATACAATATCAACACAATCAAGACATTGTGTTTCTTGCATACTTGGTAATGATAAAGTTACCGTTGTTTGTAAATCCTCGTTTAATGGTGTTGCTGTTTTAGATTTAGATACTAAATATTCATCCATAGCAGCAGCTTTAACATTTAAACTTGTTGTAAGTATAATATTACTAATCATGGAAATTAATAATATTAGTGCAAAGATTATTTTACTTTTCTTCATAATTCCCCCCAAAAATAAATAACGGAGAGTTATTATAAAGTCAAATTAATAGATATCAATATATTTTACATAAATAGACATTTTTTAACAAAAAAAGATAGGAAAAATACTATTTTCCTATCATAAAATCAACACGATATCCTTTACCATCTTTATTATCAAACATTGTTCTTTTTGATGTATCGGAGTAACTTAGAGATGAGAAGCATCCTGTCCAAGAGTCAATTACAAGTAAGTCTTCTTCTGTTAGATTCTCAGCAAAATATTTACTTCTTCGATAACCAACTACAAGAACAAAGTGCCTACTATTTCTAGCCTTTGTTCCAGTTACTTGAAGTACTGGAGCATTACCTTTAAGTATTTCATTATAAACCATTTTTAAAGCATCTTGCTTAGTAGCATTTGATTTGGTATCTACACGAGCTAAATGTCCATAATTATAGTGACAAGCTGCATCTTCATTCATTGTTGATAAATTTCCATATTGAATATAAGCTGAATGATATAATGAGAAACTTAAACATGAGCTTCCACATTCATCAGGATTTGCACTTTGTGATATTTTTCTACATGTAGCCCTTTCAAATGTAGCAACATCATTTCTTGTATTAGGTACAACATATTCTACTCCACCATGATTAAAGTATTTAACTTTTCCATTACCAATAGATGGATCCATAAGTTTAATAGAACATACACTAGTTGATGTATTACCAATACTATCTTTTACTTGTATTTTAACACTCTTTGCACCTACTTTATTAACACGGTATGTTGTTGATCCTACATAGCCTGTTTGGGTACCATCAACAATATAATTAAACCCACTTATTTGTTTACTATTAGCCTGATTAGCTTGAATATCTATATAATGTGGATATACTTGAGCAGCACAAGTAGCTTTTGGTGGGGTTTTATCAATATTGTTAACTCTAACTATTTTCGATACACTCTTACCATCTTTATCAAGAGCAAGGAATGTATAATCACCATTCTTACTAACTACAAATGTAGCATTATTACTTGCCATTTCTTGACCACTAGGTAAAAATAATGATTTAAAGTTATTACCAAATACATTTATTGATATTGTAACATTACCATTAGTCATTGATTCAGGACTAACTGTTGCCGTTACTACAGTACTTGTATAATTCTCAACAACTACTACTTTTCTTTTAACAATATTTGTATAACCTCTTGAATTAGTTACTGTATAAACATATTCATATTCACCTGCAACATTAGGATCTATATTATGACTACCTTTTATTTTTTCAAGTAAGTCCCCATCAACACTATCTCTTGCTGTAGCTCCTTTATCCATATAATCATAGCCTCGTAATGTATACTCTACTTTATTACCCGTTAATGTTATCGTTGGATACATACCTCTTGCCATACCATTATTTGTTACAATAACCATTCTCTTTAAAGTAATATTTTTTCCATTTAAAGTAACATTATATGTAAGATCATATACTCCTTCTTCAGTACCAACTTTACCAGTTACTGTATATTTACCAAATTTAACACCAGGTTCTACATAAGGTATACCTTTAGGAAGTACCATAATAGTATTTCCATTTAAACTTGCTACTGATGTATCATTATTAATTATTTCTGTTTGGTATTCTGTACAAGAAAGATATGGTCTATAAGAATCAGCACTATCTACAATAACACCACTTAATAAACTACATTCTTCTTTTGGTTGAATACCAAGTTGAGTTAAATCTATAAAAGCTTTATTTCTAAATTTCATATTATGACTAGCCACATACTCTTTAGCTTTTTCTACCATTTGATTTTCAAAATATTCATAGGAATTAAAATAAGCTGTAACTGTCTTTGTTCCAATTGATAATAGAAGTACAATAACAATAGCAATAACTATATATGTAATCTTTTGTTTTTGCGTCATAGGCCTTTTATTTTTATTAACTCTTTGAGGGGCTCTATTCTCTTGTCTTTGTACTGGTCTATTAATACGTACTTGTCTTTTTACATTAGCATTAGAACTAAAACTATAATCTCCATCTTCATATTCAGTGTACATATTATCACCTACTATCATTATATAAAAAAATAAATAGTATTTCTACTACTTATTTTTCATTTCTTTATACTTATCAATCATTTTACTTATGTTTGCACAACTCATAAAACAAATAACACTATTATTATAAGAATCTAGTTTATCAATAGTCTCTAAACTAATCATTTCACTATTAGGTATAGCTTCTACTAGTTTCTCTGAATTAATATTAGGATAGTCTTCTTGTCTTTCTCTATCACAAGCTATATCCATAACATAAGCTTTATCAAATAATTTTAAACTTTTAACAAAGTCATCAAATAAAGCTTCTGTTCTAGAATACGTATTAGGTAAGAATACTCCTATTACTAACTTTCCTGGATACTTTTGACGAGCTGCATCACAAGTAACTCTAATCTCAGTTGGATGATGAGCATAGTCATCAACTATGACATTATCACCAATAAACGTTTCATTAAAACGACGACTGGCTGGAACAAAATTCTCTAAAACATCTTTAATTATCTTTTTATCTACACTATAAAGATAAGATAATGTAATTGCACTAACAGCATCAAGTATCATATGATCACCAAATAAGTTTACTTCATAATGATCAAATAGTTCTCCATCAATATATACATCAAAACATGTTTTATTATTTCGCACTATTCTATTCTTAATAATTACATCATTATTATCATTAAATCCATAATAGATGCCATCATTAACATTTAATTTACGAATATTAGCATCATCACCACAAAGAACAATTTTATTCTTTCTTTTATCTACAAATTCTTGAAAAGATGAAATCATATCATCAATTGTTGGATATGTTTCTGTATGATCAAGTTCTATATTAGTTAGTATAACATCATATGGATGATAAGATAGAAAATGTTTGTTAAACTCACATGATTCCATAACCATTAATTCACTATCTTTTTTTCCAACACCTGTTCCATCACCAACAAAGCATGATGAACCAAAAGATTTATCTAAGATATCATAAACCATCAAAGATGTCGTTGTTTTACCATGTGTTCCACAAACACAGATAGTTTTAAACATATTTGATAATCTACCCATTAATTCTTGATATTTAATTACTTCATATCCTAATTCTTTAACTCTTTTAACTTCATGATGAGATTCATCAATAGCCGCTGTATAAGTAACAATAGTACCAATCGGTAAATCAACTGGTTCATGATAAATAGGTATATTTCTTTCTAATAGTCCCTTCATAGTAAATTTATAACCTTCACTATCATCAAAACCAATAATTGTATTACCTAAGTCATACATGATATTTGCAAGGGTACTCATACCAGACCCTTTAATTCCAATAAAATAATAAGTCATAATCTCCACTCACTAGAAAGATTATAAATCAATTATATTTTTTTTGCAAATATTATTCTTTACACACTATTATTATTAAAATATAATAATTTTGGTGATTTTATGAATCCATTATTAAAATGCAATTTATGTCCAAGAAATTGTGGTATTAATAGATATAAAGAAATTGGTTTTTGTAGACAAAGTAATAAAATAAAAATTGCGCTTGCTAAACTATTCTTTTATGAAGAACCACCTATTAGTGGAAAGAATGGTTCCGGTACTATTTTCTTTACAGGATGTAATTTAAAATGTATCTTTTGTCAAAATTATGATATATCAACAAAAAACATTGGTAAAACAGTATCTATTAAAAGATTATCTGAAATAATGATAGAACTACAAAGTAAAGGTGCACATAACATAAATCTTGTTACACCAACCATTTATGTACCACAAATAATTAAGGCAATTAAGTTAGCAAAGAAAAATGGTTTAGCTATCCCTATTATTTATAATTCAAGTGGATATGAAACCATTGAAACAATAAAGATGTTAAATGGCTATATTGATGTATATTTACCTGATTTAAAGTATTTTAATGATGATATTGCAATTAAATACTCAAGAGCTAATAATTATTTTGATTATGCAAGTACTTCAATTCTTGAAATGATTAAACAAGTAGGTCCATGTAAGTTTGATGAAAATGGTTTAATAACAAAAGGAGTAATTGTTAGACACTTATTATTACCAGGACATCTTGATGATTCAAAGGAAATAATTAAATATTTATCTCAATATAAAGATAGTATCTATATTAGTATTATGAATCAATATACTCCAATAAGAAAACTAAAATATAAAAATCTTAATCATCCAGTTAAAAAAGATGATTATTATGAACTCATTGATTATGCAGATTCTCTTGGTATTGAAAATGCATTTTGTCAGGAAGATGAAACAGTATCTGAAAGTTTTATACCAATTTGGAATTTTGAAGGAATAAAAAAAGAAGTTGATTAATTAACTTCTTTTTTATTTTTCTTTGCATATGTAATTAAGAATATTGATGATATTAATAACACAAATCCTGTTATATAAGTAATTACATTATATAAACCCGTTATTGGTGTTGGAACATCTTCAGGTACATCAGGAACTGGAACTGGTTTTGGAGTATTAACAAATTCAATTTTTTCGTTTCGCTCTAACACTCCTTTATCATTTCCTACTACTTTTATTAGATAATCTTCACTTAATTCTTTTATTTCATATATTGAATTAGCTGGAATATCTTTAATAGTAATTGTTTCATTAGATCCAAGTATTACTGTTGCTTTATTGTTATTGAATATTAGTGTTCCACTTCTATCACCTGTATATTCTAAGTTACCATCAAAGTCTTCAATAGTAATTTCGAATGTGAATTCTTTATTCTCATTACTCAATGTCTTCTTTAATGTAATATCATAATTTGGTTTAACTGGTTCATTAATGATTGTTACAGCATTTTCTATTTTATCATCAATAGTTACTGTTCCATCTTCATTAACAATGAATCTAATATCATCACTTCTTGTATATCCTTTTGGAGGTTCTACTTCTTTTATTGTATATGTACTAGGTAGTAACTTGATTATTGTTTCTGTATCAGTACTAGTAAACTCATATATCTTATCATTTGACTTATTATATATTTCAAATTTAGCTCCTCTTAGAATATCTTTACCAAGATTCTCTTTTCTAAACTTCACATTTACTGGATTGGCTGTATTAATAACTTTATCATCAAGATATGTAACTGTATATCCATAATCACTTATTTCTTTAATTGTATAGCTTATTGGATTACCATCACTATCTTTATCACGTACATATTTAAACTCAATATTACATCTATTATTAATACATGTACTTGTATGAAGTGTTGTCATTTCTCTTGGTATTGGATCACCATCTACATATAAACCAAATACCAATTCCTTTGGTCTATTGTATTCATAACCAGTATCATTAAATTCTTTAACATAACCTTCTTCTCGCATATTAGGATAATTAATTATTAATGTATCACCAATAAATGGTTCATCATAATCCCACACATAATGGACAATTTTATTTTCACTTGGAATTGGCAAATCCTCATTCTTATATTCTATACTTCCAGTTAAAAATACTGGGATATTACCCGCATAATAATATGATGCATCATCCCAATCATCTACATATCCACGCTTTATTTCTAATATATCTAATGTTGAAGTCTCTCCACCTATATAGAAATCATACAAACCATCAATTACAGGCAAACAGATTTCTTTATTAATTAAATCATCCATGTAAAATGATGGTGTATTATATTGATTTTTTTTATTTTTTAATAAATACAAACGAGTTTTATCATTATTTTTTCTTATATAGAACGTAACACTCTTATTTTGTTGCCCATGAAATACATCATTACCAAACGAAAGACATAATGAATTATATTCATTTCTATACTCCGTCTTATATTTATCTAAAAATTCTTCTTTGACCACGTAATTAATTAAATTACCATTGTTATCATACTTTTTTATATTTGAAAATACTCCATCCCATTCATAATTATTATTTTTATTTTCATTTTCTTTAGTTAATGATACTGTAGCAACTACATTATTTTCATTCAACTTATTATATAAATTAAAGTTTATTCTATCTGGTCTACCATGTTCATTTCCAACATCATCAAAAACTTTTTTAAAAGGATAGTTAATTTTATTATATATATTAATTACTTTCAAGCCATTTTTTATGGGTTTTGTTGAACCTTTCCATTCATAATCCCAAATATAATATTCATCCTTAGACATATCGAATTTATTAGAATCAAAATAATCTTGAAATGATGATTTTTTCAAATAATTAAAAGTATCATATGTACTCACTCCATACGCATAAGATTCATAATGCGCTGGTTCTATATTTATAATTTTCAAATAATGATTCTCATATTGTAATCCTTTCCAAAAAAATAGTGAAATATTCTTATTTGGAATAACTATTGTATAATCTTTTAAAAAATTATAACTTTCATCTGCAATAGAATCGAAAGAAAGACCAAATCGCCGTAAATATTTAAAAACACTGTGTTCTCTTTCACCAATTCGAAGTGTGGCAATAGTATCACTTGAAAAAGTTACAGCTAGCCCATTATAATAATCATCATTTACATCATAAATAGTTAAATAATTATCATTACTTTCTTCTTCTATCATATATTCTATTTCTTGATAATTATCATCATATTTTGGTAAATTATCAATTTTCTTCTTCCAAATATAATCTGATATTGCATTCTCTTGACCCATTTGAATCGCTTTAACAATTTCATTTGTAGTAGGATTTTTTATATTCAAATTAATAATAGATGGTCTTTCACTCTCATGTTCAAAATCTTGCCATTCTTTCTGTATCTCAATATTTTTTAAATTAATTGTCGATGTAATAATTGTTTCATTTCCATATGTTGAAATATCATCAACTTTTATTCCATAGCCATTGCCCCAACTTTCAGATCTGAAAGTCATATAAAACTCTTGTGTTTCATCACCTATTGAATACTGATAATGCCAAATATGTGTTTCTCCAACAGGAAATGGATGACGTGTTTCTGGATATTCATTATATATTAATTCCTCAACTCTATGCATGTAAGAAAGATATAATAAATTTAACGATGTATCATGAAAATAATCATCAGTATACTGTCGTGATTTATCTATCAAATCGCTATCTTCATTCAATACTATTGTTTTATTTTTAAGATAATTACCTACAGTACGTGAGCCTGCGTCAATATTATAATAATAATCACCAATTTTATAGTAAATATTAACCGCTTGATTGTATACAGTATCAGAATTTTCATCAAATTTAATTACCAAACCATTTTTAGAATCATAAGAATGAATATAATTTGGAATATCCTTTTCGCGCACCACATATTCTATTTCATTTCCATCATCATCATACTTTAAAACATTATTAAATGATCCTATCCAATGAGATTCATCATTTATATCACCATTATCAGTAGATAGCACAACACTGCTAATTATATTATTCAAATCATTTTTTTTATACAAATAAAAAGTAGACTCTCTTGGTCGATAGTTTTCATATCCATCATCTTGCCAATATTTATCAAATTTGATATCAACAGTATTACCTAAATAGTGATTCTCTATAACATTTGCATTAATAAAATTATTTTTCGTATACCTAAATTCATAATAAGCAGTCACTGAATTCTTAATTATTGAT
>JAEEGL010397335.1_pt1 | contig 10671 bp, 8 predicted proteins | sample 9134231 | NCBI WGS metagenome assembly JAEEGL01 (sample SAMN16246548, study PRJNA631951) | gut metagenome | biome: gut microbiome; feature: rumen; material: fiber-attached | host: Bos | place: Iran: Karaj | collected 2018-10 | reverse complement strand
TTTATGATTGTTGGAACTACTGCTGAATTAATAAGCTTATCATTTAATGTCGCGTCATATTTCAAATAGAATGTATCATATGAGCTATTAACATGTGCATAATATTCAGCCTTAAATTGTGCACCTATATCAATATCATCAATCTTAACCATCAAAGAAATTTCAACGCCATTAAGTGTTTTATATGTTATATGTGCTTCTCCATTTGCAAGCTTATTTGAAGTTAATTCAGTAATTTTAATATTGCCACTAGCTCCAGATATTTCATAATATTCTTGACCATCATCTGCATTAAAGTAGAATCCGCCATTAACAAATTCAGCACCATTAGGTAAGCTAAATTCATAAGGTATTAATACATTACCATCCTCATCAGCATCTACAGTACCAGTTTTTGCACTTAAGTTATTATCTACTGTATATGAGATAATTGTCTTATCATTATATAATACTGAAATATCAAATGATTTGAAATCTAGAATTGTAACATCATCATCAAATGAACCTTCATAGCCACATTGACCAACGAATGTATCTGTAATTTCAGTATCAGTGTTGTCTTTCTTATGTTCAACAATTTTTAATGTAAATTCCTTTTGAGATTCTGAATCAGCATATTCCATACCAACATAGAATCCACCTTCATATAAACTGAATTCCATATTCTTAAATGGTTCAGGATGCTCAACCTTCTTCTCACCTGAGCCAATAACTATTAATTCTTCTTCACCATTATATTTAGAATATACGATAACTGCTATATTAGCTCCATTATAAATATTCTTAAATGAGCCTTTATAAGTTAAGCTATCAAGTGGAATTTCTTTAACAACTTCATTTTCAATTAATTCTTTTACAACGAAGTCACTACCTGTTTTAAATTTATCAGTAATATTAACATTATAATCAACATTATATGTATCTTCTGCAGGATCAAAATCCTCAACGAAATCAACACTCGCAACTGGTTCATGAGGTTGCTTTCTTGCTTCTTCATATTCTAGAGGATATTCAGGACTATATCCAGTCCTTCCAATTTCTACTACCTCATCATAATATGTTGTATAAGCAACTGCTTCAAAGAATTCAAAATCAGTTAATCCTTCAATTTTTCCTCTAAAGAAGTTATCATCAAATAAATAATGGTCATCAATAACCATATTACCATCAATAGTTATTTGCATATATGAATTTGATCCAGTATGATAAAAATCTGAAATAAAAGTTTCATATGTAATATCAAATGTTGCAAATTCCATATCAAAATCTGCAACAAAATCAAATACAGCCTTAGGCTTAGGCTCTTTATTAGTATATACAGGATGTGAATAATAAATGATATCACCCAAATCTCCAGCAACACCAATAATATCAACATCATATCTTCTATATGGTGTTAAGCCAGTTACTAGTTGACGAGTAATACCATCACCTAAAATAGGGTATTCAACTGAAAAACTAGCATTTGATACACGAACCTTATATTCAGCTCCCTCTGTTAATTCAGCTAAATCAAATTCATATGTTAAATAATTAGTACCTGAATCATAAGTTTCACTTATTAATGTAGGTGCCTTATTCATTATACTTCCACCTACAGCTACCGCAGCTATAGTAGCGGCAGCCGCTACTACTGAGAAACTACCAGCGACACTCGCAACAGTTGATGTGGCACCAACTGTTGAGGCAGCACCTGCACTACCACTAGCACCTTCCGCAGCAGCTAAACTTGAATCACCTGCAGCGTTTGTCGCACCAGATCCATCCATATTAACAGTTGTTTCATTTTGAGCATTAATATCTGGACTCTTTTCTCCATCAGCTTTATTAGTATATTTATCACTATCGAAATTTTCATTTGAATTATTTGTATTGTTATTATTTAAATTATTATTTTGTTGAGCACTTGAATCAACAGAACTTTCAGGTGCACTTGTGGTTGCTTCATCTTGAGTAGCAAACTCTTGTGGAGCGTAATATTCTACAGCTTGAAATTCTTGAAATTCAGAGATAGCTTTGTTAGTTTCTCTACCATATTGCTTGAATTCTTCATCCATGAATATTCACTCCTTTCCACGAAAAAACCTATTTTATATTATAACATTAATATAAACAAAAAGCAAACATATGAAGATCAAACAAAAAAAGTCAATACAAAGTATTGTAATGACTCTTTTATTATTTATATTCAATTTCTAAATATTCCGAATAAAAATCTTCTAAATCCTTATTAACTTTAGTAATACTATTTCTTTCTTTTAATTCATTATATTCATATTTATAAAGCTCATTTACCTTTTCCGCGCCAAAAATAACAAATATATTCTTTTTCTTTTTAACAAATTCTTTTAATTTATTAATATAAAATTCTTTTTTTGATAAATATTCTTCTTTATCAAATAAATTTGAATTTAAAACAATAAATATTCCTAATGTAGAGCTTATTAAATAACTAAATTTTAAATAACTATTCTTCTTAACTAAGAATTCATATGTATAAATTGGTGAATTATAAAAATCATCAAATGTATCAACCATATAAGTACTATTATTCTTTCTTGTTAAGCTTTCTTGATTTCTTTTCCATAAATATGTAGTGAAATCCAAATAGCATATTTCATCTGGATTAATAGATCCAACTAAGCATGTAGTAAAATATGAATCCTCTAAATGTCTTACATTAGGTGAAAATCTTATTTCATTATCTAATAAAAATTTTCTTTTAAATACCTTACCATGCATCCAAGGGAAAGTCTTATTTCCTTTTTTTATTATTAAAGTATTATTAATACCTTCTACTGCGATATTTGTTACTAAATAATTTGGTTCATGAACACTAACAAATTCAGTAATAACAAATAATGCTTTATCATCATATAATTCATCATCAGAATCACAAAACATAATATAATCTGAATTAGTATTATCTATACCTTTTTGCCTAACCAAACCAGGACCTGTATTTTTATCATTTCTAATATAATTGATATCCAAATTAGGAAAACTATTTAAAAAATCATTAGATAAAATTACATCAGAATAATCATTAACTATAGTTAATTTTATATTATCAAAATCAACATCTTTTTGATTATTAATAGAATCAAGAAGTGGCTTTATTTTTTCTTCAGTTTCTTTATATTGAGGAATTATAATATCTAATAACATTATTTAATCTCCTTTTTAAGAAAAACTCTTGTTAGATTATATAATATTTTTAGTAATAAATAAATATTTATAAGTAAAAATGATAGGAGCTTAGCCCCTATCATCTAATCTTAAATCGTACCTATTCCTAAACGAATCTTCTATTACTCTTTTTAATGGTTTAAATAAGAATAATACTGTTATGAAATTACAAGATACCATAACTAAATCAAATGGAATATCTGCAATAACATATGCCAATAAATCAACATCGTATACATATATATTTATAGGAATAAATAATCCTGCATATAAAAGTGCACAGAATATTGAAGCAGTTGCCATTATCCACTCGCTTTTATTTCTTAATAGGTATCCAACTATTAAAGTTACTTCATACCCAATTATCATTGGACCAATGGTAAATATTGTAAATGATGCCATATATAAATTATCTAGTAATACATGGGCAACAACGACAATTGAACCATATCCAATACCAATAGTCGCTCCATATAATAATATCAATAAGAAAGTAAATTGAACTGATGGAATAATAGTTAATACTTCTTCTTGAACAAATAATATTGTAGTGAAGGCTACAAGATAACATAATTTCTTTACTGTCATATTCTTGTCTCCTTTAAAGATATTTTCATTCCATCATACAAATTTATAGATGATATACCAAAATTAGAATATTTATCATCTATATAAATTGCTATATAAGAATTTCTAAAATCAGTTTTAATAGAATCAATATCAAGTAATGTAACACCATATATACTTGTTTCATATCTTATTTGATAATTATTATTTAATAAGTTAAATAAAGCATCTTTTTTTGTTGCTTGATCTTTATTTAAATCATACGACCTATTGCTTATTTCTTTTTCATAATCAAATAATATAATTGTTATATTATATACTATTTCAATTTTTTCTAGTGAATTATTTGATTCTGATCCACTAATTTCATTATTTATTATATTCTCAGTTTGAGAATCATCTTCTTTAGGCTTGTTATAATTATTTATTAAAACAAATGATAATACCGTTAAACCAACTAAAACTACACTGGCTGTAATTTTAATAATTAGCTTATAGATATTACGCTGCATAAATATTTGAACTCTTTCCAGCCTTTAAAAGTTTATATGAAATTAAAGCAGATACTGCTTGTGGTGTAGCATAGTTAAGGCCCATATCACCATCATAATCATAGAATAATCCAGTTTCTTCATCATAGTAGGATAATAAAGCTTGAATCATATCTGTATTATTTACTTTATATTCATCATTTCTAATATTTATACCAAGAGCACCAAATGCTAAAATAGCTTGAGCTGTAGATGAACAATTACATGTGTTCCATTCGCCATAAGTATAAGCAAATCCATTTTCAGTAAATCCTGGTTTTAATGTATGGTCAAAGCTTTGACATTTAGTTGAATCAATTTGATTTAAAGCAGTTACAACCATACATGATGTTTCATCCATCGCTAGAGTATAGTTTTCTAATTTATCTTGAATAAAAATATCATCATTACTTATTTCCCCAATAACTTGTCCTACATTATAATAATATGCAAGTGTAGTATCTACCCATTGTGAAGTTAAATCAACACTTCTTGAAACATATTGAGATGTAGCTTCAGTTGTATCTAAACCAGCACAATAATATGCTAATGTAGTTTTAAATACATTACCATCGCTTGAATATTTTTGAGGATTTGTTGTAAATAATGATTTTACAGTATTTGAATATAATGTAGTAGTATCTACTTCATATCCTGCACCTTCTAATTTTTTATATGCAAATGCTAAATTATAATCAACATAACCAATTTTATTTGCATATTCTTTAGCATGCTTATAATAGTTATAAATAATCTTATCTACCTTTACATCAATCTCATCATAAGTTGAATTATTCCAAAAATTAAAATCTGGCTTAAATGTAATAACATCACCATCTTTTAAATCTTGATCAAGTTCATTAATACCATGATTAGCATAATCATCATTTACAAAAAATGAAACATAATATTTATTATCCTTAATCATTCCATCAATAGATTGGATGTAAGGACCATAATCACTACTTGTATATTCAACATCAGCTAATGAAACAAATTTATCAAAAATAGTATCATTTTCACCTAATGATATTTTATATATAGATAATAATTCATCATCAATATCATATGTTTTAACAATTACATCTTTATCATTTGAAATTTTACTAATATCAGAAATTGCATTTAATTCTTCTAAACTAATTTTACAATTAGTATTATCTTTATTAGGATAAACAATTGAAGATAATCTACCTACTTCTGATTCTAATTGAGTTTTTTCATTAGTTAAAGCTGTTTTATCGCTTTTTAAAGTAGTGTTTTCTTCTGTTAATGTTGTTTTATCATTCTTTAATGTTGTATTTTCTGTAGTTAAAGAATTCTTTTCTTCTGTTAGTTTACTAACTTGTTCTTCTAATGATTTTACTTTTTCACTATCTTTATTATCACATGATGCTAGTGAAAATACTGCTCCTAAAGCTAAAACTCCTAATAATATTCTTTTCTTTTTCATTTTATTTACCTTCCTTTAATAAATTATCTAAACATGTTACTAAACCTAATGCATCTTTTGTATAATAATCTGCATTAATTGATTTAGCTATATCTTCTGTTAATACTGCGCCACCTACTAAAATATGTGCTTTAGTATTATTTTTTCTTAAAGCTTTAATTGTATCTTCCATATTAATAACTGTAGTTGTCATTAATGCAGAAAGTCCAATAGCAAATGGATGATATTTATTGTCTGCCTCAACAACAGTTTCAATAGGTACATCCTTACCTAAATCTATAACCTCATAGCCATAGCTTTCAGCAACTACCTTGCAAATATTTTTACCAATATCATGAACATCACCTTTTACAGTTGCCATAATAATTGTTGCCTTAGCATTTTCACTCTTTGGGAATTTAGCTGATATAACACTAAACGCTTCCTTAGCAGCTTCTGCAGATGATATTAATTGTGGTAAGAATAATTTACCTTTATCATATAATTCACCAACAGTAGCTAATGCTTTAATTAATATTTCGTTAATTACATAGATTGGATCATTAGTTTCTAATTCCTTTAATGTAAGGTTTTTAATTTCATTTTTTAAACCTTTTTTAACGGCATTAAATAAATCAAGTGTTCCTACCTCAGCTTTAGTTCCTTCACCTAGTTTAGTTGTTGTAACTGAAACCTCAACATCCTTATATTTTTCAATATATGATTCACTATTCTTATCAATTCCTAATAAAACATTATATGCACTGATTGCACCCATCATTTCTAAATCTAAAGGATTCATAATAGGCATGTTTAATCCTGCATACATAGCCATTGATAAGAATGTTTTATTTAATAATGGTCTATTTGGTAAACCAAATGATACATTTGAAACACCTAAAGCTGTTTTAACTCCTAATTCTCTAACAAGAGTTAAACCCTTTAATGTTTCTTTAACTAAATCTTGTTCAGCACTGGCAGTTAATACTAATGTATCAATCATAATCTTGTTTTTAGGAATACCATATTCGCCTGCACGCTTAATAATTCTTTTAGCTATTTCAAATCTTTCTTCTGCAGTTTTAGGTACACCCTTGTCATCAAGTGCTAAGCCTAAAACAACAGCACCATATTTTTTAGCAATTGGGAATACTCTATCCATTACTTCAGGCTCACCATTAACTGAATTAATAAGTGGAATACCATTATAATATCTACATCCCTTTTCTAAAGCATCCTTGTTTGATGAGTCAAGTTGTAGCGGCAAATCACAATATTCTTGAATTTTCCTTATTGCTTCAACCATTGTTGTAACCTCATCAATCTTAGGTACACCAACATTTAAATCTAATAAATCACAGCCAGCTTCTTGTTCTTTAATAGCCTCACCAACTAAATAATCAAAATTTTGATCTATTAAAGCTTGTTTTAATTTTTTCTTACCTGTTGGATTTAATCTTTCACCACAAATTTTAACATTTTCAATAACAGTTAAAGTTGAAGCTGAATTTACTATTGTTTCATATTTGTTATTCTTTTTATTAACTTTTAATCCATGGTATTTTGAAATACCTTTAATAAATTCTGGATTAGTACCACAACATCCACCAACTACTGAAACACCCATATCAATATATTTTTTTACATATTCATCGAATTCATCAAATTCTAAAGTATATATTGTTTTACCATTTTCTAGTGTTGGTAAACCTCTGTTTGGTTGAATAATAATAGGTGTATGACTTGTATTAATAAATCTTTCAATTATCGGATATAATTCTTTAGGTCCTAAGCTACAATTAACACCTAAAGCATCTACTCCTAATCCTTCTAATGTATTAACTACAATTTCAGGAGTTGAACCAGTTAATGTTCTAGCTGATTTATCAAAAGTCATAGTTGCAAAAACTGGCTTATCACTATTTTCATTTACAGCTAGAATTGCAGCCTTTATTTCATACAAATCAGAAAATGTTTCTAAGATATATCCATCAACTAAATCTTTAGAATATAAAACTACTTCCTTAAAAGCTTCATATGCTTCATCGAATGTTAATTGACCAATAGGCTTTAACATAGCACCTGTAGGTCCTATATCAAAAAATACTAGCTTTTTAGCACTTCTAGCATTTGATACTGCTTTTTCTACTAATTCTTTAATTTCATATTTTCCATGATATTTGATTTTATTTAAACCAAATGTGTTGGTAGTAATAATATCTGCATAACAATATGATTTATGAATATCTTTTATATCTTCACTATTAGTAATATTTAATTCTTCTGGAATAAATTCAGATAAGCCTTTTTTCTCTATTTCGCTACCCATTCCGCCATCAAATATTAAAATACTTTTACCTAATTCTTGAAGCATACTCTACCACCTTTCCTAAATTCACATTTTTCTTTTAAATAACAATCTCCACATTCCTTTTTTGCTTCTACACCAATTGCGATAATTCCACACATTGTTTTAAGCGGAATCATTAAATTAGAATCTAAAATAGAAACACCTATTTTGTTATGATCTAAATGCTTAAATATTTCTCTAATATCATCTGTTTTAGTTCCTTGATATCCAGGACAGAATCTATATGAATGAACCATCTTAAATTCTTCCTCTTCAAAGCTATCTGCCATATATTCTAAATAAGCACTAGATACGGCATCAAAAACTAGTGATTTAGTCATATCAATAACAGAATAATATTTACATTTATCATCTATTCTTTTTCCTAATGTAGTTAAAACTAAGAAATATGAATTAGAATCCTTTAATAATTTTTGATATGCATTATTGTTATTTAAAAAATCTAAACGATAATCAAATTTTGAATAAATGTATTTAAATTGACTTAAATCTATAACCTCATCAATACATTCTTCAATAAGCTTATCTATTTTTTCATCATGTTCAATATTCTTATAACCTAAATAAGAATAAACTGTATTTATAAAACTAGAAGTATTCTTTAATGATGTTTTCAATTCTTAAAGTCACCTCTTTTGCAGTTTCATAATTATTCATTACATAAAGATGAATTCCTGGAGCACCCTTGGCAAGTAGATCAATGATTTGATATACAGCATAATTAAAAGCTACTTCCTTGAATGCTTTAGGATTATCTTTATAAAATTCAAGCATATTACGATAATTAAGTGGAATAGTTGAACCACACATACTTCTTATTCTTTGAATATTTTTAGGTGAAGTAAGAGGCATAATACCAGGAATAATTGGTGAAGTAATTCCTAGCTTTCTCGCTTCTGTAACTAAACGATAATAATATTCATTATCATAAAATATTTGTGTTACAAAGAATTTAGCACCACATTCTTCTTTTACCTTCATGAATTTTAAATCATCGTATAAAGAATCAGATTCTATATGTCCTTCTGGATAACAAGCACCACCATAAGTAAAATCATATTTATTTAAATATTTCATTAAATCAGTAGCGTGCTTAAAATATTTACAATATTCATCATTAAAATCAACTGGCTTATCACCACGCAAAGCTAAGATATTTTCAATATTATTTTCTTTTAATTCTTTACAAATATTATCAATATCTTCTGGACTAGAAGGGCCACCTGTAACATGGGCAACAGCCTCTATATTTAATTCATTTTTTATATAAGAAGCTAAAATAGCATTATTTTTAGATCCAGTTCCACCAGCGCCACAAGTTACTGAAATAAAATCAGGATTTAATGTAGCAAGCTCATTTAATATATTTTTTGTTTTTTCAATATCATCAAGTCCTTTTTTAGGAGGGAAAACTTCAAATGATAATGTTCTTTTATTTTCTATTATTTCGTTTATTTTCATAATTATCACCTAATTCAATATTATAATATAATATATTATAACTCATTTTTCGTGATAGAAATATATTTATTTTTTATATGTTGATATAGAAAATATCTATGGTAAAATATAAATGGTGATATAAATGACTTTAAAACAATTAGAATATGTAACTAAAGTAGCTGAAACAGGAAATATTTCTACTGCCGCATCTAAACTATATATTGCTCAGCCTTCATTAACTCATGCAATATCAGAACTTGAAGATGAAATGAAAATTTCTATATTTAATAGAACAAATAAAGGTGTTTCATTAACTAAAGATGGAGAATTATTTATAGCTTATGCAAGACAAATATTAGATCAAACAAATTTATTAAAAGATAAATTTATTAATGAAGAAAATAGAAAACCATCTTTTTCTGTTTCTTGTCAGCATTATTCATTTTGTGTAACTGCATTTTCTGAATGTGTAAAAAAATATGAAACAAATCAATATGATTTTACATTAAGAGAAACTGAAACTCATGAAATAATTGAGGATGTTGCTAATTTAAAATCTGAAATTGGTGTTTTATATTTATCTAAAAAAAATAAAGAAATTATCCAAAAATTATTAAAAAAGAATGACTTAATATTTACTTCTTTATTTAAAGCATATCCACATGTATTTATTAGTAAAAATAATCCTTTAAGTAAAAAAGATATAATTACATTAAAGGATTTAGAACCGTATCCATATTTAACATATGAACAGGGAGATTTTAATTCATTTTATTATAGTGAGGAATTCTTACCAAAGGTAGATGTTAAAAAGAATATTATGGTAAGAGATAGAGCGACTCTATTCAATCTTGCAGATAAATTAAATGGATATACAGTATCAAGTGGTAAAATATTTCAAGATGTTAATGAAAATATAATCATAGCTAAGAAATTTGATTATGATGAAGAAATGAATATAGGATATATTTCACATAAAAATATTCCACTATCTTCTTATGCTAAAACATTTATAGAATCATTATTAAAAACTATTAATGAAAATTAAAAAGGTCCCGAGGGGCCTTTTATTTATGATCTCCAATCATCTTTTCCATCCAAATCATATCATACCATTTATTAAATTTATAACCACATTT
>JAEEGL016992993.1_pt1 | contig 10672 bp, 8 predicted proteins | sample 9134231 | NCBI WGS metagenome assembly JAEEGL01 (sample SAMN16246548, study PRJNA631951) | gut metagenome | biome: gut microbiome; feature: rumen; material: fiber-attached | host: Bos | place: Iran: Karaj | collected 2018-10 | reverse complement strand
GTTGCGTTTCACCGTGAGAAATACGTTGCGGCGGGCGGTCCCGACGGCGGCGACGGCGGACGCGGCGGAAACATTGTCTTTCAGGTTGACGACAATATCTCAACCCTTGCCGATTTCCGCTATAAGCGCAAGTATAAGGCTCAAAACGGTGAGAACGGCAGAGGCTCTCACTGTAACGGCAAGAAGGCGCCCGACCTTGTTATCAGGGTGCCGAGAGGTACTGTAATACGCGAGGTCGAGAGCGGCGTCGTTATGGCCGATATGTCTTCGGACGAGCCGTTTATTGCTGCCAAGGGCGGCAAGGGCGGCTGGGGCAACTGCCACTTTGCGACGAGCACGCGTCAGACTCCGCGCTTTGCAAAATCAGGCGCACCCGGCGAGGAATGGGAGGTCACTCTTGAACTGAAGCTTATAGCCGATGTCGGACTTTTAGGCTTCCCGAATGTCGGCAAGTCCTCGCTTCTCTCCGTTGTCAGCGAGGCGAAGCCTATAATAGGCGACTACCACTTTACTACCATAATCCCCGTTCTCGGCGTTGTTTCGATGGGCCCCGAAAACAGCTTTGTAATGGCTGACATTCCCGGTCTTATCGAGGGCGCGGCAGAGGGCATAGGTCTGGGCCACGAATTCCTGCGTCACGTTGAGCGTTGCCGTATGCTCGTTCATATAGTTGACGTTGCGGGCAGCGAGGGCAGGGACCCCATTGACGACTTCGAAAAGATAAATTCCGAGCTTGAACGCTTCAATCCCGAGCTCGCAAAATGTCCCCAGATTGTTGCGGGCAATAAAATCGACCTTGCGACCGACGAACAGCTCAAGACCTTCCGTGAATATATCGAGGGTAAGGGCTACGAATACTTTGAAATCTGCGCTCCCATTAAGCACAATACGAAGGAGCTTATAAACGCGGTGGCCGCAAAGCTTGCCGAGCTTCCGCCCGTAAAGCGCTACGAAGCCGAGGAAATACCGCAGGAAATCCTGCTGCAGAAAAAGAACAACGGCTTCAAGGTTACCGTTGAGGACGGCGTATATATCGTCGAGGCCGAATGGCTCAACAAGATCCTTATGAAGACCGATCCCGACGACTACGAGTCGCTTCAGTATTTCCAGAACGTCCTGCAGTCCACGGGCATCATTGACGAGCTTATAAAGCAGGGCATTCACGAGGGCGATACGGTTTCAATTTATGACCTTGAATTTGATTACATTCCGTGATTTTTTGCATATTTTCCGCAATTCATCGTCATTTCAGGCTCGGAGTATCTTCATACGCCGTCGCCTTTATTCCTTGCCTTGCGAAAAATCCGCTAAAAAATCAAAACTTTTTAATGATATAAAAAACGGAGAATTATAAATAATGAATATTAATTCATACAACTCTCTGACCCTTGCGTTTCTGGGTGATGCGGTGTATTCGCTTATGGTGCGCGAAAGGCTTGTAAAAAGCTCATCGCTTCCTGCGGGCAAGCTTCACAAACTTTCCGCCGACAGCGTAAACGCGCTGGCTCAAAGCGAGGCGGTTAAGAAAATTCTGCCGCTTCTCACAGAAGAGGAAAACGACGTTTTCCGCCGCGGCAGGAACGCTCATCCCCACCACACGCCGAAGAATCAGTCCGGCGGCGATTACCACTACGCGACGGGACTTGAAGCGCTTTTCGGCTGGCTATATCTGGAAGGCAAAACCGACAGACTGAATGAACTGTTTGAAATAATTAACGAGGAATAAACACTATGTCCGACAAGAAAGAAAACATACGCAATTTCTCAATAATCGCCCATATCGACCACGGCAAGTCAACACTTGCCGACCGTCTTCTTGAGCTGACCGACTCCGTCGCAATCCGCGATATGGAGGAGCAGCTCTTAGACAATATGGAGCTTGAACGCGAGAGGGGAATTACGATTAAGGCGCACGCCGTAAAGCTCGACTACAAGGCTAATGACGGCAAGACCTATGAACTTAATCTTATAGACACTCCCGGTCACGTTGACTTCAACTACGAGGTTTCGAGAAGCCTTGCCGCGTGCGAGGGCGCGGTGCTTATAGTTGACGCGTCGCAGGGCATTGAGGCTCAGACGCTTGCAAACACCTATCTTGCGCTTGACCACAATCTTGAAATCGTACCGGTTATCAATAAAATCGACCTCCCTGCCGCCGATCCCGAGCGTGTTGCGCAGGAGGTAGAGGACGTTATCGGCATTCCCTGCCTTGAAGCGCCGAGAGTATCTGCCAAGACGGGCGAGAACGTCGGCGCGGTGCTCGAGGAAATCGTAAAGCTTGTTCCTCCGCCCGAGAATCACGACGACAAGCCGCTGAGAGCGCTGATATTTGACTCAATTTACGACAGCTACCGCGGCGTTATAGTTTACGTGCGCGTAATGGACGGTTCAATTAAACCCGGCGACACTATGAGAATGATGGCGACGGGCGCAGAGTTTAACGTAGTCGAAACGGGCTATATGCGCGCGACCTCGCTCGAGCCGTGCAAATGTCTCTCGTCGGGCGAGGTAGGTTATATCACCGCTTCAATCAAGACAGTTTCCGACGCGAGAGTCGGCGACACGGTTACGACGGCCGAGAATCCCGCAAGCGAGCCTCTGCCGGGATACCGAAAGGTTAATCCGATGGTATTCTGCGGTATTTATCCCGCCGACGGCGCTGACTACGAAAATCTCCGCGATGCGCTTGAAAAGCTTCAGCTTAACGACGCGGCGCTTTCCTATGAGCCCGAAACCTCGGGCGCGCTGGGCTTCGGTTTCCGCTGCGGATTTCTGGGTCTTTTACATCTTGAAATAATTCAGGAGCGTCTTGAAAGAGAATACAATCTCGACCTCGTTACTACAATTCCGAGCGTTATTTATAAAATTCATCTTACCGACAAATCTGTCGTTGAAATCGACAATCCCTGCAACTATCCCGACCCCGCGACGGTTGATTTTGCCGAGGAGCCAGTGGTTGAATCGCATATCTATTCGCCGCCCGAATACGTCGGCGCTATAATGGATTTGTGTCAGGACCGACGCGGCAACTACGAGGGTATGACCTATCTTGACGCGGACCGCGTTGACCTTAAATACACGCTTCCGCTCAACGAGATTATCTACGACTTTTTTGACGTGCTAAAGTCGAGAACGCGCGGTTACGCTTCGTTTGACTATGAAATGAAGGGCTATCAGAAGGCTACGCTCGTCAAGCTTGACGTGCTTCTCAACGGCGATATGATTGATGCGCTTTCATTTATAATCCACTCCGAAAAGGCGTACCCGAGAGCCAGACGAATAGCCGAAAGGCTCAAGGAAAACATTCCGCGCCAGATGTTCGAAATCCCGATTCAGATTGCAATCGGCGGCAAGGTAATTGCCCGCGAAACCGTCAAGGCTATGCGCAAGGACGTTCTTGCCAAGTGCTACGGCGGCGACATCACGCGTAAGAAGAAGCTGCTTGAAAAGCAGAAGGAAGGCAAAAAGAGAATGCGCCAGTTCGGTACCGTCGAGGTGCCGCAGGAGGCGTTTATGGCGGTGCTTAAATTAGATGACTGACAGAGAAAAGATACTTTCCCGTCTTGACGAACTGAATATAGAATACAAGCTTGCCGAGCATAAGGCGGCGTTCGCCATGGAGGACTACGACGAACTCGGCATAAATAAAAACGACGAAATCTGTAAGAATCTTTTTCTTCGCGATTACAAGGGCAACCGTCATATGCTCGTTGTGCTCAAAGGCTCGAAAAACGCCGATTTAGTGCTTATCAGAAACGAAATCAATTCCTCGCGTCTGTCCTTCGCGTCCGACGAGAGGATGAGAAAGCACCTCAACGTCACCACGGGTTCGGTTTCGCCGCTCGGCATAATCAATGACGAAAACGACGCCGTCGAGGTCTATTTCGACCGCGACTTAAAGGGCGCAGAAAGACTCGGTTTTCATCCCAACGACAACACGGCGACGGTGTTTATGAGCTTTGACGGTATCAGCCGCTACGTTGAGAGCACGGGACACCGAATCGCTTTTATAAACGTTTGATATGAATAACATAGGTTTATATATTCACATTCCATTTTGCGCTTCGAAATGTCCGTACTGCGATTTTTATTCGTTCCGTTCGGACGAAGCGACAAGGGAAAAATACGCCGAAGCGGTTATAAGAGAGCTGCATTCTGCCGCTGGAAAATACGGGAGAACTGCCGACACGCTGTATCTGGGCGGCGGCACTCCGTCGCTTCTCGGCGGAAATATACTTGCCGATATTATTGAAGCGGCTAAGCGGGATTTCCGTATTGACAGCGGCGCAGAGATTACCGTTGAGTGCAATCCGCACTCGCTTGAGAACGGTATATTTGAAAAGCTGAAAGCTGCAGGCGTCAGCCGCATTTCCTTAGGTCTGCAGTCGGCAAATGACTCGGAACGCAAACGCTTAGGCAGACGCGCCGACAGAAGCGAAATTGAAAGCGTGATAAAAAGCATAAAATCAGCGGGGATTGACAATATATCGCTCGACGTTATGCTCGGTATTCCCGATGGTAATATTGACAGCCTTAAATCCACGCTTGACTTCTGCATTTCGCAGGACGTAAGCCACATAAGCGGCTATATACTCAAAATCGAGGAAGGAACGCCCTTTGAAAAACTGCAGGGGACGCTCAGCCTTCCCGATGACGATGCGGTCAGCGATATGTATCTGTTTATGTGTGAATATCTTGACAGTCACGGCTACAAGCAGTATGAGATTTCAAACTTTGCAAAACGCGGTTCTGAAAGCCGTCACAATCTGAAATACTGGAACTGTGAGGAATATCTCGGCATAGGCGCTGCTGCTCATTCGTTTATTGACGGTAAACGCTTTTACTACCCAAGAAGTGCAGAGGGCTTTATCAACGGCATTACGCCCGAAGCCGACGGCGAAGGCGGGGATTTAGGCGAGTACGCGATGCTCCGTTTACGCCTTACCGACGGTCTTGACGAAGGAGAGCTTAAGAAAAAAATCGGCATTTCAATCCCCGATAATATGCGTAAAAAAGCCGAAAAATACGCCGCCGACGGTTATCTCGTCAGCGACGGGCAGGGAATACGCCTTACCCGAAAGGGCTTTCTGGTTTCCAATACAATAATTTCCGAGTTGATATATTAAAGCTTTTGTGTTAAAATACTAAAAATCCAAACGAAAGAAGGTGGACAGTGTGCCCATTAAAATTGACGACCGACTTCCCGCGCATCACTCGCTCGAGCTGGAAAACATCTTTGTTATGACCGAAACGCGCGCGACTACTCAGGACATACGTCCGCTTAAGATTATTATTCTTAATTTAATGCCGACCAAGATTGAAACGGAGACTCAGATTTTAAGACTTCTGAGTAATTCGCCGCTTCAGGTTGACATAGAGCTTTTGCAGGTTACCTCGCATACCTCGAAGCACACCTCGCAGGAGCACATGCTCAAGTTTTACAAGACCTTTGACGACGTAAAGGAAAAGAAATTTGACGGCATGATAGTCACGGGCGCGCCCGTCGAGCTTATGGATTTCGAAGAGGTTGACTACTGGGACGAGCTTTGTGAAATATTCGACTGGGCTGCTAAAAACGTCTACTCGACCTACAATATCTGCTGGGGCGCTCAGGCGGCGCTTTACCACCGATACGGCGTACCGAAGCACCTGCTTGATGAGAAGAAATTCGGAATTTTCGAGCACTATCCGCTCGACCTCTACCATCCGCTTCTGCGCGGCTTTTCCGACCGGTATTTCGTCCCCCATTCCAGACACACCGAAACGAGAAAAGAGGACGTTATCAAGGTTAAGGATTTGCAGATACTTTCGTATTCCGATATGGCGGGAGTACACCTTATCAGCGATATGGCATGCCGCAATTTCTACTGTACGGGACACTCCGAGTATGACAGCGACACGCTCGCCAAGGAATATTTCAGGGATCTGGGTAAGGGCCTTGATATCAAGATGCCCTACAACTATTTCCCTAACGACGACACGAGGCAGGTGCCCAGAAATACCTGGCGCGATACGGGCTGTCTTCTGTTCCAGAACTGGCTGAACTACTTCGTTTATCAGAAGACGCCTTACGATCTGAATTCCATCTGAGGTTTTTAGGAGGGTATTATGAACAGAGTTGAAATCATTACGTTTGACAAATTGCCGACTAACGTTTATGAGCTTAAGACAATGGCGGATATGTCCACGCCGTTCAAGACGGCGGCGTTAAGCGTGCTTGCGTTTCTGCAGTACGAAAACGACCCCGAAGCGGCATTTGAGATGATTGATTATCTCAAGGGACCTCAGCCGCTCTCAAATCTTGACAAGCAGTTCATCCGCGACAGACTTGAGGAAAAGGGCTACGTCATCCGCTCGTATTTCGAGGGCACGAGCCCCGAGAACGACTATACGCTTCCCGTCGCTCCGTACAGCATTGAGGTCAGCGACAATCCGTATTCGTATTCAAACGAGCATTACGCCACGCTTTATCTCAAATCCTCGGGCGCCGATTCGCTTCGTCAGGTCACCCTGCGCGAAAAGGGCGACGGAACCTGGTGCCTGTGGGGACACACCTTCCTGTCGGACATCCACGTTCCCAAGTCAAAGGACCCCTGGGCGTAAGCTGAATAAAAAGTAAAATTAAAAAGGACGGCGAATTTCGCCGTCCTTTTCGTTATGTGTATTATTGTTTTAATCGAACATTCCCGCCTTGTCCATACGCATTATAATCGTAGCTATTTCAGCTCTCGAAGCGCTGGCTGTCGGCGCAAGTGTGCCGTTACTCTTGCCCGTAATTACGTTCCATACAGTTGCCCACTTCATTGCATTAATTGCAAACGGGCTGATTGACGAAATGTCGGAAAAGTCACCGCTTATTACTGCATCGCTCATATCCGGTGAACCGCTATATCTGTAAAGAATTGTTGCCACTTGTTCTCTTGTAATCGGGTCGCCGATGCCGAATTTGCCGTTGTCGTAGCCTTTGATTATGTCATTAGCAACCGCCCATGCAATAGATTTTCCGTAATATGACGACATATCAACGTCCGAAAGATTACAGCTGTCATAGCTGTTCAAATCAGCACCTGCAATTCTTGCAAGTATTACAACGAAGTCCTGACGCTGAAGCTTGTCCGCTGCGCCGAAGCGGCCGTCCTTGTAACCGCTGATAAATCCTTTTGCAGCATTATAGGCGGCTGCGTCTGCATACCATTCTCCCGCGGGCGCGTCGGGGAAGTATTTGGGTGCAAGTATCTTTACGGGAATACTCTGCTCTTTGCCTGCAAAGAGTACTTTAATGCTGTAAGTGTTGCCTGCCGTCCAGTGTTCTGTATCTTGACAGTCTTTAAAAGCCGGTCCGCCAAAACTGCTTCCCAACGCATAAGGAAGCGCATTATCGTTTTCGTCAAGATATTTTTTCTCAATAGACCCGTTTATACTCTGCAGTGTATAAACGTTGCTTGTACCGTCGTTGAAATATACGGTAAGTCTGTTGCCTGAAGCGTCATAAATGTTCCACAAATAGTAGTAGTTATAAGCTTTGTCATCAGCGTCATAACGTTCGTACGACTCGCTGATACCCTCTACAAGCTCGATAGGTCTCGCGGGTGTAAATTCAAAGCTCTCGATAGGATTGTCAATCATCTCAACGGGAATCTTTTCCTCAAGGTCTTTGTAAGAAATTGTAATGTAATTTTCGCCGTCTCTGGTCCATCCGTTACTACTAAAATCGAAAAATACGTCCTGCTCAAAAAGAACATAATAAGGTCTTCCGTCGGAATCCATAAACGTATTGTTGAAGTGACTGACGAAAAGCTCCAGTGTTGAGCCGTCTTCAAAGGTCAGCGTCAGCTTTGCGCCGGGAACGTCAATCGAAAGCGCATAGCACCATACGTATTCGTGAGTCTGCCAATCCTGAACATATGCACCGCTTATGTTCTCGATAACCTGAATCGGAACATCGGAAGTAAACTCCATATCAACAATGGGGTTTTCGTCAAGATTGATTTTTTCGCTCTGAGCGGATGTGCATAAGCCCAGAATACTCATCACGCTCAGCATCATAACAACCGCGAGCAGAACCGATAAAATCTTCCTTGTGTTTTTCATAATAAACCTCCCTGAAAGGATAATAAACATAATACTATAAAATGCTTACAAAACAATAATACCATCAATACAGTACACTGTCAATCAGTTTTAGTGAATTTTTCGCTAAAACATTAGCGAACAGTTCGCTGAAAGTATAATCATTACATAGGTGAAAGGCAGTGATTGTATGTACAGGCGAATTCGTGATTTGCGCGAGGATAAAGATATGACGCAGACACAGATGAGCGAGATACTTATGTGCTCGCAAAGAGTTTACTCAAATTATGAGCGCGGTGACGTTGATATTCCTACAAACATACTCATCAAGCTCGCCGATTATCATAAGGTTTCGGTTGACTATCTGCTGGGCAGAACAGATAATCCGAAAATGAATAAGTGAAGGTAAAATATTGAAAATCCCCCTCGTCTGAGGGGGATTTTTGTTTGCTTATTTTATCGGCTCAACCGTGAAGGAATATTCATATTCCTTGTTCGGGTGGAGAATATAGGGCTCGCGCACCTTCGCGTCGCCCGGCATATCGCCGCCCACGCCCATCTGCGCAAGGTCGAAGTTAAAGGTCGTGATATCCGAGTGCTTTAACTTGTGAATGTGCGTCGCCGCTTCAAGCTCGTTCTGGGTGTAGTGCCACGCGCTGAATTCAAGCGGAGTTGAAAGGGGAGCGGTGAACTTAAGTCCCTTCGAGCCGTCGGCGTTGAACAGCTCAACCCAGCGTATATCAACGCGGTTGCCGTTCTCCTGCGGTCTCATGTAGTGATGCTCAAGGTCGTTGACGCTCTTTTCCCAGATACTGATTTTCGCGCCAGTCTTACGGTCGGAATAGGTTTCCTGCGGACCTCTGCCGTACCACTTGACGAGGTCAAGCTCCTTGACGAGTCCGAACTGCATACCGAAACGAAGCACGGGACCGCCCTTCGGAGTACCCTTAAGCTCGAACTTAAGTCTGCCGTCGGGATAAACGGTGATTACCGAGTGAACGTCGTTCATTGAGATTACGTCCCAGCTGTACTTGATTACAACCTCGCCGCTTCTCTTCTGCTCAATGTCAGCCAGCTTGCCCCAGAGCTTTTCGGTCGCCTTCTGCCAGCGGTAGTACGGGTGCATCGGAATAAGAGGCGGCATAAAGTTGAGCGTTGACAAATCGTTGTCTGTAACGGCTCTGAAGAAATTCGGCTTGATTTCGCTCTTGACGTATTCCTTCTCGTCATATTTGAGCGATACAATCTTGCCTTCCTTGATAACTACCGAGAAGCTGTCATTCTGAACGACAACCTTGCCGTTATGGTCAACAAAGATAAGCTCGGTATTCGGCCATTTTTCCTCAACCTCTGCCTTTTCTTTCAGTATGAACTGGTCGAAGCTCTGCTCGTAACCTTTTTCGCAGTATGGCTTATCCTCCTTAGTGATATAGGAAACGATAAGCACGTATTCCTTATTTTCGGAAAGGTCGCACTTGAACGGAATCTCTACTTCCTTTTCGCTCATCGGCGCAACGGTTACCGTACCGAGAGTGCCGCTTTCAACCTCAACGCCGTCGGCATTGATAACCCATTTTATTTCAAAGCCCGAAAGGTCGGTGAAAAGGTGCTTGTTCTTAAGCGTAAAGAGCTTCTTTTCAAGGTCCTTTGCTTCAAGTTTGATTTCGCTGTAAACCTTCCTGACCTCATACCACGACGGATGCGGCTTTCTGTCGGCGGCAATAATGCCGTTGGCGCAGAAATATGTGTTTGAGCCTGTAACCGCGGTGGTGTTGGGAAGGGTGAGCGGCTTCTTCGGCTCCTTCTTCTCAAAGTCGGTGCCGTACAGCCAGTGGTCGCCGTCCTCGGCCTTATAGCGGATTGCCTGGTCAACAAAGTCCCAGATATAGCCGCCGCACATATTGTCGTACTTCTCAAAGTCGTCCATAAACTCCTGGAAGTTACCGAGGCTGTTTTCCATAGCGTGAGCATATTCGCAAAGCAGTACGGGCTTCGTGTAGGCTTCCTTCGGTATGGGCTTCGAGTCGGCGGCAAGCGCATTTGCAATATTGTCGTAAAGCGTGATTTCAATAGGCGTGCGTGTGCCGAGCTTCTCCATGGTATCTGCCATCGGATACATTCTCGAGATAACGTCGCTCTTTGTAAAGTCAAAGTCGCCTTCATAGTGGAACTGACGGGTCTTGTCGAGCTCGAGCGCCGCCTGCTTCATCTTCATAAAGTTGTCGCCGTCGCCCGCCTCGTTGCCGAGTGACCACATAAATACGCAGGGATGGTTTCTGTCACGAAGCACCATACGCTCCATTTTGTCAACAACTGCGCCCGTCCAGACGGGATTGCTGCCGGGAACGCCCTTGCGTCTTACGCCGTGTGTTTCAAGGTCGCACTCGTCCATAACGTAGAAGCCGTACTCGTCGCAAAGCTCGTACAGATACGGGTCGTCGGGGTAGTGAGAAGTTCTGATTGAGTTGATATTTGCCTTTTTCATAAGGCTTAAGTCCTGAAGATATCTTTCCTTCGGGACTGCCCAGCCGTGATCGGGATCAAAGTCGTGGCGGTTTACGCCCCTTATCATAAGCGGCTGACCGTTGAAGAGTATCTTTTC
>JAEEGL016837758.1_pt1 | contig 10672 bp, 4 predicted proteins | sample 9134231 | NCBI WGS metagenome assembly JAEEGL01 (sample SAMN16246548, study PRJNA631951) | gut metagenome | biome: gut microbiome; feature: rumen; material: fiber-attached | host: Bos | place: Iran: Karaj | collected 2018-10 | reverse complement strand
TTTTATTCTTTATCTATATTTGCTTCCGTCAACTAACTCTTTTTCGCCATAAATCAGTAGCGGCCGGAGCCCCGGGCGCCGGTGTTTTAGTTGTTTAACCATTTATTCTAATAACTAGTTACTGATTTATGACAAGAACAATCTTCCACAAACTGGCGGCCGTCATTGTGGCGTCCGTCATGTGCCTGGCAGGTACGCTGGCCTATGGCCAGAACCGTACTGTCAGCGGAACTGTCGTCGATGGCAGCGGACAGCCTGTCATCGGTGCGACGGTCATGGTCGTAGGAAACAGTACGATCGGTACGGTAACGGATGCTGACGGACGTTTCTCCCTCAATGTCCCTGCAGGTGCCAGCCTCACCGTTTCCTGCATAGGCTACACTACGCAGACCGTTGCAGTCGGTTCGCAGTCCGTTCTCAATTTCACCCTCGAAGAAGACACTGAATTCCTTGACGAAACCGTAGTGATCGGTTACGGCGTGCAGCGCAAGAGCGACCTCACCGGTGCTGTTGCCTCGGTCCGTTCGGAAGACCTCCAGAACCGTTCGACTTCCGATGCCGCCGCCGCCCTCCAGGGCAAGGCCGCAGGTGTGCAGATCCTCAATAATTCCGGTGCTCCGGGCTCTGCCGCTCAGATCCGCGTCCGAGGTTACTCCTCCAACTCCGGCAACCTCGGACCCCTCCTCATCGTCGACGGTCTCAAAGTGGACAACATCCAGTACCTCGATCCTTCCATGATTGAATCCATGGAGGTACTGAAGGATGCCGCTTCCGCTGCCATCTACGGTGCACAGGCCGGCAACGGTGTCGTGCTCATCACAACCAAGCAGGGCAAGGATGGCCACTCTTCCATCACCTACGATCTCAAGATGACAAGACAGATGCTGGGTAAGAGGGGCGAACTCCTGAATGCGACCAATTATATAGAAATGCAGAAGGCTCTCGGCAACCTTACCGACGAAATCATCGCCAGCAGGAACTGGGACGGCCAGGATCACAACTGGTATGACGCCGTATTTGCCCCCAGCTGGAGTAAACAGCACTCCGTCACCTTCCAGGGCGGCAACAACAACGGTCACTTCTTCACTTCCCTCAACTACCTCGACGACGACGGTATGGTAGTAGGCAAATATGATGTATACGGACGCCTGTCCGCTCAGATGAACGCCGACTACATGATAAAGAAATGGCTGCAAGTCGGCACCAACAACTCCATCGAGAGGTGGTCCTCCAAGAGCGTTTCCAGCGGCTACGGTTCCGTGTTGAACTCCGTGGTCTCCCTTGATCCGCTGACCCCTGCCTACGTCAGCAGCGTCGATAAACTGACCGGTAAGATGCAGGCCAAATATGCCACGAATCCGGATTATATCCTCCGCGATCCCGACCACAACAACGACTTCTACAACGGTTCCGCTTTCTATGAGGAGTCTACCGGTAACCCACTGCTCCAGCGTGCCCGCACGGAAAGCACCAACGGCGGTATCAACATCCGCGGTACCATTTTCGCCAACTTCATGCCGTTCAATGGTTTCACCTTCACGTCCCGCTTCGGTTACCGTATCAGCCAGAACTCCTCGCATAGCTACAGCGCTCCGTACTACATCAACGATATGGCCAAGGGCGACCAATACAGCCTTTCCGCCGGTGTGAATACGGGCTACTACTATCAGTGGGAGAACTTCGCCAACTACAACCGCACGTTCGGCAAGCATGCAATCGGCCTTATGGCCGGTATGTCCTATACCGAGAACAATACGGACAATGCCAGCATCAGCGTTCAGGACAATGATATCCTGAAGTCCTATGAGCCGAACTTCCGCTATCTCTATAACAATTTCCTCCTTGATGATCCGACGCGCAGCGTTGACAATCGTCCGAGTAAATCGGTCAACATGTCTTACTTCGGCCGTCTGACCTATAGCTATGACAACCGCTACAGCATCCAGGCCAACTTCCGCGCCGATGCGTTTGACTCCTCCAAGCTTTCCAAGGATGTCCGTTGGGGTTTCTTCCCCTCCGTTTCCGCAGGATGGACCGTCAGCAATGAACCGTTCTTCAAGGACAATGTCAACCGCGACGTCATCAACTTCCTGAAGTTCCGCGCCTCCTGGGGCCGCAACGGTAACGTGAATGTCCTGAGCGGCTATCCTTACATGGAGACCATCTCCAAGGGATCCGCGTGGTATCAGTATGATGATACGGGAGCACGTTCCTATGGTTCCGGCCCTTCCGGCCTGGCCAACCCGGGTCTTCACTGGGAGATCTCCGAGCAGTATGATGCCGGTTTCGACCTGCGAATGTTCGGCGACCGCCTGACCTTCGGTTTCGACTGGTACAAGAAGAACACTAGGGACCTCCTCATCAGCATCAAGCCGCGTCCGGAACAGGGTGTAAAGAGTACCTACCAGAACGCCGGTAACGTGCTGAACACCGGTTTCGAGTTCGAACTCGGCTGGAAGGACAGCATCGGCGACTTCAGCTACGGCATCAACGCCAATCTCTCCACCCTGAAGAACAAGGTCACCGATCTCCACTTCACCGTGGACCGTCTGGAGGTTGACCCCGTGAGCGGTCTGAACGAGCAGAACCGTTCCGCTTTCGAGGTCGGTTATCCGCTGTGGTACTTCATGGGTTACGACTACCTGGGCGTGAATCCTGAAACCGGCAAGGCCCGTTATAAGACTTTCAATACCGATCTGTATCCTGACGGCGTAATCGAAGGATCTCCGGAAGATTCCGACCTTTACAACTATATGGGCAAGGCCATTCCTGACGTTACCTACGGCTTGACTGCCAACCTTGCATGGCGCAACTTCGACTTCACCGTATACGGCGCAGGAACTGCCGGTAACGACATCTTCGCCATCATGTGGAGTGCCGACCGCACCTATGGCAACACGCTGTCCTACTTCTGGGAGAACTCCTGGAAACAGTCTAACAAGAATGCCCTGTTCCCTGACATGGGCGTCGTCGCCAAGGACTGGAAGTTCTGGAGCTCCGATGCCATGATCTTCGACGGTTCCTACTTCAAGATCAAGCAGATCCAGCTCGGCTACACCATGCCACAGAATCTGACCCGTCGCGTGGCAATCGACAATATGCGTCTCTATGTGTCCCTCGACGATTTCTTCACATTCACGAGTTACCCGGGCGCCGATCCTGAAACTGCCACGACCGGCCGTACCGACGCCATGGGATACGACTCCGGTACCTATCCGACCATGAAGAAGGTTGTCTTCGGTCTTAACCTTACGTTCTAACTAATTTAGCATGATTGATATGAAAAGAATATTGATTCCCGCTGTCCTTATCCTTGTTGCGGCTATCTTCACGGCCTGCAGTGCAGACCGTCTCGAGATCCCTCAGAAGGGTGTTTTGCTTCCGCAGGATTTCTATAATACAGATGAAGACTGCGAAGCTGCTATGGTGGCTGCCTACAGAGGGTTGATCTCCAATGTATGTAACGAGGAAGGTGGCTCCATCTACGCTCCTTTCCGCGCTTGCTTCGACCTCCCAGGCGATGACATGTACGCCGCCGGTTCCAACTACGGTGACAACGACTTCATGCGTGAGATGAACGAGTTCACCTTCGGTCCCAACACTGCCGTGCTGGTCAACTGCTACAACAACCTCTTCTATGCGATGTACTATTCCAACATTGTGATTGACAAGTTCAAGGACGGTCTCCCGGATGGTGGACAGACGCCCACGACCAAGCGCTGCGTCGCCGAGGCCCGCGTCCTGCGTGCCTGGATGCAGTTGATGCTGACCGCCGGCTGGGGCTGCCCGCCGCTGGTGGATCACGTGCTGGAGTACTTCCCGCTGGAGGAAATCTATCGTTGCGACGAGGATCCTACCAATCCTATGTCGCATGAACAGATGTTCGAGTGGTGCGCCAAGGAGTGCGAGGCTGCACGCGGTGACCTTGATGAGCGTCAGGGCACTGGCGACAAGGCAGGAGCATGGAAGGTTACCAAGGGCTTCGCGGATGCGGTAGCCGGTAAGGCTTACCTCTTCGCCGGCAATTACGCCGCAGCCAAGACGGCTCTCAAGAGAGTCATTGATTCCGGTAACTACGAACTTGTTCCTACCGCACGCTGGAATGAGAACTTCCATGCCAGTGGTGACGGTAACGAGGAGAAAATCTTCGAGACCAACCTGGTCAACGGTGGTGGCCTGGGCTGGGGTGATATCACCTTCAGCGGCACCTGGATGGAAGCCAACATTTGGGGATGGCGTGGTGACCACTTCGTTTATGGCAACGAGGGCGAGGTCAAAAACAATCCCTGGTCCATCAAGACCAGCATCGATGGTTGGGGTGGCCTCGGCGTTCCGAAGGATTTCGCAGATGAGTGGCTCGCGTTCGACGGTAAAGAGTCCGTCCGATTCAGCAACTCCCTCATCCATATCGATGACGTTGTTTACAACACGCACTACGGCCACGAGGTCGATAACATGACCCTCGAGCAGAAAAAGGCAAGCAAGGCGTTCGGTATCAAGGTCGACGGTCTGTACGGACAGTCCTTCTACCTGGCCCAGAAGCAGGCTATCAACCCTTATCAGGATGCCTGGTATCCCGGCGCCAACCAGCGATTCAACAACTTCGTGATCATGCGCTACGCCGAGGTGCTCCTCATGTATGCCGAGGCCGCCCTGCAGAGCGGTGACGCCGCTCAGGCTACTTGGGCGTTCAATGAGGTACACGAGCGTGCCGGCGCCAAGCCCTACACCGGCTCTGTCGACATGAACGCTATCAAGAAGGAGAAGAAGTTCGAGCTCTGGCTCGAGATGTGCCGCTGGCCTGATCAGGTCCGCTGGGGAGACTTTGAGAAGTCCAAGCTCGCCGGTACCAATGTGCCTATCCTGTACGACAAACTCACCCGCGCTCCTCAGGGCTCGGACGAGGATGTCATATGGGAGAACGGTTCCGAGGCCAACAGCCGCTTCTACACCGTCAGGACCCACGAGGCGAAGGACAACGGTCTTTCCGTCGGTTATGTAGCAGGCAAGGAATTCTTCCCGTTCCCGAGCGTCTCTGACCGTCAGAATCCTACGCTCAACCAGCTTCCTTACTGGCAGTAGAGATTAATGGTCTGAATAACGACTGACCTCATGTTTTAGAAGAAGGGCTCCGCCTTCGCGGAGCTTTTCTTTCAACAATAACCTGTTTCCAAGGTTGATTATATTTAGTTAATTGGTTTGTGTAAAGAGGGAGGGGCCGCCGTGATGGCGGCCCCTCTGTATTATAGCCTGTATTTTCCCGCCCTGGCCTGACACGACCAAGTGTTTCCTTTCTCCGGTGCGCAGAAAGGCTTGTTTCACTATGAAAGTCAAGGGAAAAAGAGTAAATTTGAGGACAGAAACAATAACCTGAAAAAGTGCATATATGAAGAGAATCCTTTTGATCCTGGCGGCCGGCGCGATAGCGCTGCTCCAGGCGTGCGGCGGCAAGCCCGCCCCTGAAACTTACAGTGAAAAGAAGGTGGTCGAAGACGGCGGCAGCGGCCCCTACAAGGCCATCATGGTCACCGAACCGAGCCTCGACGCCCACACCATCTTCCGTCCGGAAGACCTGAGCCCGTTCGGGCCCAAGAATCCGCTTCCCGTCCTTGTGTGGGGCAACGGAGCGTGCAGGAACTCTCCGTGGGAGCATGTCAATTTCCTCAGCGAAATCGCTTCACAGGGCTTTCTCGTGGTAGCCAGCGGCTATATGCCCGAGGAAGGTAAACGCGACTACGGCTCGTCCACTTCCGCACAGCAGATCGAAGGCATAGAATGGGCCATTGCCCGCAATGCCGACAAGGAAAGCCCTTACTACAAGAAGATCGACACAGAGGCTCTCGCCGCAGCCGGAATGTCCTGCGGCGGTCTTGAAACTCTGGACAATTCCGCCGAGCCCCGCTTCAAGACCCTCATGATCTGCAACAGCGGTCTGTTCTCCAACCCGGCCGGCGCCGTTCCCGGCATGCCGATGCCCGACAAGGAGAAACTCCAGGACATCAAGGTCCCCATCATTTACATCCTTGGCGGTGAGACAGACATCGCATATGCCAACGGCATGGACGACTTCTCCCGTATCACCAAGGTGCCCGCATTTGCCGCCAACTATCCCGTCGGCCACGGCGGCACATACGCCAAGCCTCACGGCGGAGAGTTCTCCATCGTCGCCACCGCGTGGCTGAAGTGGCAGCTCAAGGGCGACAAGGAAGCCGCCAAGATGTTCCAGGGTGATCCCTGCGGCGTAGCCCAGCGCGAAGGCTGGACCGCTGAAAAGAAGAACATCGACTGATAAGCGCCACCGCCCGACTGGCAACGGCGGCCCACAACGCGGCTGCGACCGACTGGCGGTCAATGACCCGAGCCCCGGAAGTTCTTTCCCTGACTTCCGGGGCTTGGATTATATCCACATCCTTCGACCATCGGTAGAAGGATAAGGCCATAAACGGCAAAAAACGCCCACATCCTTCGACCTCCGGTAGAAGGATGAGACAAAAGCGCAGGATTTTAACCAAAAGTTGCGGTTTTCCCGCATTTTCCGCGAAAAGCGCAGGATTCCAGCTATAATCTGCGGTTCAGGCCCGACTGCACGGATGCTTGAACGCGTAAGCTGAAAACGCGGCACCAAATAAAACTGACCGTCAGAGTGCCGCACTTCATCCATTGTCTGATGCTCGCAAATAAGGTGCAAATGCAAGCATCTGACACTGAGACTGAAAGGCGACGTTCCCTCCCCAGGGAACAGCCATCGTTCACAGCATTTTATTGACCGTCCAGTTCAAAGAAGACCTCTGAGACTTCCGTGCGGCAGGTGACTGACTTGGTCTCACCGGGAAGGAGAGGGAAGAAATTGTCGCTCCATAAGGCCGGAACGATGAGATTCCCGTCGGCATCCTTCGCCTTAAGAATATTCATATAGGCGATGAATGGGGACTTGTTGGTAAGCGTGACGCTGTCGCCTTCGACTGACATCTCTACATCGGCCTCCCCCTGCGTAAAGGCGAATCCCAGGTCCGACCAGGAAGTGATGGGGGTGACATACCAGTCGCTCCCGGCCCAATCGTACACGTTGTCCTTTGCCGGCAAGCAATAGAAGTTGTCGGCAACGGGACCGTTGGAGTCCGCCAGGGAAAGTGCGACGAAATGGGGCCTGCCGTCGAAACGCTTGAGATCGAATACTTCTATGACGTCGCGGTAGCCGACGTTTATTGAGCGGGTCTGCCTGCCGATCAGGCGGGAAGCGGCATCGAACACCTTGACCGTAGCCAGCAGGGCTCTGGGAGCCGCATCCATGCTCTCATTCACAGCATAAACCTTTCGGTCGGAATAGTCGAACAGCAACTGCACCGGTTCACAGGCTTTCTTCGTTCCGTAATAACCCGCGGTGGGAACGCCGTACCAGTCGTATAGCTGCCAGTACAGTAACGGCCAAGCTGAATTCAGCATCCATTGAACGATGCCCGTGGATTTGGGAATGCGCACTCTGAAAGCCTCGAACATAGCACGTGTACCGTCGTAATCGACGGCATGGGCCTTCCGGACGAAGTCCTCCAGGCCGTCGAATCCGCCGTACAGGCTGTTCACGGCCCTTTGAAGCGCTTCAGTGCTGTTCATCGCGGAACCCGAAGCGGTGCAATGGTAGTCCCACACGTCGGAAAGGGGCCACAGCGCGTCCCCGGGCATCATCCTGCGGAGGGACTCGAGTTGAGGCAGGTTCGCGCCGATGCCGGTCTCGGTATTCCAACCGTAAGCGCCTCCGGTGTCCTTGTCTTCATACCAATAATCCGGCGCCACGTATTCGTAAGGCCCCTCCATCTTCGAACCGGACCACCCTGCCAGGCTCTTCAAATTCTTTGCGGAGCAGATATACGGGCGGTAATCCTCCTTGCCGTAGATGGCAAGGTAGCGCTCTTCAAGAGAGGGATTGGGGATGCGGTCGCTGCCCGTAAGCCAGGCAATGACCGAGGGATGGTTGTGCAGCCGCACGACCTGGTCGTGGAAATACCTGACGGCCAGGGCCTCGGATTCGGGAGTATTTATGCAGCCGTAACCGGCGAGCTCCGGAAGCCCGCAGTAATCCTCCCATTCCCATTGACAACTGAAGCCCACAAGAGCCATCAGGCCATATCTGTCACAAAGGTCATAAACCGTATCGTCCTTGCCCCAGATATTCTCAAACCGTATGAGGTTCAGGTTCATATCCTTCACGTATCGGACCTGGCGTTCTATGGACTCAGGAGTGTCGAGCAGGAAAATGTCGTCGGTCCATCCCGCTCCCTTCAGAAGGATATCCTTGCCGTTAAGCGTGAACTGACGGTATCCTTCATCCGTGAGCCGACTTTCAATCTTACGGATGCCGAAAGTGGTCTCCTTGCTGTCGGAAAGCGCTCCGCCTTCATCGACGCGGACGGCGAGGCTGTACAGTTCAGGTTTACCGAGATCGTGGGTCCACCACACGCGTGGATTGTCGATATGCAGAAGCGCCGCTTCGGCGAAAGTAATGCTGAAGTCCTTCTTCTCCCAGGGACCGAGGGCAACGGGGAAGGATGCTTCTTTTCCTTCGAGCGCCAGTGTCATCTGAGCATCGACCGGACGTTTCTCCTTGTTGGAAAGCGTGACGCGTACACTCAGTTCCGCAGTGGCAAAGGAATCGACATCAAGGTCAGGAACGACATACACATCTTCGATCGATACGGCACCGGTAGTGCGAAGCGATACCGGACGGACAATGCCCATGCTCTCGTCCAAAGGACGGGGATTCCAGTCCACAAAACCTATGTTAAGGTCTCCGCTCTGCGCCCTGCGAAGCCTCACTTCCAGCTTGTTACGCGCCTTGAGGAGGTCGGTGACATCATATTCCCGACGGATGAACACTCCGTAAGTCGTATCGGACGAGGCAACTTGCCTGCCGTTCAAGAAAATGTCGGCGTAATAGTTCAGCCCGTCGAAAACCAAAGAAGCGTGCTGCCCCTTGGCAGGCCTCCCGTCGAAAGCATAGGAGTAGGTCCAAGTCCCGTCGAATACTCCCTTGTCCGCCTTCTCATAATTGCGGCCGACAAAGAGGTCCTCACCGAAGTATCCGCTCTCATACAGGGCGCCCGCTACGGTGGAAGGCACAGTGGCTTCGATATCCGCTGCGACACCGGAGACTTTCCATCCTTCCTCAAGGAAAGCGCAGTCACCGGGTTCCATGCGACCCTGCCGGCTGCAGGCACAGATGGCCAGAACCAGGAAAAGGCTTACGTAACGAGCATTCATACGTAGAATGCCAGGATGTCTAGAGCGCCCTTAGCGATACGGCGAAGCCGCCGCCGGGAGCCATGGCCACGGACATCGTGTCGCCGGCGGTAACATTGCGGCGGGTAATCACATATGCCTTAGGATTGGTCTTGTAATGGGCGTCAGGGGCATCGGCGTAAATGACGGCCTCGTAGGTCTTGCCCGGAGTCAGGAAGTCGAGTGAGAAGTCGGCCGTACGGGCCTCCTCATCAGTCACACCGCCGACGAACCAAGTGTCGCGGCCGGCGTTGAAGTCCTTGGCCGAGCCGGTCAGCGTCTCCTGGCGCGGCTGGCGCGCGATGACGAGGATGTCTCCCGGCTCGGCAGCCAGATAGCGCGTCTGCTCCCAATCGACCGCAACATCCTTGATGAACTGGAAAGCATCCATATAAGGTGCGTAGTGCTCCGGCGTATCGGCGGCCATCTGCAGGGGCGAATACATCGTAACATAGAGGCCCAACTGATTGGCTATGGTCGCATTGACGTGAGAATCGTTGCCCGCCCACTCCTTGAGGTTCATCTCGAAGATGCCGGGGGTGAAATCCATCGGACCGCCGTTCAGGCGGGTGAACGGAAGGATGGTCACGTGGTCGGGCTGTGTGCCGCCGAAGGCCTGATACTCCGTTCCGCGGGCCGACTCGTTGCCGATAAGGTTCGGGTAAGTGCGGCAGAGGCCCGTCGGGCGCACAGCCTCGTGGGCGTTGACCATGATGTGATGCTTGGCGGCCTCGGTGACGGCGTACAGATAGTGATTGACCATATACTGGCCGTAATGACGTTCTCCAAGCGGCTGTATATCACCCACATAGCCCGACTTGACAGCATCGTAGCCGTACTTGTTCATAAGCGTATATGCAGCCTCCATGTGACGCTCGTAGTTGCGTACGCTGGATGAAGTCTCGTGATGCATCACGAGCTTTATACCCTTGGAATGCGCATAAGCGTTGAGCGCATCGATGTCGAAGTCGGGATAGGGAGTCAGGAAATCGAAAACGTAGTCCTTGTTGCAGTTGGCCCATTCCTCCCAGCCTATATTCCATCCTTCCACGAGAAGAGCGTCGAAACCGTTGGCCGCCGCGAAGTCGATATACATGCGTACATTGGCGTTGTTCGCGGAATGGCGTCCGTGCGGTTTTGCCGCGGAGTAGTCGAAGCTGTCAAGCTTGACGGACGCGGCGTGGGTATAGTCCCAATTGCCTGCTCCGGCAATCATCTCCCACCATACACCCATATATTTCACAGGATGGATCCAGCTCACGTCGTCAAGGGCGCAGGGCTCGTTGAGATTGAGAATCATACGGCTCTCAAGCTGCTTCACTGCCGAATCGACGACCTGCACGGTACGCCAGGGCGTCACGCAAGGCGTTTCCAGACGGCCTTTCCAGCCTTCGGCATC
>JAEEGL016497324.1_pt1 | contig 10672 bp, 10 predicted proteins | sample 9134231 | NCBI WGS metagenome assembly JAEEGL01 (sample SAMN16246548, study PRJNA631951) | gut metagenome | biome: gut microbiome; feature: rumen; material: fiber-attached | host: Bos | place: Iran: Karaj | collected 2018-10 | reverse complement strand
TTTAATAACTTAGCAGGAAATGAAAATATCGTTTCTATAAGAAAAGATATGGGATCTGCAACATATACTCCAACAGATAAACAAAATAATATAGTATTAACTATAATATTTGCTGTTCCTGTAATAATAATTATTTCTGGAGTAATAATCTATGTTTATAGAAGAAAGAGAAAATAATTAATAAAATATAAAAACAATAAACGCTGTATTCTATAGTCTGTATAGAATACAGCGTTTTACTATGCCGTTTTCATTGATCCACAGTAGAAACAAAATTTTAAAACAAAAGCAAACAGCCTTTTTGGGTGAAAAAACGAGAAAAAAAGAGATTTTTATATATGTGGCTAAGATTAGAGGTATTTCTAGATTTATTTAATTAAGAATAATTAAGTAATTGTATGATATTTCAAAAAATTTCCAGTTTGCTTTTTGACATAAATCTTAGTATTATGGATATGTAGTGGTATATAACCATTTTAAACATAATTAATCGACTTTATATATTTACTACTAACGTAAAGAAGGAGATCAATTATTATGAAAAAGAGAAAGGCGAAACCCCGAATGAGTAATGCTTCTAAAGAGGAAGTAGTCAAACAAAAGCTTCTTAGTTATTATAATAGTGAAATGAATGAATTAACCAAGGATTTCACTAAGAATAACAAGGAAGCTAACGGAACAAGATTTTATTTATTCCAAACAATTCATAAGGCTGAAGAAATAAGAGATATGATCTTTAATTTAGCTTATTTTTATGATGACAATTTTGTTGGAAATAAAGACTTTATGCATATTCCAAATATATCTAATATATTAAACAATATACAAAGATATCCGGTATTACTTGCATCAAGAAAATCAGAAGATGGTACAAATGATATATTAGGAACTGCAACAATTAAATATGAGAACAATAAATGTATCGAAGATGATCCTTATTTTCCTACTAGAAATGAAAATGTTCTATCAGTTACAGGTATCTTGACAAAAAGAAATACCGATGATGGACAAATTAGAATTAAAGGTATAGGAAAAGAGCTTTATAAATCTGCCATTAAAACAGCTTACGAGATTAACAAAGAGAAAAAAGTCAGATTAATATTTGAAGTGGATTGTAGAAATGTTAATTCTATCGGTGCAGCATTAAAGGCAGTTAATACTCTTAAGGAAGAAGGAATTAATACTAGATTGTTTATTCCTGGATATTATGAGATTAGAAATTATGATAATACTTTAGCAGAAGCTCCAACATTTATTTGTGAAGTGGACTTTGGCGATACAGATAAGACTATTTTCGATAAAAAGATAACATTTAATTATTTGAATTGTAAGAAAGAATCATTATTGGAAGATTTAAATAATGTTATTGTTAAGAATACTAAGGAAATGAATAGATTCGAAAACATTATTAAGGATAAAAAGGTTATTTATCATGACCTAATTCCTTTTGATGCAGAAAGCGTAATTCTTGAAATTGGAGATACAGCAAGCGGAAATGATAGAATTCCAGAATTACCAAGATTAGAATATGTTGAATCTATTGGGAACTTTTAGTGTTAGGAGTAAATAAAATGAAACAGGAAAAACTTAATATAAAAATTACTACAGAAAGTATAAGATGTAATGAGAACGGAACAATTTCTAGAAAGTCATTTCCAAAAGCATTTGGTAACAAAGCTCAAAATGATTTTATTACATCAAAAGAAAATACAGATAGTATATTTGTTATATCATCTCCAGATTCAACATCTGTAAATGATGCTAATACAAAATTAGAAGAGATTTATAATGTTGTATATTTAGAGATGTACAATATGAAAGAAGTATTATGGCCAGTATCAAAATATAATGATACTATTCAAGCATACAATAAAATTACTGTTGATATAGACCCGGATTATTATAAGGAAATTAGAACAATTAGTAAAAAACTTCCAAAAAATATGGAAGATGCTTTGAAAATTGCAAAGAAAAACTTTGAGACAGCTAAAGTTTTATATGAAAGAATTTATGGAGATATTTCATTAAAAACCACTAAACATGGTTTTGTAATATCTAAGATTAGAAAAAATTATAAAGCAAAAGATGGCATTTCAGAAGATGATGTACTTGTGTTAGTTGCAACAGTATTTACTTTAATGTCAGAAAATTTTGATAAAATGACATTAAAAGAAGCTTTATCTAAAGTGTCTAAATATAGTAGATTATATAGATTAAAAGCTCAAGATGCTACTAAGAAAATATATGATGATAAAAACAGAATAAAAGAAGAAGAAGCACTATCTAAAGATGATCTTATGAAATTAGCTATTGAACATAGAGAAAAAGGTTATGCTTTAAGATATAGTTTAACAAAATATAAAAAGGTAGTTGCTGAATCTGTTTGTAGTATAAAAGATGCTTTGGCTCATGGTATAGACTATAAAGTTTTAAATGAGGCTAAAAGTATAGTAGAGTTTTATTCTAAAGGTCATAAAGAATTCATTATAGAAGGAAACAAAACAGATAGAGACAATTATATATTCCCAATTATAACAGACGATAAATATACATCAAAACAAATAATGTTATCTCAAGGATTAAATTGTCCTCAAGCTATTCTTCTTGAAAAAGATATGGATAAAGAAGATTTAGATGCACTTGTTAGTCCATTCTATAATAAAAAAGTAGTTATTAAGCCAAGAAATACAAATTATGGTACTGGTATTACAGTATTTTCTAAACCAGCAACTAAAGCACAAATAATGAAAGCTATTGAGTATGCATTTAAGTTTGACAATAACTTATTAGTTGAAGAATATGCAAAAGGTATGGAATATAGATTCCTAGTTATTGATGGTAAGTGCTTGAGTGTTGCTCATAGAAGAACAGCTAGTGTTGTTGGAGATGGAAAATCTAATATAAAAGAATTAATTGAAATTAAGAACAAAGAACCATGGCATGCTTTAACTGGATCACCTGTAAAGGTTGATGAACCAGTTACAGAGTATTTAAAACTTCAAGGATTAACATTTGAAAGCGTAATTCCAAAAGGAAAGAGAATATTCTTAAGAACAAATTCAAATGTTTCTACTGGTGGAGAGTCTATAGATTACACATATACAATGCCAGCTAAATTTAAAAGAATTGCTGAAAAAGCTTCAAGAGCATTTGATGCAAAAATATGTGGTGTTGATATTATTATCGAAGACTTCAAGAAAGATAATTACTCTATTATAGAAATAAACGATAATCCAGGATATTCAATAAATGAATGGCCATATGAAGGTGAAGGAGAGAAAATAGGATTAGCAGTGCTAGATTTATTAAAAATGAAGCATGCATAATAATTAAATATAAATTAATTAATGAAGAGCTAAAAACTCTTCATTTTTTATTTTGACGAGAATTAAGCATAAGAAAACAGAGGCGAGTATTCACTCACCTCTGTCTTCATATTTGGAACTAACAATATTCAATTTTTAGAAAGAGTACAGTGCGTTGTAAAGGTTTAACGCCCTCACAGCTGCATCTCTTCTGGCCTGTGCTGCTTGCTCTCCACAGCCTTCATAGTAGATTCTCCACCGGTTGGCTGATTCCTGAGCATCAGATGCAGAACGGCAATAAGAGATTGTCTCTTGGTAATTCTGAGCATCCGCAGAATCCTGAGATGCTCTCAGTTGCCACTCAAATACATTGATCTGTTCTTCGAGAGAAAGATTGGAATAATTATCGTTACGCGAGGTACGAATACATCCAACTTCTTCGAGGAAAGATGCGATTTTGGGCCACCTGTCGTAGTAATCCCACTGGAAGATACCAAAATGGGATCCGTTGTCGGCTCCGACGAAATAGGTTGCTTCGGCATAGGCATTGCCTATTAAACCAGCAGCACCCTCGCGAGTATAGCCGTATTCGTTGATAAGGACTTTCATACCGGCAATAGCAATAGGAGCTAAGTCGGAATAATAACCCATGTCAGCAGCAATACGTGAAATCTCATCGTTGGTCCAGTCGGAGTCTGAAGACTCGGTAACTTCGTCTGAAGCTTCTTCGTCGATCACTACGGCAGCGCTTACAGGATTTGAAACATCAGCAGTCTCGGGCTCAACAAGTACTTCGCTTTCTTCAGTTTCTTCAGTGATGGTATTGTCTTCGGGGGTGTTATCAAGAACTTCCGTATTCTCAAACTCAGTTGAGGCAGAAGTTGAAGTATCCTCAGAAGATTCAAAACCAATAGAAGAACCATCAAGAACGACAATAGTTGGGTCGTCAGAGACTAAAGGTGCTTCACCTGCAATAACAGAATCGTTAACAGTTTCTTGATTCTCGCTACCAGCGAGTAAGTAGGGGGAAGAGCCTTGATTATCCGAAGTCAAAATTTCATCTCCAGAGTTCTCTTCTGTCGTAACAGGTTCTGATGCGGTAGTTTGTGTTGTGGATACACCACTTTCTTCTTGAGAAGTTACATCTTGGGAATCTGGTTGCGTATCAGGAATCGTCTTTGCTGTATCGGATGCAAATACAGTTTCTGCATTGTTGGAAGCCTCAGATTCATCAGAAAATCCAGGAGAAACAAGTTTCTCATGGTATTCGGGCTGAATAAAGTCTCCATAAGATGCAGCATTTGCAATAAGGCTAGCGTCAGAGCAGGAATCTGCAACTAACACAAAAAGCGCAAGTCCGATAATAAGTGCGATAGACGATAAAACCCAGTGCCGTTTAGCAAATTTGAAGCTGTGCTTCAAAAGCTTGAACGGGAAGGTGATGATAGCAATCAGGACATCAAGGAAAATAATGATGAATGGCTCGAGCCAGTTCAAAATCCTTTCCAATCTGCCTTCTTCTGTCCGTCTTGTCTTCTTCATTTTTCTTGTCCTTTCCATAACTTATGTGAATCGTCGTTACTACTTAGTAAACTAGTGTAAGTGGGTTGATAAAAAATTGGTTAAAACCTCCTAATCATATTATACCACCATATTACATAAAAATCAAATTTTACACATACAATAAGAACACGGAATGCCAGTATATCAATGGATCTGGGGAATAAGTACGTTTGTCAAAAAGACTATATTATGTAAACAATTCTTATAACTATACTAAAAAATATTGAAAAACTAATGATTTTTCTCACTTTTTTTAAAAGGAGTTGTAAATTCATGAGAAAATGATTTACATAATCCGATAATTGTGATATAATTCAGCTAAGCTTTTTTGCTTTTATATATACGAGCATTCCCGTTTGTAGACCACTGGTGATTTGAACAGGAGGTATGTAAATGAACATTGAAGACCTTAAGAGAAGATCTCTGACAGTTTATCCTGGAATGGTCACATATGACCAGACTACGGGCAGAACAGACCACATCAATGTGACTCTGGATAACATATGGGAATGGGATCGGCAGTATAACTTCGTAGATAGCAGATTCGCTTTTGCCATGGATGGATACTTTTACGTTACACCCGTGGGAGAAGGCTATGATAGCTTAATTGACGCTGCTAAAGATGCTGGCTTTGAGGCCAATGGTAACATCGAAGTGCCGTTCCACAAAGGTACCTTTGTTTATCCCGCGGAACCTGATGACAATGCTTGCTGGAGACAGCTGATGCACGCTTTCACTTCCATCCCATATGCTACTATCGAAGGCATGGTGACAGGACCGTTGAAGACGGCGTATAACTTTTGAAAGTTGACAAACAGTTGGGGATGCTCTAAACCAACATAGAGGAGGCGGTACAGTGGCGCCTCCTCTTCACTTTTTAAATAACTATAAAAGTTGAAATGAAATCTGTGTTATGATATAATTTTGTTGTTTTAAACAAGGGAGAAGTAATATGAGAATAGAACACAATAATTATATTGGAATAAGAGATGTTAATAAAAAATTAGAAGTAACCAATACTGGAATACTAGCAGCATTAGAAGACGTAGCATGTATACATTCTGAAATAGCTGGATTTGGAATTACAGATATTCCAAGTACAAATTTAACATGGATTCTAATTAATTGGAAAGTAGAAGTAATAAATAGACCAAAATATGATGAGACGATAAAAGTAGAGACATGGTCTAGTGGAGTTGATAAATTATATACTACCCGTGATTTCTACATATATAATGAGAAAAATGAAAAAGTTGCAAAAGCAACTTCTAGATGGTTATTATTAGAAGCTGATTCTGGTAAAATTGTTCGTGATTTTACAGGAATAATAGAGAATTATCATGCAGAAGATGAAAGAGTGTTTGGAGACGAAAAGTTTTCAAAAATTGTAGAACCAGCAGCACATAAGAAGAAAATTGACTATGTAATAACTAAAAATATGATTGATATAAATGATCATTTGCATAATATTTATTATATGGATATAGCATATAGCGTAATACCAGAAGATAAAGAAGAGTTTAATAATTTCGAAGTTGTTTACAAAAAAGAAATTAAACTTGGAGAGACAGTAAAAGTATTATACGAAGAAATAGATGGCATAAGCTATGTGACAATAAAATCAAATGATGAAAAAGAACTTCATTCAATAATAAAACTTTGGTAGAAATTGGAGAACAAATGATAGAAAAATTTATATCTTTTATAAAAAGGCATTATAGAGAAATACTAATACTAATATTTGTGATTCTATTTTTAGAGATTGCAGAAAATGTCTTAGCTAAAGAAATAATGGAGCGCGATATTAAAGGTTATTATTATATATCAAAATACTTAATAAACGATACTATTACACCTATTGCAAAAGTGATAACACAATTCGGTGGGCCAATAGTTATTGTTTTGCTTGCTATATGTAGCTCTTTATACTTTAGAGATAAGAAAATAGCTTTTTCAATATTTTTGAATTTAGGATTAGTAGGATTAATAAATCAAGGATTAAAAAGAATTGTTCAAAGACCAAGACCTATTGAATATAGAATAATTGATGAGAGAGGATATTCATTTCCATCTGGACATTCAATGGGAAGTATGGCATTTTATGGGTTCTTAATATATCTAATATTTAAAAAAGTAAAAAACAAGAAACTAAAAATAACTGAGATAGCTATTTTATCATTATTAATAGTGCTAATTGGAATGAGTAGAATATACTTAGGAGTACACTACACATCAGACGTTTTAGCTGGATTCTTTTTAACGATAGCGTACTTAGTATTATACACAGGAATAATAGATGATTATATAGGAACAAATAGGGTAATATGGCCTAATTTCAAAAGAACAAAGGAGAATAAAGAAGAACAAAAGTAATTAGAAGTACCAAAAGATAAAAGTTTTTAAGATTTTAAGAATTTTTATATAAGGGGTTACAATAATGAAAATTGTCGGTGTAACAGGAAGTAGTGGTAGTGGTAAAACTACATTCTCAAACTTTTGGAAGGAAAAAGAAGCAGTAAGAGTAATACATGTTGATGATTTAGTATCACATGTTAAGAAAAAATATTTTGGACCTTTCTTAGATAAATCAAGATCAAGAAAAGAAGAAAGTAGTGACGAAGAAAATCCAACATTAAAGTTAGGGGTAAAAGCACTTTTCTATAAGAATAAGCTATTATTCAAAATGCTTATGGGCATAAGAAGCTTCTTAGTAAAGCCAGAAATGCAAAGATTATTAGAAGAGTATAAAAAAGCTGGAGTAGATTGTGTAGTAATAGATGATTGGGCAATAGGTACTCATAAGTATTTAGAAGGAAAGATTGCAGAGCTATTTACTGTACAAAGAGATTTCGTAACGAGAAGAAGAGCCTTGAAGCAAAGAGATGGCGCAGATGTAGACGAGCTAAAAATTGTAGATACTCCATATGCATTAAAGTATATGAAAGAGGGAAAAGCTGGAAAAGAAACGGTAGTTCATAATGGTGGCTCAATCGAAGATTTAAGAAAAGTAGCTGAAAAAGTAATTGAAAGATATATAGTTCCAACATTTGATGATAGGTATAAAGTTACAATTCCTCAAAGGGCATCAGATGTGAGAAGAGGAATAGAAAAGACAGCTGATTATAATGGAAAAAGAAAATTCAAAGAGTGGTAAAAACCACTCTTTTTAGTTGCCGTAGAAGGCTTCCAACTTTACTATTTTATGTAAATATGGTATAATTAAGGGTGAATAAAAATTTTATCAGGAGGCAACAACCATGAGAAACATCAAGGAAAGAATCGTAAACCGGCTGGTAGTGTTCTTCAACTTCAGAACTGTAGCTGCTATTCTGGCAGTGATCATTCTGATTGCCGGAGGCATTGCTGTTGAGAAGACATCGATCAAAGTCGTCAAGACCGGAGTGGGCCTGTTTGTTATCCACGATAACATCTCGTTCTACAATGAGTCTTACCGGAAATCTGATGAGTTCACAGCAGCTGTTGAGGAACAGTTCCGCATCCGTCAGGAACGGTACTACGATTCAGAAGACCCCGTTGTGAGGACATTCAGCAACATGTTTGTCCTGTTCAAACTCTTCTTCTTCCTGCTTGCGATTGCCTTAATCGCTGTTACTCCTTTTGTATGTGCAGTTAAAATCCGTGATCAGTTCTATATACTCTATCGAAGAGCAAAAGAAACTAGCCGGATCTGCGCAGCATATGAAAGAAGCAACTACGATGGCGACGTGATTAGGTTCGAAGACTATCTGAGAGCTAAAAGGGTACAGGAGAGGAGAAAAGCCTCAGGGATGAGGTAAGTACCAACCCACGTTCAAAAGTTGGCGCGCATTATACCGAAAGGTTAAATGCGTGCCACTTTTATTTTTTATATTGACAACAAGGACATATATGATAAAATAGCAATAACAAAACTTTTGTTCGTAGAAGGAAAAAGCTATGGAAAGACAGATATTACATGTAGATGTTAATAATGCTTTCTTGTCATGGACAGCTGTTAATATGCTAAAACAAGGCTATGATAGAGATATTAGAACTATCCCTGCAATTATTGGCGGCGATGAAGAAAGAAGATCCGGAATAGTTTTAGCAAAAAGTCCTGTGGCAAAGAAATTTGGAATAGTTACTGGAGAACCCATTTATTTTGCTAAAAAGAAGTGTAATAAGTTAGAGGTTTTTCCGGTTAATTTTGAAGTGTTTAAATACTATTCTGATAAACTATTTGAACTTTTATCTGAGTATACAGATGTTATTGAAAGATTTTCTATAGATGAATGCTTTATGGATCTTACAAACTTTCTTGGCAAAAGGAAACTAATGGATGTTGCAATAGAGATTAATTCTAGAGTAGAAAAAGAATTAGGATTTACTGTAAATGTTGGAGTAAGTACTAATAAATTGCTTGCAAAAATGGCATCAGATTTTGAGAAGCCAAATAAGATACATACTCTTTATGAATATGAAGTAGAAGATAAAATGTGGCCTCTTCCAGTAGGAGAATTATTTGGAATAGGCAAAAAAACAGTACCAAAACTATATAATCTAGGAATAAAAACAATTGGTGATTTGGCAAAACAGGATAAAGACTTCATGCTAAGAAAATTTGGCAAGATGGGTCTATATATGATAGAGGCCGCAAATGGTATAGATGATTCTGAGGTAAATAATAAAGTAGAAGAGCCTAAATCTATTTCAAATGAAGTAACACTTCCAAAAGATGTATCTGAATTTGAAAAGCTAGAAAACCTACTTGTTGCACTTTCAGAACAAGTATCATTTAGATTAAGAAAACATGGTTTAGTTGCAAGTACAGTATCTGTAAACTTAAAAACTAAAGATTTTCAAAATTATTCACATCAAAGACCATTAAAATATCAAACCTCTTCAACAAAAGAAATATTAGAAACAGCAGTAGAAATCCTAAAGGAAATGTATAAAGGCGAACCAATAAGATTAATAGGTTTGAAAGTAGATAAACTAGAACATAAAGATGAAGTGCAGATGACATTCTTTGATAAAGATGATAAGCAAGAAAGAATAGATTCTGCAGTAGACTCTCTAAAGAAAAAATATGGATATAATATGATAACAAGAGCTGGAAAAATGGAAGTCAATAAATTAGTAGAAGGAAAAGAAAAGAAAATGAAATAGCTTTTTCTTGATATTTAGACAAAATCGCTATATAATGGAGCAAAGAAATCTTTGGAGGAAAGAAAATGAATTGGAAAAAAGTAATTCTTACTATACTACTAGCAATACTATTAATATTTGGATTAATACTACTAGTATCATGTTCAAATACAAATGTGCCAGTAGCACCAAAGGATAATACATCAGAAGAGAATAAGACAGAAACTTTGCAAGTTAATTTAGATGTTCCAGAAGAATATAATGCAGTATTTGAAAAATATGAAGGTGAAAAATCAAAAGAAGATGCTGTGGTATTAATTGGAATACTAAAACAAATTGGTCTAGAACATATAAAAAGTGTATCTGGATATGTTAAAGGAACTTATATAGAAGCATATGAGTCAGAAAATAACGAACAATCATACAACCTAAGATTAGATGATATTTTAAAGACATTTGAAGATACAGAAAAGTATTATATTAAACTTAAAAAATCAGAAGATGGATTTATATCTAATTTAACTATATCTGATATAGAAGGATTCCAAATAGTAGATTCAAGTAATGAAAATACAGATGTAGAAGAACAAAATTAAAAATAAAAAAGCTTTAAGGATAGCCTTAAAGCTTTTTATTTTATATAATCAGATAGTTTTTCTCGTCTTAATTTAATATTA
>JAEEGL015971607.1_pt1 | contig 10672 bp, 8 predicted proteins | sample 9134231 | NCBI WGS metagenome assembly JAEEGL01 (sample SAMN16246548, study PRJNA631951) | gut metagenome | biome: gut microbiome; feature: rumen; material: fiber-attached | host: Bos | place: Iran: Karaj | collected 2018-10 | reverse complement strand
TCAGGTATTTTTCGTTGTCGAACCCGTATTTCATAAGAGATGGCTTTAATACGGGGTGTAAAGATAATCAAAATTATCTTCACACCCAAACCTTTTACGTTACCCCCTCCCGAAACCCCTCCCCTCGGGGGAGGGACTTCAACGCACCGAATAAGCTAAAGCGCTGCGCTAGCGAATTTGCAGGAAAGCGCGTCCGCTGCGGCCGTCTACACAGATGGCGAGGGGCTGCTCCAGGTGAATATGGCGGAGGAACGCTCCTTCCCATTCGGCCGGCAGGGCATCCAGGGCGGCGCTGTCGAAGAAATCTTCCCGGCGGCCGTACGGGTCTACATGCACGAACCCCACGTTGAACGAGGTCAGGTTCTGGAAGAAATGCGTTCCCTGGCTCGGGTCTATCCGGAAATCCGGCAGCACACATTCCACCAGCGTCTTCACTTCCGAGATGTCGCTCCAGCGGACCGGGATGCCGAGCGAAGGGATACTGGTGCCCCATCGGCCGTAACCAATTAAGACATAGGACTTTCCCTGCGCGCGCATTTGGGCGTTGAGGGAGGCCACTTCCGCCGCCATCTGCTCCGTCTTCATTTTGTCGAAGCGCGACACCGGCACATAGACAATGTCCCGCACGTCGTTCACCCAGCCGGTGCCGAGGGCGCTGCCCGAGCGGACGAAAGCACGGGAATCGTCAATGTCCTGCCAGTTCACCTCTGTCTGGAGACCGTCCGACGAGATGGGCCTGATCTGGAGGATGTGGAAGGTGGACGCCGTGCCGGCGGGCTTGTCCAGGTTGGCCGCGAATTCAATTTCCACGCAGCACTTCATCTCCTGCTGCCCGATGGCCAGGATTTCCTTGAGGATGTCCGCCAGCGGGAAAGTATTGTACCGGAGAATGTGCGAGAAAGTCACAAAGCGGGGACCTTCGGCAAAAGGGGAGTCTACCATGCGCTGGTTGGCATAATCATAGGTGGAACAGACCTTTTTGAGGTTTCGCATGTCGCCGCATTCGCTGATGGGGAGCCGCTCCAGGTTCACGCCGTCGTTCACCGAAGTCTTGAACTTCTCCGGCTTGAGATTCAGCGCGTACATGTATTCCTGCGTCTCCCGCATGGTGAGCTCCGGGGTGGAAGTCTGCACCACGTGGCCAGGATAGGCCGGACTGAAACGGAGGGTCTTTTCTCCGTCCACCACCGCTTTTCCCAGGCCGAAGGCCAGGCGCACGATGCCTTCCTCCGCCTTTTCGTGCCCCACGGGATAGAAATTGAGCGAACGGGCAACACCGGAAAGGGTAGGGAACCACAGGCCCTGGTCTTCGCTGCCGCAGATTTCCTGCAGGACAATGGCCATCTTCTCTTCCGAGATGACATTGCCAGTTGCGGTGATATAGCTTCTGGACGATGCGAAATAGACCGACGCATAGACGCTCTTGATGGCCTTGGAGAGGAGGCGGAGCTGCTGGTCCTCATTGGCCGTATGGGGAATCATGTAGGTAGAATAGACCCCCGCAAACGGCTGATAATAAGAGTCTTCCAGTTTTGACGACGAGCGCACCGCCAGCGGCTTCCGCACGTGATGGATGAAAGTGCGAAGCGCCCCGGAAAGGTCTGCGGGCAGGGTGGAGGCCACGAATTCCGACAGGATTTCTTCGTCCGACAGGTCTGCATTGATGACATACTGCAGCCCGTTTTCCAGGATGAAGCGGTCGAAAAAGTCCGTGGTGATGACAAGGGTCCGGGGCACCAGCACCCGCACGCCTTCCCATCGGTCGTAGAGGTTGTAGTTCTGCAGGATGCTGTTGAGGAACGCCAGGCCGCGGGCTTTCCCTCCGAGAGAGCCTTCCCCGAGGCGCGCAAAGCGGATGGCGTCGTTGTAGCGGTCTGCCTCGAAGCGCGCCACCACGCCCAGCCCCTGGGCCATGCGATAGTCCCGGATGGAGCGGACGGCAGTCTGCCGGAGGGCGGAGGGATCGTCAAAATGCGTATCCTTGATGACATTGCCAATGTCGAACAGGCCCCGGGCCAGCAGCCAGCGGGAAACATAGTTCTTGGAGGCCATCCACATGAGGTCTGCGTCCGACATGCTGCCGAGGATGCGCTCTGCGCCGTAAAGGTCCCGCGCACGGTCTTTTTCCGCACCGGTCTTGCGGTCCGTCACCACGAAGTCTCCAAAGCCGAATTCCCGGCCGATGTACTCCGCCAGTTCGTGGGTGAGGGTTTTGGAGCGCTTCATCAGAAAGCCCGCCTTGAGCGAGACGGCCACCGCCCGCATGCTTTCCTGCGAGGACTGCATGAGGATGGGCATCTTGGGGTCGTCCTTCCGGATCATCCGGCAGAGGTCGATGCCGGCGTCCAGCTTTTCTTCGGAGGACTTGTCGCCGGGATGCAGCACGAAGCCGATGTCGGAAATGACGCCCAGCAGGTTCTGCTTGTATTTCTCATAGAGCGCTACGGCATCGTCATAATTGGTGGCCATGAGGATTTTGGGCCGGGCGCGCTTCCGGAGGCTCTGCTGGTTTTCATTGAGGGCATCCCGGATGGCTTCTATATTCTGCTGCAGGATAAGGCGGTAGAGCTCCGGCAGGTAGGTGGAGTAATAGCGCACGGAATCTTCAACTAGCAGTATGCACTGCACCCCGCCCTGCAGGATGTCCACCGGCGCATTGCGGCTGTCTTCCAGCAGTTTGATGATGGCAATAATGAGGTCCGTGGAGTTGTTCCAGCAGAAGATGCCGTCGAAATGGCTGCGGTCCTTTTCTTCCATTTGCCGGTACACTTCCTTGGAAAAGGCCGTGAGGAGCACCACGGAGGTTTCCTGGTCCAACTCCTTGACGCGCCGGGAGAACTCGAACACGTCCACCTCGCCCACATTGTACATGGTGAGCACCAGATCGAAGCGGGCCCCCTCCTTTTCCATCATTCGGAGGGCGTCCACCGTCGATTCCGCCCGGATGAATTCCGGCGGGTTGGAAAGGTTCAGTTCCGAATATTCAGCGGTGATGCGGGCCTCTATGCGGCCGTCCTCCTCCAGGGCGAATTTGTCGTAGTTGTTGCATACAAGGAGAATGCGCTTGATCCGCCGCGCCATCAGGGAAACCGTCTTGTTCATAGGCATTTACATCTTTCCCTGGTCTCCCAGGTTACTGTCTTTGAAGCCCAGGAAGTACAGCACGCCGTCCAGGCCGATGGTATTGATGGACTGCCGGGCACTCTCCACCACGCGCGGCTTGGCATGGAAGGCGATTCCCAGGCCCGCCTCCGCCAGCATGGGGAGGTCGTTGGCGCCGTCGCCCACCGCAATGGTCTGCGCCAGGTTTACGCGTTCGGTCTGGGCGATGAGTTTGAGGAGGTCCGCCTTGCGCCTGCCGTCCACAATCTCTCCCAGATAGCGGCCGGTGAGCTTGCCGTCTTCCCCGATTTCCAGTTCGTTGGCATAGACATAGTCTATCCCGAAACGCTGCCGCAGGTATTCGCCGAAGTAGGTGAAACCGCCGCTCAGGATGGCAATCTTGTAGCCGCAGGTCTTGAGGACCGACATAAGACGGTCTGCCCCTTCCGTGATGGGAAGATGCTCCGCGATATCCTGCATGACGCTCACGTCCAGGCCTTTGAGGAGGGCCACCCGGCGGGTGAAACTCTCCCGGAAGTCAATTTCCCCGCGCATGGCGCTTTCCGTGATGGCCCGCACCTGGGCGCCCACGCCGGCGCGGTCTGCCAGCTCGTCAATGCATTCCGTCTGGATGAGCGTGGAGTCCATGTCGAAGCAGATGAGGCGGCGCATGCGGCGGTACATATCGTCCCGCTGGAGGGAGAAATCCATGCCCATCTCCGAAGAAAGGCGCATGAGGCTTTCCTGCATGGCGTTCTTGTCCCTGGGGACGCCGCGGAGGGAGAATTCAATGCAGGAGCGGACATTGCGCTCCGGATGGGCGATGCTCAGGCGGCCGGTCAGGCGCTTGATGGAGTCTATATCCAGCCCCTGGTCCGCGATAATCCGGGCGGCCGCCTGGATCTGGCGGGCCGACAGGCTGCGGCCGATGACGGTGAGAATGTGGCGCTTACGACCCTGCCGGCCGGCCCACTCCTCGTATTCATCGTCCGGAATGGGTTCGAAGCCCACCTGGACGCCCAGTTCGGTGGCCTTGAAAAGGAGCTCTTTCATGACCTGCCCGGAATTCTGGTCGTCTATCCGGAAAAGGATACCGAGCGACAGGGAAGCGTGGATATCTGCCTGGCCGATGTCCAGGATCTGGGCGTCGTAACGGGCCAGGATGGCCATCATGGAGGCGGTGAGTCCGATCCGGTCCTTGCCGGTGATGCGGACGAGTATTTGTTCGTATGCCATATATCCTGCAAAAATACAAAAAAATGCAGACAGGGCCGAGGGGTCTTACTCTTTCGTGAAGACCAGGGATTCCAGAGTGCAGAGCGAACGGCCTTGCACTTTGGAGGAGAAGGTGAAAAAGAGCGCGTGCTTTCCGGACAGCCGGGCCACTCCAGGGACTTCCACCTGGAGCTCGGTGGACTCCTGCGGCATGTCTGCGCTGAGATGGATGCTGCCAAGGACAATGCCCCCCTGGGAGGCCCAGGGACGGTCTGCCCACACCGTCACGGTTCCGTCGACCCCTTCCGGAACCAGCTGGAGAACCAGGCGTAAACCCTTGGCGCCGAAGGTCTTGTCCAGATTGAAATACTTGTAGCCCACGATGGAGCCGCTGGTGTTGTTCTCTACGGTGTTCATGTTGTTACTGAGGTCCCAGGGAGCATCGAAACGGTCTTCCGTGCCGTAGCCGGGCTCGATATAGGAGCCGGAGTAGAAATCGTCCCCATGCTTGCGCCAGGGAATGGGGCCGGTGTACCAGCAGGCGATGCCGGCAGAATGGCGCTCCAGCGGATTGAGCCCCTCCAGGGCAAATCCTTCGGAGGTATATTCCCCTTCGGAGATGATGACCCGGCCGCCTTCCCCTTCTTCCACTTCCACCGTGATGGGGGAGACCATGGCCTGGCGGGCGAATTCGTCACGGCCGGTCTGCCGGTGGTAGAACACATACCACTGGCCGTTGATTTCGCAGATGCTGCCATGGGTGTTGCCCGACGGGGTGGCGGAGACAATGGGCTCGCCGTTCTCGCCGGTTTCCCGTCCGCGTGCGTCGATGATGGTTCCGCCGTAGGTCCAGGGGCCCAGCGGATGGTCGCTGTAGGCATAGGCCAGCGTATAATTGGTATTGGGAAGGCCGAATTCCCCGTCCGGCGTCCAGCGGCTGTAGATGAAGACGTATTTATCCTTTATCTTCCGGATGGACGAAGCCTCGAAGAAGCGGAAGACGCCCTCCTGATGGAGGTGGGACACCATGTCTTTCACCACCGTCGTACCCGGTTTCAGGGTGGCCATGGTGGACGGGTCCAGTTCCCCCGCGCAAGACTCCATGAAGCCCCAGTAACCGTACACCCGGCCGTCGTCGTCCTGGAAAACGGCAGGGTCGAAGCCCATTATGCCTTCCGTGGAGAAGGGATTCCGACGGCTCCAGTTGCACACTTCGAAGGGACCGTCCGGACGGGAACTCCTGGCCACCATGGAATGGCGGCCTCCGCCCATGTTGTTCGGATACAGATAGTAAGCCTTGGTTCCGTCCGGATTGACTACCAGGCAGATATCCGGAGCGTACAAAATGTCTGCAAAGCCGTCCGCGTTGAGCCGCTCTCCGGCGGGATTGGTCTTCACGCTGAAGATGACCCCGTCGCAGCGCCAGTTCCAGAGGCTGTCCACCGGGGCTGACCACACTACCTGGTCCCGGCCGCAGTACTGCGTGCGCTCTGTGTCGTGCGAACCATAGACATACACGCGCTGACGGCCCGGATGGTCCGGGTCTTCAAAGACATAGGGCTCTCCGTCGGGGATGTGCTCCCAGAGCGGCAGATAAGGGTTTCCCGGGGTGGGGATGTCCTCGGCGGCAGGGGCCGAAGGGCTGGTGTTGCAGGCGGCCAGCGCCGCCAGGGCTGCAAGGGTAAACAGTGTCTTTTTCATCGTTGGAAAGATACGCTTTTTCGTGCTGATTTCCAAATCGGAACGCCTGCCCATCCTCATAGGGCCGGCGGGGCATTCGTCAGATTCTTGTCAGCGGGAACGTCAGGCAGGCGGCGGCGATGCCGGTGAAAGGTTATAGAGGCAATTCTTTCTGGCTGATGCGCACGAGCGGCTATACTCCATCGACCTGAGCCGGGCCCCGTTCACCGTTGCCCCGCCCGTCGGGTCCAACGATATCCTTTCCCTCAGCCCGGCCGGCCTTTAAGGCGGCGTAGTAGTCGTGCCGTTTGGGATTCTCCGGGAACCAGCCGCGCAGTACGCGTTTTTCCTGCAGGAACATCTCGTGGATGCCCCAGAGGCAGCAAAAGGCAAAGCCCCCTAAAATGGTGGAGAGGATGTCATCCGGGACGAACAGCGATCCTGCGCAAAAGGTCAGTCCGGCCACCAGCCATATCCACCAGCTCCGCTTCCCCCAGCAGTATTCCATCTTGATGACCAGCGGGTGACAGATGCCGATACTCAGGAACACGGCGGCGCCTATGATGATTCCATTGTAATTCATATCCTACCGAAAGGTTTGTGCTGCAAAGTTCGTCAGATTCGACGGGATATTTTAGGCCGGGAGGGAAAGGAATTAGGATTATTCATGCATCTTCCTCCCATATCGGCAGGGGATTTCAAAAAAAAATGTATTTTTGCACAAATTTTTGAGAATATATCATCCATTAACCCACTATTTTCAATACAAGATGAAAACAATCAAACTTATTGCAATGGCCTTCGCAGCCTGCATGGCCCTCTGCTTTACTTCCTGTTCCATCAAAGACCCCGGTGATTCCGGCTCGTACACCGCCACCTGCGATGTTGCCGTAACCGGCAACGAAGGTTCCGGCATCATTTTCAACAAGATCAGGGATGCTGTCATCCTGGCCGGCAGAGGCCTCGATTTCCGCACCGCCGCCAATGACAAGGTGGTCATTGAAGCCGCCGACAAAGTGGCTGCCGAATATAAGGACCAGGCCAACAAACCCATTGTTGTTTCCGTGGTTTTCCGTCCCGGCAACGCCATGGGAGAAGCGGAGAAATCGGATATCGTCATCAAGAAATATACGTTTACTCCTGTAAACTAAGCATTCAGGAAACCTGTCTTATCAGATTCCCGGTTCTTCTCCGCTTGCTGGAGGACAACCGGGAATACTGTTTATAGACCTTTAAAACGGCACCGTCACTTTGAAAGTTACATTCCTTCCCATTTGGGCTATTCCCATGTACTTGAGGCGGCTCAGGTGCGACATATAGGCCTCGTCGGTAAGGTTCGAACCAATGATTCGCAGCGACAGGCGGGTCTTTCCTCTGATGACCACATCCGTTCCTGCCGATGCGCCCAGGAGCAGGTATCCAGGCGTAGCTGTCTCTGTCCCTCCGGCGGCATAGAAGCGGTTCTGGGCCCTATTCCAGTCAAGGTTCAGGGAGACGAAAGTGTTATTGAACAGGCTCCCGCCGTGGGAGAACTCGTACTTGATTTCCGAATAGAGGCGTGGCGCCGGAATGAGCGGAAGATCCTCGCCTCCTTTCTCGCGGGCATACACGCAGGAGAAGGCACTGCTTAAATGCAACTGGTGGACCGGATGGACGTCAATGCCTATTTCTCCTCCCGCAAGATGGGCCAGGCCGCTGCGGAAAGCATAGACCGGCAGGCCCTCGTCGGAAAAGGCACCACTTCGTGCAGCAAAGATGTAATGGTCTATCCGGCTCACGAAGAGGGCCGACTGGACGGAGACATACTTGGAGGTGAAATCCAGGCCCAGGTCTCCCTGCAGGCTGTATTCGGGCTTCAGGTCCTTGTTTCCCAGTTCATAGCGGAAAGTTCCTTCGTGCTCGCCGTTGGAGCCCAGCTCGGCCAGATTCGGGGCACGGAAACCGCGTGCCACGTTTACCCGGAAGGTGAAGTGATTCCCCAGCTGGCGCACCGCGCCAAGACTGGCGCTGATGCCCGGGAAACGGCGGCTGAATGCTTCAAAACGCCCTTCCAGCGCCTTGCTGTCCAGCCATCGGATATCGGCCCTGAGACCGCCGGAGAGGGTCCATCCACCCAGCGTCCTGGTGGCGGTGGCAAAGAGGCCCGCGTCGAAGAGTCCATAAACGGGAATCAGGTATTCATCGCCCAGGTTATCGCTTTTCTGGCCCATGCCGGCCAGGCCGAAAGCGGTTTTCCACCCGCTACGGAACCCGGCCTGGTAGCGAAGGTCGTAGTTGACGGTGCTGAGGCGGAAGTCCAGGCCGGGTTCATCGGCGCTCTCCTCAAATTCCTGCCGGCGGTTCCGCTGCCAGCCCAGGATGAACTTCAGGTTGCCGGGGCCCAGATGGAAGGTATTGTCGGTCACCACCTTATAGTGCCTTACCTGCTGGAAGGGGAGGGAGGGCAAGTACCCGTAGTTGTCTCCTTCGCCCTCAATCATGCCGGGCGTGAGATGGAAATAACTGAACCTCAGGCGGGAATAGCCCCAGGAACCGTTCCGTCCCAATAAGGCGGAAGCAGCCCGCTCGCGGTAGCCGGAATTGGCGACAGGTCCGTTCAATGCATTCCTGTAGGCGCGTGCATATTTATCTGAGAACCGGCCGCCCCACAGCCAGCCTTTGCTGTTCCCGTCGGCGGCCAGGGAATAAGCCAGGAGGCCATTGTTGGTCTGATACTCTGAAGCGAGGCTTCCGCCGAATGCTCCCGGGGCGCGGATGGGCTCCGGATGGAAGATGAGGATGCCGGCCAGGGCATCTGAACCGTACATCAGCGAGGCCGGCCCTTTGAGTATCTCTACGGAGTGGACACCGGCGCCGTCTATCTCGATGCCGTGCTCATCGCCCCACTGCTGGCCTTCCTGCCGGATACCGTCGCTCACCACCACCACGCGGTTATAGCCCATGCCGCGGATGACGGGCTTGGAGATGCCCCCGCCCGTCGTTATTTCACTGAGGCCCGGTTCGGCAGCGATGGCGTTTATGATGTTGCCGCCAGAACGGGCCGACAGGTCTGCCGGACGAATCACCGACACCGGTGCCGGCATTTCTTTCATTTTGCTGTCTCCGGCAAGGCCGGTGACGACTATTTCATTAAGCTGCAGATGCTTATAGAATACATCTGTAGAGTCAGGAGTATTCTCCTGAGCCGTCGCTGCCATGCATACGGATAGCAGCGACAATATAAGGATTGTCTTCTTCATTCTGTCAGGTTTAAGGGTTAACGTTAATAAGAACCGTCTAAAAACAGAATGAAACGGGGGGCGATCTGGGGGAGGATTGAGGGGTGAAATGGATGATGACGTCGCCCGAAATGCCGCTGACAAAGGCGATGCAATCCGAAGGCGACAGCTGCACCTCCGGCCCGGCGACAGAAACGTACACTTGTGCCAGGAGCTGGCAGATCAGGCATTCGTGAGCACCGGTTTTCTGGGTCAGATGCCCCGGATGCGGCTGGTGATGGGCGCAATCTTCGCAGGAGATTTCCTGGGAGAGGGGAGCGTCGTGATGATGGAAAGGTGCGACAAATACCATCGGCAGAACGACCGACAGTATAACGGCAGCGGATATGAACCTTCTCAACGACAAATCTATGCGCAGACTAACCGGGAGGCAAATATAACGAATATGGCAGGAAATTGCAAGCCGCTCCCGTCATGCCCGGTTCCACTTTGCCCTCTACGATGCTGGGAACAGGGAAAAACTATCGGGGGACAAAAAGGAAAGGAGCGTCCCTGCAGGGCGTGTAATATTGTGTAATCAATTTCTTTGATTCTCACGGAAAATCATCTACTTTTGCTCCGTCCGGACAACAGCACAGATTGTTGAACGATTAAAAACCACAAAGATAATGAAGAAACTGATTCTTATGTTAATGATGGCCGGGTGCTGCCTTGTGACGGCCCATGCGCAAAAGACTGTGGTGTCGCAGACAAATCAGAAGGTCTTCGACTCCGTAGAACAGATGCCGGAATATCCTGGTGGCATGCAAGCTATGATTGAGTTCCTGCAGACCAACATGAAGTATCCCGAAGATGCCGCAAAGCAGAAAGTGGAGGGGCGGGTTATGGTTCAGTTCGTTGTGGAAACCGATGGCAGTGTATCAGATGTGCACGTGGCCAAGCAGGTGTTCCCTTCGCTCGATGCCGAAGCAGTCAGGGTGGTGCAAGCCATGCCCAAATGGACACCGGGCAGGGAGAAAGGCAGGGTGGTCAGGGTGAAATACCTTCTTCCCATTGTATTTCGGATGTGATGAAACCCCTCCCGCTGGCATTATTCGCACTCGTCATTGTGGGCTGTTCACATGAGCAGTCCCACAATGAACTGTTGAGCAGGTCGGCGCAGATTGTTTTCACCCAGCCCGACTCGGTCATCAGGATGCTGTCTCCCTATTATAACGACTCGGCAATGACCGCTGCCGACCGGGCACTATATGGTCTTCTCTATACGGAAGCCCTGCATCGCAGCGGGCTCAGCACTGCGTCAGACTCGCTGCTTCGTACCAGTAGCGACTATTATGAGCGTCACGGGGATGATGAGCACCTCTCCAGAGCCTTGCTCCACCATGGCATCATCCTGTACCGGCAGCAGCAAGTGCACGAGGCAGTGCTGTCGATGAAACGGGCTGAACTGCTATCCG
>JAEEGL015032177.1_pt1 | contig 10672 bp, 10 predicted proteins | sample 9134231 | NCBI WGS metagenome assembly JAEEGL01 (sample SAMN16246548, study PRJNA631951) | gut metagenome | biome: gut microbiome; feature: rumen; material: fiber-attached | host: Bos | place: Iran: Karaj | collected 2018-10 | reverse complement strand
TCATTTGGTCATTTGGTCAAAATCGTTTTCCAAGTGTCAAAATCCGCCACTATATAATAAATATTTATATTTATATATAGTGAGCAAATGACCGAATCCGAAAACGAAAATGACCATTTTGACCTTGACCACTTTGACCACTCCCTCTCTTACAAGCTCTTCTTCCCTATGAGGTGGAAGGGAATGCATACGTCGTTTTTACGTCTTTTTTAAAAAATATCTTATTTTTTCTCCTTTTTTGTTGCGCGCGCAAGGGATTCTTCGTAACTTTGGCCAATTTTGTGCGAATAGGCAACAGAAGGCATGAAAAAACATTCGAAAAAGGGAAAGAGTGGTTGGCTTATTGGCTTGACTGGTGCGGTGATTGGCATTGTGCTGACCCTCATTGCCGTGCATTTTTGGGAGCGTAGCTCGACGAACGAGAGCTGCGCCGTGTGCCACGTCCATCCCAAGGCGGAAGAGAACTGGAAATTGTCGTCGCACTACAACAACCCCAGCGGCACAAAGACCGACTGCGTGGCTTGTCACCTGCCGCCAAAGGGCACTTTCGCCTATTTCGCGGCAAAATCAAGGATGGGCATCAAGGACATCTGGGGCTATCTTACCAAGAAGAAGGACGCCATCGACTGGGAGAGCAAGGGTGAGCTGGAGCACGCCGTAGGCATTGTCTATAACAAGTCGTGTCTCACCTGCCACGTCAACCTGTTCCCCGCTGGCGTGAGCGACGACGGCATCTCGGCTCACCTCTACTATGAGGAGAACGAGAAGAAGCTTGGCTTGCAATGCATCAGCTGCCACCTCGACGTGGGGCACTACAACCCCAACTATAGCCACTCCAAGATGGTGGGCGTGCCGCAACCCAAGGTGCGTGGCGACATCTACGACGCCCCTGCCAACGTTACCGCCTTTGCCAACTTCAAGGAGCAGATTCCCGGCACCGATATCGACATCCCTATGGTGGCTGTCACGGGCGGCACCTATCAGATGGGTAGCGACAAGAAAGACGCCTACAGTCAGCCCGACGAGTGGCCTCGGCACAGCGTTACCGTCTCGTCGTTCTTCATGAGCGAGACGGAAATCACGTGGGACCAGTTCTGGACGTTCTATGCCGAAACCATGTCTGAAGGCCGCACGCCGCCCGAGGTTATCTACGCCAACAACAACCGCGACGACGTGGATGCCGTCAGCGGCCCCACGCCGCCCTTCGGCAACCCCGACCAGGGGTGGGGCATGGGCGACCGTCCCGCTATCACGATGACACACTATGCCGCTCAGACCTTCTGCCAGTGGCTTTCGCTGAAGACGGGCCGTCACTACCGCCTGCCTACCGAAGCAGAATGGGAGTATGCAGCACGCGGAGGTACGGAGACGCCCTACTTCTTCGACGGCAAGCCCCAGCGCTTCACCAGCAAGAGCCTGAAGAACCGCATCTTCGGAGCCGACACGACGGGCATCAACCGCTATGCCATCTACACCGTCAACAGCCGCAACCGCACGCAGGAGCCCACACGGGTGCAAGCCAATCCCTTCGGCTTAAAGAACATGCTGGGTAACGTGCTGGAGTACTGCTCCGACTGGTATAGCGCCGATGCTTATGCGCAGACACCCGATGGCGCCGTTGACCCGCAAGGCCCTGCCAGCGGTACGGAGCACGTCGTCCGAGGCGGTAACTATGCCGACGATGCAGTGGACCTTCGTAGCGCCACCCGTGCACACACCGAGCACGATGCCTGGCTCCGCACCGACCCGCAGAATCCCAAGAGCATCTGGTGGTATTCCGACATCAAGGGCATCGGCTTCCGTATTGTCTGCGATGTCCCTAATTCCCTTCGCCCATAATGATTCACATAACACCCCATAAATTCCAATAGACCCAAAACTCCTAAATCTCAATAACAATGGAAAAAATCAACAGAAGAAAGTTCCTCTCCACGACGGCTAAGCTCGGTTTGGCCAGTGCCGTCACCCCCGCGTTCCTCACCTCTTGCTCCTCCAAGGAGCCCAAGATGGTTCCTCTCCGCGCCGAAGGCGAATACTATGTGCCTGAATTGCCCGACAAGGCTATCGAAGGCCGCGAACTGAAAGCCGGTCTTATCGGTTGTGGCGGACGTGGCTCGGGTGCCATTGGCGACCTGCTCGATGCTGCCGACGGCATCAAGGTCACAGCCTTGGGCGATGTGTTTATCGACCGTCTTAACAGCGTGCGCGAACAGCTCGCCAAGCGTGGCCAGAATGTTCCCGACGAGGGCGTGTTTATCGGCTTTGACGCCTACAAGAAGGTGATTGATTCAGGCGTTGACTTGGTTATCCTCACCACTCCTCCCGTATTCCGCCCCGAGCACTTCCGCTATGCTACGGAGAAGGGCGTCCACTCGTTCCTTGAGAAACCTATTGCCGTTGACCCCAAGGGCTACCGCACCATTATTGCTGCTGCCCGTCAGGCTAAGGCCAAGAACCTCAGCGTCGTCACCGGCACACAGCGTCGCCACCAGCGCTGCTATGTGGAAGCCTTCAAACTGATCCAGCAGGGCATCATTGGCGACATTACCGGCGGTAATGTCTATTGGAACGGCGGAATGCTCTGGTATCGTGAGCGCCAGCCGGGTTGGAGCGATATGGAATGGATGATTCGCGACTGGGTGAACTGGAAGTGGCTCTCGGGCGACCATATCGTGGAGCAGCACGTTCACAACATCGATGTCTTCATGTGGATGACGGGCATGAAACCTGTCAGCGCTACAGGCTTTGGCAGCCGTCAGCGCCGCATCACGGGCGACCAGTACGACAACTTCAGCGTCGATTTCACCTTCCCCAACGGCATTCATCTGCATAGCATGTGCCGTCAGATTGACGGTTGTTCTAACCGCGTCAGCGAGTTCATCCAGGGTGCCAAGGGCTCATGGAACAGCGAAACCAATGAGATTCGCGACCTTCAGGGCAACCTTCTTTGGAAATTCGACGATGCCGCTGCCGGCGAGAAGTACAAGCAGCATAATCCCTATGTGCTGGAGCATGTTGACTGGGTCAACCACATCCGCAAGAACGAAGGCCACGACGAGGCTACCGAAACGGCCGAGTCGTCGCTCGCAGGCGTAATGGGCCGCGAATCGGCTTATTCCGGCCAAACCGTCACATGGGAAGAGATGTCCGCATCGCCATTGGATTACCTGCCCGGTACGCTGGAGCTCGGCCCGATGGATATGTCACAGTACACCGTCCGCGTCCCCGGCAAAGGCAGATAAACCGCATCTTTCTTAATTCATAACGCTTAACTGTTTAAGAAATGAACCGTCGCAATTTCTTCAAGACCTCCCTTGCAGGGGCTGCTGCCGTCAGCTTGACGTCGCCGCTTGCTGCCTTAACTTCGTGTACTTCGGCCAATAAGCCCAAGACCCCTTCTGTTCCCCTGAAGCTATCGTTCCAGGAAGGTATAGCCCCTGGCAAATCGCTGTCAGAGAAACTCGACTATATGGAAAACCTTGGCGTCGTCGGCTTTGAGCCCGGTGGAGGCAACCTTGCCAATCGCGTAAGCGAAATCAGCCAGGCGCTCAATGGGCGCAACATTAAGGTGTCGGCCATCTGTGCCGGTTTCTCGGGCTTTATCCTTGCCGAAGACCCTGCAGTCAAAGCGCAGTTCGATTCTACGATGCGCGATATTGTTGCTGCTGCTGGTGAACTCGGCTCTACGGGCGTCATCATGGTGCCTGCCTTTAATGGGCAGAAACCTTGTCTCCCTCACACCCGCGAAACGCGCGATTACCTGTGCGAACAGCTTCACGACCTCGGCGAGTATGCTCTCAAGTGCGGAACCACCGTTATCCTGGAGCCGCTCAACCGTGGTGAATGTTTCTATCTGCGCTTGGTGGCTGATGCTGCTGCCATCTGCCGCGACGCCAAGAGCGACGGTGTGAAGTGCATGGGCGACTTCTGGCACATGATGGAGGAAACGTCTGACTATGCCGCCTTCATGGCTGCTGGTACCAAATACCTCCAGCACGTCCACATCGCTTCGCGCGGGCGTCGTATCATGCCCGGCGAGGACGGCGACAAGGACAATTATGTCGATGGCTTCCGCGCCCTGCAAGAACTTGGCTACGATAAGTATGTCACGTTCGAATGCGGTACCGCTGGCAAGCGCGAGGAAACAGTCCCTGCTGCTGTCCAGCTCCTCCGCGCCCAATGGGAACAGGCTGCCAACTAAAACCTTACCTGTCATGAAACGCCTTTTCCTGTTGCTGGCTGCTGTTGGCGGCTTTGCTTTGTGTTCTCTGGCGCAAAGCATGATAGTACACGAGGCTAACAGCGAGACAACTGTCTATAATGTCTCCGGCGTGGATAGCGTGACGTTTAGCTCTGCCTCTCTGCTGCCTGAAGGTGCTGCGGGCTCTACTAGTATTGAAGTTCCCGGCACGTGGTGCAGCCTTGGTACTTCTATCACGTGGTATAACGACAACGTATCGTATGCAGGAGGCGCCTTCACGCGTGGCTATCAGGACCGTGTGATGGAGAAACTCCATTTCAAGAAACTCCTCAATACGGGTGTTAATGCTGGTACGCTCAGCTCTGCTTACAATTCGCTTGTGCGTGCCGACTACTATACTATTGAGCACGGCATCAACGATTGGGGGCATTGTATCAAGGTGGGTAGCTTTGAGGACGATTACATCGGGCAGAAGGATAAGAACACGTTTGCCTACGAGTATCGCCGGCTTATTGACCGTATTTTCAAGGTTAATAAAAATGCCAAAGTCGTGCTTTGCACCCCGCGTAAGGCCTATGGTTTTGGAGGTTACCTTCCTGAACATTGTTACGACCCCCAAGTGGCTTCCGATGGTACGAAAATCTATCTGAAGGAGTATGCAGACCTTATCCGTCAGATTGCCGAGTACGAGGGACTTCCTGTGGCTGACTGGTTTGCTGAGTGTGGCGGACAGAACGACCTTGCTGCGCAGTCAATCGACGTTGCCCTGCATCCCAATGATATTGGCTACCAGCGCATGGCCAACGTCCTTATTCAGGCCTTGCAGAAGGTGCTAATAAAATAGGAAAGGTTTTCGCTGACTGCTATCGACTTTTCTTTGGCTTCGGCAGCGGCAGGTGGGGCAGGGTGGTCTTGATGAGCAGGGAAAGATAGTCCCTGTCGTCCACATCCTCAATGTAGAAATAGTCCTTTGCGCCGTCGTAAGGCGGGCGAAGGACTTCTTCTTTCAGGACACCGCGTCCCGCTTCCGTCACCTTGACGTAAAGGTTGTTGTCGCAGATAAGTCCGAAGAGGATGCCCTTGCAATAGATGCAATAATCGCCCATCATCTTCTTCACCGTTATCTCTCCAGCGCCCGAGCACTGGTCTATTACATACTGTACAAAGTCAGCGTTGCAAGCCATATCGTATCGTGTTTTATTGTTTACCCTTTATTGAAACGAAAAATCACAAATCTCTGTTGCGTAAAGATTTGTGATTCCCTTTGGTGACCCGTTTGGGGCTCGAACCCAAGACCCCATCCTTAAAAGGGATGTGCTCTACCTACTGAGCTAACGAGTCTACCTCAAATGCTTTCTCGCGGAAAGCGGGTGCAAAATTACGCCATTTTTTGTTAGGAACAAAGTTTTCGGGCGATTTTTTTGGTTTTTTCTCTTTTAGAGCGCCTTTTCAGCTTCGGCTTCCTCCAACGCTCGTTGGTAACAAACGCGGCAGAGGGGCTCATACTCCAACTTCTCGCCCAGCAGGACGCGCTTTTCGCCTGCTACTAAGCGGTGTGAAACGTAGGCAAGGTTGCCGCAGCGCACGCAGATGGCATGCACCTTCGTCACTTCGTCGGCAATGGCACAAAGGTCGGGCATGGGGCCAAAGGGGACACCCTTGAAGTCCATGTCCAAACCTGCGATGATGACGCGTATGCCGCGGTTGGCTAGCTCATTACAGACGTCAACCAATCCTTTGTCGAAGAATTGGGCTTCGTCGATGCCCACCACCTCAATGTCTGACGATAAAAGCAGGATACTGGTAGCGTTGTCAAGCGGCGTGGAGGCAATGGAATTACCCTCATGGCTCACGACGTCTTCCTCCGAGTAGCGGGTGTCGATGGCAGGCTTGAAGATTTCTACCTTCTGCCGCGCAAACTGCGCGCGCTTCATACGGCGGATGAGCTCTTCCGTCTTGCCAGAGAACATCGAACCACAAATCACTTCTATCCGCCCCCGACGACGGGTTTCGTCCAATCTGTCTTCTGAAAATCCAATCATGGCGCCACGATTTTTCCGCAAAAATACGAAATAAACGGAAACGGGAAAAGAAAAAACTGAAAATAATTTCTCATTCCTCATCCCTAATTCCTATTTTTTCATTACCTTCGCCGCATGTTATACCTTGTACCCACCCCCGTAGGCAATCTGGAGGACATGACCCTCCGCGCCATCCGCATCCTCAAGGAGGCAAACCTTATTCTTTGCGAGGACACGCGCACCAGCGGCATACTGCTGAAGCACTTTGACATCCACAACGCCTTGCAGAGCCATCACAAGTTCAACGAGCACCAGACCGTGCGTCCCCTCATCGAGCGCCTTCTTGCTGGCGAAACCATAGCCCTTATCACCGATGCCGGCACGCCTGGCATCAGCGACCCAGGTTTTTTGCTGGTGCGCGAGTGTCGCGACGCAGGCATAGAGGTGCAATGCCTCCCTGGCGCTACGGCTTTCGTCCCTGCTCTGGTTGCCTCGGGGCTGCCCTGCGACAAGTTCTGCTTCGAAGGCTTCCTGCCGCAGAAGAAAGGGCGCCAAACCCGTCTCAAAGTGCTTGCTGACGAAGAGCGCACGGTTGTTTTCTACGAAAGCCCCTACCGTCTTACGCGCACCCTCACGCAGTTCATCGAGTTCTTTGGTGCAGAGCGCATGGTGGCAGTCTGCCGCGAAATATCCAAGCTCCACGAGGAGTGCGTGCGAGGCACCCTTGCTGAAGTTGCAGCCCACTTTACGACAACTGAGCCTAAAGGCGAAATCGTTATCATCCTTGCAGGAAAAGAGAGTTGAGCATGTATTCTACCCTCTTCCTCGACCTCGACAATACCGTCTATGACTTCTCGGCAAGCAGCCGTGAAGCCTATCGCGAGGTGTATCAGGCAATGGGATACGGGCGCTATTTCCCCTCGTTCGACGCCTATATTGCCCTTTACGAGCCGCGCAACGCCGAGCTTTGGACGCTTTATAACGCTGGCAGCATCACGAAGGACGAGCTCAACGCCCTGCGCTATCTCTATCCGTTGCAGCACGCTGGCGTTCCTGATGCTGAGGCTGTTGCAGCCGAATTCTTTCGTCGTGCCATGCTGGTGCTGCCCACGAAGGGCATCCTGCGCCCCTATGCCCTCGAAGCCCTTGACTACCTGCGCCCCCGCTATCGCCTCTACATCCTCAGCAACGGCTTTACGGAGTTGCAGACGCGTAAGATGCAGTCGGCAGGCATCCTCGGCTACTTCGACGGCATCGTGCTGTCAGAAGATGTCGGCATCAATAAGCCCGACAGACGTCTTTTCGACCACGCCCTCAGCGTAGCCGACGCCCCAGTCGAGGAGGTGCTGATGATAGGCGACGATTTTGCTGTCGATATTGAGGGTGCCCACGCCGCAGGCTGGGATCAGATGTTTTACAACTATCGCAACTTCGCCCCCCTCCCCTTTGTACCTACCTACGAAATCCGCTCGCTGGAGGAAGTTAAAGAGTGGCTCTAGCCCCTTCGTCCACACGACAATCCGTTCCCCTGCCGCACGGCAAATAGATTCTGTTCTTGGAATGCGGTGGAGAAACCTCTGTGAGCAGGGATATTTCTTCTCAACGTCAACAAAATTCTTTAAGATCCAATTGGGTTTTAATTAAGACTCAATTGGATTTTAATTAAGACTCAATTGGGTTTTAATTAAAACTCAACTGAGTTTTAAGGAACTTTTCAACTGCTGGCAAGTCAAGCTCTCTTTTAGCCCCATCTTTCCCTAATGCAGGGCACGTCCGAAAAAGCTGAAAAAAACGCCGTAAGCGTAGTTTTTTCAGGGATTGTTTGTCCGTAGGAATAAAAATCATTATCTTTGTCCCCAACAAAAAGGATTTGTGCTATGACGAAACGTATTCTCTCCTTAGTTATATGTCTTGTGCTTGCTTTGCAAGGGGCGCTCGCCCTGAACGTGGGCAGTCAGTACCGTATGACGCTGGATGGCAAGCTGTCGTTGTTTGTCGAGAACGGCTCCGTGATAGACGGCGCAAATGTGGTGCTTTGGCCTGAGACGAAGGTAGCGGCGCAGCGTTGGACGTTTGAGCCCTCTGACGAGGGATATACCTTGCTCAACGTCCATACTGCCAAATGTCTGGCGCACTATGGCGTGCGTAAGTCGGGCACTCGTGTCGCGCAGCGAAGTGCCACGTTCTCCCAGCGGTTTTGGACAGTCACGCCCGTCGAAGGGGAGGAGGATACCTACACTATCAGCATGTACACCAGCGCGTATGGGACGGTGCTGCTTGGCGCTACGAGTGCCGAGCAGGGCGCAACCCTGAAGCTTGTCGCTGAGGAAGAGGCCGACCCCTCGCTCACGCATTGGAAGCTGCTGGAGCTGAATGACGTTGAGACTGCCTTCAGCCCTCAGATGAGAGACGACATCGTGGAAGGCTTTATGAAGCAGTATTACCACACAGCCAACACGGGCCATGTGCTCGGCAAGGGCGGCTGGTGGGGCGATGCGGAGATGTTCGAGACCCTCCTTGACGCCTTCGAAACCACAGGCAGCACCAAGTACAAGACCTATTTCGACGAGCTGTATAAGAATTTCGTCTCGCGCAACGGCACCGACTGGAGCGGCAACTCCTACAACGACGATATCACCTGGATGGTGCTGGCCTGCATCCGAGCCTACCGTTTCTTCGGCTCATCGAACTATCGCGTCTATGCGAAGGCGAACTTCGACAAAATGTACAAGCGCGCCCAGTGCTATCCCGAAGGCATGCTCCGTTGGTGCGAAGGCAAGGATGGCACCAACTCCTGCATCAACGGGCCTGCTATCGTGGCAGCGTGCTATCTGTATGAGGCTCTGGGCGATTCGTCTTATCTCGAAAAGGCTAAGGCCACCTATGCCGGACAACGCAAACGCCTGTTCGTCCCCTCCTCAGGGCGTGTGTACGACAGCGGCGTATGGTCGGGCAACTCTTTCCGCGTCAGCAACGAGTGGAGCTCCACTTACAATCAAGGCACGATGCTCGGCGCCGCAGTAAAACTGTGGCGTATTACAGGCGAGGAACAGTATTTAGAGGACGCTCGGAAAATCTACCAATGGAGTGTCCAGAACTTGACAGACAGGACGTCTCGCGTTATTAATGTCTGCCAGACAGTTGACGGAGACCTTTGTGGCTTTAAGGGCATCTTCATGCGCTACGCACGGCTTTTTGCCGAGGAAACAGACCGCCCCGATGTGCTGGAATGGATAGCGTCGAATGCCTTTTACGCCTATCAGAACCGCAACTCAAAAGGCGTAATATGGTCCAAGTGGCTGACGAAGACGGCGGAAAACCTGCGTGATGGAGACAAGAATGTCACCAACGATGCCTTCGGCGCCTCCACAGCCGTATCAGCAGCTGCTAACGCGCACGTGGGTACATTATTTTATAAAGATGCTTTCAGCCCTATCGGGGTAAAGGATTTCAATGACATCCGCTACATGCAGCTGACAACCGATGCGGAGGAGACCGACGAGCTTGTGACGACGGTGACTAACAAAGAAGATGCCTATGTCTGCTTTAAGAATGTCCAGTTTGGCGAGCGCGAAGCGAATCTTGTGGCGTTCCGCGCCAATGCGTCTAATGCGACTACCTGCGTGGCTGTCTATCTGGATGGGCTTGATGCCGATTGCAAAGTGGCAGAGAGCGACGCCTTGCCTGAGGGGTGGAATACTATCACGCTTCCTATTCCACCCACTACGGGTACACATACCGTGTATTTGGTGATGCTTAAATCTGGCAAAGTGGCGTTTCATACGGTTTGGTTTGGCGATGCTACGGCAATACATCCTCTTGGGGAGAATGCCCAATCCCCATTTTCCGATGCTCGGGCTGCAACCTCTCCTTCTTCCGTCTGCTACGGGTTGAGTGGGCGCCAGCTTTCCGGGCCTTGCAAAGGCATCGTTATTGTGAACGGGCGCAAGGTCTTGGTCATGTAATTCAATGAGTCCGCTTTTTTCTTCTTGCAAGCCCTTTTTCGAGCCCGGAAAGGGGCTTTTTGCTGTTTTTTCCCTCATTTTCTCTTCTTTTTTTGAAAAAAATGCAAAAATGTTTGGTGGGTAATAAAAACTGCCGTACCTTTGTACCCGCTTTTCGGAGGAAAGGCAGAGGAACCCCTCTTAAAACGAGGGCAATTTTTTTCTGCGCTCTTCAAAAAAGCGTGTGATCTTTGAAAAGTTTCCCATACAGACGAAGTAGTACAAGAGCGGCCCTGCCGTGCGTGCTCTCCGGAGCCGGTTATCCGGTTTCCTTGAGTGAGCGCAGGTTGCAGGGTCGGGTAGAGAGAAAGAAAGACGAACCGTCAAGTTAAAATTTCCTTGGACTAGGAAAGAAGGATATGTGAGTCGTCATGAGCGGAAAACAACTGAACATTATAAAACAATGAAGAGTTTGATCCTGGCTCAGGATGAACGCTAGCTACAGG
>JAEEGL013706461.1_pt1 | contig 10672 bp, 9 predicted proteins | sample 9134231 | NCBI WGS metagenome assembly JAEEGL01 (sample SAMN16246548, study PRJNA631951) | gut metagenome | biome: gut microbiome; feature: rumen; material: fiber-attached | host: Bos | place: Iran: Karaj | collected 2018-10 | reverse complement strand
TGTGCTTCCGCCAAAGGAATGGCCGGTTGCTCCAACTCCTTTTGAAAAATCAATCAGGTCAGAAAGATTTTTTTTAGCGTAATCAAGGGCGGCTTCGTTATCAATTATCCATTCAGGAAGACGACCCATCATGTATTTGCAGTATTTTCTCTGGGCCTGGTCAAACATGAGTGCAAGCTCGTGGTCGCCGGCTTTTGATTTTATGATTTTAAGCATTGCAAAAAGCCCGCCAAGCATTGGATCATAAAGTTTAGTATTTTTTTTGTCTGAAAGGATCCAGCTGCCGTCATCAAACTCGGTACAGAGGGCTTCGTAGGAATGTGCTACAGAAATCACAACATAGCCGTGGCTGGCAAGCTCTATGCAAAGCAGGGAGTTTCCTTCGCGGTAAGAATTGTAACCGTGATTAAAAATGATAAGGGGAAACTTCTGTCCCGGAATGCGGGGTGCATCGGTGTAACATTCGCTAAGATTTGCCTCGGGATTTTTTGTAAAATCCGGCGCAACATGAAAAGATGCTTTAAAACCCTTAATCATGTTTGGAGAAAGTGCGGGAGTCTTTGGCAGACCCTCTACGCTTTCTTTTGTGCAAGGATAATAAACTCTGGCAGCAATACTGCGCATTCCACCGGCGGGCAAAACTTCTTTTCTGTGATCCTTGATTGTGTAAGTAAAAGTTCCGACCGCATACTGACCTGTTGGTTTTGGAAATTGTATCTTCATAAAATTATTATATACCAATTGTGCAAAGCTTTCCACGCAGGATGTAGCCTATTTTTTCGTAGCAGGCATTTGAAGCAGTGTAATCTGCATCGGTGTAGAGCATGGGGATGTAGCCTTTGTCCTGTGCGATTTTTGTCACCTGATAAACAAGATTTTCTGCATAATGACGGCGGCGATATTCGGGACGGGTGTAGACAGCTCCAAGAGAAGCAAGCTGGCCATTTGGACGATAAATGCAGCAGCCAACATTTTTCCCTTCTGAGTTTTGCCAGAAATAATAAAGACCGTCTTTTATTCCCTGCTCAATCTTTACGCGGGCTTCGTCTTTGTCTGACATGGGAACATTGGTTTCTTTGTGAAAGTCACAGGTCATTTCAAAAAGTTCTTCAAGGTCTAAGAGCTGGCACTGATGTAAGTGACCGTCAATGCTTGTGGCAGAGGCAGGTTGCAGCGGCTTTGGATTATCATAAGCAAACATATTTTTTTTGATTGAAAGCTTTGGGAGTTGCGGGGAGGCAGAACTTTCCTCTGCTGCTTTTTTAATGAAGTATTCTGCAAGCTCGTATTTCATGTTAAAAGTGTGGCTGCCATCAAGGAAGCCTTTTTCTTTCATAAGCTGCCAGGCCTTTTCCATTTCTTGGGGAGTTGCATCATCAGCTGTCCAGATCCAAACAGGAAAAGGATTTGAGCTAAGGCAGATGATAAGTCTTTCGTGGTCGCTTAAAATCAGCTCGCAAGGAAGGGCAAGAACCCTCTTTAAAACAAAGAAGGTAAACCTGTCCTGCTCCAGAAGTTTAAAATCACGTTCGTCTGCAAAAGTGTCTATGGTCATAAGGGCCTCCTTTTTAGGCTTCCGGCTTTTTTGCAAGATACATAACATAAGTGTCATTAAAGATGATTTTGTTACCATGGGTTAACACTGCATTGTGCAGGCCTTCAAAAAACTTGGTTTTGTAGGGCTCGGCAATTACCATGTGGTCGCAGTGGGTGCCGCTAAAGGCAACGTATTCGTCGGCAGTCATTTCGCGCTTGCCATAAAAGTCGCGTTCTTCAAAATCTACATAGCCGTAGTTTGTGGCATTCTGGTAATGGAAGGCTCCATGCGTATATGGGGTCTCCGGCTTAAAGTAGGTATCATAGATTTTCTGGATATCATCATGAAGGGCCGGGTTTGTACTTTTGTATTCTGATTTTGTAAGAAGCATTGCAAGGGTGCCGCCGGGTGCAAGCAGCTCAAAGGTTTTAGAAAAGGCGATGTCTTCTGGAATCCACTGGATTGTCGCAGCGGAATAGATGAGGTCGAACTTTTGAGTGCCAAAATCATGTGTGATAAAATCATCATTTACAATATGAAAGTTCTGGCGGTCGCCGTATTTTTCTTTCATTTTTGCATAAAGATGTTCTCCAAGTTCAATTGCATTGTAGTCGCAGCCGGTATTCAAAATTGGTTCAGTTGCCTGCCCTGTCCCTGGTCCAAGCTCCAGTACCTTTTTGCCCGGCCCGATTTTTGCATAAGCAATCAGACTGTCAAAAAGCTCCTGGCTGTAGCGGGGTCTGAACTTATCAAACTGCTCGGGGATTGTGTCAAAAATTTTTCTGAATTCCATGATTTTACCTTGTTATAACTCCGTTTTTTACAAACCCAGCTCTTTCAAAAACTCATCATAATGCTCATCAAAGGTTGCTCTTATTGGGGAGCGGGCCATGATAACCTGATCTGCACCATAGTACAACGCTGTCTGAATATCCCGTTGGGTACGGATGCCTCCATCTACCCAAAGCTGGTCACAGTATTTTTTGAGTTTAGGTCCTTCTGCTGCCAGAAAATCAGCGGTGCTTCCTTTACGGGTTTCTACGCGGCCACCGTGATTTGATATATAAACTACTTCCGGATGAACTTCTTTTACAAGCTCTATATCTTCATCTGTGAAAACGCCTTTAATTACAAAAGGAACACCAGAAGCCTTGCGGAATTCTTCAAGCTGGGTGGCAGTCTTTCTCTCAAGATTTACAAGGTTTCGCATTGTCAGGATGTTGTAAGAATCAATATCAATTCCAATGTAGCGGGCATGCGGGCCAATCCATTCTATACGTTCAAAAAGGCGGGCCTGAGGATATGGCTTGAGGAAGAATGCTGCGTCGAGGGGGGCACAGGAAGAGCCTGTCGCAGCAGCTCCAGCTCCCGCTTCCTTTTCAATTTTTTCTACAGCAGCAATTCCAAATTTCAATTTTTCATCAGGGCAGCCGTCGCCAATACAAAGACCAAAACCTGCCGCATAAGCATTTTTCAAATATGGATAATAAAAATCGCCTTCGTTTGCATAGCCTATGTTTTCTACAGCTCCGGTAACAGGACCGCAGCGAAGCTTTGAAGGCAGGACTTCTATAGCATCAAGAGTCTCGGCATCTACAGTTCCCGCAAGAGCCTTCCAGTCTGCACAGTTAGCCTGAAAATTTACTCCGCCCATAACGCCGCCAAGACCAGGAAGCATATCTGGACATCCATAGCCGTTACATTTGGGACAACGATGACATTTTAGTTCGCCGTTCATTTAGTCTCCAAAGCAGATTCCCATATCACGGGCTGTCTGCAAAACAGGATCGTCTTCGGGTATAGCTTTTACTACGCCTGCAACTGTGCTCAAAGGAACACCTGTGATTCTTCCACCATTAATTGCAACAAGCTTTCCAAATTCACCTTCGGCAAGGAAATCTGCGGCAGCTGCACCAATAGTTGTTGCAAGAACAATATCATAAGGCTTTGGCTGACCTCCGCGCTGAAGATATCCTAAAACAGAAGTACGGGTTTCGATTCCTGTTTCTGCTTCGAGCTCTTTTGCAACTCTAAAGCCTACAGACTGCGGCATGCTTTCGCGTGCCTTTTTGAATTCTTTTTTGCCAAGCCTTGCTTCTTCAAGATTAATTGCACCTTCGGAACATGCAATTATTGCATAGCCCTGATTTTCTACTTTTGCCTTAATGTTTTTTCCGAGCTTTTTAATATCATAAGGAATTTCTGGAAGAATGATTGCATCTGCATTTGCGGCAACACCTGCATACAAACCAAGCCATCCAACTTTGTGTCCCATAATTTCTACAACCATTACACGGTGATGGCTGCGGGCTGTTGTACGGATAGCCTCAATACCTTCTGTTGCAACCTGAATAGCAGTCTGGAATCCAAATGACTCTTCGGTTCCAACAATATCATTGTCAATTGTTTTTGGAAGTCCAATTACATTAAAACCAGCCTCGTACAAAAGAGAAGCTGTTGTATTTGTACCGTTTCCACCAAGACAAACAAGAGCATCAAGTTTATTCTTTTTAAGAGTTTCTTTAATTCCTTCTACAGGCAAAAGTCCTGTTTTTGGATCCGGCACAGGATTTTTAAAAGGCTTAACGCGCGAAGTACCAAGACAGGTTCCTCCGGCATTTACAAGTGAATCAAAATCGAGCTTATCCATTTTAAAGGTATCATTATCAATAAGCCCGCGGTATCCATTACGAATACCTATAAATTTCATTCCATATTTATTTTTACCAGCAACACAAAGTGCTCTGATAGCCGCATTGAGCCCGGGAGCGTCTCCACCGGACGTTAAAATACCTACAGTCTTTACAGCAGTCGTTTTCATAAATAAAATTATAACACTAAACTCATTTTTCTAAAAGACGATAATTAAAATATGAAATCGTCTAATAAATCTAGTATTATAACAGGAACAATTTTACTGTCACTTGCAGCAGTTTTTTCCATCTGCCTTATTCTCCAGGTTCTGGATTTTGGTGTTGGAGGTCCTGGACACAACAATATTTTCTATTTTACAGGTAATATGCTTACTACCGTTTACGGTTTTTCGAGCATTTTAATCCCAGTATTCCTTTTGATTTCGGGATTATACTGTTTTGCGGCAATCTGGACTGCACAAAAAACAATGCGTTTAATTACAGCCCTCATTCCGTTTTATACCTGTGTTTTAACAGAAAAAATATGCCGTTCAGTACTTTCTTCTGATAACGGTTCCTCTGCAATTATTAAAGCAGTAATTGCGGGTGTAACTGGTCTTATGCTCCTTATTATTGAAATTATTGGAGCCGGAATTATTGCAGATTCAGTAAACCGAAAGATTTTTTATAAAGGAAAGCCTGTACCAAAGCCTGTTGAACCAGAATACGACGAAGAATACTATGATGAAAGTGCCGATTATGATGAAGCTTATGACGAAACTGATGTAGAGACCGAAGAAACAGAGGACGGTCAGTTTAAATATGAAAAAATAAAACCAAAGAAAACTATTTTTGATAAGGCATTCAAAAAACTTAAGGATAAAAAGAAGGATGAATCCTTTGAAGCCCTTATTGAAGAAGCCGACGAATTATATGAATCTGATATTCCAAGCATAGAAGATTATGAGGCGCTGGGAAAAGGTGGTGAGGTTGCAGCTGAAAACGTTGCAGCTGAAAACGTTGCAGCTGAAAACGTTGCAGCTGGTGACACGATTGCAGCTGGTGACGCAGTTGCCGCCGCCCCTTCCGACAACATTGAACACAAACTCGAAACTCATTTTGCAGACGAACCTGTTGGTCTTGATTCAATTGACACAAGCGATTTAAAAGATGTATTTGATGAACCGGATGCTCCTGCTGCAGAAGAGCCGGAAGAAGAAAAGAAAAATCCTGCTTCAATTATTTCTCAGGAAGAATATGCTGCCCTTCTTGCCGAAGAAGAAATCCCGGCCGAAGAAAATGCGGTTGATGAACTTGAATGGAACAATCTTCCACCGGTTCCGGCCCAGCTTCCTGATGATTATATAGAAGAAGAAATTGATACTGATGATCCTGCATTGCAATTCCCGCCGGCAGAGGAAGCTGCTTCCAAAGAAGCTGCCGCTGCTGAAGAAGCCTCTTCGCCATATGCAGCCGCTAAATATATTGATAAAGTAGTTCCAAACCCAGCCTACTCTTCCGGCATTTCTATCCGTAATGGAGAAGAAGTTGAAGAAGAAAAGCAAGATCCAAAGGTTGAACCTGTAAAATCAAAATATCCAAGAAAGATTTCGCTTGGCGCAGACACTGCAAACCAGGCTGAACAAAAGAAAAACGAACTTGATCCGGACTTCTTTGACATTGACATGAACAATGTTGAAGGCGATGAAGAGCTTTCTGATGATATTGAACCTGTTCCAGAAGAACTTGAAGTTGGAAACTCTGTATTCCAGCAGATTGCAAAACAGGAAAACAGTGTTAGCTTTGGTAAAGTTGGTGCAAATGTTTTCTCTGATATGGAAAAGGATATCAGAAACAAAGCAAAAGATGATGATGATTACGGTGGAGTTTTTGATGACGACGAGCCTGTATTTTCAAAAGACCTGGATTTAGAAATGGAAGAAGAAGAATCTCCTGAACTTAATCCAAATGCCGGTCACGCAAACAACCTTACTGCCGACGAGCTTACAGATTTCTTTAACGCGCAGCAGGAAGAAAATACACCTCAGCATAAGGTAATTGAAGGCCCTGCTCCTAAATCTCATAAAGCTACAAAGAAAGGACCATATGTAATTCCTTCTAACCTGCTCACAGCCTATAAGGACGACCAGTACTGGATTATTGATGATGAAACTAAACAGGCTTCTATAAATCTTAAACAGACACTTTCTGAATTTAATATTGATGCAGACATCATTGGTATTAAAAAAGGTCCTGTTGTAACAATGTTCGAAATCCTTCCAGCCCCTGGTGTAAAGCTTAGTAAGATTGTTGCTTTGCAGGATAACATTGCTCTTAGTCTTGCAGCACAGTCTGTACGTATTGTTGCTCCAATTCCTGGTAAGCAGGCTGTTGGTATTGAAGTTCCAAACAAACGCCGCAGTGTTGTAGGCTTCCGTGAAATTATCGAAATGGATTTGCCTGAATGGAACAAGATGGCAGTTCCTGTGGTTTTGGGAAAAGATATTCTTGGAAAGGCCCAGCTTATTGACCTTGTAAAAACACCGCATATGCTTATTGCAGGTGCAACAGGTTCCGGAAAATCTGTTTGTGTAAACTCGCTCATTCTGTCAATTCTTTACAAGCGTTCTTTCAAAGACGTAAAGATGATTCTTGTTGACCCTAAGGTTGTAGAACTCAAGCTTTACAATAATATTCCACACCTTCTTACTCCGGTTATTACAGAACCAAAGAAGGCTATTCAGGCTCTGCAGTATTGTCTTTGCGAAATGGAACGCCGCTATGCTCTGCTTGATGGACTTGGTGTTCGTGATATTTCCAGCTACAACGAACGCATTAAAGAACGCGACATCTGTACAGAAAAGCTTCCTTACATCGTTGTAATTATTGATGAGTTTGCCGACCTTATGGCAACCAGCGGAAAAGAACTTGAAAATATTGTTGCACGTCTTACAGCTATGAGCCGTGCAGTTGGTATTCACCTTGTTCTTGCAACTCAGCGTCCTTCTACAAATGTAATTACCGGTTTGATTAAAGCAAACATTCCAAGCCGAATTGCATTTATGGTTGCTTCCCGTATTGACTCTCAGATTATTATTGATGGTGTTGGTGCTGAAAAGCTTCTTGGCCGAGGCGACATGCTTTATGCTTCTGCCGTTGACCCTGCTCCAATCCGTATCCAGGGAACTTATGTAGACGACAACGAAGTAGAAAAGGTTGTTGAATGTGTAAAACAATATGGTGAACCAGATTACATTGATGATGAAATCTTTGTAGAAGATGACGAAGACGAAGGTGGAAACGTTGACCTGTTTGGAAACAATATGGATGAAGATCCGCTTTACGACCAGGCTCTGGAAATTGTTGTTCAGTCCGGAAAGGCTAGCGCAAGCTACATCCAGCGCCGTCTGAAGATTGGATACAACCGAGCTGCCCGCTTAGTCGAAGAAATGGAAGAGCGTGGAATCGTAGGTCCAGCCAACGGAAGTAAGCCTAGAGAGATTATACATATACCGGGCTAATCTTTCCACTTTTCATCACAAATCTTTTCATAAAGAGGAACTCTGGTTTTATAGAGTTCCTCTATTTTATTATTCTGACTGAGCGGTCTGTTAGACGTATCCTGTTTTAAAAGGAATTCCAGCGGGCGTTCTATGTAAATTACGCGGGAATTGGCACGCAGGTAAAACCAGTTTTCTTTGCGGGTTACAATGCCGCCACCAGTTGCAATTACAAGTCCAGACTGAGGAAGGATTTTTTTGGCAAGCCGGGTTTCCATGGCACGAAACTCGTCCTCCCCTTTTTGTGTTATTATTTGGGCGGGGGTTGCGCCGTATTCTTTTGAGAACTCTTCGTCCAGGTCTATAAAAGTGCGATTCATCTGTGCCGCAAGTTTTTTTCCAAGTGTAGTTTTTCCACAACCAGGCATACCGATGAGTGTAATATTGAGCATCTGAGACTGCAGTTTTTCAATGACAGAGTTTATTTTATTCTGCCCTTCGACAAGCTCAAGGACCACAAAAGACGAATGGGGTCCCTGAGCTTGTCGAAGGGTCCCATTAAAAATTTCACTCGCTTCCCACGCCTGCGCCACCAGCATGCTAAGCCCACCTGCACTCTTTACGCCAAGCTCCTGTGCCTGCTGCAAAAATCGTGTACGGCTTGGGTTGTATACAATGTCTACAGCTGCGTATAGTTTTGAGAATTGCGACAAATCTACCGGCGAATCATCAACATTAGGAAACATTCCTACAGGTGTTGCGTTGACTACAATCTGTGTATCAGCTGCAGCGTCGTAAACATTTTCATAATTTATCTTGCCTGTACGGGAACAAAAATCAATTTGTGCAGCACCCATTTTTTTGAGTGCATATTCTACTGCAACACTTGCACCACCGGTTCCAAGGATAAGACAGTTCATTCCTGCAACTTCGATTCCGGCAGACTCGAGCATATATGCAAAACCATAAACATCTGTGTTATAGCCTTTGTAGCCGCCATCAGGGAGCTTTACAATTGTGTTGGCTGCACCTAATTCCCGCACTTCATCAGAAAGTTCTGTACAAAGACTGGCAGCAAGTTTTTTATAAGGAATTGTAACATTAAATCCGTCCAGGTTTTCTGCGCCATTAAAAAGTTCATGCACCTGTTCTTCAGTTCGTTCAAGAACAGTGTATTCATAATCAGCAAACGCTTTGTGAATCTGCGGTGAATATGTATGGGGAAGTGATTTTCCTAATACGCCAAATTTCATAACTTACTCTGCAAATCTCTCGACACTTCAAAAAGAACACTATAAATTCTGCTGATATATGGCTTCAAAATTTTTTCAGCTTTATCCTGCAGGGCAACAAGTTTTTGAGCTTCACGGTCTGCGTCCATAACTGCCCCACCGCTTTCTTTTTTGAGTTCACCAATTTTTTTGGCCACCCTCATGCGTTCTGCAAGAGCTGCCAGTACCTTTTCATCAGCGGCATCAATCTGTAATCTTAAATCTGCAAGTGTCTCATTATTTTCCATAACAAAAAAGATTTTACAGTATTTTTAAAAAATAATATATGGAAAACAGATTAAAACTTATCTTTGTTTTACCCGCATCATGCCAAAACATTTAAAACGGGAATCATTTTTGGGATAACTTCGGTGGGAAACTTTGTTTACCGTGCTGGTACAATCAATAAAATATATACGTCCGTTTTTTATACAATCAAAAACTGCTATATGATTTACTTTTTTGGAATCGCCCTTATCTCCCATAAAGATGAGGTCCCCATGTCGCAGTTCTTCCACTAACAGATGGGTAGAAGCATTATCACACATATATGAACTTGACATATCTGATAAGAGCAATTTATATCCTGATCCTTCCAGCGCATACTGATAACATCTTATGACAAGTCCCGAACAATCAAGCTTAATAGAACGAAGAGGATCCTGAGCTCCCCAAACATATTCAGTATTGGACTGTGCATACAGCTCTGCAAATTCAAAAGCTTTGCCGGCAATTTCTTCCGGACAGTCAACAACATTTTCCGTATACGGTTTTTTATTCGGTGCAGCTTTTTCATGTGGTACATAAGGAGTACTCACCCTGCAACCACACAAACACAGAGAAACTAAAAGAATTTTTAGACGTAGCGAAGTTATACTCATTTCTGTTATAATAAACCAATGGAAATAAGAAAAATTACAAAAAATGATTTAGACAAGCTGATGGATTTGTATGTGCAGCTCAGTCCTGTGAATGAAGGATTGCCTGTCCAGACGCGCGATGAGATCTGGGAACAGATTCAAAAGGATGATAAGATCACCTACCTTGGTGCCTACGAAAATGACACTCTCATTGCTACCTGCTTTCTGGTAATCATTCCTAATTTCAGTAACCAGGGACGCCCGATTGGTTTTATAGAAAATGTTGTTACCGATAAAAAGTGGCGTGGCAAAGGTGTTGGAACAAAGCTTTTGAATGAAGCTATTGCAATGGCAAAGGCACAGAACTGCTACAAGGTTTTTCTTGAAAGTGGAATTGCCCGCACAGGCGCTCATGAATTTTACAGGTCGCTTGGCTTTGATGATACCCGCAAAAAGGCGTTTAATATAAGGTTTGAATAATGAAGGATGAAATTGTTCAGATAAAGGAAAACCAGCTGCCTAAATGCCTGGATTTTATTCACCTGTGTTTTAAGAGTGTTGCAGAAAAGTTTGGATTTACAAAAGAGAATTGTCCTGGCCACACAAGTTTTATGCCGATGGAAAAACTTCAGAATTTCTGGAACTGGGGATTTTTGATGTACGGCATTTTTTCTGAACAGGGCCAATTAGAAGGATATATTTCTTTGAGTAAAGTGCCTGATAAGGAAGGTGTCTGGAGTATTCATAATCTTTGTGTGCATCCTGATCTGCGATGTAAGGGTTATGGAAAGCTTTTGTTAGATTTTGCTAAAGCTAAAACTAAAGAACTTAGCGGACAGATTCTTTTTGTAGATTTTATAGATGAACACAC
>JAEEGL013352189.1_pt1 | contig 10672 bp, 13 predicted proteins | sample 9134231 | NCBI WGS metagenome assembly JAEEGL01 (sample SAMN16246548, study PRJNA631951) | gut metagenome | biome: gut microbiome; feature: rumen; material: fiber-attached | host: Bos | place: Iran: Karaj | collected 2018-10 | reverse complement strand
GGAATTCTTTTTGCCGTCTGCAGGGCATCCAATAAAAACTTTTCCTGGCCCAAGGGTGAAATAATTCGGTAATTCCTTGCATTCCCATACTTCCCTTGCCAACTCTTGAAGCAACGTTAAGAAGTTTTTTATGGTTCATAAAATAGTGCGAATCAACTATGATGAAATTTTTTTGTCCCTCGAAGAAAAAGTGTTACTTCGGAGGACAGATGGGGGACAAAACGGGCGAAAATCTGCAAATGTCGAAGTTAAAAGTCAAAAATCTGTAAAAAATGAACGAAATTTTAAATGCTTGAAATCATGCGATTTACAAGCCATATTTGCATATAGTATGCTTTTCTTTGCAAAAAATCTACTTTCCGACGCAGAAATTCTTAAAAATGTTATTCAGTGTATCCTGGCTTGTTATGCTTTTTCCTAAGATGGCATTCAGAGATGCGATGACGGCACGCAGGTCTTCTGCTACGAGGTCGCCCGAAAGGTGTTGTTCAAGGCCTTGGATGACGAGGGTGATGTCGTGGTGTGCTTGGTCGAGCATCTGCTTGTGGCGCAGGTTCGTAATCAGGACGGCACCATCGTTGCCTTCGCTGGAAAGGGTATTTTTTGCATGGCCAATGAGCTTCTCCTCCAGTTCGGCCACACCGATGTTGTTGAGCGCCTGGAACTCGGGCGTCTTGTTGGTGATGCGGATGATTTCCTGACCTTCGCGAATGGGGATTTCGGGGAATGGGACACCGGGTTCAGTCAGTAGGATGATGATTTGCGCCTTTTCGGCTGCGAGTTTAGAGCGTTCGATGCCCAGCTGCTCCACCTTATCGTCGGTGTGGCGGATGCCGGCTGTGTCGATGAAGCGGAAGAGGAAGCCGCCCAACGTGATGGTGTCTTCGATGAGGTCGCGTGTGGTTCCTTGGATGTCCGATACGATGGCGCGGTCGTCCTTCAACAGGGCATTCAGCAGGGTGGATTTGCCGACGTTCGGTGCGCCGATGATGGCCACGGGAATGCCGTTCCGGATGGCGTTTCCGGCAGCAAAGGAATTGGCCAGACGCACAACCTCGTGGTCTATTTCATTGGCCAATGAGAGCAGCTCCGTGCGGTCGGCGAACTCGACATCTTCTTCGCTGAAGTCCAGCTCGAGCTCAAGTAATGAAGTGAGGTTCAATAGCTTGTCGTGCAAGGTTTCCAGTTGTCGGCCAATGCTTCCCTTCATCTGACCCATGGCGACGCGGTGTTGTGCGGCGGTCTGTGCGGCAATGAGGTCGGCCACGGCTTCAGCCTGGCTCAAGTCCATGCGTCCGTTGGCAAAGGCGCGCCGTGTGAATTCTCCGGGTTCGGCCATGCGCAGGGTGTTCATCGGGTTGTTGGCCAATGGCGTTTCCGGCCGATGCGCCGCGAGCAGCGTGTTCATGATTTCCTGCTGGATGTAGAGCGACCCGTGGCACGAAATCTCGACCACATCCTCGCCCGTAAAGCTGTGCGGTGCGCGGAACAACGAGCAGACCACCTCGTCCAGCACCTCTCCATTGGCCGAGATGAACTGACCGAAAGTGAGTGTGTGCGTGGCTCGGGTGGCCAATGTGTGTCCCTCGCGGAATGGACGGAAGTGACAATCGACGATGGTCGTCGCTCCCGGCCCACTCACGCGGATTACGGCAATTCCGCCCAGTCCGTGTGGCGTGGAAATGGCAGCTATATTCATGATTGCTAACGCTTTATTTTCTTGAATGAAACGTGTTCTCCGTCTTCGTTACTGTAGATTTTCTCCTTGGCTGATGTCTCGACGTAGTAGTTCATGTCGTCAATCTCCGACTCGACGGGAGTGGGCTGGAACGGACGCATCACGCGGTCGCGCACGGTCAGGTAGAGCCCATAAACGACGTCGCCCATGGTGCTGATTGCACCACGGACTACCGAAATCACCACCACAATCAGGATGATGCCAATCAGGGGAAGACAACCCAGCAGGTAAAACACGTTGATTTATTGCTTTTTGGCCGATGCCGCACTCAACACGATGTACAGCAGGATGATGGCTGCCGGTGAGGCCTGGACCTGGCCAATGAGGGCGAAGACGACAACCAGCACGACCGTCGCGGCCAGGAACGAATAGCGGACGATGTTTTCGCCGATTCCCATGTGGCCCGGCTTGATTTTCAGGCTGAACATCGGTACCTCGCTGATGAGCAGGTAAGAGAGCACAACCATCAGTGCCAGAATGAAATACGGATTGTGCAGGATGGCGAACATCGGCAGCTGAACGACATATGTCAGGCCAATCCAGAACAGCGCATTGGCCGGCGTGGGCAGTCCGATGAACGAAGTCGTCTGGCGCTCGTCGCAGTTGAACTTGGCCAACCGCAGGGCCGAAAAAGCCGCCATGATGAAGCTGCACAGGGCCAATGTCTCGTTGCTGCCATCGGCCGTAACCACGATGTTGTAGCACAGCACCGACGGCGCAATGCCGAACGACACGACATCGGCCAATGAATCCAACTCCTTGCCGATGGGCCCGCTGATGTGCAGCGCGCGTGCCGTCATGCCGTCGAAGAAGTCGAACACGGCGCCCGCCACGATGTAGATGCAGGCCCAGTCGATGTCGCCGTGGAACCCACAAAAAATAGAAAGGCAACCGCACAGGAGGTTGCAACACGTGATGATATTGGGAAGATTGATGAGTTTCATACCTTATTTCATTTTCATGGCCAATGGTTCACGCGGGAATCATTGGCCAAAAAACGGATGTTTCAGATTTTTGCAATCGTGGTCGTATTGCCGCGCACCTTGTCGCCCATCTTGACCAGAATCTGGGCGTCAAGCGGCAGGAACAGGTCGATGCGTGAACCGAACTTGATGAAGCCCAGTTCGCCGTTGATTTCCGAGCGGTCGCCGGCCTCCAGATAGGTCACAATGCGGCGAGCCACAGCTCCGGCCACCTGTCGCATGAGGATGATCGGGCCGGCATCGCTCTTGATGACGATGGTCGAACGCTCGTTCTCGTTGCTCGACTTGGGCAGGTAGGCCTTCTTGAAGCGTCCGTCCTCGTGGGTGGACTTGATGACGTCACCGTTCAGCGGGCACCATTGGGCATGTACATTGGTCACACTCATGAAGATGGATACCTGTATGCGGCGGTCCTTGAAGTAGTCGGGCTCGGTCACTTCCTCGATTGTGACGATGGTGCCGTCGCTCGGCGCGATGACATCGTGCAGTTCGTCACCATGGAAGGTGCGTGGTGGATACCTGAAGAAATTGATGGTGATGGCATAGACAATCAGCAGGGGAACCATCACGGCAAGACAAATGTAATAGGGAGCTTGCGTCGTGAACAGAATAAGGGCGGCAATGACAACAATCGCTCCGTAGATGAGGAGCGTTGCAGTGCCTTCTTTGTGCATTTTTTTTGCCTTCATGCTTTGGAATGGTTCTTTTAGCAGCGCAAAAGTAAAAAAAAAAATCCTATTGGCCAAATATTTGTCAGAAAATGTGTATATTCGCGCCGAAAAACTATTGGATTGACTATTTAAAATTATAGATATGTGTCCCAAACCAGGCAATAAACACCGTTCCGCGCCGCGTCCGGACCGCATTGAGGTATTCTCGCCCGCCGAGGAGACCACGCTGTTGGCCTACCTGCTGCAGGCGCTCGCTCCACGTTCGCGTACAGAAATCAAGTCCATATTGAGCCACAGCCATGTCAAGGTGAACGGCACGGCCACGACGCAGTTCGACCAGCCGCTCCATGCGGGTGACGAGGTGCTCATCAATTTCACGCGTCCGTTCTTCTCGCTCAGCAGCCGGATGGTGCGCCTGATCTACGAAGACCCCGACATCATCGTCATCGAGAAGGCCTCGGGCCTACTGACCGTCCCCGCCGGCAACAACCGTGAGAAGACGGCCCAGAAGATTGTCGATGACTATGTCTATGCTTGCGACGGGCGCAGCCATGCCTATGTGTGCCACCGTCTGGACCAGTTTACGTCGGGCATCCTGATTTTTGCCAAGAACAGCCGCGTGCAGCAGCAGTTGCGTGATGCGTGGACCAGCTATGTGGTCGAACGGCGCTATCTGGCCATCTGCGAGGGTGTGCCCGAGCGCGAGGAGGGCGAGGTGCGCAGCTACTTGGCCGAAAATGCCGCCATGAAGGTCTATAGCACGCCGGATCCGGAGAAGGGCAAGCTCTCCGTGACGCGATATAAGGTGTTGAGGTCCAATGGCGCATACAGTGCCATCGACATCCAGCTGCTCACGGGACGCAAGAACCAGATCCGTGTCCACATGAGCGACTTGGGCTGTCCCATCGCGGGCGACAAGAAGTATGGCGCCAAGACCAATCCCTGCGGCCGTCTGATGCTGCACAACTACGTGCTCCAGTTCTTCCATCCCGTGACGCGCGAAAACCTGCGTTTCGAGCTGCCCATCCCGAAGATGTTCAGTGTCTGACGAACCCGCCATTGGCCATAATGATAAGATTGATTTCGGCCAATGCAACTGACGCAAACAACCTATTTTATCAACTATTAATATTGACCAACATGAAACACAAGAAACGTATCAGTTCCATCGTCGCCTATCTGGCGACCGGACTGATGATTGCGTATTTGGGCGCAAGTTGCAGCGAGAAGGAATCTGTCGTCAAGACAGGCAAGACCGATGGCGTCAGCGCACGCTCGGCCTATGTCCTTGGTAGCGTCAATCTCAAGGAAATCAGGATGATAGATTCTGTTGAGCTGGGAGTCGAGGTCGATACATTGGCCACACTCAACACCGCCCGCAAGTTCCCCGCAAAAAACCTGGAGAATGATGGCTCATTCTGCGTGCGCGTCTATGGACTGCGCCCCTCGCGTACCTATTATTACCGCGCCTATGCCAAGATGTCGCCCAGTCTTATCCACTGCGGTGAAATCGCGACTTTTACTGCGGCCAATGCTCTTCTTCCGGAATTGAATGGCTATGAGGCGGTCGATCTCTCGCTGCCCAGCGGTATCTTGTGGGCGACGCACAACCTGGGGGCATTCAATGTCGAGGACTACGGTGACCTCTATGCCTGGGGCGAGACCCAGGGCATGAACGAAGGAAAGAAGGCCTTCCGTGCGTCCGATTACAAGTTCAGTTCCGGCCGATACACCGTCAGCAAATATTGCACGAAGGAGGCCCACGGCACCGTCGATAACAAGATGACTCTCGATTTGGAGGACGATGTCGCCCACGTCAAGTGGGGCGGTGACTGGCGGATGCCGAGCGAAGAGGAGTGGCTGGAACTGAAGGAATACTGCACGTGGGAGTGGGTGAATCTGGAGGGTGTCTTGGGCTACAGCGTCCGCGGTCGCAACGGCAACGTCATTTTCCTGCCCGCCGCCGGCTACAGGAGCAACAAGGGCTATATCTACGCCGGGACCATCGGCTATTATTGGTCCAATTCATTGGCCGAAGATGAATCGTATTACGCTAAATATCTTTTCTTTGACGAAGAGAAGATTGTAATCTTCGAGAACTACCGCTATTACGGATTTCCGGTACGCGCCGTCTGTCCGTTCAACAACTGATACATGACAACTATTGACAAGATGAAAGCCTCGGGATATTTTCGCCCCGAGGCTTTTCCGTTTCTTTGGGTTGGTGGCCGATGGTCATTGGCCAAAAAAGAAAAAAGGCCAGACAGGAACTCCGTCCCATCCGGCCACGCACACATTAACTATTTAATATTCTCCGTTTGACAGTATGCTTTAGAAATCGTCACCGCCGCCGAAGCCGCCACCGAATCCTCCGCGCTGGCCTCCGCCCTGACGTTGGCCGCCGAACTGACCGTTGTTGCCGCGTTGGCCGCCGCCCTGCATCATGCGCATCATGCTCTGGCGGCTCAGCTGCTTCTCAAGATAGGCGATGTAGGTCTCGTCGCCGATGAGGGCGCGCAACTCCTTGCGGTATTGTGCGGTGAATGCCTCGCGCTTCTCCGCCATGGCCTTGCGCTCCTCGTCACCCAAGCGCTGGCCGCGCTGCTGGCGGAAATCGCCCATGATCTTGCGCTGCTCTTCCTGCTTGCTCTGCTGCAGGGCATAGACCTTCTGCAAGACCTCGGCGTTGATGTCCATGTGGTTGATGATTGCGGTGTCAACCACTGCATCCATCATTCGGCGTGCGCGCTGGCCGCCCTGACGCTGGTTGGAATCTTGGCCAATGGCATTGGCGCACATGACGAGGCAGATGCCTGCGAGAATCATAAACTTTTTCATAGTCTATTGGTTTTAAAATGTTATAGGATAAAAGAGTTCCCCCATTGTTGTTTGCCATTGTGACGTGGCAATATCCGGAAGGTTTAAGCCATTGGCCAAAAAAAATCAAATTTTTTGAAAAAAAAAGATGGGGGGCCTTGGCCAATTCCCGAAAAATCACTACCTTTGCACCCGCAAATCCGCAAATTCCGGTGTTTGTCCTGCTTGGAGAAGCAAGTATTAACCTATTAAAATCAATTGCGAAATGGCTACAAAGATCCGTCTTGCACGACATGGTCACAAGGACTACGCTTTCTATTCAATCGTAGTCGCAGATAGCAGAGCGCCACGTGATGGTAAGTATATTGAGAAAATCGGTACTTACAATCCAAACACGAACCCTGCTACAGTAGATTTGAAATTCGAGCGCGCACTCTATTGGGTAGAGACTGGTGCTCAGCCAACCCTCACCGCCCAGCACATCCTCTCTCACGAAGGTGTCCTGTTGATGAAGCACCTCAACGGTGGCATCAAGAAGGGTGCTCTCACCGAGGCTCAGGCTCAGGCCAAGTTCGACGCCTGGAAGGCTGGCCGCGACGCTAAGATCGCCAAGGTCGTTGCCAATCAGGCTGAGGCTGCCAAGAAGGTTGCAGTTGCTGCCGCCGAGGCTGAGGTTGCTGTGAAGAAGGCTAAGGCCGAGGCTGTTGCTGCCAAGAAGGCTGAGCTCGCTGCCAAGGCTGCCGAAGAGGCTGCTGCCAAGGCCGCTGAAGCTGCTGCTGCCGAGGCTCCTGCTGAGGAGGCCGCTGCCGCTGAAGCTCCTGCAGAGGCATAAGCTTATGCTCGAAACAAGCAAAATAGGGAAGAGGTGTGCTACGGCATGCCTCTTTTTCGTTATTGGTGTGGCGGTGCTGTGCGGCCAATCGGTCGTGCAGCACAACCGCATCGTTTTCTACAACTGTGAGAACCTGTTCGAGCCATCGGACAACCCCGAAAAACTCGACGACGAATTTACGCCCGAGGGCACGCGCCATTGGACATACACCCGCGTACGGGAGAAGGCGACGAACCTGGCTCGCGTGATTGTCGCGGCGGGAGAGGGGCGGGCGCCGATGTTGGTCGGACTGGCCGAGGTGGAGAACGACAGTGTACTGATGCGGCTCACGCGTCGCACCGCCCTGCGCGAATGGGAGTACGACTTCATTGTGACGGAGAGTCCCGACGTGCGCGGCATCAATGTGGCCCTGCTTTTTCAGCCGATGGATTTCCGCCTGCTCGGATGGAAGGCTGTGCGTGTGTCGATGCCCGATGGGGCGAGACCGACGCGCGACCTGCTGCACGCTTGGGGCCGCGTGGTGGGCGGCGATACATTGGACGTCATCGTCTGCCACCTGCCCAGCCGCTTGGGCGGCGTGAAGCGCAGTACCGCCAACCGTCAGGCGGCGCACCGCGTCATCCGCCAATTGAGCGACAGCCTGCATCGTCATCGCGCTTGTCCGCACGTCATCGTGATGGGCGACATGAATGACTATCCCGACACGCGCCTCCTGCGCAAGGATATGGGTTTCGGCCAATGTCTCACGAATTTGATGGAGCCGCTGCAACGCGACTTGAAGCGCGGCCGATTGGCCTGCGGATCGCACAAATATGGCGGCGAGTGGGGCTTCCTGGACCAGTTCTGGGTCAGCTGCAGGTTGGTTGGGGAAGGGGCATTGGCCAATGACATGAAATCGCGGCTCTGGGTTGATGGTGCCGAGGCGTTCCACCTGCCCTTCATGCTTACGGACGACGTGACGCACATGGGACATCGGCCATTACGCTCATACAACGGATTCCAGTATGAGGGCGGCTACAGTGATCATCTGCCTGTCCGGCTGGAGCTGCACATTGAATATCGGCCATGAAAAAAGCTACCCGAAAAATTTCGAGTAGCTTTTCTTGTTTCTGTATCCTTGACCGGATTATTTCTTCTTGCCGTAGCGAGAGAGGAACTTGTCCACACGGCCGGCGGTATCGACGAGCTTGTGCTTGCCAGTGAAGAATGGGTGGCTGGCCGAGGTGATTTCGAGCTTAACCAATGGATACTCCTCGCCGTCGATGACGATGGTCTCTTTGGTGTTGATGGTCGAACGTGAGATGAAAGTCACGTCGTTGGACATGTCCTTGAATGCTACAGGACGGTAGTTTTCTGGGTGAATACCTTTTTTCATAATTGTATTTTGTTTTTGTCGCGAACTTACCTCCAGCGGCTCCGAACGGCAAAGGTAGAACCTTTCTTCGTACGCTATCAATAGCTCGCTACGATTATTTTTGCGGGTGCAAAGATAGTTTTTTCGGCCGATAAATCCAAATTTTTTCGCTCTTTTTTGTGCTTCGGATGTATCATTGGCCAATGTTAAGCCATTTTTTGGTACGCTGATATATCACATTGTGGCAGAAATAGGCCGCGGCGGTACCCACAATGAGTCCGCCCAGGATGTCGCCCGGATAGTGGACGCCGAGGTAGATGCGGCTGTAGCAGTTGAGTGCGGTGAAGGCCAGGAGCATCGGTGGAACCACGCGGGGAATCCACATTGGCCGAAAATCGCGTTCCTCCCGCCGCCATCCGCGCAGGAGAAGGATGAACCAGAGTGAGACGCCCCAGGTGTTGGCCGCGTGGCTGGAGACGAACCCGTAATGTCCGCCGCGATAGTCGTTGACGATGTGAATCCACTCGGCGATGCCGGAATCGGGCTGTGCGGGGCGCGGCCGCTGTATCCATGGTTTGATGAGGCCCGATGAAATCTGGTCGGCCAATGTGACGACGAGAGCGATGGTCACCACGCAGAGGACGAGGTGTTTCCACTGTCGGCCGATGGGGCGGCATTGGCCATAAATCACCCAAAGCAGGAAAAGATAGAGTGGCAGCCACGTCAGTTTGCCGGACAGAATCCACCACAGCTGGTCTTGGAACGCGCCGCCGTCATGATTCAGCCACAACATCAGCTGCTGGTCGAGGTCGTTGAGGGTGTTCAGCATTGTTGCAAGGATCTAATAACTGATAACTAATAACTTGACAAAGTAGATTGTCATTTGTCCATCACCCACGCGCGGTTGTGGACGGGGAATGCACCGTCATATTTCATGTCCGATGCCTCAGGGATCAGAATCGTGTAGGTGCGTCCGTTGCGCACGGTGAGCTTATTGTCTCGCAGCCACGGATTAAATTCCTTCAGGTGATAGTAGCTGACGCCCTGCTTCTTGGCCCATTCCGTGATGTTCGGAATTGAGGTCTTGACCGTGATGGCTCGGGTGGCTATCGGCCGATAGAGCTGGTCGCTGTAGAGCACGAAACCGTAGTGATACGGGTTGCTCATGATCTCCTTCATCGCCATGATGCGGAAGATGTAGCGCGAGGTCTCTTCGGGTACGAGCATATCGAGCGCGCAGGTCTGTGCCTGTGTCTCGGTGCGGCGGCTGATGCCGTTCTGACCGGCGTTGTAAGATGCTGAAACAGAGTGCCAATCGTGATATTTTTCGTATGCCTCCTTGAAGTATCGGCAGGCGGCACGGGTGCTCTTTTCGATGTTGTAGCGTTCATCGACTTCGCTGTCAATCTGCAGGCCGTAGCGTTTGCCTGTCTCGGTCATGAACTGCCACAATCCGGCAGCCTTTACGGGCGAAAGTGCGCGGGTGTCGAGGCTGCTTTCGATGCAGCACAGATACTTGAAATCCTCCGGCACGCCCTCCTCTTTCAGGATAGGTTCGATGATGGGGAAGATGCGGTTGGCGCGTTTGATTACAAGCAGGGTGTTCGTGTGCGAATAGCACATATTGGTTAGCTCGCGTTCGAAGCGTTCGTGGCGGTCGTAGCGTGTCAGATCGACCGTCTCGCCATAGACCTCCGTCTGCGGACTGAATCGCGGCGTTGAGACGTACGACAGCATCATCGGCAGTTCCGGTTTGAGGTTTCGTGGTGCGTTGTAGGCCACAAAAACGATGCTTGCGAGGCCAATGCCTGCGGCGAGGAGAAGATATTTTTTAGTCATTTTGTTATGTCTGGTTCATTTGATTGTGCAATTCCAGTCAGTTCGGAAAGCAGGTTGTTCATTTTTTTCCCCTTTCGGCGTCGTATTTCTTGAATTGCTCAATCGTGTGCGTGAGCCGCATTATCTTTTTCTGGTCTTCTGGTAAACAAATCTTCGTTGCGCATATGCGTGTATTCTGTATTCTTAGTTTATTGTTGAGTTCTCCACCTTCTTGGTTCTCAGCACGTTGATGTCGCCCTTCTTGTTGTAGGTGATGCCATCGGTGCCACGTGCCTTGATGAGGTAGTAGTACGCGCCCGTTGGCACGGAGCGACCGTTCTGCGTGCCGTCCCAGCCCTGTGCGGGGTCATTCGTGTGGAAGAGCTGTTGTCCCCAGCGGTTATAGACCCACATCTCGAAGCTGACGAGCGACTGGTATTTCTCCTTGAAGACTTGGTT
>JAEEGL010446265.1_pt1 | contig 10672 bp, 11 predicted proteins | sample 9134231 | NCBI WGS metagenome assembly JAEEGL01 (sample SAMN16246548, study PRJNA631951) | gut metagenome | biome: gut microbiome; feature: rumen; material: fiber-attached | host: Bos | place: Iran: Karaj | collected 2018-10 | reverse complement strand
TATCCCGGGGCCATAGCACCCGATATCAACTACTACAAAATCAGACCCAACCCCTCTCAGACTTCATCAACTTCTTCGTTGACCCGCTTTAGACTTCCTTCTCTTCCAATTTCTCTCAATAAGCAACTTCCCTTTTGGGCGAAACTGCCCCCTCGACGGGAGCCGTCCACTTTCGGAAAGCTTTTCCGTTCTACCAAATTTACAGACTTATGTCAATGTACTTCTGGAAACTTTTTTTATTTTTTTAAATAACTTTAATCAAGCCGTATTGTAGCACCCAACCAGATGCATGTGGACTTCCATGACAGCTTAGGTTTAGGCAGAAGCTCAAGGCCTGGATCGAACTCAAGGAATATCTCCACAAAATCATCGAGCATAGGTACCTCAATGGAAATAGGGATATTGGCACCAAATGAATTGTCGCCGTCATCCTCAAACTCAAACCGTGCGAAACCGCCCACACCAAGTGATGCAGTGAATGGTCCAGCAATAGGACGTGAATTGATCAATGTATATGATCCGGCAACGAACATGAACTGATGACCTTTTGTGAAGTCATATGCCAGCTTGGCAACCCATGGATCATAGGAAAATACCAGTACTGTAGTCGGCTTACCGAAACCGAGGCCGATTCTCTTTTCCTGTGCTGATGCGCAGATAGGTAATAACATGATTAATACCAATAAGATACAAAGTACTGCTAATTTCTTCTTCATTTTTTCACTCCCATAGTATTTTATCGGCAGAAAAAATATTTATTTTAATGGGAAATGAAAATAATAATTATTTCTTCAGGAGACCAGTTTTATCTATGATGGAACGGATTTCGTCGGAATTCAGCAGCTCTTTATTATCATAGAGGGTCTGCAGCCTGTCCTTGTCCTCAAACCCGGCGGCAATTGCCTTCTTGAGCTGAGCCGCCCCCTGGGCAAAATTCCCGGTATGGTTAAGCAGGATATCGCTCTTTTTAAAATAGAGCTCTGCATTCTCGCTGTTCTTGATGCCGCTGTCATGGGACAGGTTATAATTGATAACTATATCGGCAGTCTCAAGGAATTTAGCATAATACTCCCCTTTTTCATAAGGAAGGAGGAGAAATCTGTTTATCTCTATATTATCTGTGTCCAGGGAAAGAGCTTTCTCACCATATTGAACAGCTTTTCCATAATCCTCGGCGCTGTAGGAAACTTTGGCCATCTCGAAATAAAGCTGGGCATCGGTCTCTGATGCAGAGAAGGCCTCCAGCTGCTGGTATGTCTCCATAGCCTCCGGCAGATATCCTTCCTCGGCAAGTAGAGATGCATAGTTGAACCGGGCCGCATAGTTGTCAGGCTCCCGCTCCAGGATCTGCAGGTAAAGCTCATAAGCCTTGTCGCGGTTTTCCAGCTTATAATAGCAGTAGGCCTGGGCAGAGAGTATTGTGGCATTGTCGGGGTCCTGCTTGGCCAGACCATCCAGCACATCCAGGGCATCTCCATACCTCTCGGACATAATGTAGCTTTTGGCCAGGTTGAAATTGGCAGCTCCGAACTTTTTATCATACTCGGCAGCCTTCAGAAAAGCCTTGGCAGCGTTCTCCGCTTCTCCCAGCCGCATATAGGCATTGCCCAGGTTGAAATAGACATTGGCAAACTCCTTGCGGGATGGAGCAAAGACACAGGATGAGAGTACAACTGCAGATATAAGGATGAGAATCTTAAACCGCATGGTCTGATTATATCACAGCTTTTAAATATTGAAAAGGATTCCCGGCGCTCCGGTTTCGGACAGGAAAGATAGCTTCACAGGCTTTCCATCCTGGGTATAGTGGAACTGAGGAACAATATATCCTATAAAGCTTCCCCACAGCGCTCCTGCCAGCACATCGGTAAAGAAATGGTTGCCAGAGAAAACCCGGAGTGCCGCCACACCTGCAGCTGCGGCAAAGGAACCGCCGGCCACCCAATACTTGTTTGTTCCCTCCGGATGCATATGAGCATAGACTGTGGTCAGGAAGGATGCAGAGGTGAATGCCATGGCAGCGTGGCCTGACATGAATGACTTGCTTGAGTCCACATCATCAAGCAGATCGCTGTCAGTATCATCATAATAACAGTAAGGCCGCCACCGGACCACCACATCCTTGGAAAGCTCCTTGAAGCTGTGGGCTAAAAGCAGCGTCTCGGCATACATCACCACCTCGGTGATGATAGTATCCTTGCTCTGATGTATTGCCAGTGAAAAGGGGGCCAGCATGGTTGCAGCCAGAAGAACATGTCCTGTCATGTCCAGAGCACGTGAATAACTGCGCATCATGGACCGGTCCACAAAGTTGATGTCATCTTTATCAAGCCGGTCAAGACCATGATCATAAGCAGAATCCCGGTCCTGGTTAAACTTCATATACAGATGGGCCCCGTAGAAAAGAGCGCCCCCTCCGAACATAAAGGCTTCCTTAGTCAAATCCAGCTTATATGGGAACTCATCGGCCGGCAAATTTGCGGCAGACATCAATATCAGCAATGCTACAAGCAGAATTTTTTTCATGCGTTGACTATTTTCTTCAGATATTTCTCTGTCGCAGGGGTCGGCACACCAAGCTCATTGCCATACTTTACAATAACACCGCCCAGGGCATCCAGCTCCATGCGCCCCTTCCTGTTCTCAATATCCAGCTGCAGCGAAGTCTTTGCGGCGGGGTCGATATGCTCTCCAATCCTCATGGCATAGTCGATGTCGTAGCTGTTCAGTGTCACACCCTTCTTTGCCGCAACTGCTACAATCTCGTTCATGATGGCAAGGGTGTCAGCATTCAGCGCCGCATCTGCCCACACCTCGTGAATAGTCTTGCCAGTGGCACCTGTGACCAGGGCAAATGGAGAGACAAAGAGGAATTTGCGCCAGATAGGCTCGGCCGGCTTCTCATTCCAGTAAAGCTTGAGCCCCATGTTCTGGAAGAAGGCCTGGATCTCCTGCCCGTCAAAGTCGGGGCGCTCTGGATCTGGTCCGGAATATACCTTGACAATATCGCCCTGCAGTTTGACCACGCCCGGACACTCTATCTTCGAGCTTATGTATACGCAGGAAGGAAGCACTATGCTCTTTGTGGCAATGGCCTTGATGCGGTCGTATACATCCACACCGTTCATCAGAGGCATTATCACTGTATCGGAATTGAGGCGCGGTTCAACCTGCCGGATTGCATCCTCAAGATCGTAGTTCTTCACTGCCAGCAGAAGGAAGTTTATATAAGGAAGCTTGAGCACGCTGTCAGTGACCATCTTCGGAATGCAGACAACAGGGTCCTGCTTCCATAGCTTGAGAGTGAGGCCGTTGGCCTTGATAGCCTCCAGATGGGCTCCCCTGGCAATAAATGTGAGGTCCCGCTTATCCCGCCAGTTGGTGGTGATGTTGAGGGCAAACATGCCGCCGAAATAGCCGCCTACCCCGCCGAGTCCCATGACTACGATATTGTTATATGCAGCACTTTTGTCTAAGTTCATCTTGCTCCTTCCTTCCATATAAATATTACATAAAAAAACTCTTTTAACAATATGTTGAATCAGCACCGGTTTAATGGTATCATCTTAAGCGGAGGGAAACTATGTATCTGGAACCTGGACAGGAGATTGAGACCACTGTCATCTCCATATCAAAGGATTGCGCCTTTCTTGACCTGAACGCCAAGAGCGAGGGAATTCTTCCAATAAGCGATATTCAGAACGAAGACGGCACACTTACTGTGAACGAGGGTGACACCATCAAAGTCTACTTCATCGGCACTAAGGATGGAGAGATGGTATTCACAACCCGGATAAAGAGCGGCAACGCAGATCTTACGCTGCTTGAGAATGCATACAGGCACGGTACCCCGGTGGAGGGGCATGTGGAGAAGGAGATAAAGGGAGGCTTTGAGGTCACTGTCGGGTCGGCCCGGGCTTTCTGTCCTTATTCGCAGATGGGTTACAGAGAGAAGAAGGAGCCTAAGGAATATGTGGGCAGAAATCTGCCTTTCCGTATAACTGAGTTCAAGGAAGAGGGACGGAACATTCTGGTGTCAAACCGGGCCATCCTGGAGGAAGAGCATCAGATGGAGCTGCGGAGGCTGGAGAATGAGCTGGTTCCCGGCGCCAAGGTTATGGCAAAGGTGACATCGCTCCAGAGCTTCGGTGCATTTGTGGAGATTAACGGCTTCAAGGCGCTGCTCCCTATTTCCGAGATAAGCCGGGAGCGGGTTGCCGACATTGCCGACGCGCTCAAGGTTGGCGATGAGTTTGAGGTGCTGATCCTCAAAGCCGACTGGGAGCGGGAGAAACTTTCTGTAAGCCGAAAGGCACTGCTTGCCGACCCATGGGACACTGCTGCAGAGAAATACCCTGAGGGGACCAAAATAACAGGAAGGATTGCAAGAATATCCAATTTTGGTATATTTGTTGAGTTAGAGAGTGGTTTAGACGGCCTTGTCCATATCTCAGAGCTTGAGAATATCAGGCCTGGCACCAATATACAGAAACTGTATAAAATCGGTGACAAGATGTCTGTCATAGTAAAAGAGGTCAAGCAGGATGCACGGCGTATATCCTTAAAGCCATCCTCCTCCAAGGAGCAGGATCAGGAGGCAGCAAAATATATGCAGAGCCAGAGCGACACCGAGACATATAATCCCTTCGCCCTGCTGTTGAAAAAGAAGAAATAATAATATAATATATTATATATACAAAAACTTCATAATGGAGATAAACGATGAGCGATAACAGAGGTTCATTCACCAGCAGAATCGGCTTTGTATTAGCAGCTGCCGGCTCTGCCGTAGGTTTAGGAAACATCTGGAGGTTCCCATACCTGGCCGCAAAGAACGGTGGAGGTATCTTCCTCCTTATTTACATTCTTCTTGTGTTAACTGTAGGTATTGCCCTCATGACTGCCGAGATCACATTAGGCCGCAAGACAGGCTTGAGCGTATGCAGCGCATTCAAGAAACTGAATAAGAAATGGGCCTTTGTGGGTGTGCTTGGAGCCATTGTTCCAGCCATCATCCTCCCCTACTACTCTGTAATCGGCGGATGGGTTCTCAAATACATGGTGGCTTTCTGCGAGGGCTATGGTACTGCAACAGCAGAAGACAGCTTCTTCGGAGGTTTCATCTCCAGCTCCGCCTCCCCGCTTTTCTGGTATGTGGTCTTCATCGGCATTGTGACTGTCATCATCATATATGGTGTTCATAAAGGAATCGAGCGGGCCAGCAAAATCCTCATGCCTCTCCTTGTTATCCTGACTGTGATAGTAGCGATTTACTCCATCTTCCTGCCAGGTGCCGGAGCAGGCCTTGTATACTACCTCAAGCCAGATTTCTCAGCCCTTACTTGGAACGGAGTGCTCAGCGCAATGAGCCAGATGTTCTACTCTCTCTCACTGGCTATGGGTATCATGATCACCTATGGCTCTTATGTCCAGAAGAAGGAGAATATCGAGGCTGCCGTGACACATATCGCACTGTTCGATACAGCAATCGCATTCCTGGCCGGTCTTATGATTATTCCGGCTGTATTTGTCTTCATGGGTCCTGAGTCTCTGAACGCAGGTCCCGGCCTTATGTTCATCACACTGCCTAAAGTTTTCAACAATATGACTGGAGGCGGCTTCATCGGGGCAACATTCTTTATTCTGGTATTCTTCGCCGCTCTCACATCAGCAATCTCCCTTATGGAGGCAGTTGTAGCCAGTTTCCAGGACGAGTTCAAATTCTCAAGGACAAAGGCTATCATCGCAACACTGATAATCTGTGTAGTACTTGGCGTTCCTTCTTCCATGGGCAACGGCGCATGGTCCGGCTTCCTTATCATGGGAATGGACTTCCTCTCATTCTGCGACTACATCAGCAACAACATCATGATGCCTATCGTAGCAGTGCTCACATGTGTATTCGTAGGATTTGTCATCAAGCCGCAGGTTATCATCGAAGAGGTGGAGCTTTCCAATACATTCAAAAAAAAGAAGCTGTTCGAGCTTTCCATCAAGTTCTTCGCACCAGTATGTATTTTCATCATCCTGGTATCACAGTTTGTATAAGTTAAAGGAGTATATATGACTATCGATGACATCAAGAATGCTAAGATAAGAGCCTGGATTGAGGATATCCAGAAGATGTGCACCCCGGATGCACTCCATATCTGCGACGGCACCAAGGAGGAGTACGACACTCTCATGAAGAAGATGGTGGACTCAGGTCTTGCCACCCCTCTCAAGAAGAAGCCCAACAGCTTCCTGTTCCGCTCTCTCCCTTCCGATGTTGCCAGGGTTGAGGCACGCACTTTCATCGCATCAAAGACAGAGGAAGATGCTGGTCCTACCAATCATTGGATTGACCCGGTGGAGCTCAAGAAGACAATGACTAAGCTCTACACAGGCTGCATGAAGGGAAGAACCATGTATGTGATCCCTTACAGCATGGGACCCGTGGGTTCTCCTATCTCCAAGAACGGAATCGAGATCACAGACTCTGAATACGTTGTCTGTAACATGATCATCATGACCCGGGTGGGCAAGAAGGTGCTTGATGCAATCGGCCCTGACGGCGAATTCGTTCCATGCCTTCACTCTGTCGGCAAGCCGCTGGCAGAAGGCGAATCCGACAACGGCATCTGGCCCTGCGCCGATATGGAGAACAAATATATCTCCCAGTTCCCTGAGGAACATACAATCTGGTCATATGGCTCCGGCTACGGCGGAAACGCCCTTCTGGGCAAGAAGTGCTTTGCACTCCGCATCGCCACAGTGCTGGCAAGGGATGAGGGCTGGCTTGCTGAGCATATGCTTATCCTCAAGCTCACCAACCCTAAGGGAGAGGTCAAGTATGTGACCGGCGCATTCCCATCTGCCTGCGGAAAGACCAACCTGGCCATGCTTATTCCTAAGATTCCGGGCTGGAAGGTGGAGACTATCGGCGACGACATCGCATGGATGAAGTTCGGAGCCGACGGCCGCCTCTATGCCATCAACCCGGAGGCAGGCTTCTTCGGCGTTGCACCTGGAACCTCAGAGAAATCCAACAAGAATGCCCTTGAAGCAGCAAGAAAGAACGCTATATTCACAAACTGCGCCCTTACCGAGGATGGAGACATCTGGTGGGAAGGAATCGGATACCCTGCAAAGGGCGACCTCATAGACTGGAAAGGAATAAAGCGCCCTGCCCTGCCTAAGGATAAATCTCCTAAGGGCGAGGAGTTCGCTCATCCGAATGCACGCTTCACTGCACCAGCGAATCAGTGCCCATGCATCGCGCCGGAATGGGAGGATCCAAAGGGAGTGCCGATCTCTGCATTCCTCTTCGGCGGCCGGCGGCCTTCCACTGTCCCACTGGTGCACCAGGCACGGGACTGGAACCACGGCGTATTCCTGGGCTCTATCGTAGGCTCCGAGGTGACTGCTGCCGTAATCTCCGACCAGGTGGGACAGGTGCGGCGCGACCCATTCGCCATGCTGCCATTCTGCGGCTACAACATGGGCGACTACTTCCAGCACTGGATCAACATCGGCAAGAAGTCCACAGCCGACAAGCTGCCTAAGATCTTCTATGTAAACTGGTTCCGAAAGGATGCAGAAGGCAACTTCATGTGGCCAGGCTACGGCGACAACTCAAGAGTTCTTGCATGGATCTTCGACCGCTGCGATGGCAAGGACAACGCAGTGGAGACTGCCATCGGCTGGATGCCTAAGCCAGGTGCCCTGAACACCGAAGGTCTTTCCGAGGCAGACAAAGCCAACATCCCGGCTATTACCTCTGTGGACAAAGAGGGCTGGCTCAAGGAGATCAAGGATATCAGAGAGAACCACTATCCTAAGTTCGGCAAGCACCTGCCAAAGGAGCTGGCTGAGCAGCTGGATATCCTTGAGAAGAATCTGAATAATATGTAAAAAAAAGGCAGAGGAAACTCTGCCTTTTTTATTATAGGTACAATATGAATTTACAGAACGGACTTCTTATCTTCGCCGCCGGATTCCTTATCGCTTACCTCTTGAGAAAACTAAGCACAAGGAACAAGAAATAATCACTGAGCAGTGAAAATATCTACAATCTCTTTCGGTGTCTTTGCGTTCAGGAGCAGCTTGCAGAAGTTGCTTGAGCGTGTAAGGCGTGCAATCTCTGAGAGTGCCTCAATATGTGGACCAGCCTGCTGAGGTGTTGCAATAAGGAGGAAGAACAGCTTGGATGGCTCACCGTCCAGGGAATCGAAATCAACACCCTCTGGAGAAACACCGATAGCCAGAACCAGATTGTTAACCTTGTGGGTCTTGGCGTGGGGAACAGCAATTCCTTTCTCAAGTCCTGTGCTTCCCATATTCTCGCGCAGCATGACAGCTCTGAAGACACTCTCTGCATCCTCAATCTTGCCAGCCTTCTTAAGAACATCAACCAGCTCCTTGATAACATCAGGCTTGGTCTTGGCTTCCAGTGGAATCTTAATTATATCTTCTTCAATCAGATTGATAACTGCCATCTTTTCCCTCCATTATTTCTTGGTTTTAGTTTTAGTTTTTGCAAGTGTATAATTGAATTCAAATTCCTCAGCCACATTGCCGCTGTTATACATAAGCGGCAGGTCAAGGGTACAATCGCCCCTCTGGCGGAAGTTGTTGATGAATACTACATATCCCTTATAGCTTTCACCTGGCTGAACCTTTACAATATTTCTGTACATGACCTTTCTGGCCAGACGCAGCTGTGCAAGCTTGGTAGAGCCTTTAGTAGTAGTGTTCCGCACCTCGTCTAACTTTGACTCTATATCGGACACTACAGCTGCCCGGGTAGCCTTGTCTCCGAAGAGAAGCTCGGTCTCTCTTGAATCGTATTTAACCATCATGCTTGTCTTATTCTTTATCTCCACCTCAAACACCAGGGAATAGACTGGGGTGAGGGTAAATTCTTTATCAATGAACGGGTTATTTTCACTGCCATGGCGCTTAACAAGCTGGCCTTCATCAAGGTATTCACAGACTACAGTAATACCATTTTTTTCCTCTACTTGCCTTGCATTATCCTTGACCCTGTGATACTTCTTGGTGGTAAAACAGCTTGAAAAACATATACATATAATCAAAAGTAACAATAGCTTTTTCATACTAATAATATTATATACTATTAAATATTTTGTAAAGGGAAAAACTTTTTTAAAAATTTTTAAAATTTTTTTCAAAAAATTGAAGCAAAAATGCAAGTCACTGAGTAATAGAAGTAAAAATGTCAGGAGGTAGTATATGACAAACAACTTGAATTCAGTGATTGTTGAGGGAAATCTCACTAAAGATGCAGATTTTGACTCAACACAGAAGGGAACCGGTTTCTGCACATTCTCAGTAGCTACAAACCGGTATTTCAAGTCAGGCGAAGAGGTCATGCACGAAGTTTCATACTTCGACGTAGAAGCATGGGGCAAGCTGGCAGACAGCTGCCGCAGCCTGCTGGTGAAGGGCTCTGGCGTGCGGGTCGTAGGACGGCTCAAGCAGGACAGATGGAACAGCGAGGACGGCAAGGCAAAGAGCAGGGTCAAGATTGTGGCAGAGCATATCGAGGCAAAGCCTGTGACTGCCGCCGAGAAAGCTGTGGGAGCAGAGAATGCACCTGAGCTTGCGCCTGTGGCAGCGGAGGATAAGACACCGGCCAAGCAGAAAAAGGCCAAGGTTGCTGTTAACGCATAAAGCGTGTTACTGCATGAAAAAAAGGGTGCAGGTTTTACCTGCACCCTCTTATTATCCCAAAGGAATTATTTTCTGATAGTCGGGTCTATTGTATCCCGCACCCAGTCTCCTAAAAGACACATACTCAGTGTTGTCAGGAAGATGGTGAGTCCTGGTATTACAGCAAGCCACCAGTTGGTCATCATGTAGGCACGGCCAAAGGAAAGGAGGCTTCCCAACGATGTGTCAGGAGGCTGGATTCCAAGGCCAAGGAAGCTCAAGGAGGTCTCTGCAAGAATCTTTGCAGGGAAGTTCAGGGTAAGCTCTACAATCAGGATGTTGGATACGTTAGGAAGAATATGTTTGGTGTAGAGCCGCACCGGGCTTGCTCCCAGCTGCCGTATAGCCACCGCATAGCCGTTGTTCTGGGCCGACAGCGCCATACCTCGGGACATTCGGGCATATTTGTTCCATCCCTCGATACCAAGGAGGAATACGAAGAACACCAGGTTGTTTCCGAAGAATGCGATTACCAGGAGGGCCAGGATCATGAACGGCAGCGAGTACTGGAAGTCAACCATCATCATGATAGCCTCATCCACCCATCCGCGGAAGTGAGCAGCTACAAAGCCCAGGGCAGTACCCAGGACAGCTGTGATTATAGTTCCGCAGAAGGCAACCAGAAGGCTGGTACGTATGGACCGGATAAGCCGGCTCAAGAAATCGCGTCCCAGGGAATCAGTACCCAGGAAGTGCACTGTATCGGTACCACCGAAAATCTTTGGAACAGCAAGGCGGTTTGCCAGATTCTGCTCCTCGTAGTCGAACGGTGCAAACTGCTTCCAGAAGACAGCCACAATGAACATGAACAGAAGCCATGCCATACAAAGCATGATCATAGGAGGCACTTTCCGGAAGACTTTCTGGAGTTTTGTCTCCTGTCCGACAACGCCGCTTAAAACTTCAAACTTTACTTTTTCATTTTTAACATTGTCGCTCATCATTTGTCTCCTGCTGT
>JAEEGL016867344.1_pt1 | contig 10673 bp, 8 predicted proteins | sample 9134231 | NCBI WGS metagenome assembly JAEEGL01 (sample SAMN16246548, study PRJNA631951) | gut metagenome | biome: gut microbiome; feature: rumen; material: fiber-attached | host: Bos | place: Iran: Karaj | collected 2018-10 | reverse complement strand
AGAATTAGTAATAGGAGGTGTATAACCCGTAAAACTTCCCATATCAAAATCGTTTTTAATTTTGTTCCAAAAACCTTTAATGCCTTTTGAAGATGTAATTGTTTCGGGAGTCTGATAGAGCATGGAAGAATAATCATCAGAAATCGAAGAATCACAAAAATACACATTTTTCATCAATTTATCAAGCCTGGAGTCAAGTGTACCGCTTTGCTTAGCTCCAAAATATTCTGTTTCAAGACGGGTTAAACGAGATGATAGTTCATCATCAGAATAAACCCTGTTGAAAGCAGAGCGTTCGAGATGTGATAATTTATCCTCAACATCATATCCTGCAGCATTTAAACATATAAAACAAAAAGGAATGAAGAATAACAAAATCAATATTTTTTTCATATAGCCCCCAAATAACTGACATATTTGTTATATCAGCAAGGGTTGAATAAAACATTAATCAGGAAGGCTATTCGAGTTTCTTAAGAATAAAAAGAGTATCTTCTAAAGACTTTTGAAGCTTCATAAGATTAAGATCAATATTTTCTTTTGTATATTTATTATTTTTTGTTGAATAAGGAAGAAAAGCTTGATATTCTAATGATTCAGACCATAAAATAGCAACACTTCTTGCTTCATTTGAGAAATTTAATATCTGATTATATGAAACATAACTGCTTTCTTTCTTATCCTGATATTTCTTTTTAAGATATGCAGCATGGTCAATATAGTTACTTACAACAGCATTAAACTTTTGTATTCCTTGATTTAGATAGAGAACTTTTTGAAGTTTTTGAAGAATAAGAATAATATCGTTAACATCTTTTTCATATTCCGAGGTCTTATCCTTTTTAACCATAATGTTTACATACTGTTCATTTCTTCTCGGGATTTCCTTGAGCATACTTTCTTCTTCAGGAGAAAGTTTTGGAACATCCATCGGAGACTTTGTCTGCTGCTGAACATCCTTTCTCAAATAAGCAAATTCAGCCTCAATATCAGGCAGAGTACCGACATAACCTGCACCCATAGTCAAAAATACAGAAACAAAAAGTATTAAGGATATACAAAATTTTCTCAGCATAAATTAATTATACTTATTTTTTTGAGGAAGTGAACACGTTATCAAAATTAATTTGTATGGTAAAATAATTATAAGGAGATTTTAAATTGTTTAAAAAGATATTACCTGTATTTTTATTGTTAATAATGTTTGTTATGTCAGGTTGCAAAGAACAAAAACAGCTAAATCAATATGAACAAATAACGGAACGTGACAAACTGATAGTCGGAGTAAAAACCGATTCAAAGCCATTCGGATACATAGACGGAGGCTCTCTTGAAATAGTAGGATTTGATATTGACGTAGCAAAAAGAATAGCAAAAGACCTTTTAGGCAATGAAAATAAAGTTAAATTTATTCCCGTCACACCTGAAGAAAGAATGGAAGCCCTAACTTCAGGAAAAGTCGATATAATTATTGCCACAATGTCAATAACTAAGCAAAGAGAAGAAATTATAGACTTCTCCGAGCCATATTTTATCGCAGGGCAATCAGCCGCTGTACTTAATAACGGTAAAATTCAATCCTACGCTGATTTAAACCAAAAACGAGTTTTGGTTGTTTTAGGTACAACTGCAGCAGAAAACATTAAAAATAATATTCCAGGTTCACTTATCGTCGGATATAAAAATTATGATGACCTGTTTGACTCACTAAAGAGCAACAGAGGAGATGCAGCAGTAACAGATGACGTTATTCTGTCAGGATTCATAATGGATAATCCTGAATATAGAATTCTTAATCCCCGTCTGACAATTGAGCCTTATGGTGTAGGAATAAGAAAAGGAAACGATTCTGCAGCACTTAAATATGCTATAAACAGAACAATTAGCAATATGAAAAAAGACGGAACAATTAATTCTCTCAAACAAAAATGGGGATTAAATTGATTCTTTAGGCCATAACCTGACCAAGAATATCTGAGAAATGATTTGCAAGAAGAACTGCAAAAATTTCAGGGTTGATTTGGGTAGCAACAACAGCTAAAAGTTCTTTTGGCATTTTATCGAACATTTTAGCAAAATCTTGATTTTCAAGAACTTCCATTGACTCAACAAGTTTTGTCTTATCCAAATCCTTCATAGGATACAACAAACCTTCAACAGGAAACTCTGCAAGCAAATCGTTCTTTTCTTTAACTATATTAGCGGCTAGAGCTCTCTTTGAATCTAAGTCAATAGATTTCATGGCTTCTTTCATCTTATTATTGCTTAAAGAAGACAATTCTCCGACAATATCGTCCTTCTTCATACTTGAACAATCTGATTGTTTATAACTGGACATCATTTTTTGAAGTTGACGCTCCGGCATATTTTCAAGAGCTTTCTTGAAGATTTTCGCATCAATTTTATCCGATTCAAAGAATTGATCTAAATATTTTTCAGGCATTTTTTCCATGAATTTGTCTATATTCATCTGCTGAAGTGCAACTTTTGCAAGACTTTCAGGCTGTAAAAACATCATACACTCAAGTATCATTTCTTTTGTAAACATAGACATTCCGAGCATAAGCTCTTTAACATCCAAAAACTGAAGAATATACATCAAATCTTCTTTATCCATATGAGTTAAGAGCAAAAATCTGTTGTTTGGATTTGTCAGTTTGAATAATTTATAGATATTTCTAGGATTTTTAAGAAGTTCAATGGTAATTTTATTAGCAACTGCAGCAGAATTACCTGACTGTTCTTCGATAATTTCCTTAATAGTTTTATTATGCATCTCAGAAATACGGCGTGAGCCAATATCGAAATACTTCGCTAAATATGATAAATCAATATCTAATTCAATCATTCAACTATCCGGATTGTGTGCTATAATATAATAAAGTATTTTAAACTAAATTTATTTAACTTGCATTATTTTTTGTCATAAAACTTAACTTTGAGAGAGAAGATGAAGAAACTAAAATATATAATTTTATTGGGGATATTACTTACAACTTGTGTTTTCACATATGGTGAAGAGCAAAAACAGGAAAGCGAAGAACTTAAAGACGTAAAAGCCAGACTGAAAGCAATTTATAACACAAACAATATAAAGGATGCATACAGAATTGTATCAACAATACCTGAAAATGAACGGGATTCTGAGGTATGGTTCTTATTAGCAAATATTACACAGGATCTTAATGAACCTGATGATGCAATTTTTTACTTCCAAAAAGCTATTTTGACAGATGAAAAGAATGATAAAGCATATTATAACCTAGGGAATCTTTATTTTGACAAAGGTCAGGTTTATAATGCAATCAAAATGTACAAAGAGGCAATAAAAATCAAAGGTGACTTTGCACCTTATCACTTTAACTTAGGCTGCGCTTATCTTAAAGCAAAAGATAATAAAAATGCAAAAGCACAGTTCTCAAAAGCAGTCTTTTTACAACCAAATGAACCCAATTACAGATATAATCTTGCACTTGTATATAAGAATCTTGGCAATACAAAAAAAGCTCAGCAAGAACTTGATATTTATAATAAATTAATACAGGAATAACAATGTACGACTACTTAAAAGGAACAATAACAAATATAAGACAGACTTCATACAGAGGAACAAGCCTGACAATTGAAGTTTCAAACATCGGATATCTGATTATGACAACTCTCAGAACTCTTTCTAAGCTTGAAACAGGAGAAAACGCAACAATATATCTTTCACTTCTGCATAAAGAAGATTCAATGTCTTTTGTCGGTTTTACAACAAGAGAAGAAAGAGATGTTTTTAATATTCTCCAAAGCGTATCCGGTATAGGAGCAAAATCAGCACTCCAGCTCCTTGATGAATTTGCAATAAATGAACTCCTTGAAGTTGTTATAAACGAAAATGCAAAAGAACTTTCAAGAACAAAAGGTATCGGTTCAAAAATGGCTCAAAAAATTATTATTGAGCTTAAAGACAAACTAATTAACTGGGCAGAAAAGACACCTGCCGATTTAGGCAATGTCTCAGCACCAAATATAGATCCAAATATCACAGAGGAAGCTCAGACAATTATGCTTTCTCTCGGCTATTCCGTCTCAGAAATAAGAGAAGCCTTTAACAATATAAGCAACGATAATTTAAACACTTCTGAAGATGTGCTAAGATTATCATTAGAATATCTTTCCCTGAAAGGTTAAAGATGAAAATACTTTATGCAACATTTGAGATAGCACCTTTTATTAAGGTAGGCGGCTTAGCTGACGTTATGGGCAGTCTGCCAAAAGCACTTGAAAAATATAAGGAACTTGAAATTGCAATCTTTGCACCACTTTTAAGATGTGTAGACAGAGAAAAATATGGAATCAAAGAAATTCCAAATTCAGAATTAACTCTGCAATTTGGGTATGCAACGGCAAAATTTAAACTACACACGGCAAAACTCCCCAAAACAAATATAAACGTATTTTTTATAGAAAATAAAAAATATTTTTCATCTCATGATGAAGTTTACCCTAAAAATATGGATCCAAGGTATGAACAGGAACGTTTTATAACCTTTTCAAAAGCTATTTTAGAATACACAAAACTGATAAATTTCAGACCTGATATTCTTCACGCTAACGACTGGCATACCTCAATGATTAGTGTTTACCTAAAATCCGCATATAAAAATGATGACTATTTTAAAAAGACAAAAACCGTTCTCTCAATCCACAATTTAGCTTATCAGGGAAGATACTTTGACGACATCTTGGACTTTGCCCAAATAAATAAAGATGAAGTTTTCCACGATAAATGTCTGGAACAGTATGGAAGTCTGATTTGGCTCAAAGGAGCAATCTATTGTTCTGATAAAATCATAGCGGTTTCTCCGAGATATGCTCAGGAAATATTAACTCAAGACTATGGTGAAGGCTTAGACTGGGCATTAAGGGAAAACCAACAAAAAATTATCGGAATCTTAAACGGTATAGACTATGACATTTTTAACCCTGAAACAGATAAATATTTATTAAAAACATATACAACTCAAACCCTAAAAAATAAAGAAGATGACAAAAAAGATATAATTAAAGAATTTGGACTTAAATACAAAAAAGACCGTCCTTTAATTGCACTCATTTCAAGACTTGTTGAGCAAAAAGGAATAGACTTAATTTCTCAGGCAAAAGAGCAACTAAAAAGACTAAACGCAGATTTTATCATCTTGGGAACAGGCGAAAAACGCTATGAGGATTTATTCAGAGAATTAAACTCAACATCTTCAAACATAAGAGCAATTCTTGATTACAGGGCAGATTTAGGAAATAAAATTTATGCAGGAGCAGATATGTTTCTGATGCCATCAAGGTTTGAACCATGCGGACTTTCACAGTTAATTGCACTAAAATATGGGACAATCCCTATTGTACGTTCAACAGGAGGACTTGAAGATACCATAGTAGGCTATCCGCTCAATGACTCAAACGGATTTAAATTCTGGCGTTATGAAGGTGACGATATGCTTCAGGCAATAAATTGCGCCATAAATGTATACAAAGACAAAAATACTTGGGAAATCATAAAAAAAACGGCAATGAACTACGATTTTTCTTGGAGCAAAAGTGCTGAACAATATTTCGAAGTTTACTGCCTTTTGAATAATCTATACTGATTATCCTTATATTCTTTTTCGATTAACATATCAAATTGAAAAAAAATAATAATCGGGTAGTTTAGTTTTTGGGTAGGTTTTCATACTTACTTAATTCGGTATACGCCCTTAACGAATATCAAGATTTTAAATTGACTAAATTAAGGTATTTATTAAGAAATATTAATCAAGTGAAACAATGTCTTTTGCCGAAATGAGCCTTATATTCAAGTATTTCCTTAAATCCTCGGACATATCTTCATTTTTATGAGTTTTCAAATAATCAAAAGCTGATTTACGTGCGAGTTCGAGAATTTTAATATCCTTGGTTAAATCAGTCAAATGGAGTTCAGCTATTCCGCTTTGACGAACGCCCAAGAATTCTCCGGGACCTCTAATTTCGAGGTCTTTTTCAGCAATAACAAAACCGTCATTCGTCTGTGTCATAACATTCAAACGATAAAGTGTTTCCTCATTTTTTGTACCTGAAACTAAAACACAATAAGATTGAGCATCGCCCCTGCCAACACGGCCTCTTAACTGATGTAATTGAGAAAGCCCAAAGCGTTCAGCATTTTCAATCATCATAACAGTAGCATTAGGGACATCAACACCGACTTCAACAACAGTCGTTGAAACCAGTATATCAAATTCGCCCTGCTTAAACTTTTTCATTACTTCGTCTTTTTCATCAGGCTTCATTTTTCCGTGAAGAAGACCCAATCTTAAATCGCTGAACTCACCCTCTTTGAGTTCTTCATACATCTTTGTAGCAGCCTTAGCACTGAGCGTTTCCGATTCATCAATGAGAGGGAAAACGATATATGACTGATGACCGAGGTCAGCCTGCTGTCTGATTAAATTGTATGCCTGTCTGACTTTACCTTCGGTTATTAAAGCTGTTTTAATGGGTTTTCTGCCTTTAGGAAGTTCATCTATAACAGTTAAATCCAAGTCACCATGAACGGTCAAAGCAAGAGTTCTCGGAATTGGTGTTGCAGTCATAGTTAAAGTCTGCGGAACTTCAGCCTTAACTTTCAGAGCATTTCTCTGTTTAACTCCGAATCTATGCTGTTCATCAATAACAATAGCCCCGAGTTTATTGAAATTAATATTATCCTGCAAAAGCGCCTGAGTACCAACGGCAATATTTACCTGGCCGTTTCTTAAGTCAGTTTCGATTTTATTCCTTAAGCGCTTGCCGTTTGATGAAGTAAACAAAGCAATATTTACCCCAAGCGGTGTTAACCAGTTTATTAAATTATTAAAATGTTGTTGGGCAAGAATTTCAGTAGGAGCCATTATAGCTGATTGATATCCGTTTTCAACTGCAGCAAGAAGCATACAAGTTGCAACAACGGTTTTACCACTTCCTACATCTCCTTGAAGAAGCCTTTGCATAGGTTTATCAGAGTTAATGTCATTAAGAATTTCGTTGATTGCACTATATTGTGCATCAGTTAAGTTAAAAGGCAAAGAATTTATAAACTTTTTAACAAGACCATCATCAGAAATAGAAATTTTCATTGTTTTATTTTTTGAATAATCTTGTCTCATTAATCCTAACTTCATCTGAAGGAGGAACAGTTCTTCAAAAACAAGAGTATATCTTGCGTGATCCAATTTTTCTTGAGATGGCGGGAAATGAATATTTTTAAGCGCCTCATACCTGTCTGTTAATTTATATTGTTTAATAATTTCATCAGGGATTAAATTTTTAATCTGGGCAGAATAATCATTTAATGCGTTATTTATTGCTTTTCTCAGAATTTTAATATTAAGATTTTCACTTAAGGTATATATAGGAACAATTCTGGCAAGATTAAGATTGTCATTTTCAAAGACTTCATCACTGTCTATAATCTGATATTGAGGTTTATCAATTGTGAACTGCCCTGTATAATTATCACGTTTTACAGTACCTGAAATAATTATTGAACTGTTTAACGGAAACTGAGACCTATACCTTTGGCTTAAATACTTATTGGTTTTTGCATAAAAGAAATTAAGCCAAAATGCTTTTGTTTCATCTTTTATCTGAACTTTAATAACAGTCAGATTACTTTTTGTCTGAAAAGAACCAACCTGAGAAATTTTACCATAGACAGTAACATTTTCGCCTTCTTTAAAGTCTTTAATAAAAATACGTTTTGAATAATCAACATACTTTCGGGGAAAGTAGCTGATTAAATCAAAGACGGTAAAAATTCCTAATTTATTAAGAATCTGTCCGACCTTAGGACCGACACCTTTAACAAAAGTAACCTCTGTTGAATAAATATCCTTTGGCTCAGAATTTGCTTTATTCTCAACTTCCGGCTGAATTTCTTTGTTAAACTGAATAATAAATCTTTTTAAAAGACGTTTTCTCTGAAGAACATTCTCATATGGGTAATAAGAGAATGCATCAATAAGATTTTCCCATACAACTTTTTTTTCTGAGAGCTTATTTATTTTTTTCATTTCTTTTATCAAAAACTGAGAAAAAGTAGACGTTTTACCACAGACATTGATATACTGTAATTTTTCCTCGATCTCAATAGCCTGTTTGATTTTCTTTATATTAGCCCCATCGAAATTTTCATTTATCATTGTTCGGTTATTCTCAAAACCTCATAAATATCAATAGGCTTTGCTTTTCCTTTAATAGAAACATTACTGAGTTTGAGAACATCAACATAATCTCTGACATGTTTATATGTATCTTCACTAATCAAGAACTGTGTTCTAAATACATGGTTATGAGCCTGAATTCTGCTTGCAAGGTTTACGGTATCTCCAATTACAGTATATTCCATTCTATTTTCCGTACCGACATTTCCGACAAAAACATCACCCGTATTTATGCCGACACCAACGGAAAGAGGAGGCAATCCTTCAATGATAAGTTTTTCTTTTAGATCTTGTACGGCTTTTAAGATTTCATCGGCACACTTAACTGCATTTAGTGCATGTTCTTCATCTCTTACCGGCTGTCCGAAAATTATCATTATCGCATCACCGATATATTTATTAATCAGCCCTTTATTTTTAATAATAATAGGTTCAAGAACCGCAAAATACCTATTTAAAAGTCCCGTCACCTCCTGTGCACTTAAATTCTCAGAAATTGATGTAAAATCTCTGATATCGACAAACATAATTGTAGCTTCTGATTTATATCCGCCAACTTTTGCCGATTCCATATTTTCAAGTACGTTATTCATAACGTCTTTTGTAATATATTTACTCATAATATTTTTAATTCTTTCGCTGTCTTCATCACTTGTAAGAACAGAATAAACTTTCTTTAGAAGTACAAAGACACAACTGAAGAATATAGGAGTAACAATTGCAATCTCAAAATTATTTAAAATTGCAATATAAAAAATAACCAAATAAATTAAACTAAGATTAAAAATATATCTGTATGTTTGTCTTAAAGTTTTCTTTCGGGTTGGAATGACAACAAGCAACCAGAAAACAAACGTAATAAGAAGAGTACATTGCCAATTCTTATCTTGCCTATATTCATTCCCGAGCATATTATCTATTTCAGAAGCAAGCATATCAGCAAATGCATGTTTCTTTAGAATATTTGTCGGGTGAACTGATTCCAATTTTCCGGATGGTGCATTTGTTGAAAAAATAACAATCTTATCTTTAAAATCATTCGAATCCAAAATTGGTTTCTGCCCATGTTCAACAGCATATTTTGAATCAAGAACATCAATAGCAGAATAATATTTATGAGAGTATGACTTACTATTCGGGGAATACCATTTGAGTGTATTATATATGGCAGGTGCTACATTGTCAGAATAATCATCATTATCAACAGCATAAACAGGAATACTCAGCTTTGTACAATTATCACCTGCGGAGCAAAGACGATAGTCATAAAGTTCATAATCGTATATGCCTGTTTTCATTGCATAAGCATATAAAGCCTGTGAGGGATAGAGTTTATTTTCATATTCAATTACAGGCATGTATTTTCTGATCTTACCGTCTGCATCTCTCGGAATTTTGTAGTGCGCCAAAATTGAAACATTTTCAAGATATGTTTTGGGGAGTTTAAATATTCCCTTATAAATTGAAGGATAATGAGTTGTTCTTTTATCTTCAATTTTGACCTTTGATTTGGAATTAAAAAGTTCCATGTTATTTTCAGGTAACAAATCACCAGTTGTATTATCAGTATCATAAAGGTCATATGCACTTATTAGTTTAGTTAATTCAGGCAATTTTGCAAAAAATTTCTCATCAGCTTCAGGATTATATGTATCAGGTACAAATACAACATTATCCTGAATAATCGCTAAGGCATCACAATTATTTTGAAGATATTCAAAAATATCAGAATAGAGTGTTCTTGGCCAACTCCAAGGAATTCTCTGAATAGATTTTTCATCTATCATTACAAGAACAACATCATCAGGAGCAGGGTGTTTATGAATTCTTAAGATAAGTGATGTTGCAAAGTCAGAAGCAATTCTGTCAAGATATCTGAATGATAAATATCCTGACAAAGATGCCAAAATAAAAAATATTGCAAGAGCTATAATTACCGATCTTTTAATTTTTTTCATTTAATTATTTTACCCATTACTTATCAAAAAGACAAATCAGTTACAATCACCTAAAACAATTGTCCCCTGTCTCAACACTTTATAACCTTTTTCAGAGAAAAGTGCAACTGTTGATGAAATACCCAACGGTTTATCACCCATATCATCAATTATATAATCAACCAAATTACCAAGTTTTTCCTGAGCTTCCTTTATACAGTTAACAGGAGTTTCCCCTGACTTATTTGCACTTGTAGTAGCTAAAACCCGCCCGTCTATTTTAGAACAAAGAAATGAAAAAACAGAATTATCAGGAACTCTTATACCAACTGTATTCAAATTTGAAGTTACGTCAAAAGAACACAAATCTGATTTCTCACCGATTACGGTTAAAGCTCCCGGGAAATATTTTTTAACTGCCTTTTCAGCACAATCAGGAAGCGGTTTAAGATATTTTCTTAATGAAGCCATATTATCGGACATCAAAATTAAAGGTTTGCTTCTGTCTCGT
>JAEEGL016334410.1_pt1 | contig 10673 bp, 13 predicted proteins | sample 9134231 | NCBI WGS metagenome assembly JAEEGL01 (sample SAMN16246548, study PRJNA631951) | gut metagenome | biome: gut microbiome; feature: rumen; material: fiber-attached | host: Bos | place: Iran: Karaj | collected 2018-10 | reverse complement strand
TTCGACTCGGAAGCGGGCTGGTACCGATTCTGCGACACTCTGACCGAAGCCGCGAAAGAAACGGACAACCACATCGCAGAGACAGACGGTGATTGCACGATTCAGCTGTTTCATCGCGTAGGCAGACGGTACGAGCCGTGCAGTGATTTTGTAACGGCGTAAAAAACGAAGGAGGTAATCCCGATGGGAACGATTACGATAAAAAATATGTCAACACTGAGCGATAAAGCCGCGGCGCTGATTGCCGCAGAATATTGGAACTATAAAAGCAAAGTCGAGAATGAAGCTGAATTGCTCGGCGTGAAGATTATCAAGAAAGGACACACATTCACGGTTGTGGACAAGGAGGACTAAATGAAGAAAATGAAGTACAACAAGCACAGAAAGAGAAGCCATAAATCGGAACGTACGAAGCGCGATATGTACAGATGGTTCATCACATCGAACAGATCGTTTAGCCGTGCCGACGCACAGGGCATTTTGCCCGGAACATACTTAGGAGGTTTACTTTGATGATTGAAAAAATCGAATCGGTCTATGTTCCGGGTGTCGGAACCAAGACCAGCATAGTGAATGTCAGCGATAAGCATTTAGAGGATTTTCGCCGCTCCATCACGAAGGAGATTGCACAGGAGCAGGAGCGCCGCAAGAGAGAGCACAAGAGAACGCGCAGAAAGAGACCATTTTCACTGCTTCGGTTCTTTCGTATTCTCGGAAAGGCGATCAACGAGGAAATCGCAGAGTGCAGACAGATCGCCCACAGTGCTGACGTGCCGGCTGCCGAAATCTCGTATATTGGGCTTCTGGAGGGCTGAACATGGCAGGCACAAATAAAAAGACCGCTGCGGGCGGCAACCCGACAGCGGCAAAGAAAAATACTACTACTAAAATTATAGCCGTTCCGCTCGATGTTGTCAATATGTCCGACAAAGAAATCATCGACGCGGCGGTTGATCGGCTTCATCAGCAGGACAAGGAAGCGAAATACGACCGCTGCGGTCAGATCATGCACGCGGCGGTGCGCGACGCGCTTTGCGAGTTCTGCCGTCAGAACGCCGAGTTCGCGCGGGCGATCTGTGAAACGGATAAGCACCTCGACGGTTGCCTCAAGGCGGTTGCGAAAGGCTGCGGCAACGGAATATCCGACCTCGACGCGTTTACCCGGGCGGTGCAGTTCTATTTCAGCGGCGCGACTATCAGCTTCAAAATGCTGATAGACGTCGGCGACGGTGTTCTATCCGATAGAACACCCGAACCCGCGCCGGAGCCGCTTGAAATTGCCCTGGATAATCTGATGGACTGGTGAGCGGCATGAGGAATGAACGAAAGCAGGAGCTTATGCACAGCTTCCCGGCGGTGCCGCATTTCGTAGAGGAGCAGATGAAGGGCAAAGGCGCGATGAATTTCTGCGTGTTCCTCGCCAACGGGCGCGAGCTGTTTGTGCGTTGTTTCCACCGCTATAAAGACGGCGAAATTACGGAGCGTCAGCGGTATGTGTTCGCAAAGGACGGCGCGGTGCGGTACATCCTCGACGGCTACAGTGAAACAAAGTGGAAGGTTGCAAGAGAATTTAAGGAGCCTGTCTTTGCCGCGAAGGGCTACCCGTATATTTACCGCTTCGACAACACCTATACGATCCTGAACGCCGACGCTTACAGGCAGTCCGACATGAAATACTCTCAGGTCGGCGACGAACGTTTTACCTGCCCATTGTTGTATCTGCGACTATACATCAGGCATCCGAACGTGGAATACCTGATAAAATCGGGCTACGGACATCTGATAGAAGAGAATCAGCACTCGTACTATGACAACAGCATATATGTCGAGATAAACCACCGCGTTAACCTCAAAAGCAACAACCTTCTGAAAATGCTCGGGCTGAACCGCACCGAGTTCAAGATTTTGCAGGGGCATGAAAAGAACTACAGCAGCTTTCTTTCATGGCGCGAGGAGTACCCGAAGCTCAAGCCGCAGGACTGGCTGACGCTCGCGATCACGTTCTACAGTGAACACGGCACTCTGCAGCGTTACATTTCCGAAACCGGACTGAACCCGGTGCGGCTGGCGCGGTACCTGCGCGAAAATGATATCAATATCCGCGATTACGGCGATTATCTGCAGCAGTGCAGACAGCTGGAATATCCGCTGCGCGACACCGCGATCAATATGCCGCACGATTTCTATGCTATGCATGAGCGTTTGTCAATGCTGATACAGACAAAGGCAAACGAAAGCCTGATGCGCGAGTTCCGCAAGAACTATACCTCACGCAAACGCCTTGAATATGAATCGGGCAGTTTGATTCTCGTTCAGCCTGAGAACATCGACGAGATTGCAAACGAAGGCAAAACGCTCTGCCACTGCGTCGGCGGTTACGCGGAACGGCACGCAAAGGGCATAACAAATATTCTGTTCCTGCGCAGGAAATCGGAGCCGGACAAGCCGTTTTACACCGTCGAGGTGAGCAGGGAACTGAAAGTCATGCAGTGCTACGGCTACAAGAACAACAAGGCAGGCAACGACAAGCCGCCTGAAATCGAAGCGTTTGAAAAGGATTATCAACACTATCTGGAGGAATTGAAACGTGAACAAAAACGAAATAAGCAAAAGCTACAGCAAAGCGCTTGAGCTGCATAACAAAATCCTGGTGTCGGCTCAGCTCGCGCAGAACAGCCTTTGGGATATGTGCGCCGGGCTGAAAGAAATGCGCGACGGCAAGCTCTATAAGGAGCTGGGCTATCAGAATTTCGAGGACTACTGCGGCACGGAGTTTAATATTTCGCGTCGCCATGCACTGAGATATATTTCTATATTCGAAAATTACACAAAAGAAAATGTGACATCAATGTCACATTTTGGAGCGACAAAGCTCTACCTCTTGTCCACACTCTCGGAGTCCGAACAGGAGATAATCACCGCGGAAAACGACGTTGAGAGCATGACGGTGAAGCAGCTGGAAAGTGAGATCAAACAGCTCAAGGAGAAAAACTCAGAGCTGAAGCTCGACCTCGACGAGTTATCCGAGGAGCACGAACGGGTATGCGCTCAGGTAAATACCGACAACGATACTATTTCGGGCTTGCGTCAGAATATCTCGTCGCTCAATCAGACGATAGAGGAGCTTGAATCCCGTCCGATAGAGGTCGCGGTCGCGGAGCCGAGCGACGAGGTGCGGCGGCTGGAGGACACAATAAAGAATCTGCAGCGCGTCACCGACGAACAGCTATACCGCGTGCAGGAGGATCATCTTGCCGCTGAACGAAAGCTCCGTCAGGAGCACGCCGCGGAGCTTGAACAGCAGAAGAAGGAATTTGAGGAAAAGCTCGCCGCCGCCCGGAATGCCGAGGGCGACGACAAGCAGGTGTTCAAGGCGTACTACGCCGCCGCTTACGACACCTTCAACCGCATGCTTGATTTTGCGAAGGCAAGCCCGAACAAGGACTTTTTCAAGGACAAAATAAACAAGCTCATCACCTCGATGGAGCTGAGCTGGAACATATTGTAAGGAGGATTTATGAAGCTGTACGAAATCTCGGGAATGTTTGCCGAGCTGTTTGACCGGTTCGACGAGATCGCAAACTACACGCCCGACACCGACGAATACGGTCGGTATATCACCGAGGAAGGCGATATCATCGAGGATCTCGACGCCTACCGCAACGCTTATTTGACCGCGTGGTTCGATTCCCTGACCGCGCTCGAAGGCGAGTTCAACGAAAAGGCGGAGAACGTCGCGGTCTACATCAAGAATCTGACCGCCGATATCAACGAGATGAAGGCGGAGGAGAAGCGGCTCAAATCGCGCCGCGTCAGCGCGGAGAATCAGGTTGAGCGCATGAAGAAATACCTTATAAACTCCATGCAGGCGATCGGCGTGAAGAAGATATCAATGCCTCGGGCGCGGATCACGCTGCGGCTGAATGCCGAGAGCGTCGTGATCGAGAACGAGAAAGCACTGATCGACTGGGCGATGCGGCACGACGAGACTATTCTGAAATATCAGGAGCCTGAGCCGAAAAAGACGGATATCAAGGAGCTCCTGCGCATGGGTCAGCAAATCCCATACGCGCACCTTGAGAGAAAGGAGAGCGTGACGATAAAATGATCGTTTTCGAGCCCGTCACAAGGGCAAAATCCAAGGCGCGGATCGCGCTGACGGGACCGTCGGGCAGCGGCAAGACGCTGTCCGCGCTGTACCTCGCCTTCGGTATCACGGGCGACTGGAGCAAGGTCGCGCTGATCGACACCGAGCACGAGCGCGCGCGGTTCTACGCCAAACGCGGTGACTTCGAGACAGGAGCCTTTCTCTACAGTCCGATGACGCCGCCGTACAGCCCGGACAAGTACATCGAATATGTGCAATCCGCTGCGCAGGCGGTCGGCGAGGACGGCGTTGTCATTGTGGACAGCTTCTCACACGCCTGGGACAACACCGGCGGCGTGCTGGACATCAAATCGCAGATCGCGCAGCAGCGCGGCAAGAACGACTATACCGCCTGGGACGAGGCAGGCAAGATCCAGAACAACCTCGTCAATACGATCCTCTCGGTCAACTGCCACACCATCATCACCATGCGCGCCAAAATGGCGTACGCGATGGAGGTCAACGACCGCGGAAAGACCGTGCCCGTGAAGATCGGGTTGGCACCCGTCCAGCGGGAAAACACCGAGTATGAGTTTGATATTGTGTTCCAGCTCGACCGTCAACATATCGCGTCGCTGAGCAAGGACACCACCTTCCTCGACAGCTGGAGCGGCGTGATTACACCGGAGCTCGGCCGTCAGCTCGGCGAATGGCTCTCGCAGGGCATCGAGCTTCCGCGTTGCTCCGACTGCGGCAGGGTGATTATGAGCGACGGCAGGCGCACGGTGCGGCAGATCATCGACGGCACAGTGAAGAATTACGGCAGACAGCTCTGTATGCCATGCGTGGCGAAGGTGGTCAGAGAACAGAAGGAGGCACAGCAGAATGCAGCTCCGTCCGTATCAGGTTGATCTGGTAGAGCAGACGCGGCAGGCATGGCGCGAGGGCTACAAAGCGCCGTGCATCGTTCTCGGCTGCGGCGGCGGAAAGTCCTGTATCGTCGCGGAAATCGCGCGGAGAACAACATGGAACGGCAAGCGCGTGATGTTCCTCGTCCACCGCAAGGAGCTGGTCGATCAGATATTCCGCACCTTTGTGCGCTGGGGCGTGCTGATGGATTTGTGTGACATCGGCATGGTTCAGACCTTCACGCGGCGGCTCAGGAAGCTGCGCAAGCCCGCGCTGATCATCACCGACGAGAATCACCACAGCTTGGCACAGTCCTACAAGCGGATCTATGAGCATTTCGCTGACGTTCCGCGCATCGGCGTGACCGCGACGCCCGTCAGGTTAAACGGCGACGGGCTCGGCGACGTCAACGACAAGCTGATCATCGGCGTGAGCACCAAATGGCTGATCGAGCATCATCACCTCGCGCCGTACGATTATTACGCGCCGTCGGTCGCCGACCTCACGGGACTGCATACCAAAATGGGCGAGTACGTCGCCGCCGATATTGAAAAGGCAATGATCAAGAATACCGTGTTCGGCGACGTTATCAAATACTACCGTCAGTTTGCGGACGGAAAGCAGGCGATCTGCTACTGCGCATCCATCAAGCACAGCGAATGCACCGCCGCGGCATTCGTCAAGGCGGGAATCGCGGCGGTACATATCGACGGTGCGACGCCTAAGGGAGAGCGCGACCGCATCATCAGCGATTTCCGAAAGGGAGAGATCACCGTGCTCTGCAACGTCGATCTGATCAGCGAGGGCTTTGACGTTCCCGACTGCGACTGCGCGATTCTTCTGCGACCGACGCACAGCCTGACGCTGTTCATCCAGCAATCTATGCGGTGCATGCGGTACCGCGAGGGCAAGCGCGCCGTCATCATCGACCATGTGGGCAACTATGCGCGGCACGGCATGCCCGACGATAACAGGGAATGGAGCCTTGAAAAGAAGAAGCGGCGCAACTTCAAAAAGGACGAGGAGGAACAGGCGCAAAAGGTGCGGCAATGCCCGGAGTGTTTCTTTACGTTTTCATGGGAACCGGGGAAAAACACCTGTCCGCACTGCGGCTATGTTTTCCCGAAGCGCGAGAGAAACCTCGAGGAGGACGCCGAGGCGAAGCTGATCAAGGTGGAGGGTTTCCGGCTCGACCTCAGCACGCCCGACAGCTGTTCGAGCTATGAAGAGCTGCTCGCCTATGCCGGCAAGCACGGCTACAAGCTCGGCTGGGCATACTATCAGGCGCGGCGAAGGGGAATGATCGCATGACGGAAGAGCACAGAATACAAAACGAGATCCGGGCGGCGCTTTCTCCGCACTGCATCATATTCCGAATGAACGTCGGCAGCGGCAGGACAGAGGACGGACGCTTCTTTTCTACAGGAGTACCGAGAGGTTTTTCCGACCTGTTCGGCGTGAGGATTTCCGACGGTAGAGCGGTATTCATCGAGGTCAAAACGCCGTCGGGCAGAGCGTCCGTCACACAATTGAATTTTCTCAGCAGAATGAGAGCCGCGGGCGCGATTGCGGGCATCTGCCGCAGCGTTGAGGACGCGGTCAAATTAATCAACGAAAGGAAATAATTATGGGATTCAGAAACGATTTTAAGCAGGCAGATATGGGCAACGGCATCAAACCCGAAGGCAATTACGAGTGTATGATTGTCAAGGCGGAGGAGCGAGCGACCAAAAACGGCAAGCTCGGGCTGAATATCAGCATGGTCATCCGCAACGACGTAGAGCAGTCGTATCAGAACGGCTATATCTTCCATACCTTGTGGAAGCGCAGGGAGCCGACGGCGGCGGATATGCAGGTCAACGGCTACGGTTTCGGTCAGGTCATGGCGCTCGGCAAGGCGGCAAAGCTCCCGGACGGCAAGGATTACCCGAATCTGGAAGCGTTTCTTGCCGATCTGGTCGGCAAGCCCGTCCTCGTCACACTCAAGCACGAGGAGTATAACGGGCAGAAGCAGGAGAGGGTGCATTACCTCAATCCTTCGGCGTTCCCCGAGGTTCATCATGTGATGAAAACAACGGCGAGTCCGTCCGCCTACGCCGCTCAGCCGCAGACACAGTACGCTTCACAGCAGTACGCTCAGCCGCAGGCAACATATGCCGCACCGGCGCAGCAGTCAGGGCAGTACGTGCAAATGCCGCTCGACAACGATTTGCCGTTCTAGTCCTTCTTTTTTCAGAGAGTTGCATAAAAGTATGCAATTTTTCGCGACTTTATCGGAATAGATGAAACGGCACAGTTTTCAATATTCCGAAGGAGGACAACAATGGCATTTCACAACTACAACAACATTCCGCAGGAGCTGAAAGCTCTCCCAAACTGGGTATGCTGGAAAGCAGAGCCTGACCCGAAAGTGCACAGCGGCATCACCAAGAAACCGATCAACCCGAAAACGGGAGGTCTGGCAATGTCGAACAATCCGTCCACATGGGCGGATTTCGACACGGCGGTCAGAGAATCCGAGCGGTTTTCGGGCGTCGGCTTCATGTTCGGCGCGTGCGACTATTTCGGTGTTGACATCGACGACCGCGGGGAGATTCTGCAGCAATTCCTCGGCGGCAGTGAGGACAACATCTTCGGCGAGTTCATCAATACCCTGCAATCCTACGCCGAGCTGAGCCCGAGCGGAAACGGCATACATATCATCTGCCGCGGCAGTCTGCCAAAAGGGCGGCGCAACAGCAGAGCGAATAAGGTCGAAATGTACGACAATGTACATTTCTTTACGGTGACAGGAAATATTTGCTCGGAGTTCGCAGAGATCGCCGAGTGTACCGAGAGCGTCAAGCCGCTGCACGCGAAATACCTCGGCGGCGGTCACGAGCCGAAGCCCGCGCCGCGCGTCTCGGTCAACCTGCAAAACGTCAACGATATCGTTCAAACCGCGGCGTCCGCGAAGAACGGCACGCAGTTTTCCGCGCTCTACCGCGGCGATTTCTCCGCCTACGGCAGTCAGAGTGAAGCCGATCTCGCGTTCTGTAACATGCTCGCGTTTTGGTGCGGCTGCGACGCGTCCAAGATGGACAGCATTTTCCGTCAGTCGGGGCTTATGCGCGAGAAGTGGGACCGCAAGCAGAGCGGCACCACCTACGGCGCGCTGACGATCGAAAAGGCGATCGCGGGCTGCACAGATGTCTACAGCCCGAAGCGGCAGGACAGCTACAGGCTCAGCATCGGCAGCGGCGAACAGGGCGAACAGCCTGCCTTCAAAAACTATACATTTGACGATATGGGGAACGCCGAGCGGTTCATTGACCTGTTCGGCGTGAACATCCGCTATTGTTACACGGAAAAGAAATGGTACTACTACGACGGGCAGAGGTGGCGCGTGGACGATATCGGCGCGATGGAGCGCATGGCGGACCGTGCGGTTCAGGCGATGAACGCGGAGCTGAAACAGTACGCGCAGACCGACGCGAACGAGGGTACGGACATGGAAAAGGCATTTCAGAAGCATATCAAAACAAGCCGCTCCAACAAGAGCAAGAAATCTCTGCTTGCGGAATCACAGCACCATGTGCCGATTTTGCCGCATCAGATGGACAGGTACAAAATGGCGCTCAATACGCCCGGCGGCGTCATCAACCTGAAAACGGGAGAGATTCACGAGCATAACCCGGAACACTACTTTACCAAAATGACAGCGGTGGACGCAAGCTCTCACGCGGACTGTCCGCGCTGGCTGCACTTTCTCGACGATATTTTTGACGGAGATAAGGATTTGATCCGCTACATACAGAAGGCTGTCGGCTACAGTCTGACCGGCTCCACCGCCGAGCAGTGCGCATTTTTTCTGCTTGGCACGGGCAAGAACGGCAAATCTACCTTTCTCGACGTGATTCGCGACGCCTTCGGCGACTACGCCGCCAACATCCAGCCCGAAACCATTATGGTGAAGAACAACTCAGGCTCCGCGATCAACAGCGATATTGCGCGTCTGAAAGGCGCGCGGTTCGTGACGTCGGTCGAGCCTAACGAGGGCGTGCGTCTCAACGAGGGACTGCTCAAGCAGCTCACGGGCGACGACACGGTGACGGCGCGAAAACTCTATTCCGAAGAGTTCGAATTCAAGCCCGAGTTCAAGCTATGGATGGCGACAAATCACAAGCCGATCATCCGCGGCACCGATACGGGCATCTGGCGGCGCATTCACATGATCCCGTTCAACGTACAGATTCCCGACAGCAAGGTCGACAAGAACCTGACGCACAAGCTGAAAGCGGAAATGACGTCGATATTCCGCTGGATGCTCGACGGCTGCGCGCTCTGGCAGTCGGAAGGGCTGAACATGCCGCGCGCCGTCCTCGAGTGTGTGAGAGAGTACAGGAGAGAGATGGACGTGATCTCGGCGTTCATCGAGGACTGCTGCGTGCCCGAAGGCAGCGTCGCCGCGAAAACACTCTATGCTGCCTACTGTCAGTGGGCGGACGATAACAACGAGTACCGCATGAGCAACACGAAGTTTGGCGCGGAAATGGTGCGCACCTATACCAAAATCAAAACGCGTCAGGGCTTCATTTACAGCGGATTATCTTTAATTCCAAATTAGAATAATGCATAGTTGTGCATAGTTGCAGGGTTTTTTAAACCTTTCGTACGGAAAATTTAAGAAAATAAAATATATAGAAAAGAGTCTTTAAAAACCCTGCAAACCCTGCACAACCCTTCACAGAGGTGATTTATGAAGATTGATTTCAACGACCCCGGGCAATTCGCGGAGCTTGAGGACAAGGCAATCGACGGTCAGCTCGATTACGCAGACTTTCCGCCCGAGGAATACAAATATTTCTCCCAGCTGACGCGGCTGGGGTATCTGAACCGCCACAAAGGCTGGTCGGTCGATATCTGCGAGCAGAAGCAGGAGGAGTACCGCGAACGCTATTATCAGCATTGTGAGAACCGCGACTCCCGGTTTTGGCACGCAAAGGAAATGCAGAGTATGCTGATTCAGGGCACGGAGCTTTTGCGGCAGCTCAATACGACGCGCGACGAGAACGATGCTCTCAGCCTCGCCCTGCGCTATATCGAACTGATCCGCGAGGAGGAAAGCGGACTGGAAAAACGGGTTTTTAACCATATCAAGGAGAGGTATACATAAAATGACCATAGGAGAAAGGATCCGCGAGATAAGGAGAGATCAGAATATCTCGCAGACACAGTTAGCGCAGGCGGCAGGATTGAACCAACCGAAAGTCAGCGCAGTCGAGGGCGGCAGGGTGAAGCCATCCGCAAAGACGATCGAGAAGATAGCAACGGCGCTGCATGTGCCTGTTGAGAGCATTACGAACGAACAGCCGAAGCCTGACCCGACCTTCACGCCGTATCAAGTCATGCTGATCTACAAAGCAATACAGCACAGAATTGACGAAGAAATCAACCGTCTTGCGGACGGCATGCAGGTCGACAAGAGTGAGGTGCTGAGAGTATGGGAGGAGCACAAGGATGATTAATTTTATTGTAGGAGTGTTTGTCGGCATGTTCTTGATAGTACTGAGAGCGGGGAGGAATGATGAATGAGCATTTTGATTAAGGGTATGAAAATGCCTAAAAATTGCGACAACTGCGATTTGATTCAATTCGATGATGAAGGACTTGAAGCGCACTGCCCTTTATCACCGTA
>JAEEGL015928536.1_pt1 | contig 10673 bp, 7 predicted proteins | sample 9134231 | NCBI WGS metagenome assembly JAEEGL01 (sample SAMN16246548, study PRJNA631951) | gut metagenome | biome: gut microbiome; feature: rumen; material: fiber-attached | host: Bos | place: Iran: Karaj | collected 2018-10 | reverse complement strand
TATTTTTTGTTTTTGTTATTTTTTGTTTTTGTTATTTTTTGTTTTTGTTATTTTTTGTTTTTGTTATTTTTTGTTTTTGTTATTTTTTGTTTTTGTTTTTTCTATTTTTGCTTTTTTCAGGTGTTACCGGCCAAACCGGCGGTCCGCCCGTTACAGTAACGGTGCGATTAAACGAAGCAGCATCTGCCCCGCCCTTAAAATGGCCGCACGTTTTACGGCATACTTTTCGGTTACCTCTTCGGACTGGCCGAAAAGTTCAAGCAGGTTGTCACGTTCCTTTTTCACCTCTTCGCTATAATAGAAAATACAGCCGTCCTCGAAGTTATGATAAAGGCTGCGGTAATCAAAATTGATTGTGCCGCAGGTCGCAACCACATCATCGGAAACGCAGAGTTTTGCATGGTTAAAGCCCGGCGTATATTCGTAAATCCTGACACCGTCCCTGCAAAGCATGTAATAATAGGATCTCGTAATCGAATAAACCATCTTCTTATCCGGGATGCCGGGCGTAAGGATGCGCACATCGACACCTCTTTTGGCGGCAAGTGTCAGCGCACTGACCATTTCATCGGTGATGATTAAGTAAGGCGTGGAGATGTACAGATATTCCTTTGACGTATTTGCAATATTCAGATACACATTTTCACCGGTACGGTCATCGTCACCCGGGCTGTCCGAGTACGGCTGGATATAGCATTTTTCTTTTGCTTCGTAGGTTACCTCCGGCAGGTATTTTGACCAGTCCGCCTCTTCTTCCTCCCGTTTTGCCAGCTTATGAGCGGTCCAGTTTTCAAGAAAAATCAGCGTGAGGCTCCTTACCGCTTCCCCTTCGATTCGTACCGCGCCGTCAAACCAGTGACCGTACGGCTCGGTTAAATGGAAATACTCATCCGCCATGTTAAATCCGCCCGTATATCCGACCTTTCCGTCAATTACCATGATTTTTCTGTGGTCCCGGTTATTGAGTAAAAAGTTCGCAAAAATCGAAAACGGGTTAAATACGCGGCACTCGATGCCGAGTGCGGTAAGTTTCTTTGCAAAGGAAAAACCGATAAATCCGATGGATCCCAGATCATCATAGAAAACACGTACTTCAACGCCTTCTTTTACTTTGCGTTCCAGCACTTCCAAAACCCTGTGGAAGGCATCGGAATCCTCGATGGCAAAGTATTCCATGAAGATAAATTCCTTCGCCTCGTTAAGATGGGCAATCATGTCATCCAGGCAGTCCGTGGTTTCTCCGAAATAAGTTATGTCCGAATTATCATATATACTGAAGCCGAGCCGGTTTTGCAGATAGGAGGCAATCCCGGCACTGGACGGATCCTTCTGTCTTAAGTCAGCAAGGGTCTCATCATTTTTCTTACGGAATTCGCCCAGTTTTTCGTTGACGGCTTTGTATCGTTTCCTCGCCCCCATAACACTTCCCGAAAGCCCCGCAAACAGATACATGATAAGGCCGAATGCGGGAAACGAAAGGATAAATATAAGCCAGGGCATTTTAATCGTAGCGGGCTTCGGACTCGAATAAATAATCAGGGTCAGAATCACGGCGAGAATGGTTAAAACAACCGTAAAATAACGTAAATAGTAGTTCCCGATTAACAGAAGCAGAATGACAACCGCCACTTCGATTACCGCCGCAATCGCCGTGATAACCACACGGATTACACCGTTCGGTGCGCTTTTTTTCTTTTCAAACGTTATCGAGGACATATCCTTCTCCTTTTCTTTCTCATCCGCATGGCTTCTTAGCATACGGTTTTTGCAAATCTAGAATTCCCACTGCATCATTTCATGGATGGTTGTCCAGATGGCCACCGCAATGGTTACAAATGCCGGAACCACCAGCCACCAGTGCGCACTTGCACCGATTGCGGTAATCCCCTCTTCGGCGCTGTAATAATTGACACCGGCACCCAGAAGATAATCCAGAATAATCATGGCAATCGAAAGAAACGATATCCGGCTCGGAATCACCATCCCGAGATAGATGACAATCACGATTCCGATTGCCACAAGCACCATCCATAAGAAAAATGAATACAGCAGATTTTTCAGCGTAAACGTTTCCAGAATCAGGCATACCGCAAACACTTCCATGCTGGAGCAAAACCACGCATTCACGCTCTCACCGTCCATCCGGTTGGCATGCCAGATGCAGTATATCACAAAAATCAAAACCGGGCAGATTAGAAGATATGCCCGCACTCCGATATAGCTGCTCGTCAGTTTGTAAAACCGGTCAAGGTTTATCATAAACGGAAGACAGATGCCGGATGAAATAATCATAAAAAGCAGATAGGCCACTTCAAACGGTGTGAAAAAATGCTTGATATCCAGTTCCGGTCTGGGCGGATGAATCAGTTTGTTATGAAGCCATGCGCCGAACCGGCTTGTTAAAAGAATCAGCAGCGAATAAAATAACGTCAGGTTTCCGAGGATTAACCACGCCGGAGAATTTTTCGCAAGCGGACCGGCTGAAAGGAATTCGGTCAGAATGACAAAACCGCACCATACGGCGGAAAGTCCGACTGCCCAGGCCTTTAATTTCACTTCTCCCTTAAAGAACACCGACGCACATAAAAGAGAAACCACAACTGCCGTTAAAACCGTGGAATAGGAAACGCTCATATGCTCCATCATCACCTTAAGGGTCGGCTGTCCCGTACGGATGACCGGAAAAAGCGTCATATATAAAACCAGCGCGAAATAGGCAAGCATGGAAAATACCATGAAAAATCCCGCAATGCTGTCCATCATCCTCACGCGGTAGGGCGCATACGGTTCGGCATTTTCCTTCTTGATTTCTCTCTTCCTGAAGCGCACGAATTTACGGACAAAAGAATCGTATTTTTCATCCTTTTGTCCCGCATCGGACAGCGCCGTTAAGAAATCGGTTATCTCAAATCCGGTTGGTGTCCGGGCCACTTTTCCATTCCTTCCCCGGGATGAATTCCCGCGTATATTACTCCTTTGTCGGCCGCAAACGAATCAACCACGTGCCGGTTTTCGTTTATGTACCGTTCGTATTTTTCCCTGTACTGTTCCTCAAGATAAAGAATATTCTGATTATCCGAACCTCTCAGGATTTCGCCCCTATTCCTCTCCTGTATGTAGGGAGAATCCACCAAAACACTGATGAGCGAAAGAAACTCATTCACCTCGGGACGATTCATTTCCTTCAGTTCGCGGTACGTGTATCCGGTAAACACTAAAATATCCGGGCAGATTTTCTTACACTCTTTTACCGCAGGCAAAAGTTCCCCGGCCTGAAGCATCGGTTCTCCGCCGGTTATCGTAATGCCGTCAAGCAGGTAACTTTTGATTGCCGAGCGGCACATGGAAAGAAACATTTCCGCCGGTATTTCGGGACCGGAAAAACTCTTTAGTTCCGGATTTGCACATCCGGGACAGTCTCTTTCGCACCCGGAAACCCAGATTCCGAGCCTCTTTCCGGGCCCCAGAGCCGTTACGGGATAGAGAATTCTTCCAAGCCGCATGATTCTTATTCTCCTTCCTGTTCCTGCACAAACCGGATATTATTCTTCCGTTTTTTATCTCCGGCTGCCTAAAATGCCGGCCGTTCATCGAAAGGCGAATCATCTGCGGTCGAAATCCATGACAAACTGTCCGTTTTTCTCCCTTAAATTGCAAAGATGCATTGCCGTTCCGGGAAGAATCCGGTAATCGAAAATCATTCTGGCAAGCGGATTAATCAAAGCCTTTTCAATAATATTATTAATGCCTCTGCCGCCGTTTTCAAGATTGTTTAGGCAAAGTTCAAACAATTTTTCCCGAATGTCGGTAAAATCAACCTTAATTCCACTGTCCTGCTGCAGTTTCCGCCCGATTTTTTCAAGTCTTGCATCCATAATCGCCCCTGCCGCTTCTTCGGAAATATAATCAAAAACAACAATGTTTTCGCCGATGCGGTTTAAAATCTCCGGACGTCCGAGTTCCGCCTTGAAATAATCCGAAATGGCATCCCGGACTTTCTTTCGGACTTCCTCCGGCTCCATATCTTTACTCACGTTTTCGTGCCTTTGCCCGAAACGGTCCTTCGTATAAATTCCGAGATTGCTGGTAAAAATAATGATGCTGTCGGAAAAATAGGCCGTATTTCCCTGTCCGTCCGTCATGCGGCCGTCTTCGAGAATCTGTAAAAACTTATCCATGATGCTCGGCGATGCCTTCTCGATTTCATCAAACAAAAGAATCGAAAACGGATTCTTTAATACCGCATTGGTCAGCTGTCCGCCGGCTTCATAACCCACATATCCCGGAGGCGCACCAAACAGTCTCTGGTCCGAATTGTCATGCATGTATTCACTCATATCAAAACGGATGCATGCCGATTCGTCTCCGAAAACCAGCTCCGCCAGCGTTTTGGCACACTCCGTTTTTCCGGTTCCGGTAGGCCCCGCAAAAAACAGCACGCCTTTCGGTGACGCGGCAGACTTCACATTCGAAAGCCCGCTGATGGCACGCTTTATGACGTCAAGCGACTGCCGTACCGCCGCATCCTGTCCCTTCACGCGCTTCTTTATCCGTTCTTCCCCTTCGCCGATTCTCTTATATAACGACGGGGAACTCCAGGGGTTGTCCTTGATTCCGTAAGTATATAAGTCCACTACGGAGCATAACTCGTGGATATGGATTTTCCGGCTGATACAGAGTTTCCTCAGCTGCATCAGTTCGAGGAACGTAAAACCTTCCGTACGCGCAACAAAGCGGTCGAGAAGCGAATTCCATTCATCCTCTTTTTCTTCATATCCCGGGTAATCCTCGGCATATATTTCCGGATCAAAGAAACGCTTCATGTTATCCGCCGTTAAGAATTTCCTTCTCTGTTCCGCGTCCGGATAATCAATCCGGATTCCCTGCACGCGGTTTAAATTTAAATACATCCAGGAAGGAAGGTCATTTTTCTTATCGGTGATAAAAACAAGCATATTCCCGATTCGTTCGCCCTCATCCGCCTTCGGGGCATCCGCCGCACCGAGAAGTGCCTGTTTTAAAACGGTATAGCATTTTAAATCCTGCGCCGATAAATGATCCGGTGCAATAATCGTTCTTGAAGCCATATCCATGATAATTACAATGCTCTCTTCCCTCTGGGTAAGGGCATCCCGGATAATGCGCGGTGCATCGTTTTCCCCGGCTTCGAATTTTGCACTTACCGCGCCATCAGACGCGTTCATTCCGACCATTTTCGCAAAACGGTCAAGCATCTCTTCTTCCGACGCCGTAAAGCCGTCGATATGATTATAAAAAATCACATCCCGGTACCCGGCGGATAAAAAGAAATTCTCCAGATAATGCCGGATATCCAGCCAGGCGCCTTTCAGCTCGCCGTCCGGATACTCAAAGCTGTCATAGATATTTCCCTCAAGTATGATTGCATTCTTAATCCTGCTGTATACTTCCAGTTCTTTATGCCATTTTGAAACCATTATTGTCTCATTCATAATTTCACCGTTCGGTCTGCTGAATGCAGTATTATTCTTAACTGTTTTCGCCTAATTATTTCCGATTCTTCTTTGCTTTTATTCTGCTTCGTTTTGATCCTTTTTTTCCGGTTTGGTACTATGACATATTTCCATTATCCGGTTTAGGTTTCATAAAGGAAAAATAGGCCGCCTCGCTTTGCATGCTCTGCCCTTCCCTTGCACCCAGCGCGATTACATCCCCCTCCGATAAATGAAACGGCTTCTCCGGCTCAATCATCCGGCCGTTTACCAGCGTCGGGTTGGTTCTTCCGATGTGAGTTATGTAAACCTCTCCATCTTTGACCGTAACTTTCAGATGATTTGCACTGACGAAAGGTTTTTCGCATAAATACTCGCCCCCGTCCGCTTTCCGTCCCAAAATCCGTTCATCGTTTTGCGTAAGGGACACCCGGCATTTTCCGTCTTCCGACTGCAGTATGGCAATAACGGCCGGTTTCTTTTCTTCCAGTTTAACCGGCGGCGCCGTCAAAAGAAGGGTTCCGCAGCTGCACTTCGCTTCGCTGTAGGGACTGATTTTCCCGCAGGCCGGACATTTTCTGCCAAAACGCATTCCGGAAGCAGTTCTTCCTGCTTTATTTCCTGCATCATCCGGTTCCGGTCCATTGGAAACCTGGCAATTCTGTGCTGTGCTGTCCTCCTCCCGGTTTACCCCGGAATCCGGCGTTGCCGGATCTGCATTTACAAATCCTTCCGGTGCCTGACTCGGAATCACCTGCATTAAATCTTCCGAACATCCTTCGCAGAGAATGGCGCTGACTTTATTTACTTTTCCGCAAACCGGACAAATCTTACACTTCATGTTTTTTACCCTTCTCTTTACAGATACAGATATTTCTTCTTCCGGTCGGCATACATTTCATAATCCGGATTCTCTTTCCCACATCCGCTTTTATCAAACCCGGAAGTATTGATTACCTGGGCAAAATCGGCGCTGACCGGACACATCATCTCTTTTGTAAGCGCCACACCCTTTTCGTTTATCTTATCAAAAATTCGTTCATAGGCATCGCAGAATTTTTCCTGTTCTTTTACGATACCGTCCACCTCTCTCGGATGAGGTGCCCTCTCTTTTTCGTCTTCGACGGCAACCTCCATGGTCACCTTCCCTTCCGAATCGTAAATGACGTGAAGAATCACGCTGTCATGAACCCGGTAAATTTCACGGAAGAATTTTTTATCCTCTTCCTTCTCCCCAAGATACACATACCCAAGTTCCATCAGACTTTCCCGCACGGTTCTCATAAGCTGACGAATCTCCGAAGATTCGTCCATGGATTCTAAGATTTTTCCGCATTCGTAACGGATTTCGAAAACGGAACTTTCCGCGAAAGCAAATTTCTTCGGCGTGATTCCGGCCGCATGACAAAGCGAATGATAAACCGCCAGTTCCTCACTCAGTTTCTCATCAAGTTCATCCGCTTCTTTCTCTTTTCTTTCCACCTCTTTCTCAAAAGGACGTATTTTAAATAAATCCAGCCGGTGGATATCGTTATAAACGGAAAAACCGTCTCTTCCCGGTTCTTCGGTAATCCTTTTGATTTCGCCAAGGACTTCTGCCGCCAATGCGGGTTCGACATCCACATCCTCCGCTCTTTTGATCAGACTCTCCAAAAGAAGCGTAAGCCTCTTTGCTTCATTCAGAGCCGTCTCCATGCTTTGATTATCTTTCGTTTCGAAAGAATCACCTACGTTTGTAGTTTCATTTCTCCCCGCTGTAAAGGCACTCATTTTTTTCTCAAGTGCTGCTTTTCGCTTTTCATCTATGATTTCCTTCGAATTAAGAAGAACCTTTTCGTTTTCCTTTTGCCTGACGGTGAGACTCTCGATAAGTTCCGCCGGTTTTTCCTTTGTCCCCCACTGAAGAGCCGATTCAATGCGTTTTAGAGATTCTTCTGTCTCCTTCCGCACTTTCCCCAGACTTTCCATTTCCAAGCGAACGGCAGCATCGTCCATGGCAACCGTTGCCGAAAGCGTGATATTGGAAATCTCCGTCAGCATACGTTTATGTTGTTCTTTTAAACGGATCAGTGCCTGAAGAAGGCGTCTTTTCTCTTCTTCGTTTTTCTTAATTCTTTTCAGTTCCGCTGCCGAAACTTTCGGTCCGCTCATAGTTGCTCCTTTTCCGGTTTTACTGCGAATCGTTAAATCCCGGAAGGGTCACGCCCTTACTTTTTAACCAGCCGTAAAGTGCCGGCTTCATCTGATGTTCGTCAATTAAAAAACAGGCCATGGTGCGGTATAAATCCCCGTACCGGTCGCTCTTCTGTTTTTTAATGTAATCCTTCATTTCTTCAACCGTGAAGAATACTTTATCATCGGGCAGGCCCGGATTGAATTCTTCCTTTCCCGTCAGGCGGTAGAGAAATTCATATACATAGGATTCCTTCTGTCTTTGCCAGGAATGCTCCGTTACACGCTTTTCGAATTCCGCGATTAAATCTTTCGTTTTGCTGCCGGATTCCGGACTTTCCTCATCCTCTCCGTCCGAAGTTCTTTTTATGAATTCCGAAAGCGTTTTCGATAGAAGAACCGTCTCCACGCTGTCCGGAGCGTTCGTTACCGAATCTCCCGCACCGGTTTCGAGCGCCGTAAACATCGCCTTTCCCCATTCCTCAATGCTTTCGTAAATACCCATGGGACAAAAGATAAATTTACAGTCTGTCGAAAGCGTATAAAGAATTTTCGTCATGCGGACATCGCTGTTCATTTTTCCGACGCCGAGTATTCCTTCGATAATCGATGCATAATACAGTTGCGCTTCCGTTGCATTCGCGCTGCTTCGAAGATGCGTCGAGAGAAGCCCGTTAAATAAAAGTCGCTTTCCTTCCTGCCAGTTAAGTCCCATGGCATATACCAGCCGGTCGATATCGTCATACTGTTCTTCGCAAAAATAGATTGGCGTAATTGCTCTCGGATTATCGTCTTCTTCCGCTCTTGCCGCGCCCTGTCCGGGAACGGGTTCTTCCTTTCCCGAAAGCCACTTTAATACTTCCTCATAAGTCCAGCGGCGGTTCGGATTGGATGCATCATGACGATACGAAATATCCGGATAAGTCAGTCCCAGTATCAGCCGGTAGAGTCTCTTTGGCATATTGCCGGGTCTGGAAATCACGCTGGTATAGGAATTTTCGTCTCCGAACGGTGTCTTTCCGGTAAACATTTCATACAAAACGATGCCGAGCGAATAATAGTCCGACTCGTCAAAATACACATTTCTTAAAACTTCCGGTGCCGCATAGGATGCCGTGAATCCAATCTGTGAAACCACGATGCTCTGTGAGGACGAGGTGACGGAAGAAAGTCCGAAATCGATTAATACAAGTGTCTCATCCTCTTCGTTTGACCACATCATATTGGCGCTTTTAATGTCACGGTGCAGAATTCCCGCTTTATGCAGCGTATGCAGGGCCTCGTTTAACTTCGGAATATAATATTTTTCCAGTTCTTCCAAAGAGAATGTACGCTTCTTTATGGTATCCGCAAGGCTTCCCTTTTCGAAATAATCATAAACCTCATAGTAGCGCCCGAACATTTTTCCGGTCTTGTGAAGTTTGGCGATATACGGAGAATCCAGCTCTTTTAGTTTATTAAAAAGCCTGTCGTTTTCATCGGCTTCGCGCCTTAAAAACCTCGCAACATAGCGTTTCCCGTCCTTTTCGCATAAAAACAAATCCGCTTCTCCGCCGATATAGGAGTTTCCCATACGTCCCAAAACGGTGAAGTTGTCGGGTATGATACTGCCCTTTTCCAGCGAAAAAACACGGTCATCCCCGGTCTTTTTCCCGCCCTCGGCGATATTCAGTTTTGTCCCGTCTTCTTTCGGTTCCTTATAAGGATTTACGACGGTATGATCCTGCGTGCTGCCCATTTAATAATCTGCTTATTATTTTTGTTTGCTGTTTTTTTGCTGTTTTTTCTTTTTTGCAGAAAATCTTCCCCAATTTACATCTGCGCAAAAAGTTCCGCCTTCCGCTTTATCATGTCATCAATTCCGTCCATGTAAAGCCCGATGTCTTTTGCGGTATCACACCGGCTGATTTCCTTTTCCGAAAGCACCTTTTTCGATACCGTTCCGGCTCCGAGTGCTACAATGCTCTGTACTTCTTCCATCATCAGAATATTATAAATTCCGTATTTCCCATCCTTCGCAAATCCGACATTTTCCAGATTGCCGGCAATGTTTTTCTGCCGGTACAGGTAATAAGGATTTAAGTGAAGTTCCTTCGCTCCTTCATAAGCCGTTTCCGACATCTTTACGATATCGTTTTTTGCGGATCTTTCATTTTCCGAATATCCCGGATTGATAATTCCCGATTTTTCGGAAGCATTCCCGGCATCCGTATGAAGGGCGTTTTTCAAACTTAAATCTTCTTCCCTCAGTTTAGAACTTCGCTTTACCGCAAGCGAATGAACCGTCAGGGAATCCGGTGCAAGACGCACGATTTCACGAACCGTCTTTTCCACCTCTTTTACACCTTCGCCCGGCAGTCCGATAATCATATCCATGTTGATGTTGTCAAACCCGGCTTTGCGGCTTAAATCATAAGCTTCGTATATCTGACTTACCGTGTGTCTTCTGCCGATTCGAAGAAGGGTTTCGTCATTCATGCTTTGCGGATTCACCGAAATTCTGGTAACGGACGCCTCTTTTAAAACCTTCAGTTTTTCCGGGGTAATGCTGTCCGGGCGGCCCGCTTCCACGGTATATTCCCTAAGCTGTCCGAGCGGCAGGTACTTTGCAATCATTTCCGTTAAAATAAATAGTTCGTCTGCGGAAAGCGCTGTCGGTGTTCCGCCTCCGATATAAACGGTATCAAGCGGCCGGTTTGCAAACCGCTCCCTTACAAAATCCAGTTCTTTTTCAATGCAGGATAAGTACTCGGGAATTCGTTTCTGCCAGGGTCCGATAGCTCCGGAAAGAAAAGAACAATATGCACATCTGGTCGGGCAGAACGGAATTCCGATATAAAGCGAGTAACCGCTGTACGGATGAACCGAGGAAATAATCTCTGTTTCCCTCTTTGCGATTTCAATGGCAAGCGTACTCTTTTCTTTACTGACGAACCGGTCCTGTTCATAGAAAGACCGGATCTCTTCCTCCGTACTTCCTTTCAGAATCATCTGTCTGGCAAGTTTGGTCGGGCGGACTCCGGTTAAACT
>JAEEGL015779957.1_pt1 | contig 10673 bp, 11 predicted proteins | sample 9134231 | NCBI WGS metagenome assembly JAEEGL01 (sample SAMN16246548, study PRJNA631951) | gut metagenome | biome: gut microbiome; feature: rumen; material: fiber-attached | host: Bos | place: Iran: Karaj | collected 2018-10 | reverse complement strand
TTGGTGGGAAGCTGCCTGGGAAAGTAGGACGTCGCCGGTTATTTTCTATAAGGCCCGTTGGTCAAGCGGTTAAGACATCGCCCTTTCACGGCGGTAACATGGGTTCGATTCCCGTACGGGTCACCAAATAAGAGCCGGGCTTAGTTGCCCGGCTCGATTTTTATATCTGCAGCTATAATTGTATATGCGGCTGTGGTGGAATTGGCAGACACGCAGGATTTAGGTTCCTGTGGTTAACCCCGTGCAGGTTCAAGTCCTGTCAGCCGCACCAAAGAAGAGGGCAAAGTCCCTCTTTTATTTTGTTTCAGGACTTGGACCTGCGCAGGTTTCGAGACTTGGCTCTGCGATTGGCAAGTGAAACGCAGCCAGAGCAGTAGCAAGTCCGATGCCAGGATCGCCGGTAAAAACGAACTGATAGCGAAGCTTGAGCCGCTGCGATCCACGGCCAAGTCCTGTCAGCCGCACCAGAGAAGAGGGCCAAGGCTCTCTCAGAAAAGAAACTGAGGATTCGCGAATCCTCAGTTTTTCTTATAATAATTATATTGCAAATCACATATCATATTATATAATTATACTAATAGATGATATTTGAATATACACGGTGATATATATGGATAATCTGTTTACACATAAGGAAATGATCTATGCGATCTACGAAGAGCAGAGCTTTTCAAAGGCTGCAAAGCGACTTTTTGTATCCCAGCCCTCACTGAGCGTGCTGGTCAAAAAGCTGGAGGATCAGATAGGAATGCCTCTGTTTGACCGCAGCTGCAAGCCCATCAGACTCACAGAGCTGGGTGAAAAATACATACAGGCAGCCTCGGATATACGCAATATAGAAGTACAGTTTTCCGACTACATAGGCACGATCAACGACCTGGAATCCGGGCAGCTGAAGATAGGCGCAAATCAGCTTCTCTCCAGCTATGTAATACCCAAATATATCTCAAGATATCTGAAGCTTCATCCCGGGGTCCGGATCAGTCTTATGAATGACAGTTCCCCCGGAATAGATAACGCTCTCATGATAGGCGATCTTGATTTTGTCATAGACAATCACGAGCTGCCGGATGAGATCTTCACCAACATACTTCTGGCTAAGGAATATCTGCTTCTGGCAGTCCCTGCAAGCTTTGATGTCAATAAAGGTCTGGAAAAATACGCACTTAGTTCTGAGGATATCGGCGCCGGAGTGCATCTTGACAAAAGCTTCCCCTGCGTTCCCATGAAGCACTTCCAGGATACCAGCTTTATAATAATGACGCAGGACAACACCACAAGAACCAGGACCGATGAGATCCTGAAGGCTAACGAACTGGATCCACGCATACTGATGGAGGTGGATCGTTTTACCACGCTTTATCAGTTCCTGGAGGAGGAGACAGCTGCATCTTTTGTGAGTGATACACTCGTTAAGAACCTGAATGTTAAAAACAGCGACAGGATATGCTACTATAAGCTTCCGGACGAATATGCATCCAGAAACATAGTGCTGTCATATAAAAAAAATAAATTCATCTCTCCGACTATGGATAGTTTTGTGGCGCTGATCAAAAACTTCAGTTAAGCAAGTCCAAGCAGCTCAAGGATGATCTTGACAGAGAAAATTGTCAGAACGATAAGCATGACAGGGCGGACGATCTTCGATCCGTCCTTTTTGAATGTATTGGATCCGATATAGTTTGCAACCATATTGCAGACACCCGCGATCAGACCTATCCTGATTATTGCAGTGCCGTTTATCACAAATATGATCATGGAAGTGACATTGGATGTCAGGTTTACTACCTTTGAGATGCCGTTTGCATTGTTAAGAGGCAGATGTGCAACTGTGGTGTAAAGCAGAATAAGAAAAGTGCCCGTACCGGGGCCGTAAAATGCATCATACATTCCAACAGCAAAGGATATGGGGATGCAGAGCAGAATGGTCTTAAGCTCGGAATATGCTTCCCTCTGCCGCCCCAGATCCTTGTCTTTCATGACGAAAAATGCCACTACAGGTAGCACCAGCAGCAGGATGAACTTGAAATAGTAGTCGGAGATCATCAGAGAAATGTGAGCTCCTATGGTGGCGCCAAGGAAGCTGGCGCATACGCTGAAGATAGCTATTTTCCAGATGATATAACCGGCTTTGGCATAGCTGAAGGTAGCAACGGCGGTGCCCATCAGCGCGCTCACTTTATTGGTTCCGGTGGCCATATGGGGTGGAAAGCCCACAAGAAAATAAGCCGGGAGATAGATCAGGCCACCGCCTCCGGCTATGGAGTCCACAAAGCCGCCGATGCAGATAAGTGAACACAATACTACTAATTTGATGATAGAAAGTTCCATGGGTATATAATATACTTTAGATGAACAAATTGCAATTCTTGTGTTATACTGAATGGCGTAAAAGGGAGGTGGTCAGAATATGGAAATAATCGACTTGTACGATGCCGAGCGCCGAAAAACGGGACAGACCATGGTGAGAGGGGCTAAGGTTCCCGAAGGATGTTACCGCATGGTGGTCCATATCTGCATCTTCAATAACAAAGGCGAAATGCTCATCCAGCTTAGGACAGAGACCAAAGACAGCTGGCCGGGAGTATGGGACATCAGCGTAGGCGGAAGTTCCCAGACCGGTGATACCAGCCGGAGCGCAGCTCACAGAGAATTGCTGGAAGAGCTGGGGCTCGACGTAGATTTTGAAAATATAAGACCAGCGCTTACCATAAACTTCAAAGAAGGCTTTGATGATTACTATGTGCTCAACATGGAGCCCGAGCTTGAGCGGCTTACGCTTCAGGCGGAGGAAGTCCAGAGAGTCAGATGGGCGGATATGGAGGATGTATTCGCTCTGATAGACAATGGCGAATTTATTCCCTATCAGAAGCCTCTTATAGAGCTGCTTTTCGCAGGAGGCGGAAGGCGGACCGATGGAGCCCTTATGCGCAGGCGCGTGGACTGGACCTATTAATACTGCAGAAAGGGGGCTGCCTATGCCCGAGATCACAGTAGAAGTTGAAAAGGAAAAACTGTTAGAGTTCCTTAAAGAAAAAAAATATCAGGATATGCGGCTCTATCTGGACGAGCACAATCCTGCGGATATAAGCGAGACCCTCCAGGAGATGTACGACGATGAAGATCTGAGCAAAGAAGATCTGCTTCGCATTTTCAGACTGCTCTCCAAGGATGTGGCGGCGGATACCTTCGTAGAAATGAGCCCCGACATGCAGGAGGTCCTCATCAACGCCTTTTCCGATAAGGAAATCAAAGACGTTATCGAGGAGATGTATCTGGACGATACCGTAGACGTTATCGAAGAGATGCCTGCAAATGTGGTCAAGCGTATCCTTAAAAACGTGGACTCCGAGACGCGGAGCAACATCAATACCATACTTAATTATCCTGAGGATTCCGCCGGTTCCATAATGACCATAGAGTATGTGGATCTGCGGCCGGAAATGACGGTATGGGATGCATTCAGCAAGATCAGGGAATCCGGTGTCGACAGCGAGACCATTTATACCTGCTATGTCACCGACAAGAGGAAGCTGGTAGGCGCTATTTCCGTCAGAGAACTGCTGCTGGCCAAGTACGAAGACAAGATCGGCGATCTGATGGAGAGCAACGTAATCTCCGTCTACACCACAGACGACAGGGAAGAGGTTGCAAATCTTTTCAGCAAATACGGCTTTACTGCAATGCCCGTCGTGGACAAGGAAGACAGGCTTGTGGGTATCGTAACCGTAGACGATGCTATCGATGTAATGACGGAAGAGGCCACAGAGGATATCGAAAAGATGGCGGCTATCATCCCTTCGGAGAGGCCCTACTTCAAGACCGGTATATTTGAGACCTTTAAGCAGCGTATTCCATGGCTGCTTCTGCTTATGGTGTCTGCCACCTTCACAGGCATGATACTGACAAGGTACGAGAACGCACTGGCTGCAGTAGCTGTACTGACTGCCTTTATACCAATGATAATGGATACCGGCGGCAATTCGGGTTCTCAGGCTTCAGTTACCATCATTCGTGGTCTGAGCCTCGGAGATATAGAGTTCAAGGATATTCTGGAGGTAATCTGGAAGGAGCTGAGGGTGGCGCTGCTCTGCGGTGTTGCGCTTTCCTGCGTGGCTTTTGCAAAGCTGTTCCTGGTGGATAAGCTTCTGCTTCACAACGACGGCATAACCATGAGCGTAGCTCTGGTAGTTTGTCTGACCCTTATCGTGACGGTCTTCGTCGCAAAACTGGTTGGCTGCACGCTGCCTCTGATAGCCAAAAAGCTGGGCTTTGACCCTGCTGTAATGGCATCGCCCTTCATTACGACCATCGTAGATGCCCTTGCTCTTATGGTCTACATGCACCTTGCCACACTGATTCTTGGCATATAGAAATAACAGCAAAACAAAGGAGCCGGCTTTGTACCGGCTCCTTTTTGACTGCGCTTTGTGCTTCAGTTACTTCCCTCAATAAGCAGGTTTTCTGCGCTTTTGCACAGTTCGTCGGCTGCTTTGGAATCGTAGAACACCTTGAGCAGCTTGCATACGCGCTGAAGTTCCTTCCTGATCTGGTCCGACATAGTTAAAGGATTGAGTTCAAAGTAATCCTTAGATGCGCGGATAAAGATCAGACATATCTCTTTAGCCTGATCGTCAAAAGGCCTCGGAACCAGGTATATCTGGCTCAGAAGCTTTGCAAAATCAGTCTCGACATGCCCCACCTTGCAGTGCTCAAAGTCTATGCAGAGCATTTTGTCGCCGTTCCATATGAACTTGCGGAAATCAATGTTCCCAAGAGTCTGGCCTGTTATGCGGTTGAAGGGCTCGTACCATGCAAAAAAGCGCCTGAAATTGAGGTCCAGTTCATCCGGATCGTTTATAGCAAAGGTAAGCAGCTCATAAAGAGTCTTACCTTCCACAAAGCGATGCTCTATCAGGTCCTGGCCGCTGTAAACAAGCTCCGGAGCAAGTCCGGTGCCCTTAAGCTTTTCGTATATGGCATCTTCGGTGATATAGTTCAGGTGCGATCCAAACTTTTTACTGGTGATGCCATCTTTTATCTCGATCTTGTTTCTTCCCATGATATTAAGCCGCCGGACTGGGCCGGCGGCGCATTGAATTATTCGTAGATGGGGAATCTGCTGCAGAGAGCTTCAACTCTTGCTCTGATCTCGTCCTGCTTGTTGTCGAAATCGGATGCAGTCAGATAGATGAGGTCTGCGATCTCAAGCATCTCAGCTTCCTTGAAGCCTCTTGTGGTTACAGCAGGAGTGCCTACGCGGATACCGCTGGTCTCCTTTGCAGAAGCCGGATCGAAGGGGATCTTGTTCTTGTTTACGGTGATGTAGACCTCATCCAGTTTTTCTTCCATGTAACGGCCGGTCACGTTGAACTTGCGCAGATCCACCAGCATCAGATGGTTGTCTGTGCCGCCGGATACCAGATCGAAGCCCTTCTTGAGAAGCTCTTCGGACAGCACTTTGGCATTTTTGACTATCTGTGCCTGATATACCTTGAATTCGGGCTTTAACGCCTCGCCGAAGGCAGCTGCCTTAGCGGCAATGATATGCTCAAGCGGGCCGCCCTGTGTTCCGGGGAATACAGCGGAATTCAGCTTCTTGTAGATCTCATAATCGTTAGTCAGAAGCATGCCGCCGCGGGGACCTCTAAGGGTCTTGTGAGTCGTGGTAGTAACAACATCTGCATAGGGCAGGGGGCTTGGATGCAGTCCTGCAGCCACCAGACCTGCGATGTGAGCCATGTCTACCATCAGATAAGCGCCTACTTCGTGAGCGACTTCGGCGAACTTTTCAAAATCTATGATCCTGGGGTATGCGGATGCTCCTGCGATGATCATCTTCGGTCTGCATTCCAGCGCCAGGCGTCTGAGTTCGTCATAATCGATGCGGCCGGTCTCTTCGGATACGCCGTAAGGTACGATCTTGTAGATCTTACCGGAGAAGTTTACAGGGGAACCGTGGGTAAGATGTCCGCCGTGATCCAGATTCATGCCCATAACGGTATCGCCGGGCTCGCAGAGGGCATTGTACACTGCCTCGTTGGCCTGAGCTCCGGAGTGGGGCTGAACATTGGCATACTTGCATCCGAAGAGCTCCTTAGCTCTGTCTTTTGCAAGGTTCTCAACTAAATCTATATACTCGCATCCGCCGTAATATCTGCGTCCGCTGTAGCCTTCAGCATACTTGTTTGTGAGTATGGTCCCTGCGGATGCCAGTACCAATTCCGATACTATGTTTTCTGATGCGATCAACTCTATATTCCTGCGTTGGCGCTTGAGTTCCAGTTCGATGGCTTCGCCGAGAGCCGGATCCTGAGACTTGATGAATTCAATCTGTTCTTTGACCATGTTTGCCTCCATTGATGACAAATAACACAGAATGTGATACAATGCTGCGGACTGCACTGAAAAGTCCGGATTTTTCTAAACTATTATATCATATAAAACCTGAAATATAATCAGATTTGACAAAAACAATCAGTCTCAGCTTATGAAAGATAGAATCAAACTTATCATTGCCTTCTGCGCCCTGGGCTGCTGCGGCATCGCATATATAAAACTGATGCCATACCTTACGGCAGAGAATATCCAGTCCCTGATAGAACCATTTGGGGCCTGGGCTCCTATTATATATGTTATCGCTTTTATTTTCCTGCCAATATTCATAATCCCTGCTTCGGTAATGGATATGGCCGGCGGACTGCTATTCGGCTTTGTCAAGGGCGGAATACTTGCAATTATCGGGTCGCTTATAAATTACACCCTTTGCTTTTTCATGGCAAGGAGCCTGCTGCGGGACAGCGTGCAGCGCATCGTGGATGAAAAGCTTTCAGACAGCTGGAAGCACAGGCTTGAACATGCGGACGGCAGGGAAGGAACTCTGCTGCTGATCATCGCAAGGATAATACCGGTCATCCCGACCACCATTATCAGCTATGCCTTCGGGCTTTCTGCCATGAGCTACAAAAGGTTCATTTTGGGCTCGCTTATAGGTGTCATTCCAAACCTTATGGCGTTTACGAATCTGGGTGAAAAAGCCCTGACTCCCGGCACCCCGGAGTTCTGGATCGCTGTAGGACTGTTGATCGCGCTCCTTGTGCTGAGCGGCATTCTCGGAAAGAAGTTCCTGGGGAAAGATAACGAAAGCAAATAAATCGACAGATATATAGATGTTTTTAATTAGCAATAATCTACGATAAATAATACAATTAATTGGTTATAAATTTGTGGACCGAGCTGAAGTATCGGTCCGGAGAGGAAAGTGAATATGAATATCGTTAAAGTAGATGCACTGGGCGATGTATGCCCCGTTCCCGTAGTCAAAGCAAATAAGGCAATGGCAGCTCTTAAGGAGCCTGCTGTAGTTGAGATCCATGTGGACAACGAGACCTCCGTTCAAAACCTGACCAGACTCGGAAATACCAAGGGTCTTGATCCCAAGGCTGAAAAGATCGAAGAGAAGCACTATATCGTAAGATATACCGTTAAGGATCCTGCAGGACTGCAGGCAGGCGGCGGCGTTCCCGAAGAATGCCCCGTAGAGGATGCAAGAGGCAACGTGGTAGTTTCCATCAGCTCCGATAAGATGGGCGTTGGCGACGATAAGCTTGGCGACATCCTTATGAAGTCCTTCTTCTTTGCTCTTTCCCAGCAGGATAAGCTTCCCAAGGCTATTCTCTTCTACAATGGCGGCGCTAAACTGACCATCGAGGGCTCTCCCGTTCTTGAGGACATCAAGAGCATGGATGCTCAGGGCGTAGAGGTGCTGACCTGCGGAACCTGCCTGGATTTCTATGGTCTTAAGGATAAGCTTGCTGTTGGCGGCGTAACCAATATGTATTCTATCGTAGAATATCTGGAAAACGCATCCAAGGTCGTAAAGCCTTAGTATAAGCTTCCGGTGAATTACCATGGCAGAAAAGGTTCTGAGACTTGTAGTGGCATTTAATACTACCACTGCAGCCATAAGCATGGAAAAAGGATGCAAGGAAAAGGGAATAAGCGGAAGGCTTATCCCTGTACCCAGACAGATCTCTGCAAGCTGCGGGCTGGCCTGGATGGCTGACCTGGCTGACAGAGAGCTTCTCGAAAGCTTTACTGCAGAGAACGGCATAGACGTGTCCGGCTGGTACGAGATAGAATTCAACGCATAAACTGACTTAAAAAACGGTGGAGAGATCCACCGTTTTTAGTTTTGCATAAGAAAACAGACGGCACGTAGCCGTCTGTTTTGGTGTATCCGACAGGATTCGAACCTGCGGCCTCAAGAGTCGGAGTCTAATATTTTGTCTTTTTTAAACTACAATAATGTGTTATCAAATGCTATATTTTATTCCTGTAAACCGTTGAAAACAAAGGCTTTTGGGGATTTTGGCTGTAGCACTTTCAGGTAGGCCGTCAACCTTTGATACAATCCAAAATTACGTTCACTCGCCGACAAATTCGCCGACAAAAATAGCTGGGATTTCTTCGCTGATTCAAGCAATTGACCTATTAGTCCGGCTGCTTTTCGACTGTTCTCTTCTTGTGCATGAACATAGAATTTAAGTGTAGTATTAATATCCGCATGACCTAGCTGGTCTGATATAGTAGCTATATCCTGTCCAGCTGCCAATCTTAAACTTGCATACGTATGCCGCAGGCCATGTGCATGGTACCTGAAATCAAATCCTTTCTTCTTTGCGAATTGAGTAAAGAAACTGGTTATAGAATCCGGTCGGATAGGGCTGTTCAAGTCATCTCTGTTAGGAAATACATATTCAGAGGCATTACCGTAGACTAAATACCATTCTTTCAGCACATCCATGGCAAGCGGATCAATGAAGACGATTCGCTCTCGCCCCGATTTTGGTGTATCGGTGGTTATTCCCCCTTTATAGCGAACAATGCTCTTGTTTATGCGTATATATCCTTCTCTAAAATTCACGCAATCCCAGGTAAGTGCAGCCAGTTCACCCTCTCTGACGCCAGAGAAAGCGAGCATGTAAGTTATGGTCTTCCACTTCAAAGGAACATCTTCGAGGCTGTTCAGGACGATCTGAAGCTGTTCCAGAGATAGTGATTCCTTCTTGCCCTTTTGTAATTCCTTATTCTTGGGCCGCTTTACTTTGTCCATTGGATTCTTATCAATTATTTCATCTTCAATATAAGCCAGCTCAAAGATAAGATTAAGCGTCACATATACTCTCTGCGCAACTGAATAGGATTTGCCTTCATCTACTATTTTGTTTACGATGTCTGAAAGCATTTCTTTTGTAACTTCGCCTAAAAGGAAATGTCCTATAGCTGGATAAATGTATGTCCGGCAGAGACGTTCATAATCTTCGTATGTGGAGATTTTTACACCTTTTTTCTTGTGGGGCAGAAACCTGGTTTCGCAATAGGCCTGAACTCCAATGAGCTTTTCATTAGCTTGCTGAACAGCATTTTGAATCTCTGTTTTTTCTGTAGTTGTTTTTATGATGCCTTTTTCGCAGTCGAGCTCAAATTTGGCCAGGGCTTTATTTTTTGCCTTTTCTATACGTTCAGCGCCTCGTGGTGTCGCAAAGCTCATGCCTTCGGGAATCTGCCAATTTAGATATAGCCTCTTTTTATCTTTCCCTCTGTAATACTCAAACTTGTAAAAGGGTTTTCCGTCCTTATTGTATAGGAGTCTGGCATTTGCCATAAATATCGCCTCCCCTTAAAGTTTCATGATTTCATCTGCGATATCGCAAATAAGTTCATGGGCCTTATGCCTGATGGCTTCATATGAATGTGATCCGCTTGTATCGATTGCACCATCCTCCATGACTACAGGTTCAAGGTAGTATTCCATAGGCTTTATGGTGTATTTTGCTTCTTCATCGGTATCGCTAATTGGAATGTCACGAAGCCTGGTCAATTCAGCAATTTTATAAAGAGTATTAGCGATGGAAGCAAGTTCAAGGAATCTGGGGAATGATGGGGCGGTTAATATCAGATCAACAATATCAATGAAGGTCCCTTGCATGGCATCAGAGGATGGTTTTTCATCTGATTCGCCTTCGGTCTTCCCTTCCGAACAATCTATATCCTTTGCTATCCTTGCTGACTCCTGTTTTAAAAAAGCAAGCACTGTTAATGCCTGATCTGAAAGTCCTGTTACTTCAGATGCTATTCGCAAATCAAGTTCTGCGTGTCTTGATTCTGTTCGTCCAAGCATGTATTCAGTAGAAACCCCAAAATAATCAGCAAGCCGGATCAGGTTTTCTATTGTCGGCTGATTTGTTCCATCCATGTAGTATCCGACTGACTGTCTTGATACACCTAAAGCTGTTGCAACATCCTGAAGCCTGAACCCCGGGTCTTCATAAAGAGCTCGTAAAGCTACAGCTGGATACTGATTATAATATTTCCCGTTAATGCTAGACATAATCCCTCCTGTTAATCAATGATTGCATTATTGCACTCTAAAACAATTGTTCTTGACAGTAAATATAACTTGCATATATAATACAATAGGTAATAATAAATTGCAAGCAATATTTTGAAAGGGGTATCAAATGAACAACAAAATTTTTATGAGCATTAAAGACGCAGCAGCTTACACCGGTCTGGCACAGTCTTACATTCGCAACGGTTGCAAGAATGGTTCTATTCCGCATCTGAAGTCAGGGCAGAAGTATCTGGTCAATGTAAAGCTTCTTCTGGAG
>JAEEGL015624260.1_pt1 | contig 10673 bp, 9 predicted proteins | sample 9134231 | NCBI WGS metagenome assembly JAEEGL01 (sample SAMN16246548, study PRJNA631951) | gut metagenome | biome: gut microbiome; feature: rumen; material: fiber-attached | host: Bos | place: Iran: Karaj | collected 2018-10 | reverse complement strand
CTGGCCGGGGCTGCGCTCATCCTCCTCTCCGCTTCCTGTCAGGGCTATTCCTACTTCCGCCTGTATCAGACCTACGTGGCCGACGTGACGACCACCGTCTCCGAGAACAAATACATGCCTCTGCGCAACAGTCCGTTCGTCCGATTCTTCTACGGACACGCTCTCAACGTGGTGAGCACCAAGGAACTGGCGGAGCTTGTGAAGACCGTGGAGCGCACCGAGGTGGATAGCTGCACGTTCCGCAGCCCCAACATCGTGCTGCTCATCGGCGAGTCATACAACAAACATCATTCTCCGCTCTATAATCCGAGGGCCCGCCAGACGACACCCGGCCTCTGCCGTATGGAACGGGAGGGCAACCTCATCGTTTTCGACGACGCCGTCTCGCCGTATAATGTCACGAGCAAGACGCTTCGCTTCATGTTCTCGACGTACTATCCGGGATGCGGCCACGAGTGGGTGGACTGCACGCTTTTCCCTGCCGTCTTCCGCAAGGCGGGTTACAAGGTCTGGTTCATCACCAACCAATTTGCCGGCGAAGAGAACAACAAGGACCATCACGACCATGTGGGCGGCACCATCTTCAACCAGAGCGAGCTCCGCCGACTGCAGTTCACGCACATGAACACCGAAGCCGCGCGCTACGACATGGAGCTGCTCTCCCAGCTGCCGCCTGCCGACACGCTTGCCGCCCAGCCGTCGCTCCTCATTTTCCACATGATAGGGCAGCACGAGGATTACCGCGAACGCTATCCCGAGTCGTATAGTCACTTCACGGCCGACAGCATCCAGAACGACTTCACCGACGAGAAAGGCCGTCAGATTGTAGCAGAATACGACAATGCAACGCTCTACAACGATGCCGTGGTTCAGCGTCTGCTCGACAAGTATTCAGGACAGGACGTCGTGGCCATCTACCTGTCCGACCACGGGGAAGAGATTTACGACTGGCGCAACTCGTGTTACCGGACCAACAGCGACTACATGACGCCCGAGATAGCACGCTATCAGTACGAGATTCCGTTGCTTTTCTACGTCTCGGACACGTTCAAGGCCAACCATCCCGCGCTCTACGAAGAAATAGTCGCGGCGCGGCATAAGCCATTCATTGCCACGATGATGCCCTTCGTGCTCTTCCATCTGGCGGGCATCGGCCATGCAGACTACAGGCCCGAACTCGATATCCTCTCGCCCGAATACGACGAAAGCCGGCCCCGCATCATTCGTGAGGACGTCTGTTACGACGAGTTGATGCGTTAGCCGGCTATGGTCTCGAAGGACGAAAGAACCCTAAGCAATCTGAAATCAGACAAGTTACATATTCTGTCGCCCTTCCAGGGCTTTGATACCCTGAATGGAACTAACCCGGGGGTTGACACCCCCGTCTGTGTTCTGTCGCACCTTTGGTGCTTTTTTACCAGTTGCCAATGATACAAAAAAGAAGAGTAGAACAATGTCTTGCGACATGCCTACTCTTCCACCGAAACTTCTTTTTACCTTAAAGCCTGTTATTTAGTTTCGGTCCTTGTTTCCCGTCGTGTCTGCCACCGCCTCCGTCAAAGTTCTCAAGCATCTGCCTATGGAACTTGTCTTCTGCGCACATGGCCTTATATACCTTCTGCGGTGACACGGCCTGACACAATTTCTTGTAATATGTCACTTCAAGTTGAGCCATCTCCACGTTCAGGTCTTTTATCTTCTGAATCGTAGCGGCGTAGTCATTGTCGCTTGCGTTGGCAGTCTCGGCGTTTTTCTTTATCTGGAATATCTTTCTCTGCAGGCCTCGCTGCTTGCCTTTCATCTCGAAGTAGATGGGGTAGAAAGCCTGTGCCTCGCTCTGCGTGAAGCCAACCTCCTTGGTAATGTAGCTTTCGAGCTTTGCCTTGAATTCCTGCGGGTTGAACTTGCCGCGACCTTGCTGAGCCACTGCTGTGCAAACCGACACCAGCATGCAGACGATTATGATAATGCTTCTCTTCATCTTCTTCCTCCTAATTTAAATCTGCCTCAGTCAAGTAAGAAGCGATAGACATGTTGTCTATCATCGAGTAGTCCAGCGCATCTTCGATGTACTGTATGTCCTCTGCATTCGCCGTCTGCACTGAATTGTGCCTTTCGAGGAGCAGACCTCCAGCGATAACACTGCCCGCAAGCATAGCTGCTGCTGCCCACCGCATAACCAAGCGACGACGTTTCCTTTGAGCGACGCGGCCCATCACTTTGTCCGTCAAGCCATCGAAGTAGCCTGCCGGAACCGTGAAGTGGGACTCGGTGCCAAATCGCGAAACGAGCTGTGCTTCCAGCTCTTCCGTTGTCATTTGTCTATAGTCTGTTGTCTTCATTTACTTATTAGATGTTATATAATGTAAAAGGTTTAATCGTTGTTTTCAAAAAATGCTAATATTTTTTTGACGGCATGATGATACGACGCTTTCAGCGCCCCGATGCTGGTGCCAAGCATGTCGCTCATGTCTTCGTACTTCATCTCGTCGAAGTACTTCAGGTTGAAGACAAGTCGCTGTTTCTCAGGCAGGGAGCTGATGGCAGTCTGGAACTGCTGCTGCAACTCGTCGCCGTCGAAATAGCTGTCGCTGGCAAGCGATGCGGCAGGGCTGTTCTCGGGTTCGTCGAGACTTAGCGTTTGTTTTTTCTTCGAGAGGTGATTGAGCGACTCATTGATGGCGATGCGGAAGAGCCACGTTTGCAGGCGCGACTCGCCGCGGAAGCTGTCGATGGCCGTCCACGCCTTGATGAACGTGTTCTGCAGTACGTCGTCAGCATCATCGTGCACGAGCACCATGCGGCGTATCTGCCAATAGAGCGGCTCCTGATATTCGCGCACCAGTTGCGTGAAGGCCGCTTCCTTGGAAGAAGGCTTGCTAAGTTGCTGGATGAGTGCTTTCTCGTCTATCATCGCTTTGTTTCGGCTAACGGTAAAACACTACCTATCGACTGCTGAGAGCAGTCCGTTGCCTATTGTCCATTATTTTAGACACGCACAATAAGATAAAGTTTAATGGATTTCGCAATTTTACAATTAAACAAGTCATTGCACAAATGCAAATTGCCTAATTGTCAAATCGTTTTACTGCACAGAAATCTTGCGCACAATCTTGCCGACCTTGATGAGGTAGCAACCTTTCGTGAGGTTCAGCGCAAAGGTCTTGTCGTTGCTATCGATGCGGATGGTAGCAACCTTGGTGCCTGTAAGATTGAAGACTTCCATCACTTCCCCGTTGGCGCCGACAATGTGGACGTTGCCGCCATTAATGCTCAGCGAGATGCCGGAAACGCTCATCTCGATGCCGTCGGAAGGAATTTCTGCCAGCATGGAAATGGGAGCGAATGCCATCGCCAACGTGAGTAATATGATATAAAACTTCTTCATTCTTTATATAATCCGATGCAAAGATAGGGTTTTTCTGTCATTCCTGCAAACTTTTCAAGGAAAAAGTTGTGGTTTTATTCAAGAAAAGTTCAAAAACATGTTGAGTAACATACTTCCGCGAACAATATTGCAGATTTAACCGACACAATAGGGGAGAAAAGCGTTCGCGAGGATTGTCGTCCCGCATCACGTTGCTAAGCAGCCAGCATCACGTTGCTAAGCATCCAGCATCACGTTGCTAAACTGCCAGCATCACGTTGCAAAGTCGCCAGCATCACGTTGCTAAGCAGCCAGCATCACGTTGCTAAATTGCTTGCGTCACGTTGCGCGGCATTACCAGATATCTTCGGGAATCTCTGGGTTGTCGTAGATTTCCTTCGGACAATACTCGATGTGGTCCATGTAGAATTCAGCCGTCTCGGTGTCGAGCACGGATTTAATCTTCAGGTAATATGTCTTGTCGGGGTCGAGGGTTTGGCGTGTGACGATTCGGCGCACGATATTGCGGTTGACGTTTGCCCGTGCCGTGGTGCCCGGCTGCTTGAGAATGAGGATGCTTTCCTCGCCCTTCATGAAGCCGCAATTGCGCATCTGCTTGTCGGCCTCAGCATCCGCATCGTCGTCCGTGCCAGTATCTTCTATCCAACCCGTAATGGGGTCGGCTCCTCCGAGCGTGAGGTTGACGGGAATTCCTGCGGCTGGCATGCCGTCCAGGCGGTCGCCGAAATAGAACTGTGCAACGCCGCGGTCGCTGTTCGTCAGGATGCGGTAGCGCACCTCATACGTTCCCCGTTTCGGCACGGGCGGCAGGGTGAACACCAGTTCCCAGCGTCCCACGCACTTCACCTCGTCGCCGCAAAGGCTGCCGAACTTGTAGCCGTAGGCGTTGTAATACACAAAGGTGGAGCCTTCGTTGATGCTGAGGTTGCCGATGTACTTGTACTCCGCGTCGTCGGGAAAGTGTACCCATTGGTGCCGCGCGTCAGTCAGCGAGACTCGTCGAATGTCATTGTTCATCACTTCAGGAAAGAAGCTCATGCAGTCCATACGTATGCGGGTGCGTGCCAGGTTGTTGCGCGTCTCCTCGTCGTATGCAATCGGCGCGTCGATCTCGTAGAGATAGCCGTTGAGGGCCGTTTGCTTGTCGAGCTCGTCTGCTTCCCGCATGACTCTCGCCCCCACTTTGTTCGGGTCGCAGCTCAGCTCGTGCCCGGTGCCGTGCCTGTCGTTGTCGAGCGTTGGAAAGCGGTTGAGGTAGATGCCTTGCGACTCCGCGCTCTCGAAGATCTTGAGCAGGCGTCGCTTTCCCATTGTGACGTAATACTCCATCACAGGAATGGAGAGGCGGCCCGGCGAACCGACATAGTCGTAGCCTTTCTCGTTGTAATGGAAGACGAGACGGTCGGGCGAGAGCTTGAAGGGCAGTACGTGGTAGGTGGTCCACTGGTAGAGTAGGTTGTCGGGACGCTTGAAGTCCTCGCTGGCGACTGCTTCGGGGTAGAAGTGTCCCGCTTCGACCCACGCCTGCACATCAGTTGGGGTGATGTCCTCGACGGGTTTGCCGATGGCTTTCTGCCAGAAGTCGTCGCTCTCGGCAAAGATGGTGAAGCCGTACTTCCTGTGTTCCGGGGCATAGGAGAAGCCGCCATCCATCGTGGCAAGACCGTTGGCGGGCGTCCTCTCCGCAATCATGCCGGTCAGGTAGAGTTGTTCGTAAACCTCGTCCCTCACCTTAGAGAGCGTATCCATCAACCCGCAGGCCTGGAGCATGCGAGCCATGACGACGAAGCCCGTCTCCTTTCCCTCGAGCTGTTCCTGCAGGATGGTCTTGAGCGTCACTACTCTCGGAGCGATGACTTTCTCCATTTGATGGATGACGCCATTGATGGCGGGAATGTCGCGGTTGTTGATGCTGATGGGATAGATACGGTTAATGTAGATGCTGTCGGGGTTTTTCGGGCGATAGACGCTCAGGCGGATGTCGTTCATGTTGGCGCGTCCGAACTCGCCGTTCGCGTTTTGCGGGAAGTCTTTCGTCTCGTAGAATTCCTCGTCGCCCCCGTCGATAATGCTGTTGTGAACAACGACGCGCATGAGGCTGTCGCGTAGCCTGTCGGAGGTGAAGCTGTCCCAGGAGGGCTCGTCGATGAAGCCGGCCTCGACTTGGTCCTGCAGGAAAAGCGCAATCGCCTCGTTGGTCGGCGCAAAACAAGTGTAGTGACCGCGCGCACTCAGCAGTTGGAAGACGGTGCTCCCGCTGCGAGGACTGATGGGGACCTGCTTTAGGAGCTCGACGTACTCGCTGTAGTCGTCGTGCTTCTGCAGGTAGCTGAGTATCGTTTCGTCCTTGAAAACATAGCGGGCAGACGTGTCGATGTCCTCCGTGCAACTGGAGAAAAGTAATATATAATAAGGAATAAGGAAGAGGGATGAAGTGATAAGGGCGATGTACTTTTTCATTGTGTTTGTCGCAAAAGCGTTAAAAATCCGCTGCAAAGTAACGAAAAAGTATCAAACTATGCAAGTCTTTTGGTAAAAAAGTGCAAGAAAAAGTGTTTATCGCGGCATTTCGATGACCTCGAGGTCGCTGAATGTCCCGTTGTCCACGGTGAATCGAACGAGCGTGCGGACCTGGTGCCAACCTTGCAGGCCTGCTGCTCCGGGATTGATGTGAAGCAGTCCCAGGCGCTCGTCATACTGCACCTTCAGGATGTGGCTATGCCCCGAGATGAAGAGCTTGGGCGGTCGTGCGAGGAGCTGTTGCCTGATGCGCGGGTCGTAGCGACCCGGATAACCGCCTATATGCGTCATGAGGACATCGGCGCCTTCGCAGGTCCAACGCAGCCTCTCGGTATAGAGCCTTCGCAAGTCTCCGCCGTCGCAATTGCCGTAAACAGCTTTCAGGGGGCGGAACTCCTGCAGTCGCATCGCCAGTTCGAGCGAGCCGATGTCGCCGGCGTGCCATATCTCGTCGCAACTCTCGAAGTGTTCGAGGTAGCGGTTGTCCCAGTAGGCATGGGTGTCGCTAAGCAGTCCGATGCGTTTCATGGCTTGGAGGGGACGGTAGAGGTCCGTTTTATCTTCCTAATCATATAAATAAGCATTCCCGTTGCTGCCAGGAAGCTGATGGTGTCGCTTATCGGCATCGAGAGCCAGACGCCATCCAATCCCCACCATTTCGGCAAGAGGGAAAGCAGGGGGACAAGGAAGAGCATCTGGCGCGTGACGCTCAGGAAGATGCTCTTTCCCGCGTGGCCGATGCTTTGGAAAAAGTTTCCGATGACCATCTGAGCACCTACCAAGGGGAAGGCTGCCACGACGAAATGGAAGGCGCGAACCGCTTTGTGGGTCAACTCGGGACCTGCTCCGAAGATGTGAATAATGGGGGCCGGGATGAGTTCGCCCGCAAGGAAAGCCGTGAAGGTGATGCACGTCGCGCCGATGATGCCGTAGCGAAGCACGCGGAAGACGCGGTCGTTCTGCCTCGCACCCCAGTTGTATCCGATGATTGGCTGCATGCCTTGCACCAGGCCGAACACGATGGTGGCAAACAGGAAGACGACTCTGTTCACGATGCCATAGGCTCCGATGGCCATGTCGCCGCCATACTGGAGCAAGCGGTTATTGCAAAGCAGCACAACCAGACAGGCGCAACTGTTCATCAGAAACGGGCTGAGACCGATGGCAAGGCATTGGCGGACGATGTCGAGCCTGAGCCCATAGATGCCTCGACGCAGGTGAAGCAGTTCCGTGGGGCGGTTGAAGAGCCTCAGCTGCCAGCAGAACGCGACGGTCTGAGCTATGATGGTTGCCCACGCGACGCCCTGGATGCCCCATTTGAACACAAAGATGAAGAGCGGGTCGAGTATGCAGTTGACGATGATGGCGAGGAAAGTGCACGCCATCGCCGAGCGAGGATGGCCGGCACTACGCAATATCGCGTTCGACCCGAAATAGAGATGCGTTATCATGTTGCCGAGCAAGATGATGAGCATGTACTCTCGAGCATAGGGTAGGGTCACGTCGCTTGCCCCGAAGAGATACAGGATGTTGTCGAGGAAAGGCAGGCAGACGAGTGTGAAGATGATGCCGAGGATGACGTTGAGGCTGATCGTGTTGCCCAGGATGTGCTGAGCCTCCTCGTATTTCCCTTGCCCGAGGCGGACGCTTATCACCGTGCTTGCTCCCACGCCCACCATAGCTCCGAAGGCGGCCGACAGGTTCATGAACGGACTTGCCACAGCCATTCCGCTGATGGCAAGGTCGCCCAAGCCCTGGCCCACAAAGATGCTATCTACTATATTATATATAGAAGAAGCCACCATCGCGATGATTGCGGGCAGGGAGTACTGCCAGAGGAGGCTGCCGATAGGTTTCGTGCCGAGCTCTGTGGGAACGTGTTGAGTCATTTACGATTTGACGATTTACAATTTACGATTTATCATCTCAGCACTTTTTTCCCGTCGTGGATGTAGATGCCTTTCGATGGGATGCCTGCCAACTTCCTGCCATCGAGGGAGTAGCAGCCGAGGTCCTTAAGGTCCTTAAAGTCTTTAAAGTCCTTAAGGTCTTTAGGGGAGATGCCCGTTATCTCGTCGTCGGAGAGGACGGGATGCAGGGTGATGCGGTCGAAGTTGGGTGCCCAGAGGTCGTCGAACGCTTGGATGGTGACGGTGTTGCGCGAGCCTTCGTTCAGGGTGACGGGGAACATCTTCCATCCCATGCCGTCGGGGTTCCACGAGCTGGTGCAGTCGCCGTTGTCGCGGAAAGTGATGGTGTCGCCGATTTGTTCGCCGTTGACGTAGAGTTTGGCGGGTCGCGTGTCTCGGGAGATGTAGTAGATGGTCAGGATGTACTCGCCTGTATGGCTTGCCTTGATGCGGTTGAACTGAATCTTTCCACCATTTCCGAGGTCGCCCACAAAGCCTCCTCCGGAAGCGTGAAGCGCGTCGTAGGTCTTCCGGCTCGTGCTGCCAGTCAGGATGTTAGCGCTCGCCTCGGCCTCGTAGGTCGTTCGCTCCTTCGGCACGTCGAGGTTGCTGTCCGGCGATATCTGCACGAGGAAGCCGCCTTCGCTCAGCTCCTTCAGGTTCAGATATTTGCCTTTCGTCACTTCCTTCTTTTCGAACTTGAGGTCGGTGCGGCACGAGCCGTCTTTATAGATGTAGGCTGTGTAGGTCGTTCCCTCGTCGAGGAAGTCGAGTTTCAGTCGGCAGTTGCGTTCGTTGACGCTTATGCCGGCCACCCACCAGTCGTTGCCTTTGCGGCGGGCCACCGTCGCGTAGCTTGTCGGATTGCCTTCCAGGAGCAGACTCTCGTCCCATGCCGCGGGCAGTCGCTTCATGATGTCCTTCCCGATGAAGTATTTCAGGTTCTGCGGAGCCTCGGCGATGTGGACGATGCCGCTCTCGAAGAGGGTTGTCAGAGCGAGGTGATGTCCCTGGCTTCTCTGTGTCAGCAGGCTGCCTCGCCATGTTGCAAAGTCGCCTGGCGTGAAGTCCATCGCTCCGACCACATTGCGTGTGAAAATGACGTCGAGGTGATGTTGGGCCGAGTTCTTCTTGGGATTCCAGAACTGCTGCTCGCCGCCGTAGATGCCTTCTTGCGTCATGATGTGCGGATAGGTGCGTCGCAGTCCCGAAGGCCTCGTGCAGCCATGTATGTTGACAAGCATATGGTACTTCGCTGCCATCTTGTAGAGGTTCTCGATTCGCGTCATCGACTCCTTTGAATCGTCTTCCCAGAAGTCCACTTTGATGCCTTTGATGCCCCAGTTTCTCCATTTCCTCAGGGTCGATTCCATCTTGTCGTTCGAGAAGTCTTGGCTGTAGATGAGCCTGGAGTCGCCCCATAGCAGGCAATCGACGCCCTTTTCGTTGGCAGCGTTCACGAAGTCGGGGAACCATGATGAACTCCATCCTGCATCGATGAGGTAGTATGGCCAGCCCATCTCGGCCGAGAGTTCGAGGTGCGCCCACTCGCCTTCGCGGAGTCCGCCGTAAGCCTCTTTTACCTCGCCTTTGCCGCCATCCGAGCCGCCCCAATACCATGCAGCCACTCCCGGCTTTATCCAACTGAGGTCGGTCATCGTGGTCGGCGGACAGAGATTCTCGGTCATCGTGGTCTCGAAGATGTCCTTCAGCGAGCCGCAGACCACCATTCGCCAGGGCGTTTGAAACGGCAAAGTGCTGAGGATGCGATAGGATTTCTCCTCCGCATAGTCTTTCGTCGCCCCCGTCCAACTGAAGGAGAACTCGCCTTTCTGCGCTTCCGCCTTCGTCAGCGACGTGCAGAAGAAGCTGCGGCAATCGGCTTCGGAGATGAGGAGATAGTCTGTGCCGTTGAAGACGAGCGTAGGCGAGTTGTATCGCGCATCGCCGGTCTCGACGAGCGTTTGCCAGTCGGAGTAGAGCGCGTAGAGTCCCTCATAGGGATAGTTCGGGTCGTTGCCGCCCGAATTGCCAAGGAAACGGCATGCTGTACAGTTTTTCCAGCCCTCAACGCGAATGCGGCTTGCCTCCCCGGTCAAGTTGGCCGTGGAGTGTCCGGACTTAGGAATCAGGTATCGGAACGCGAATCCGTCGTCGTAGAGACGAAAGGTGACGGTCAGTTTCCAACTTCCCTTCTTCGTCGTGACCGAGAGGACGTTGCAGTGGTCGCGGTACTGGCTGCGTTTGCCGACGGGTAGCGTGTAGCTGTCGTCCACGGTGTCGTTTTCCACTTTAGCCAGTTCGAGGCCTTCGCAGAAGTCAGTTGCTGAGGTTTTCAGGCCGAGAGGTGACTCTGCGACAAGCGTTCTGCCGTCGCGGCTGACGGTATAGGAGAGCGTTCCGTCCTTGAGGGAGACGATGGCTTGCAGGCTCCCATCGGGCGACGTAACTGTATAATCCTCAGCCTGGAAAGTGAGTGCCTGCATCAAAAATGCAGTAAGTAGAATAGTTCTGATTCGCATAATGGTGTAATTATTTTCGTCTGCAAAGTTACGAATAAGCGAGCGAAATACAAAGAGAATAGCTGATTTTTTCTCTTTTATTTCCAAGCGCGAGTAACTTCGACCGCAGGTCAAAGTCGCGAAAAAAAGTTGAGATTAAATATTTATGGTTATGAGATAGAAGTTGGCACGTTTTTCGGATGGGTTAAAGAGCTATGACTGGTGAGGATGAAGGCTGAAAGCCTGATAAGAACATAGGCGGGGGTATAACCCCCGTAAAGAAGACATCGCAATAACTAAGTGCTGAAAGCACGACAGAACATCAGAAATCTCTCCACCCTTTCAGGGTTCCGT
>JAEEGL015304524.1_pt1 | contig 10673 bp, 14 predicted proteins | sample 9134231 | NCBI WGS metagenome assembly JAEEGL01 (sample SAMN16246548, study PRJNA631951) | gut metagenome | biome: gut microbiome; feature: rumen; material: fiber-attached | host: Bos | place: Iran: Karaj | collected 2018-10 | reverse complement strand
TATTTTTCTTTCCACCCGCAATGATTTTAATCATATTCCAATTATACCATTTTTATGGTACAATATACGCACACTGGACCGTCGCCAAGCGGTAAGGCACTGGGTTTTGGTCCCAGCATTCGCAGGTTCGAATCCTGCCGGTCCAGCCAAGATGAAAAAATAGCGAGCTTGCTCGGTATTTTTTTATTTTGCGATCGGAATGGATAAATATCCTGCCGGTCCAGCCAAGATGAAAAAATAGCGAGCTTGCTCGGTATTTTTTTATCTTGTAACCAGTCTTGGATAAATATCCCGCCAGCCCAACTATAGAAAAATAAGTTCAAAGAGCTTAACTTGTTGAATTCTATCATACGAAATAGTCTATCAAAAGACCTATAGAGAAAGATGATATGTTGAGTAATATAGACATCATAAACGGGTTAACCTTTGTTCGATCACTAAGGCTCGTTTTATAAATGATTGCTTCTATCAATACGACAAATACCTCGAGGATAGCCAATACTAACATCGGGTTAAAGAGGTTAAAATGATAATTAATTATAACTAGGATATTTAAAATAGGATTAGTCAGACATTGAACCAATATAACAATTTGCCTATCCAACTTAGAACGCAAAAAAACACAAGAAATCCCCCACTCTATTAAAATAGTGAGGCAAAGGGCAAAAACTAACCTTACGAATATATCAACGAGACTTGCCACCATTTTTCTTTGATGACCCCCGTACCAATCTAATTGCAGCAATTGTTACAATAGCTGCAACAACCACAGCTACAACAGCCACAATAATTGCCATAGTTGCATCCTCTTCTTCTAGCGGCAACGCCCCTCCTCCACCATTATTGCCAGGGGTGTAAAGATCAGCAAATCGTTCAAGCATGTTTTTTCTCCTTTCTTGTTATTTTTAATATGATTAATAAGCATATAATTGAAGCAACAATAATCATAATTATATTAATTATAATACTGTTCAATTTAATGAAAAACACAGGCAATGTCCCAATTGCTAACCCTACGGTTGTGATGCCAAAAGCAAATCCAGGAGCTTCTGGAAACACTGAAACAAGAATTGCCAACGTAATAGCCATTGTCATACTAAAAAACATCACCCCAATGAGCGAAATAGCCATGTTCTGGTCGCCGAAAACCAGAAAAGGAATAGCTCCAAGCATACTCAGGTAGGCAGTTTTACGAACACCTATTTTATCTACTAACACTCCACCCAACGCCTTCCCAATCCCCATAAAAGTGAATAACATAACTGTTTGGATTGTGCTTTTGTTCCAAGATGTTGGTATACCGTAACCAATATAGCCTCTGATGGCAACTACAAAAAGCGCCAAGATGGCTATAGCCCAAGTCGCAAGACTCTTATTAGCATAATTAAAACCTTTGCATGGGTTTTTCTGGCCTGCTGTTTGTTCTCTATATTTCTCAGCAAAAATAATGACAGGAATCACAGTAATTGCAAATATAATTAGTGACCATGGCTGGACCACTCCCACCAACAGCTTACCTGTTATTACGCCAAATGCTCCACCCGAGACAAAGAGTGCAGCTGGGAAAATTTTACCTTCACTACCACGAAGAGTTACTTCTGCGCCATTCACATGTACACAAGCATTGCCGAGAGCAATAATTGCAACAATTATTAATATAGGTAATGTTGAATTGACTCCAAATAAACAAAGTCCTATAGTCATCAGTAAAATGCCGATGAGGCCAAATGGTATCTTGGCAAAACGGTCGCTTAAAGCCCCAATCAGAATCTGGGGAATAAAGGCAAGGATATCATATATAAATGGAGCCAGCCAAAGAATAAGACTATCCCCCACAATTGAATACAAAAAGAAAAAACTCAAAACTTCAACAACGAAATGTATGTAAAAATACATAATCCCAGGCAGAAGTGGACGTGTATTTTTTTTGCTCATGCTTAGATTATAGCATACGAGTAAAACTCTCCCCGAGTAGATTTAAAAACATTCCTAATTCATTCCTTCCACAATATTAGCTTTTATTTTTTTACAAAATAATAGATAATTGTAGTGACAAGCGATACCAAAACTATTTGAATATCAAGACAAGGAGAGCAATGGAAAGAATCAAACTGACAAAACAATCTATCAAAAAGCTTACCCCAGACAGTTTTATTGCTATCACGATTGCCGATGCTGGTGCAATGGGTGACCCAGGCGCAATTGAATTTGTCGATAAAGATCTGAAGCTATATCATACGTATTTCGGAGAGATAGAAAAACCAGAACTTGAAAGAGTAATTCCATTTCTAAAAACTCTCCAATTGATGTTTGGGGATATAGAAGGCCTAGGTAAAGACTGGGCTGGCCTATACACTGGCTATGGGAACTACCTATTTGTGCGTCCAGAGTTAAAAGAACCAATTCTACACTTTATAAAAGAGAATTATAGTGACTCAGAATTACCGTTGGTCGTAGAGCTTTATTCACACTGGTATGATGCTTTAAAAGCGTTGAACACTCCTAAGGATTAGTAGCAATAACTATTAACGCAAAAAAGAGCCCTCGACTCTTTGCATAAATATGCTAAAGTCGAGGGTTTAGTTTGAATGCTTATCTTTTAGTAATTCTATCCCACTGAGCCGCCAGCTTAAAATCAGTAATCTGCTCACCATTGCTAAATGGCACAAACAGACCAGCCTCTCGATAGCCAGCCTCTCTCAGTTCCTCAAGAATTTTGTATCCTTTTGTGACATAAGTATGCCCATCGTGGTAGATAAACACTACCTTACCGTTGTTGGAGCAGAAATGTCCCAACTTATCCACTACAGTACTATCCATACAGAATTCACTGCAGAGAGGGCGGTAAATGTTTTCAAACCGCAGATGCCTCACTGGCACACCGGTACGCGGAATCTTGAAGCAGCGCTCCATTGTTTCTTCGCTTAGCTCACCTATGTTGTGTTCATCGCACCATTCGGCGCAATCTCTCTCGTAATCACGATAATATGATTCAAGAGCAAGCTCACGAAGGTAATCCCATCTCGCTTTATCATACTTCGGATAGTCCCAGTTGCTAAAAGGAACATAGAAGTATTCGCGTTTGAGCCCAGCTGCCAGGATTTTGTCCATAGCTTCGCGTGTGTATGGCGTCACGAAAACCTCATCGTCAATGATAAAGCAGATCGTTGAGTTATTCATGCTATACGCACCATTGAACTTCGATCTGATTTCGTTCATGTCGACGATTTCTTCTCTGTTACCATACTGTGGCCAGCAAGCCACGGTGCCTCTTGTGACACAGATACTGTTCTTCTTTAAGATATTCATAGTTTCCTCCTTGCGTTTATTGCCCGCCGGCATGAGATTTTCGCCACGGGTTATTCCGCGGTTCAATCTAACTACCCATAAAATAGCCAGATTGAACCGCAAAACACGCTAAGAGTTCACTATAATAAACATTCTTAATCTGCGAGTCGGTTAAGCATAACCAACTTAACATAATTATACCACAGATAAGCAAAAAAGTCAAGCATAACCCTTATTACAACAACACGGTGGCACTATTATATTTGCAAATCAAATCAAACACTGTTATTATAAAAACATGAAAAAGCTCATGCATGTTTATAATGCTCTCTATCCTTCTTTCTGCAAGCTATTTATTATTTCATTACTAGCTTTTTTGTTTTCAGCTTGTTTCACATCTTCCACATACGCAGCGGGAGCGACCAAAGTAAAAAAATTCTCCGTTAGCGGTTGGTCTCAAGGCGCTGTTCTCACTCCACAATATTATGTCTTTACAGAGTGGAATGGTTCTAGCTTTAAAGTTACTCGCTGCAACCGCCCAAATGGAAAGGGTTGTAAGTCTTCAGGGACATATAGTGGGAAACCGTCGTCAATGTACTATTCTTGGGGGTCAAATTATGCTCAAGCCATCAAAAAAGAAAATTCTGGTATGGTCTGTATCAACTTATCTACGATGAAAGAAGAGAGTGGCAAATGTGGTTCTATGGTTAAAAGCAGTGGGCTTAGTAAGAGCGGAGATACTCAAGGCTACCGTCAAGGCTGGACTAAGTACGGTAGTTACTATTTACGCGGTTATGGAATAAACAATGGAATGACAAACTACATCTGGCTATTCAACTCTAAAAAATCAATAGTTAAATCCTGGGCAATTCCAACTAGTGGCGAGGTGGAAGATGTGATGGTTGAAGGTGATACCGGTATAGTCTGGTTCACAATGTATCAAAGCAGCGGAACAATCACTTATTATAAAGCGGATCAATCTGCTTTCTCGAAATGGATTCAAGCAGGCGCCGCTGGTGATAGTGGCGTTGCCGCAGGAGATACTTACGTTGACCCAACTTCCAATCCAGATGACTATTACGACGATAGTGACATGGAAGTACGCGACGAAACTAAACAACATGAAACCGTTAACTCCTCTTATGACGGTTCTGTAGATACCAATTTCTTTGGTCCTCTCCAAGACGACAATGAGGGTTGTGGTGTTTATATGGTCCTAAATACTATTATCGAATTCCTCACTTATGGGATAGCCATCGCTGCGACTATTGGCATCGCCATCTCTGGCTTCATTTATCTAAATGCTAAAGGTAATCAACAACAAACTCTCAAAGCCAAACGCCGCATTTATGAAATCGTTATAGGCTTAGCTGCCTATGCTGTGTTATATTTTGCTCTAGGCTTTCTCTTACCAGGTGGCAATTTCAACCCAGACAAAACTTGTGCTAGGGCTTCCGAAACATCTAACGCTGTAGCTGGTTGGAGCCCTGATACTGGCTCTGGTTCTAGCTCAAGCTCTAGCTCTGGCAAAAAATCCAAGGCTCAAATCACCAAAGAAAAAAATGACGATATCAAACAAGCCGCTGAAGATGCAAAAAATGGCACTTCCGCTGCTGGGCGTAAGTTAATGGATGAAGCGGTAGTCCTTGCTGGCAAACTTGAAGCTAATAAATTTGTCTACAGCAAGAAGAATCAACCTACCTATGCTAAAGCTCTCAAAAAAGATAAACACGTCGACTGTGCCAAGTATGTCTCATGGGCCATGCAGGCAGCCGGCCTTCTCCCGTCAGGTAAAACCTTTTATCTCCAGAATGGCGTTATTAAAGGTAGTGGCAAAGCAGCTGTTACCAAAAACAGTAAACTCAAAATAACTAAAGTTAACGATACTGTTGCTAACCTCGTCAAAAAAGGTAAATTAGTCCCAGGAGATATCATAGGGCCCAATTACCTTCATACTCTCATCTACCAGGGAATAAGGGATGGCAAATATTATTATTATTCCGTAGGTACCAGCACTACCAAGAATAAAATCATGAACAAAAAGAAAATTACCAACAAAACCTACGGTAAAAACGGTAAATACAAGATTAAAATTATTATCCACCCTATCTAGTAAAATCCACTTCTCATTATAAGTTTTAAAAACTCTTCTACAAACACCTATACCTCTTGTGCTTTTTCGAAAAGTGTGCTATAATATAAACATGCCTACTAAAAAGCGCAAATCAACAAAAAACACCAAAAAACGGAGCACTAAGTCTCGTGCTAAGGAAGCACCCGCTGAACACGAACTTCCAGGTGGTTTTTGGCGTCAAGTTAGCGCTGTAGTAATGATCGCTCTAGCGCTTTTCTTTGTTATTACCTGGTTTGGTCAGGGTGGCACAATTTTAAACGAAGTTCATCAATTTATCTTAAAAGGCCTCGGCTTTGCCACTTATTTTATGCCAGCTCTTCTTGTATATCTCGCTGTTAAAATTTTTCGTTCCGAAGACAACCGTGTTGCTGTGCCTGTTTATGTTGCGTCAGTCTTAATGATTTTTTGGCTTTCAGGCATCGCCGCCATTTTTAAACAAGGCGGCATTGTCGGCAAGTGGTTAAATTCTATCATGCTCAACTTTCTTAATCAGGGCGTAGTCATTTTTATTTACTTTGTTCTAATTTTTATTACCGCACTATTCATTTTGCAACTTTCGCCAATTACTTTCTTCAAAGGCACTAAAAATCTCACCAAACGTGATAAGTCTGCCCAAGATGAAGACGACGCTCCTAAGAAGAAAAAACTTGGTCAATTAGAAATCAAAGTCAATTCTGGCGTTAATAATGTCGAATCTACCGAACCATCTGGTATTCTCCGCAAAGGCGTCAATAGACCTTCCATCGCCAAAGCCCCCGAACCAGCCAAAGAACCTACCGCGCTTGTCGCCTTTTCTGATCCCGATTGGAAAATGCCGTCTATCGATTTACTCGAGAAAAAACAATCACCTGCTGACGCTGGTAATATCCAACAAAACGCCTATATTATTAAGTCTACACTTGCCGAATTTGGTATCGACGTCGAAATGGAAGGAGCTAATGTCGGTCCACGTGTTACTCAATATACTATGAAACCACCTGCAGGTGTCAATCTGAGTAAAATTCTTGCTCGCGACAAAGAATTAGCTCTCAACCTTGCTGTTGATAAAATTCGTATCGAAGCCCCTATCCCAGGTACTCGTTCCGTTGGTGTTGAAATCCCGAACGCTCGCTCTGCTGATGTGCGTCTTCGCGGCGTCTTGGAATCATCCGAATGGAAGAAATGTACTGATCCACTTGCTTTTGCAGTAGGGAAGGATATCTCTGGCAAAGCTGTCATCGCCAATCTAGCCAAAATGCCTCATCTTCTCATTGCAGGTACTACTGGTTCTGGTAAATCCGTAATGACAAATACATTAATCACGTCATTACTATATCGCAACGCTCCGTCTGATATGAAACTCATCATCGTCGATCCAAAGCAAGTAGAAATGGCCCAATATCAGGACATTCCTCACCTCCTTACCCCAATCATCACTCAGACCGACAAAGCTCTCTCTGCTATGAAATGGTCAGTTGGCGAAATGGAACGCCGCTACACCTTAATGGCTGAAGAAAAAGTCAAAAACATTGCCGACTATAATACCAAAATTGCTAGCCAAGCCAGCAAAGACGAAGAGCAAAAAGCTAGCAAAATGCCCTACATTGTTATCGTGATTGATGAGATGGCCGACCTTATGATGATGGCGGGTAAAGACCTCGAAATGCTAATCGTGCGTATTGCCCAGAAAGGCCGTGCTGCCGGTATTCATTTAGTTCTCGCCACTCAGCGTCCAGAGGTCAAAGTTATCACTGGTCTTATCAAAGCTAATATCCCAGGGCGTATTGCTTTCGCCGTCGGTTCCCAAATGGATTCACGTATTATGTTAGACCAAGGTGGTGCCGAAAAACTTCTTGGTAAAGGCGACATGTTATTGCTCACTACTGAAATGATGGGCAAACCTCGTCGTATTCAGGGCGCTTGGGCTTCTGATCCAGACATATCTAAAGTCACAGATTATCTTCGCGAGCAACGCCCACCCGAATACAACGACGAAGTTGTCGCTCAACCAGTTGCGATCAAAGGTCTTTCCGATGGTGGTAGTATTAGTGACCTAGGTCGTCGTTATGACCCCAATGATCCTACCGTTAGAAAAGCTATCGAAATCACCTTAAAACAAGGTAAATTCAGCACAGCATCCTTGCAGACCTGGCTTGGTAAAGGTCACGGCTTCGTTGCTGGTCTTGCTATCTGGCTCGAAGAAATCGGTGTTATCGGCCCTCAAAATGGCAACAAACCTCGCGAAGTTCTTATCACCAGCATAGAAGAATTTGACCAGCTAGCACAACATTAACAAGAAAGGAATTCCAAAATGGAAATCACACCTGAAATTACTGACCAATTAACCGAAGCTCTCATTGCCGCTCTGCCCGAATCCGCCGAGGACGATTATCAAGCTTGGCTAAAGAACCCTAGCGAAGAAGGCTTTCTAGACTTACTTGCTAAGTATAATATAGACGCAGCTAAAATCGCTCGTGCTACAGTTTTAAAGGAGAAAGAAAATGAGCAATAATCCTGAATTAAATAACAACCCCTCTAGCGAGAATGATACTAATCAATGGGATATTCTCCCCAAAGATAGCTTTTACCAGCATCAACAAAACTCTGAGGAAGCTCCTAGAAGCGAATTAAGCGACGAAGAAATTAAACAAATCCTTCGCGCTAGGAAGCGTAGCGAACAGCTAAAGGATAACGTCGAAGCTAAAAAACACGCCAACCGTGTTGCAACAAAATTTCTCGCTCTTGCTGTTGCCGCTACCGTTTTAGTAGGAGGATTAGTTGCTACTAGCCAAAATGATATTTTAGAATCAGATCAATCAAAGCAAAAAGTCATCGAAATGGAAAATGCCGAAGAAATCGTCTTCTATGGTAATGTTCGTAGCAACCCCGAAATTCCCAATTCCGAAGATCCTTCTAATGTTTATACCAGTATAGACGATGAAATCAAAATTGACGTTCCCGAGGGCAGTACAATCCTCTATTATCCAGGCGATAAAGACCCCAACGGAGGCTGGTACGGCGTCCCTGTTGATATTTTAGAAGGTGAATCATTTATCAGCAATCGCGAAGCTCGTAAACTAGAAAAAGATCACGACGGTTACGCTTGGATTAACCACAACAACGCCTCAGTCACCACTGGGTCTGAAAACAGTTCGCTTTAAGCTGCAGCCTAACTCTCCCTTGCATTTTTCTCTATAATTTGTTATAATTAAACCAATATTAGCTCAGCAGGTGTGTCAACCCAGAGAAATGGAGAACAGCCCCTGCTTTAACCAAAGGAGTTCACATGAAAGACTACGAACTTACAGTCTTGTTTCATCCTGATTTAGAGATGAACCTAGACCCAGCCATCGACAAGGTGAAAAAACTCATCGAATCGAACGGCGGCAAAATAATAAAAGAGGAAAACGATGGCAAGAAACGTCTCGCTTACTCTATCAATAACCAAGAATTCGCCATCTACTATTTTGCAGATGTTGAGCTTCCAGCCGAAGCTCCTGCTAAAATTAGCAGCACCATGAACATCAACGACGAAGTCTTACGTTATCTACTTGTTAAGACCGACGCTCGTCGTGCCAAATTTGCCGCTCGTCGTGCAGCTTCCGAGAAAGAAGCAAAAGAAGAAGTCAAAGAAGATTCAAAAGAGGAGGAATAATTTATGCGCGGTTTTTCTAAGGCAATTATTACTGGTAATCTTACACGTGATCCCGAACTTCGCACCACCGCTAACGGTTCGACAGTTTGTGGCTTTTCCGTAGCAGTTAATCGCGTTTACAAAGATTCCAGCGGCGAACAAAAAGAAGATGTTTCTTATATTGATTGTTCCGCTTGGGGTCGTCTCGGTGAGATGATTAGCCAATACGCCAAAAAAGGCTCCGGCGTGCTTGTCTCGGGCCGTCTCGATCAACGCAGCTGGGAAGACAAAACCGATGGTAAAAAACGCTCTCGTGTCGAAATTGTGGTCGAAGATTTCAATTTCGTCGGCGCTCCACGCAGCGACGGCGGTAGTTCTAGTAGCTTCGGTGGTGGCAGCTCTAGCATGCAAGACACAGCCAATGATATTCCAGATGACGTCCCTGAAGAAGAGATTGACTTAAGTGACGTTCCATTCTAATAGCAACCAATCAAACGAAGGAGAATATAATGAAAAGAATCAAAAGTGATCCCAATTTATACTTCGATTATCGTGATGTCAAGACCCTTGGTCGTTACATCGATAGTTACGGCCGGATTGAACCAATCGCCAAGACTGGTCTATCCGCTAAACAACAGCGCCAATTAGCTGTCGCTATCAAGCGTGCACGCCACTTGGCTCTCTTGCCATTCGTAACCAAATAAACCATAATCGAGGAATAATATGTACGGACCAACAGATCTAAAGAAAAATACTCTTATCACTTTAGACGGTCAACCGTATAAGGTGGTAGAGTACTCACAAAAAGTTATGGGCCGCGGTGGTTCCATTGTCAACGTCAAAGTAAAAAACCTTATTACGGGTGCGCTTTTACCTAAGACTTTTAAAGGGCAAGAAAAAATCGAACCCGCCGAAGTCACCAACAAGCGCGTGCAATACTTGTATAAAGATGATGAAAAATTCTACTTTATGGATCCAGAATCTTTCGAACAATATGAACTAGGTGCTGACATGGTTGGCGACGCCAAAGATTTTATGAAAGATGGCGATGAAATGGATATCCAATTCTATAACGGTACTCCTATCAACTTACAGCTTCCCAAGAATCTTTGGCTAGAAGTCACCTACACCGAATCCGTTGTCAAAGGCGACACCACTAGTTCGGTTATGAAAGATGCGACTTTAGAGACCGGTGTTGTTATTAAAGTCCCTGCGTTCATCAAACAAGGCGACATTGTCTCTGTCGATACCGAGACCTACGCTTACCGCGAACGCAAAAAATAATAGCAAAAGGGAACCACATAGAACAAAATAGCACTTATAGGGATTCTCGGAAGATACAATCGAAAGTAGAGTAAATCCATCCCTAAAGGTGCTATTTTCAATTCTGTAAAATTATTGATTTTACCACTTGCATTTTAAAAAGTTTACGTTTATAATAGTTAGTATGAACTTATTGCATGGCGTGGGCGACTTCTTCTCGCTAGATATCGGGACAAATTCGATGCGTATCGTACAGCTTTCTGGTAATTCCCAGCATGGCTGGACTTTGCAAAAATTCGCATACGTCCCAATCGATCAAAAACTAACTGCCGATTCGTCCGATCTCGGCAAAAAACGTCTTGGTGAGGCAATCAT
>JAEEGL014152703.1_pt1 | contig 10673 bp, 6 predicted proteins | sample 9134231 | NCBI WGS metagenome assembly JAEEGL01 (sample SAMN16246548, study PRJNA631951) | gut metagenome | biome: gut microbiome; feature: rumen; material: fiber-attached | host: Bos | place: Iran: Karaj | collected 2018-10 | reverse complement strand
GGTAATATACCTGGACTTAAGATCAATCTATCATATACTGAGAAATCACAAACATAAGCGTTATCTTCATTTTCTTCTACAGTACATAATGCTAAATCTGATCTTGCTTCTTTACTATTTAAATTAGATAAAGAAGTTCTCAATGTAACTGTACCATTTTCTGTATTTTCATAAGAAACTGGTAAATGTGTTGCAATAGCAACTTCTTGTAATTCTTTTTCTTTTTCTTTAACACTTAAAGGAGTACCTTTTAATGTATAATTATAACCTGTTGTTAATGTATATTTATATTGTCTTTCTACTTTAACAGAGTATATTTTTTTAGATAAGTCTCCGCTATAAGCATTTTCTATTTCTAGTGTTCCAACTGTAAGTTTTCTTGAAGTATCAATTGTTATTTTTTTAGTTTGACTTTGTTTAAATGTAAGTGTTTTTCTATTAATTACTTCTTGATCTTGATCACTATCATTTACTGAAACTAATTCTTTTAACATTTGATCTGTATGTTCATAATCTGCTTGCATATAACTTGCTTCTATATCAAAATTATAATCTTCAGAATTTTTAATTACTTCAGGAATATTGAAACAATCTTTCAATTTTTGAATTTCATTTAAATATTGACCATATAATGAATTAACTTTACTCCAAGCTTTTGCTTTTGAACTATTATATTGTGTTGAATAAAGATTTGAACCTGTTTCATTAGTTATACATGCATGAGTTGTTTGTTCATTTGTTTTGCTTGAATCAACACCATTACTATATGAATACTTATTAACTACTTCATAATCATATTTAGTAATGTCAATATTAGTACATTTATAATATAAGTATGTACATTTTTCTGTATCACTACTATCTTTTACTAATGTTCCAGAATATGTTACACCATCTATAACTGTCGAACTTGAAGATGGGCAATAATAACTAACATCTTTTGTACAAGTTCCACCTGTTCCCGTAACATCTTCACTAATATTATGCTCACTTTTATAATTTTGACATATCTTATCGCATCCACCACTTTCACAATTAGCTGATAAAGCTTCACTTCCACCATCCCATTCACATGTAACATTAAATTTACCATTTATACAATCTGCAGCTTTTGAAGAAGTTGTTTCTGCTTTACTGCCAACATAAGTACCTGAACTTGATGTTGTTGGTGTAGTAGTAAATGTATTAGATGTTTCAGATTTACAACATTTAATATGATCTGTATTATTTATACAATCACATTTATTTGTATCATCATTAGCGTCATATTCTATTTTCTTTATAAATGAATTACTAGTATAAGTATATGACGAACCACTAAAGTTAGCATCTGCGATTGCTGTATCATATTTTTTGTATTCTTCATATGCAGCTAGTATTTGATCATAATAACTATTTATACGAGCTAAGAATAATTCTGTATTAATATGATTAATTCTACATGTTTTAACAGTTGTAATATAAGCTGGAGCTAAATAGTATTGTCTACCTGCTTCAACACTTTCTAATCCTTTAGGATAATCATATATTATCTTTTCAGTACAATATACTGGGCAATAATCATTACCTATTGATTCATTAATTGTTGAATTAAACTTTTCTTCTGAAACAATACAATCTTTTATATCTTCACTAGTATTTCTAATTGTTGAATCTTGTGCTTTTATTGTATCATAAGATGTTTCAACATTACGTGTTCCAGATATTATCTTACTACAATTTGGACAAGCAACAATTGTATCAGGGCTACAAGGATCTGGTCCTGTACAATTATTTTGATATCTATTTTGTCCTGTTGATTTATCTTTCGCAGCTAACCATTGATGTAATTTTTGTACTTTTGTACCTGAAAAGTTATTAATTTGACTTTTATCATCATCTGAATATTTATCATAGTTATCGCAGCATGGATGATCTTTACTATTAATCATTTCATATGTACAAAAACTATCATTTGTGGTTGGACATACGTCTTTAACTGCTTCAGCAAACGCATCATCTATATTACTTTCAATATATGTTAATTTTGTATTTGTTTTTATTAATTTTCCATTTACTGTTTTTTTACCAGCAGCTAATTTAGTTCTTATATTTATATATAAATTATTATTTTGTTCAAAACCTGATAATTTACAACAATCAGTTCCATTTTGAACTTTTCCACCCTTCATTAATATATCCCAATCACAATAATTAACTATACAGTGATATTTATTTTTTAATACTAGATCATCTCGAATTGTGTTTCTATAATATTCATCATCTTGCCATTGTCCTTCATTATTAAGACAACACCAACTCTCATCTTTATTTTGTAATTTTGCTGATAGAGGTAAAACAAATTCACGTTTATTATTTAATGTACAATATTGTCCAGAAATACAAGCTTTTAATTCATCATAAGTTTCCGCTCTTGAATTAATATCAGCTTTAAATTTAGATTCTGTAGAAAGTGTACTTGGTAAACTTGCTGGATCTACATTATCATAGATACAACAATCTATTTTTCCATCTTTTCCACCCCATCTTATACCTTCTTCAATAGTTTCATGATAATCACATTTTGGATTTTTATCATCTTGAGCTGGACAAGCCATACGAACTACATTTTCTAAATCAGTTGTTTGAGCAGTTGTAATTGCTGAACCATTAGGATTATAATGTGTTAAATCCCAAACTTCTTTTAATTTATTTTGATTTATTATTACTTCTTTATTAGTACCTATTGATGTAACATTTTTACAACAAGCATAATAAACTGTATCTTCGTTATTATAATGTACTAATGTACTTTTTGAATATTTTCCACTACCTTCAGCTATATCTTTTAATACTAAATAATCTGTATAATTACAAGCATCACTTACATTTGAAGGTTTACATTTTGGTTTTAATAAATCATTAAATGGTTTTTTTAACTTATCATTAGGTCCTATTATTTTCTTTTTAACAAAATAATCTTCTTTTATTTTTTTTCGTGCATCTGTATCATAATTTTCAAAACTACAGCATGCATATAATTTATCTTTCCATAATGCATCTTCTGCTCTTTTACTTACAAATTTACTAGGATTAAGAGTAGTCTTTATTCCATTAGCAGGTTCTTCTCCAGTTCCCCAGTCGTTAGGTAATTCGACGATTGCCATAAAATCTTCATATGTACAAGTTTTAGATGGTTCATGTTCATGACATGCTTTCCATACATCACCATCAGGCTCTTGAAATCTTTCTACGAAAGTAGAATCATTTTGATCTGAATCTGAATATGATTGAAGAATACAACAGTATGATAATTTTTTCTTTCCTATGTTCTTTATTTCTATATTATTTTTAGGATCTTCTATTTTTTCAATTGTACCAAGTTCAACAATTTTATTTGCATTTTCTATAGCACAATATTCAGGTAGATCATCCGCATATGGATATAAAGCACTAATTGCAATAATACCGCATCCTATATTTGAATTGCTATAGTCTTCTTCTTTGACATTTCCATTTGAATCTGTTGAACATTTACTATATTTTAATTCAACACCAGATTTATATTGAATTTTTTTAGGCATTGTCAATCTTCCATAAGAACGTGAATCCTTAAATCTTGAATCAGAAATACCATTTATTAAATTACTATCAAAAAGTGAACTACACGAATTAAGAATTTTCTTTGAATTACAATTATTAAGTATTTTTTCTTTAACTGTATCTTTCTTATAAGCAGAATTGAATGCCTTAGCTTCTGTTGGTGTTCCTGTAAAATAAAATACTGCGTTTGCTCCTCTATCTGGATCAATTCTTTGAAAAGTATCATTATTTTTAAAAGGTCCATCACTGCCAAAATATTTATTATAATCAGGCATAATACTTCCAATGTAATCTTTTGCAACTTGTTTTAAACTTTCACTATATAGTTTTTCGCCATAATTTGTACCATCTTTTATAACAAATTGTCCAATATATTGTACACTATTATAACATTTATCAATAAAATCACTTTTTTTAATATCTTTTAACTTAATTCTTTCATTGCCAATATAATCTCCAACTATTTCTTTGTGACCATTTGAATCTCTTCCTAAATTACTATTTTTTGTATAAATTTCATCAGCAACATCATCACAATAATTTGCTGCTTTTAAAGAGGCAATAAAGTCTTTTCTTTGTTCTTTTTGTTCTTCAGTAGTTTGATATGTTAGTTTTGTAAGGATGGTATTATAATATTGATCAATATTACTTGATTCATTAACATATGATGAAAATCCTTTTAAAAATTTTGCATATTCATATTCAGCTTTAGGATAATAATACTGATTTCCATATGCATAAGTTGTTATTGGTTCTATTGTAATGAATATTCCCTTATTTGCATATTCATCAAATTTTTCAGTGCTCATATCATTAAAAAATGTTCCAACAACTTTTCTAGAAATTGAAGTACCCTTATTTTGTGTTTTATCACTTTTCTTACCAAGATATTCAATGTTTATAGCATCAGATAAACCATCTAAGTAATTACGGACTTTTTTGAAAAAGTTATTACTTTTTTCTGTGGAGCATTGATTAGTATTTGAACAAGTAGTTACTTTTTCAATTTGTGTAACAGTAGGAATTGAATATTTTGAAGTATCAAAAGTCAATCCATTAAGTGCTGATGTTTTTATAGTATAAAATGAATCCGATGAAAAGGTTGATGTTGATGATGTATAAACATCCCAATCATAAGATTTATTTGCCTTGTTACTTCTATTTTTATTATAGAAATGTAAACTATCTATTGTTGCTTCACTTGGCTTCGCAAAATTATTTTGATTATAGAATTCAAATGTTTTAGTACCATCAACTTTATTACCTTTATCATCAGTTAATGTAATTCTAATTCCAGTTACAGCGCCTTCTACATTTCCACCAGTTCTATAAAGTAAATTGCTGCTTCCGGAACTATTGCTACCAGCTATAGATTTTTGTGAAATAACCTTAGCATCTACACTATATGGTAAAAGTAAGAATAAGGCAATTAAAAATATTTTTGATATTTTCTTCATAAGATATATCCTTCCTATCTTTTATTTTTTATAAACTTTATTTTTATCTAATGCAGAATAGAAATATTCATCTAAAATAGAACCAATTTGATTATTTAAAACCAGATTAGAAATTTTCTTTACATTTTCATCAGAAAGATTACAATGAAAATAGCTTGGAATACTTGTGAAAATTCTATCAACCGCATAGTTTTTAGAACCATATTTTTCATAATATTCAGAAATAGTTTTATTAAGTTTATCATCATCTTTTTCAATTATAGCCTTTTGTAATTTATTTATCATTTTTCCTATTCCTTTTGTGTCATTATCTTCTATAATAAACAAATCATAATCTATTGATTCTCCACGATCAATTACATATTTTAAAATTCCATTATAAGCATAAGTTCTTTCTTTCATGTATTCAAGTGTTACACCTTCATCAAATACTTCAGCTGCTCTATTTGTAGCATCAACAAATTCTTTTCTTGTTATAGAAGGGTCTACATATTCATAATTCAATATATAAATCATTGTTCTAAAAACACTATCATCAAATATATATCTTTTTTTATCTGTATAAAAATAATCAAGATCATCATCATAAAGTTTTCCACGTTGTTTCTTTACAAATTCTTCTAATTTCTCTTCATCATTTAATATTGTAGCAGTTAATTTATTAGGATTTGTTTCTACATATACCTCTTCTTCAACATATCCTATTTCTTTTATAAATGCTTCAACATTGCTTGGATCAGTCATATTATCCACTTCTTCAAGCATTTGTTTTTTAATCTCATCATTAAATGCATTATTACCATTAATATAGTTATAAGCTATATCTTTAGACTCTTGAATTAAAGTTTTAACATCTTTTAATTTATTAGTATAACTATTCTTAATTTTCTTAGATTGAGTTTTAGTTAAAGCACCATATATAGCTTTAATACCCTCTTCTTTAATATTTTCCATTTCAGTTAAATTATTATCAGAATAAGTATTTTTAGATAATAAAGACTTATAAGATTTAGAAAATTTAGTTTCCATTTTCTTTTGATAATTAACTAAATATTTTGGTTTAATCTTTTCAATAGCTTGTGAATACTTTTCAAAATAAGAATCTATTGAAGCTTCACTAGTAGCTTTATTAATACCTTTAACTCCTTTATTATAATAACTAGTTATTTTAGAATAAGATTTTTTAGTATAATACTTTTTATTATACTTTTTATAAATAGCTTTTAATTCAGCAATTTTATCATTCTTAACTTCAGTTAAATCAACAGCAGCATGTACTACTGTTTCTTTTACATGTCCTACTGGATTCTTAGATACTAAAGTTCCAGTTAATGTAAGTAATATAAACCCCTTTGCTAATTTTTCTTTTATTCCTTTTCCATTTATGTTCATTAAAACATACCTCCCCTAAATTTGGTTACTATATTAACACAAATTTATTATTTAATCAAGGACACTACCCTATATAAAAGTATATCATAGGTTAATAATTATTTCAATTAAAATATAAATAAAAAATAATAAATTGTCCATTTTTTTAGTAAAAAAGTGTTAATTGATAAAATTATAAAAAATATATCTAAAAAAAAGGATTTTTTTAAAAAATGTTGTATGATACTAGTAGAAGAGGAAAATAAAACCACTTCTTTTTTATTTGAAATAAATTATTGATTTTAAGGAGGAAAAATATGAAAGAATTAGAATTTAATGTTTTTGAAAATATTAAACATATTGATGAAGAAAGAAATGAATACTGGAGTGCAAGAGAACTTCAAAAGGTTTTAGAATACAAAGAATGGAGAAAATTTAGTAGTGTAATCGAAAAAGCAAAAATTTCTTGTAAGGCAAGCAATTATAATATCATAGACCATTTTGTCCAAATGGACATAATGGTTGAAATTGGATCAAATACTATAAGAAAGATAAAAAACTATAAACTATCTCGTTATGCATGTTACTTAATTGCTCAAAATGGTGATCCTAGAAAAAAAGTAATTGCTCTAGCTCAAACATATTTTGTTGTTCAAACAAGAAAACAAGAATTACTAGAACAAAATTATAATAATTTATCAGAAAATAAAAAATAAACTATCAAAGATAGTTTATTTTTTTCTTATAAATGTTCTTATTATATAGAATAAGAATATACACATTAAACCAAAATATACCCAAAGTAATATTTTATATAATATTCCTTCAGTATATTTAGCCATTATAGCTGGTATATTTTCAGGAAAATACTTATCTAAAACATGTATTATATCTGAAGCAGTTATATGATGTTTTATAAAAGCAACTAACCTTAAAAATATATCTGTAATAGCAAAAGCATATATAACTCCTGAAAAAGTTCTTTTAAAGAAAAATACAAATAAGAATATTAATACTACAACGATTAATGCATCCAAATTAAACACCTACACTTTCAAATGTTTTTTAGCAGCTCTTAAACTACCAAACATACCAACCAACATACCAATTAATATTAACACAATAGATACTTGATATATAAATGGTTCTGGTTTAGTTAACTTAATAAATGGAGAAAATAATTGACCATTAAAATTTTGATATAAAGCTGTATAACCATAAACAGTTATTATAATTGGTATTATTGAACCTAATAAACCTAATATTAAACCTTCAAATACGAATGGTATTTTAATATTAATGTTACTAGCACCAACTAATCTCATAATTTCTATTTCTTTTTTTCTTGAGAAAATAGTTATTTTAATTGTATTTGATATTAAGAAAGCAGTAACAATTATTAAAGCAATAACAGCACCAATACTTATATTTTTAACCATACTAAATACACTAATTAACTGTTCTACCATTCCTTCTCCATATTTAACAGCAGTAATATGATCAAGTGCTTTAATTGAATCAGCAACTTCTTTGATACCATTAATATCTACTACTTTAACTAAATATGTATTTTGAATTGGATTTTCATCTTCTTCCATATTTTCTAAAATACCTCTAAATGTTTCAGAAGAATCCATTATTTCTTTAGTTATTGATTCTCTATCATCAAAATCAATTGATTCAATATTATTTAATAAACTAATTTGATCTTTAATATTAGCCATCTCTTCATCTGTTAAACCATTTTCAATAAATGCAACTATTGTTACATCTTTTTCAATTGTTTTAGCAAAATTATTAACATTATATGATAGAACTATTGAGAAAGCTACAACAACAAGTGTTATTGTAATACATGATATTGAAGCAAGTGATAAAGAGAAATTTCTAAAAACGCCTTTAAATGAGTCTCTAATACTTCTAAAAAATATTCTAAACGCCTTCATACTCATAAGTTCCTTTCTCATAATCTTTTAATATTCTACCAGCTTCAAGTAAAATAGTTCTTTTCTTCATTTTATTTACTATTTCTCTATCATGAGTAACCATTATAATAGTAGTACCTAATTCATTAATAGCTTCAAGTACTTTCATTACTTCCATACTAGTATCAGGATCTAAGTTACCAGTAGGTTCATCACAAATCAATAATTTTGGTTCATTTACTATTGCTCTTGCGATTGCTACTCTTTGTTGTTCTCCACCTGATAATTGATGTGGAAAACTTTTAACTTTATTTTTTAATCCAACTAATTCTAAAGCTTTAATAACTTTTTTATGTATTTCTGCTTTAGGTAAACCAAATACTTCTAAAGCAAAAGCTACATTTTCATAAACTGTTGATTTTTCAAGTAATTTATAATCTTGAAAAACAACACCCATTTTTCTTCTTATTTTATAAACCTTACTATTCCATACTTTAGATACATCTTTACCACCTATTATTATTTCACCTTTAGTTGGTTTCTCTTCACGATATATCATTTTTATAATAGTAGATTTACCACAACCTGTTGAACCAATTATAAAAACAAAATCACCTTTTTCAATACTTAAATTAATATCATATAAAGCTGTAACACCTGTTTTATATGTTTTGGTAACATTTTTTAAACGAATTAAATCCATTATTTACCTCCTAACACTTCATATGCATCTGTTACTAAAACAAATGCTTTATCATCTATATTTTTTACGCCTTCTTTTAATATAAAATATTCTCTTGTAGGTATTATACACATAATAACTTTTTGACTATTATTCGTATAACCACCCTTACCATCTAATATAGTAATACCATGTGATAAATTTTTTAAAATAAATTCTTTTACTTCTTCTTCTTTTTCTGTAATTACATAAATAGATTTAGAAGAAGATATACCTAATAATACTTTATCTGTTATTAAACTAACAATATAAATAAATATCATTGAATAAATAAAATTTGAAAATCCTAATGTAAATAGAGTTAAAACACATATTATTCCATTTACTACTAACACACAATTACCTATTGATACTTTTACATATTTATGCATTATTTGTTCAATAATATCTGCTCCACCTGTAGTAAATCCTGATTTAAATACTAAACCTAATCCAAATCCAGCAACTACAGAACCACATACTGTTAAAACTATTGGTTCTACACCTGAAATATCAACATAACTTACTAAAGGTTCAGTTAGTGCTATTAAAATTGGATATAAAATAGCACCTATAGCAGAATTTTTGGTTTTATTAAATCCTAGTGTTATTAAACTTAAAAAAATTAAGACTATATTTACTACTAAAATAAATATAAAAGGAGTAAAATTAAATGCTTTTTCAGTTATAATTGAAATACCTGATAAACCAGATACTAATCCATTTGGTCTTAAAAATATATTGAACGCTATAGCATCTAATGTAATACCCAATAGAAAATTAGCATATCTAATTATTCTATCTTTTTTATATATTTCTTTTATATCCATATTAACACTTTCCTTTTAAATAATTGTTTATAAATAAATCTATATCACCATCTAATACTTTTATAACATTTGTATTTTCTGTATTTGTTCTATGATCTTTTACTAATGAATATGGATGTAATGTATAAGTTCTTATTTGTGAACCAAAGTTAATATCCATATTATCTCCTTTTATTTGTTTTAATTCATCTTCTTTTTTTTGTTGTTCTAAAACATATAATTTACTTTTTAAAACTTCCATTGCCTTTTCTTTATTCTGTATTTGACTTCTTTCATTTTGACAAGTAACTACTATTTTAGTAGGTATATGTGTTATTCTAACAGCTGAATCAGTTGTATTAACACCTTGTCCACCATTACCACTTGATCTATAAATATCTATTCTTAAATCATTAGGATTTATATCTATATTTATTTCATTATTTTCAAGTATTGGTTCTACATCTATAGATACAAATGATGTTTGTCTTTTATTATTAGCATTAAAAGGTGATAATCTAATTAATCTATGAACACCTTTTTCACATTTTAAATAACCATAAGCATTAGTACCTTTTATTAAAATACTTACACTTTTAATACCAGCTTCATCTCCTGGTTGTTCATCGATTATATCAACTTTAAAACCTTTTTTTTCTGAATATCTTAAATACATTCTTTCTAACATTTGAGCAAAATCCATTGAATCTACTCCACCAGCTCCAGGATGTATTTCTAAAATAGCATTACATTTATCATATTTACCATTTAATAATAAACTAACTTCTAAATCATCTATTTTATTATT
>JAEEGL013761959.1_pt1 | contig 10673 bp, 5 predicted proteins | sample 9134231 | NCBI WGS metagenome assembly JAEEGL01 (sample SAMN16246548, study PRJNA631951) | gut metagenome | biome: gut microbiome; feature: rumen; material: fiber-attached | host: Bos | place: Iran: Karaj | collected 2018-10 | reverse complement strand
AAGTGACCCCGGGGTCAATTACGAGTGGAATACCCGAGTCAGTTTCGAGAGGATTCTCCATGTATCTCCAGAAGGAGGAATACCGCAACAATGGAACGCTTGCTGTCCTCATGTTCAAGGAGGATGGTGAGCTGTATGGGTGCATCACGGTGAACCTGAATCACCCTCTGCAGTCCGACACTCTCGCCTTCCTGGACGAGAACAACATGCCTGGAATCGGCAAGTGGCTCAGGAAGAAGAAACTCGGAATCGACATGGGTGTCAAAGCCGCATCAGGCTTTTGCACATACCCTCTCTACATGCTGTTCTAGCTGACACATCACAAAAAAGGCCTCTGGAGCGATCCATGGGCCTTTTTTCTTTGGGGTGTAAAGATGTATAGCAGTCATTCTGTCGCTGTAATCACTGTCCAACCAGATGGGATTATTCCATCTTCCTCCCAGGTGGCGGCAGCGTTCTTAACAAAGGTCCCGTTCTTGGATGTATTATCTAAAATACCAGAAAGGCAGTTTAGATTGGGCATATTGATTGCCATCATTTTAATGTAGTTAAGCTGACTGCAGCTACTAAACATATGGTTATAACATTTGATTGGAAGTGTTTCGGACAGCAAGTCCGGGGCGGAAGTAAGACTGGTACAGGAACTAAACATTTCATAATAACATTCTTCAGCGAGGATTAACGCTGGGAGAGATGGAGCGTTCTTGAGGTTAATGCAAAAGCCAAACATATTGCCATAACATGCTTCAGCCAATGTTGTGGCAGGTAATTCAGGTGCCTTTTCAAGGGACCTGCAACCGGCGAACATCTTTTCATAGCAGTTCTTTGCCAGTTTTTTTGGCGAAAGAATATCAGGTCCGTTAATTAAGTTATCACAACCGCCGAACATTCCATAGCAACACCGTTCTGCATTGTCGGACATAGAAGAAGCTGAAATTAATGGGGCTTTTGTTAAGGACGCGCACCCCGAAAACATGCCGTTATAACAATCTTTCTCAAGATTCTGTGCTGGCAACGCAGGGGCCTCTTTTAATTCAATGCAATAATTAAACATCTCACAATAGCAACCCGACGCCAAAGTCGTGGCGGGTAATTCCGGGGCGTTGACAAGACTACGGCAGAATCCGAACATATTTTCGTAGCAACTATTCGCAAGCGTCGTGGCGGGAAGTTCCGGGGCGTTGACCAGGCCCGAACCATTGAACATACTTTCATAGCACCCCTCCTCAAGCTTTGTGGCGGGAAGTGCCGGTGCCGTTGTTAAACTATCGCAGCCATAGAACATATTATAATAGCAAAAATCCGCAAGTGTCGTGGCGGGAAGTTCCGGGGCGTTGACCAGACCAGACAGAGAAAACATACTATGATAGCACCCCTCCTCAAGCTTTGTGGCGGGAAGTGCCGGTGCCGTTGTTAAACTATCGCAGCCACAGAACATATTATAATAGCAAAGATCCGCAAGTGTCGTGGCGGGAAGTTCCGGGGCGTTTTTCAATGATTTGCAATCTCTGAACATTCCGTCATAACACCCCGAGACGAGTGTCATTGCTGGCAATACCGGAGCCTGTTCCAAAGATGTACAACCCATAAACATTTCATAATAACACGAATAGTAGTTACCCGAGGAATACGCAGTTGATAAAACCATAGCAGGAAGAATACTGGGGGCTTTTATCAAGCTTGAACATCCTTGGAACATTCTTTTGTAACAACCGCCTCCAATAGAAGTAGCCGGCAATTCTGGCGCTTCTGTTAATGAAGAACAACCATAAAACATTTCTTCATAACAGAAAGGAGACAACTTAGTTGCAGGAAGATCAGGTGCCTTTATGAGGCTTTTGCAATCTTTGAATAGCTGATAAAAACCGTTTCCGGAGACTTCATTTTGGGTAGCAAAATCATCATAATACAACAAACTCATGACATTCCCTGATGAAGATACTTTGCCCGTCATCTTAAAGCGGAAACCTTTCCAAATGCCTTTACCCCGCACATAAACTGTAGCCCCGGTAGACAATTCTAGGGGGAAGTCCCCCCAAGAAAGCCAATACTCCATATCGTGGCTGTATTCCAGGTAGTAGGGCTTGTTTACATATGAAAGTGTACTATTCTCTATGGCTGTGAACGAGAGATAATTCTCATTGGGAACGAAGGAAGAAGAATATACCGATACGGTACAAGTTGCTTTGTAATCTCCTGCCTTTGCGGTTATCGTTATCTCTCCCTCCATAAGTGCTTTGACAACACCTGTATTATCAACAGTGGCTACATTCGAATCGGATGAAGACCATGTTATAGTCTTATCAGTGGCGTTATCGGGTTTAACTGTTGCGACGAGGGTGACTGTTTCACCTTCTCTTAGCCTAACAGATGTCTGATTCAATTCAATGGAAGATACGGAAATCTCACCCTGGAATACCAGGCCTTTATCCTTTTCCGTCATGGTTCCGAACCGTGATCGGTTGACTGTGATAGCATTGTCAATAGATGTCGAGGCGACTGTCCCGTTGGCTTTCTTAAATGTAAGCGAGACGCCTTTCGATAGTGTCTGGGGAAGGATTGAGGCAAAGTACTCCTTTCCAGGAATGAACCCTCCTTCTGGAGCATTGACCGTAACCTCCGTGCTTCCGGCAGTCACGTTCTTTATGACCGGCACGCCATCAAACCCAACCTGAACCTTACCGACAAGCGACTCTCCATTGTTCGCCTTGAATGTCACCGAGCTGATCCCTTCATTGGCGACCGTAAACCGGACACCGCCACAGATATTATAGAACGCCAAATAGAAGTTGGTGCTGGTGGCAATGGAAGGGAACATCTTGTTGGCGAAGGTTCCTTCTGAGGCAGTCTGTATGGAAGGGATGGTCAATGTCACGCTCTCGCCATCACAGATATTGGCCGAATCATAAGGATAAACGGCCCAATAGGCATGAGCTGGATTGTCTGTTTCGACAGATCCAACGACTATCGGCAGACTTCCTTTGAAATCAACAATTCCTTGTGCCTGCGAATTCGTCGACGTAAACTTTCCAGAGGCTTTGTCACTGAAGAAAACGTTGATTTGCGCACTAGGTTCCCACCAGACGCTTGTTCCGTCTGGCTGGAGAATCGTACGGGTATCCTTTGCTCCGGCCCATCCCGCAGTAAACGTAATCGTCTCGCCAGGCTGAATCACTTGGTCGACCTCTCTCGAACAAGAGAGAAGCAGTGCCATTGTGGTGAAAACTAAAACAACGTTCTTATTCATATTTCTTTTCGTGTTATTCGTTCTACCATTCATCATCATAGCCGATATCTTCATTCCCACCTGGGAGAGGGCTACCGCAAACGGCATTCTCAACCTGGACGGGAATGATCCGCAGGGCTGGAGATTGGTACTCTTGGTGCAAAGTTTCAGTGGTACTCATTGATGTGCGGTTATAAGTACTGCAAAAGTAATGAAAACGGCATAAAAATGGAAACCCTGATGCGGCATTTCTTGAATTAGACTAAAGCTGCTTTTTTTCTTTTTTCAACTAACCCAACAGCTCAATTAATTATCCCAAATACATCTTTTCTTCTTATTAAATGACCCGTGATGCCGTGTTTCCAGTAGATTATTTACGCTGAAACACTGTATCCGGGTTCTTTTTTTATCTCGTTTACATGTATTCGTGTTGATTAATTACGCGGGAAGGATGTTTCCAGGGTTTTTATTGAGGAGGATTGCATGTTGCAGGGCTAATAAATCAAGCAGAGAAAACTGTTTTTCGGAATCATTTTTTATTTTTGTAAAATATAACATTAGCCAATAACCATGAAAAAAGAATACGAGACTCCTTTGACCAAGGTGGTCAACTTGTGGATAGATTTTAACTTCATGAGTAGTAATCCTGTCGAGGGTGGCATTGAGGGGATGGATGATGACGAGTTCAATTTCTAACTTAAGCGGCTACCCATATGAATAGAATAATAATCAATCTGTCCAGACTCTTCGCGATTATCATCAGCATTTTCGGTCTTTTGGTTTCTTGTCAAGAGGAAATCGAGATTCCGGAAGAGTCTATGGTCATTGCTCAGCATTTTAAGCAAGTCACTTTCGAAGCCGTTTCTGGTGATGGAACGGGGTCGACGAGGACTATACGTAATGAGGACGGAAGTCTCAGTTGGCTTCCCAATGACGAGATCAATGTCTTCTGTGGGCAGGACTTCTCCGGTCGATTCATATCAGACAATACCGAGATAGCAGACCGTACAACCTTCACAGGCCATTTCAACGCAGAGATCCCGGAAACATCGACGCAGGATTACTGGGCGGTGTATCCTTATCAATCCACAAACAGTAGTGATGGCAATAGCGTCACGTTGACAGTTCCGTCTGTTCAAGTTTCCAGCCCGGGAACATTTGGCGCAGGGATGTATCCCTCGGTGGCGAAATCCAGCAGCACCAGCCTGGCCTTTTATAACGTCTGCGGCAGCATCAAGTTCAGTTTGTCAAGAGATGACATCGACATGATTACTCTCGTGTCCAATGGAGATGAGCCACTTGCCGGTTCGGTTCGCGTTACTTTCGGGACTGATGGGAAACCTGTTGCAGAGGCCCTTGAGGGAGTAAGTGAGGTAACTCTCCGTCCTTCCAGTGGCAATTGCTTTGAACAGGAGGAGTATTATTATATGACAGTCCTTCCGGTCACGATGAGTCACGGTTTTACGATGACTTTTCACACAATTGACGGCGAAGAAGGCACGTTGGAAAGTTCAAATGCGGTCACCATCAGAAGATCCGCATCCAGCAAGCGAGATAATCTTGATACATATGCCACCAACTGGCACGATACCGGGTCGGGGCAAGATTTCTCGGAGACTGGTGTGTATCTCGGAATCCTGGCATTCAATCAGGCCTTATACACCTGCCCCGTCAGTCTGCTTACATCAGAATCCCTTTCGACAGTCAATTCATTCATCGACAACCTTCAGATGAAGAACGGTTCGACTCTCTACTATGCGGTCGATAACGGTCTGTCGAACATGCAGCAGGGTGAGAGCCCCAGGAGCCTAGCATGCGCCTCGCTGATCACCTTCACTGACGGCCTGGATCAGGGCTCCCTGATGATGAATCCCGACTATAGCACAGAAGACAGGTATCTGTCCGCAGTCAGTTCCAGAATCCATAACGGGAACGTATTCGGTCTGCCCTTATCCGCCTTTTCCATCGGCATCCGCGGAAACGATGTCCAGAATACGGAAAAGTTCAGGAACAATCTAGTACAACTCGCCTCCTCTGAAGCAAATGCGTATGAGATTTCAAACATGTCCGATCTTAATACGCGTTTTGAGCAGATTGCAAATTCCGTATCCGTTTCGATTGACTACAGCCACGACATAAGCCTCACGATTCCCGGTTTGCCTGACGGAACACGTGTTCGTTTCACCTTCGACAATGTTAGCGACGCATCAAACTCAACCCTCTACATCGAGGGCACTTTCAATCTGAGGACCAAGAGGCTTTCGAATGTTGAATACAGCGGCCTTTCTTCCAGGAGTGGTTCATCGGTTGCCGGTTCCGTCAATGATATATTCATAAAGTATGACTTCCAGAAGGTGCGTCGGAACGACGGCAAGGAACTGGCCGGTGACTATATCCAGCAGTGGCAGTCTGCTTCCGCTGGCTCGAACTGGCAGAAGAATTCCGAGTTCGACAGCAACACGGACACCGACATTTCTGTCAGCGTCAGCCGAAAATCGGCAATAATCTATCTGGTCCTGGACTGCTCTTCTTCCCTTGGCAGCCAGTTCAGTACGATGAAGCAGTACGCCAAGAACTTTATCCAAAAGCTATATCATGACTCGTATATCGAGACAAGTGTCCAGTCGGTCAAATTGAGTGCTTCCGAACTGTCCGTAGAGAAAGGGAAGACGGCAAAGCTTTCAGCGAACATTTATCCGGTAACTGCCCTTGACCGCTCCGTCACATGGTCATCTGATAACTCCGATGTCGCGACTGTCAGTCCAGAAGGAATTGTTACGGGCATCTCTGCAGGTTCAACATATTTAAGGGTCAGAACGAATGATGGCTACCGCCCTGCCTCTTGTAAAGTTACTGTGTTTGAACAGCCGGAAGCTTCACAGGGACAGTCTTCTTTCTCCCAGAGCGGACTTTATGTCGGCGTTTTGGCATTCAATCAGGGGGTGTACAGATATCCAATCTGCCGACTGACGGAAAGGAACGTTGACTCCATTTGCTCCTTTATCGACAACAATCCCATCAGGAACGGATCATTGGTCTATTATTCGGTTGACGAAGCGATTTCTGACATTGCTGCTCCGGACTATCCTTCAGACCTTTCCAATGCCGCACTTGTTACTTTTACCGACTGCCTCGACCAGGGTTCTGTGATGAAAAACTCGTACACATCCAACGAACAATATCTCTCCGCCATCAAGCAGCGCATCGGAAGCGCCCGGGTCAAATCCTTGCCGTTGACGGCATATTCTATCGGCATCAGGGGCAACGATGTATCAGATATTTCGGGCTATAGGGCCAATCTTGAGAAACTGGCATCGACTGCCTCGAATGCCTATGAGATAACGAGCATCAGCAATCTTGAGAGCAAACTGAATGACATAGCAGACGTTGTCTCAGTTGAGCATTCATATACATATTCTTGTGACCTGACGGTCACTATTCCCGGGGTTGGAAATGGAACCAGAGTGAGATTCACCTTTGACAATGTCCATAATGCTGCAGACTCCAGACTGTATATTGAAGGGACCTTCAATCTTAGTACAAGAGCCTTGACAAATATTGTGTATGAGGGCTTCTCATCCACATCCGGTTCAACGGTCTCTGGCAGTGTCAATGGAATCTTCGTCACATATCAATTCAGCGGTCTGCAAAAAACCGACAATTCTGAACTCACCACCCAGTACATGAAGGAATGGACTTCCGACAATGGCTCTTCGAGCTGGCAGATAAACTCTGAGTTCGATAATAATAACGACGCTTCTACAGAAGTTTCGACATCTATTTCCAAGAAGTCTGCCGTTGTTTACCTGGTGTTGGATTTCTCTACGTCGATCGACTCTCAAAGTTCTTCAATGAAGAGCGCGGCAAAGAACTTCTTGAGGAATCTCCAGCAGAAGTCTTCTGACCCGACCGAGGTGTCAGGAATTACCCTGAGCAAATCATCATGGAAGGCGACCCCCGGGATGACTATCACCTTATTTGCAACCGTATTGCCCAGTAGTGCTTTGGATAAGTCTGTAAGTTGGAAATCAACAAATTCGGAAGTAGCAATGGTATCATCAGATGGCGTTGTGACCGCTGTCGGCCCGGGTACATGCTTTATTGAGGCGATAACAAATGACGGGGGCTTAACGGCAAACTGTGAAATCGTGGTTGTGGATTATGAAGGCATTGATCTTGGACTTCCTTCCGGCCTCAAATGGGCCTCGTTCAACGTCGGGGCGATGAGTCCCGAGGAAGATGGTGATTGCTTCGCATGGGGCGAAACGGAGACCAAGACCGATTATCGTTGGCCGACACACAAGTGGTGCAATGATGGTAGTTACAATTCCTTGACAAAGTACTGCAAAAACTCGAATTATGGCTACAATGGTTACTCAGATGATAAGAACGTGCTTGACCCGGAGGATGACGTAGCCCATGTGAAATGGGGAGGGAACTGGCGGATGCCCACGGAGGAAGAATGGGAGGAACTCAAGAACAACTGCACGTGGACCATGCTTTCTACGTACCAAACCAAAGGTCTTACATTGGTCGGCCCTAACGGCAACAGAATCTTCCTTCCTGCCGCTGGCTACTGGTCGTACCAGCGTCAATATTGGGGGAGCATAGGCTACTACTGGTCTTCTTCCTGCAGTTCGGAAAAACCGTACAATGCGATGTATTTTTACTTCACTTCCTATCCAATCAAATACTTCGGCGACCGTTGCTTCGGCTATTCTGTCCGTCCCGTTTCAGATTAACAATACATCCTTCAATCTGATAATCAGCAATTGAGCGATCATCCTTCGGGGTGATCGTTTTTTTTTGAAAAAACCTGGATAGTGGTCTCCTGGGAATCTTATGATTGGATGATGACGACCTAACTTAAGAACAATTATCTACTGCCTCATCAACAGCGGCCTTAAGATCCGCATATCCAATGCCGTTCTCTTGTCCAGTGATTGTCTTTATACGGCCAAGGGAGATGGTTTTATTCTTATCACAAAGGCGATTAATCGTAGCAGTCGCAACCACCCAGAAGCGCCAATGATCCAACTCAAGCGGATTGGATTCCTCTCTAGTGTTTCCAGTGTTCAGGCAAAAGATATACACGTCATTCTGCCGTTCGTAAGTCGATTTGTTGTTCTTATACTTGGTATATGCCTTCGGTATACCAAAGGTTCTCTGCTGTGATACTTTCCCATCCTCGTTAAAGGAATGAAAATAGCCGGTTTCTTTCACTTCAATCCTCTTTCCCCGATAGTCAATATCCCATGTTGTCCATAGATTCTTATTCATCGGTGCTTCTATACCAAGGGCCATTGAGACAATAAACTCGGCAATCTCTTCTTGAACATGGTAAATGTTCGAGAACTGGAAACGCCAGTAATCAAGTACGGTGTACTGTGTAGGTTTCCCACCGCAAGTAAGTGGTTCATTGCCGGATAGTATGATGGTGGGCGTTCTCTTTACCATATAGATATCTTTTGGAGCTAATTGCAGCGGTAATAAAGATAAAAGTCACATTGTTACTGGACGGACAGAAAGACCATGGTCACGATCGTATCCCATCTCCTCATGACTAGATCTATAAAAGAAGAAACCACAAGCTTCACATGGAAAGCCCGTATTAATCACACCAATTGAAGATGACCAATAATTACCGTATTCGCCAAATCCATTTGATTTGTCATCAAAGGTGGAACGAATCTGCCCTGCTGCAGGGAGAAAAATACTCTTCCCATTTTTCTTGCTAATAATCTTATAACCAACATGCCCATTAATTGATGTCCAAATCCAAATACACTTTTCTTTCAGTTCTTCCCATTCTTCATGCGTTGGCATCCGCCAGCTACCGCCCCACGTCATATGTGCAGCATCATCAACGGACTCAAGTTTCGTTTCCAGGTTTATTGCCTCTGACTCATTTATAAATAAACGCCCTTCTGGAAACTTAACATCATACTTCGAAAAACCATCAAGAAATCTTGGGTCGGGGATAATTGCAAACTTATATGTCTGCCATTCATAATTATTCTTCGTCCTGATTTCACCCCACGCATAGTAATCCCCAAATTCCTCTGGAGTTTCAGCTCCAATATTATGCGTCGCCCACTTTACGCTTAATCCTAGATCAACATAACCATATCCCTTAACTGTACCTGTTGGTTTTGACACTTTACTCTTTTGCCCCATTAGACAAAGAGGTAAAAAAAGCAATGTGGTAAGTAACAATACCTTTTTCATATCAACCGATTCTTTTCCCAAATAAACTCCTGTAATCCGCAACATACCCCTTCTCTTCAAAAATACGGGCAAGGTCCTCGTCGGAGTTCGCTAGATTCACCTTTTCTTGCACCTCGAAATCAGACAGGTCCAATCGCCTAAGGCATGGTTTACCTGTTGTCTTGTCAGGGAGTTGACGGATGAGTTGGATGCTCTTTACTTGCATGTTTTCCTTGGCGTATTGAACAAATCCCTTGGCTTTCGGGAGATTGTCCGTCTTGGTGGGATCGTGAGGTTCAAGGACATCCACCGAGATCCCGGTGTCATCATTCTGCTTGATAACCAGGAAATCCGGATAGGCTGTCTTTTTCATGCCGTTCATCACATACGGGATAGCCAGAGACCATTCCTTACGAGGAGGATTCTTGAGCCAGCACAGGAAATCAGGATCCCGTCTTTCTTCGTCAATGAGGTTTTCTTCCCAGCTAGAGCCCAACTTAATTTGAATGGAATGGGTGGCATTATTGACATAGAGGTGATCCTGATATTCCTTCCCTTTAGGATCGGATAGATAACTCACATCCAACGGCAGGTGATAGACATGGGAGGTCACCTCATCGGAATTGGAAACAATCTTCTTATACTCATCCTTGGCAGCCTCCGAGCAACGATTGGCGACCAACATCCTGAATTTCTTATGAAGCTCAAGAAATCGTTTCTTCGCAAAAACGTTCAGATTCTCCATCGCGGCAGAATCGTTAGCAAAGAGGATGACATCGATCATATATGAAGTGTCATCATCCTCTTCAGCATAAAGCCTTCCGTACACGTCACCGATCCCCTTCTTCCCAAGGGTCGCATCTGCGGCCCGGAATTGCATATCCAGGTTGCTATCATCCGTCAAAAGGGAGGTTGAATCCGACTTCTCTATGTGATTGCCAAAGGCATCATAAAACCGAGAATGCAGTTTAAAGGAACGAACCTTCAGGGACAGTTCATCATATTCGCCGTCCTTCCGCTTCTTTTCCGCATAATCATGGATTATCCCTGCGACTTCTTTCTGAATATCATACTTCGCATTGGGATACAAGGCTGTCCTGGTTAGTAGGGCGGCCATATTCAGCAGACAAGCGAAGTATGTCTCCATCTTGATTTCACGGACCTTGCAGGTGGTCATGTCCATCTGATTGATGGCCTGGATGATGGATTCACGGTTATACTTCCTCTCCTTGGGAATCTT
>JAEEGL013409382.1_pt1 | contig 10673 bp, 1 predicted proteins | sample 9134231 | NCBI WGS metagenome assembly JAEEGL01 (sample SAMN16246548, study PRJNA631951) | gut metagenome | biome: gut microbiome; feature: rumen; material: fiber-attached | host: Bos | place: Iran: Karaj | collected 2018-10 | reverse complement strand
CCCCATTAAAATATTTTATTATTCAAAAATTAATAAATCTTTTTTATAATATAATTAAAAATCAAATAAATTAAGACTATATAATAATGTATAATTTATAGTTATATATAATAAATTATATCTTTAATAATATTTATATTATTATTTCAAAATAATAATTTAAAATATATCTATCATCACTTTTTTACTTCTTTTTTACTTCTTTTTTATCTTCTTTTTTTTCACTTTTTTCGCTTGATATTTTCGATTTTTTCCTTAGACTTTTCTTATATTCTTTATACAAATTATTATTAGGAATTTCATAACTTGTATTTTTTCCTTGATCAGATTTAATATTTATAGATTCATCCTCATCCTCATTGTCTTCTATTTCTTCATTTTCTTCATCGTCTTCGCTTTCATCCCCTTCATTATCCGATTCTTCTTCTCCTTCAAAATAGCCTTGACTTTCTGTATTTTCAAAGTTTCGATTATGAGCCTTTCGCTCTTTTAAATCTATGCTTAATTGACTACGCTCTTTATAAAATTTGATAAATGTTTTCAAATAAGCATAAGAATATTTATAATATAAATGAGATGTCAATGGATTAAAAGATATTAAATTATAATTTTGGAGAATATTAGTAAATATAGTTCCTCTTTTTTTATGCAAATATTTATTAATATTAGTTTTTATTTGTTTCATTATTTTTTTTTCGGTTTTAAAAATTAAATTATTTTCTGGATTTTCCCTATCTATTTGCGTACCATATTTTTTATACAAAAATTTAAAAATGACATCATGATAGTATACATAATCTTCTTTATCATAAAATAATTTTAATTCACTAACATATTTTTTGAAAAATTCGAGTTTATTTTTTTCTGGAGGTATTAATTTTACTAAATTAGATTCCATAAAAAATTGTGATATTAATACTTTTTTAATACGAAATCCTTCGTTTTCTTCAGTGGAAAATTTATTCCATGATTTATTAAATTCATTTATGAAAGAATTAAATTTCTCAATTGGATTATATGCTTTATTTGTGAATTCATCATATTGCTGTAAAGTTACCATTAAAAGAAGGTTTAATAATATAACTGATGTTACAAAATTAGATAAAATAAAATAAGCATAGGAATAACTTGCTTCTCTTCCATCATTTCTATAAGCATATTCCATCATGATATTCGGCCAATTTTCTCCTGTAGAGCATCTAAATATCAGGAGATATGCTGTATAAAAATTATTAAAATTGAAATAATCATTTATATAATAATAATTATATTGCTTTTTAATTGAGATATCTTCTTCTTCATATAAATAGCATCCCATTAAAGCTGTAGTTCCATAAATAATAATATTTAAAAATAATACATAAGACAAAGCGGTAAAAGACCACTGAAAAGTTTGAATTAATTTTGTAAGGCCTTTTAATGCTTTTACCAATCGTAAAACTTTGGAGACTCTTAATACTCTTAATAATCTTACGAGTTGAAATGATCTAATAAATGAACTATCTATTACGCTTTGCTCTCCATATTTCATATCTAGATATGAAATTATTACTATTACAAAATCAAATATATTCCATGAAACATGAAAATATGACTTTATTCCATATGCACCTATTTTTAAAATTAATTCTATAGTAAAAAAAACTGTTATTATATTATTAATAGTTCTCAAAACTATTGTATATTGCTCACTAGAATTTTCATATAAAAGACATAACATTATGAAATTAAAAAATATAATTCCCAACATGACATTTTCAAAATAATAACTATCTACTATTTGCCTTAAATAATATTTAATAGAACCTTTACTAGGCTTTTTCCAAATAAGATAATCGCTTTGAGCATACAAAATTTGAGTTAAAAAATCATAATATTTAGCAGCTTTTTTATCATCAGCTTCTAATTTTTGCTCTTTTTTATATGCTTCATTAAAATATTTAAACATTATACCAGTAAAAAGATTAAGAAAGAAATAAGATACAACTAAAATAAAAACAACAAAAAATATACCATAAGAATTTCCATAAATTCTATAACTATTCATAATATTTGGATATCCTTCCGTAGATGATAAGACATATGAAGTTGTGAAAGCGTCTATAATATTAGAAAATTTAAAAGTTGGTCCTGTATCCATTATTCCATTGAAAGTTTCAATGCAATAATCTGAAATAGCTCCCATACTATTAGTAATATTGTTATCCGCTAATAATTCATCAAAAGAGCCCTGAGATAAAACAAATGAACCATTTTCTCTTAAAACATAACAATTGTGAAAATAATTATAAAATAAAGAAATTCCAACTATACTAAACATGAATAGCACTAGCAAAAAAATAAATAATGTATTGCATATAGGAAGTATTGAATCAAATAATGAAGATATTATTAACTTTAAATGATCATTATGAGATATCAACCTTAAAGGTCTTAATGTTCTTAATAATCTCAAAAATTTTAAAAATTCAAAAGAAGCTGTATTTTTTGCCGCATATAAATATTTCTGAGACATATTTTGAAATTCTACAAATGAACAAAGAACTATAATAGCATCTAATTGATTCCAATTATCTCTTAAATATGAGCCTTCATCTAAGGCCAAGCCTAATGCAATTATTTTTATAATAGCTTCTAATAAAAATATTAAATTAAAAACTAAATCAGCAATATCAAAAATTATAGTTGGTAAATATCCACTGATAAATGTGTCTAATATTAATCTAAGCGTTGAAAGAATAATAATTAATAATATAAATTTATCAAATGCTTTTTTATTTATTAATTTCATGCATAATATACGAAATTCGTTGCTTTGTGAGAATAAATAGAGCGAATCCACACAATTATTTTTTTTAAATATTTTATTTATTTCAGACCATTTAACCATTTTTTTTTCAACCAATGTTAACCTACTATATAAACTTTCTTCAATTTTTTCTTCTTTTACTTCAGTAGTTCTTGATATATCAGTTCTTATTGATTTTTCATCTTCATCAGATTCTATGGTCAACTTAGATACATTAGTATTCATATTATTAAAATTAGATGAAGAAAATCGGGTAATGCCTTCTTTTGAATTAGTCATATTCCCAGCAGAAAAAAGAAAATTATTAACAAATTCTTTATTTCCTTTTCTTTTTTCGTTAACTTTAGAATTATTATTATTATTACTTACATTACTCTTTAGTGCATAAAGATAGTCTGGTAAGGGGTAGATTCTTTCGATGAATTCATCTTCTGTTAAATCATCTTCATCTTCTAATTCCATATCACTAAAAGATTGAATTAAAATTGATATGAATAAATTGAATAAAATATAGTTACCTATAAATATCCAACAAATATAATAAAGAATGCTTGTTTTAAGCATTGGATAAGTCTTATAAAATATGTCATCCCAATTTTCAATTGTTAATATCTGATATGTGGAATAAAATCCTTCTAATAATGTTCTAAAATGGAAATTCATGCTTAATATTGACATACCTAGTAATTCAAATATAAAAATGAATAAAATGAGTATAATAGTAATATAAGATACATTTGTTAAAGATTTTTTGATTGAAACTATTATTAATCTCATTGATTTTAGTTTTCGTAAAACTTTAGCTAATCGAATGACTCTAAACATCCTGAAAACTCTGAAAAATTGAAGTTGAGAACTAACCGATCTTTTTGTTCCTAAAATATCTTGGCCATTATTTGGAGTAGCAAGATCAACCACTGAGAAAACGATAATAAAAGTATCTAAATAAGTGAAAGCATCTGAATAATAAACTAAAGGAGTAAGGCCGATAAATTTAACCACGTATTCAAGAATATAAATAGCATTAAATATAAAACTAAAAATTTTTAAATTTTCCAGAGTTTCTGGTTTTAATAAATTTCCTTCTAAAGACATAAAGATAGAATTAGCAATAACTATTGATAAAATAATATACTCAAAATAATCATTGGTTGCAAGAACATAAAAAGCATATCTAATTTTTTGAATTCTTTTTATATAAGGATTTCTATCCCATATAATTATATTAAAATTTTCTAATGATTTTATTAATCTATTCCAATTTTTTCTATTTTCATCGACATCTTTATTATATAGCACATCTTCCCCACTCCATTTGATATACATATGCGAATCTGTTTTTAAATCATATAACAATATATTTCTGACTTCGTTTTTAACATTCAATCTATTATATTTTTTTCTATTTTTTTCTTTTCTATTATTAATTATTTCTTCTTGTTTTTTCTGGTCGAGAAATTTAAAATATAATTTATCTTCTTCTAAAAAATAATGTGATAAAGTCAAATAATTAAAATCTTTAATTTTTTTGTATAATTTTTCTAGGATCTCTTTTTTGGAATTAATTCCTTTTTGTATCAAATTATGTTTAGTATAAGCTGAGCTCATTATTAATTTTCCTTTGCTAGTATTTTTAGATAAAGAAAAATATTTAGAATTTACAGACTTATTATCTATTTTGCTAGGCTTACTTATAAATCCCATTGAACTAACCAAAGCTGAATCAGGTCTAAAATTTAATGGATTTTGATGACTTTGTTCAAAGGATTGAATACTTTGATTTAAATTAAAATGTTCGTTCATTGTTAATACGCTTAAATTTTGTTTATTGGAATATTTTCCGAAATTTAAAAGTCTTTTTGGCATTAATACTATGACATTTAATGGAAGATATTTTAATTTCGTTGTTAAAAAAAATAATTCCTTTTTTTTGTATTTATAATCGGTGTAATATATATATTTATATTTTTTGAGATTTAAATGTTTGTCATTAAATACAAAAAAAGCATCAGTTCTTTTAGGTAATTTCTGTAAAACAATTTGTCTATTTTTTTTGCCTAATATATCATCTTTCCAGTGACTTATTTTAAAATTGTCTTTTACTTTTAAATCTATATCAAATATATTATATAGATAATTCATATAATATTTTTTTCCTCTTAAATTCATTGGAATAAGTTCTTGCTCAGTCGTTAATAAATTATTATTGTCGATATTATCTTCATTCACAATGAATTTTTTTGAATCTTCTTTAGGATATTTTTTTATATTTTTTTCTATACTTTTTGCCTTAAAAATAAAATAATTTTCTCTTTTTTTAGTATGAGCATTTTTTTCAGATTTTTTCGTTGGCTGCTTTTTAATTTTAACTATTATATTATTAATTAGATTATTATTTTTGATAGATTTTGCTAGATTTTCATTTATTCTGTTGTTTAAAATTTTGCTACTACTATTTCTCGAAGCCAAAGATTTTTCTTTTTTTAATTTTAAATTAAGCATATTCATCGTTTTTTGGTTTTGAATTAATGGGATATCAGAATTTTTTTCATCTTCAAAATTTTTTATAGTTTTTGCTTTATTAGAAAGTAATCTTTTGCCAGTATTTCTTATGTGTTTAGATGATAATTCTTTATCTCCAGTACTCTTCGGATTTAATTTTTTAGTATTTGAAGGACTGAGTTCTAAGCGATTTTTTTTGGTTTCTCCATTTTTTGGTGAATTTTTTTTTTTATCACTTATGTTGATATTGTTTTTTTCTTCCTCGTTTTCTGTATCTTCACTATCTTGATCATTTTCATTTAATTGTATTGGCTTAACAATTTTATTATAATTTATTTCTTTAATCATTCCACTTACATTACAATTATTTTCATTTCTTATTCTTATTTTTTTTTTATTTACATATAATTGCTCATCTAATAATTTATTAGTTTCTTCATAATATTTTTTTAATTCTTGTGTGGTTAAATTAATATTAGTATTAACACTTTCTCTCACAAAAACTTCAGCTCTTATTTTTTGAGTAAGTTTATTCGAATCCATATTTTTTTTGATATTTTCATGCAATAAATATTCATTTCCATAAATTTTTTTTTCTGATAACAATTTAGGTAATAATTTAATATCTTCCACGGATATAGAACCATTCCTACTTAAATAAGATTCTTCACTTAAAAAGTGTAAACTATCATCTTTATTTATTGTATTATCAATTGATTCATTATAAAAACTACTGTTTTTATCGTTATCTTTTTGGATAATATTTTCTAATTCTTTTGCTTCTTTTTTATATTGAACGTACTCTAAAAATCCTAAATATGAATTTCTTCTGTCTTTATTATTAGAAGATTCTTTATCTTTTTCGTCTTCTTTTTTTAAATATTTATCTAAATTAAATTTTAAATTTTCTGGGTTGAATTTTTCTGATTCTTCTTTTTTTATTATGTAATTTAAAGTAGAATGGGGACGTTTAAATCTTGATCTCAAATTAAAATTTTCAAACATTAAATAATCTTTATCATTAATTATTGAATCGTTGCTTTTTTCTTCAAGTTCATTTAGAGAATAAAATGTCGTTTCTTTGAATTTTTCGTTTTTTCTTTTTGTATTTAAATATATTGAATTATTAATTAAATCATTTTCGAAGCTCAAATTATCAAAATTTTTATCATAGTCATTAATAATTAAATTAGTCAACCGAAAATTTTTTTTCGCTAGAATCTGTGTATTTTTTTTAATTAAATTTTTATTTATTTTATTAACATCATTATTTTCTGAATTTTCAGAAAGAGTAGATAGCATCAAATCATCAATGCAAGAAAGTTCTTTATTAATTGGCTTCGAATTTCCATCTAAATATGTTTTTAATATATTTTTATCAGATAAAATATCTGTATTTTTAGAAGAAGATTTTTCATCTGTATATATATCTGAATAGAGATCTATACTTTGCTTTTCACTTTCTTTAACTGAAGAATTTATCTTTTCTTTTTTTTCATTATTTATTTTTTTTACAACGTCATAAAGAGTATCTTCATAAATACTTAACCGATTATTCTTTTGCTTTTCTACTTTTTGTTCATTTTTTATTTTATTTTGTTCTTCTTTATATTTTTGTAATTTATTTGAATTTTCTGAATAAAATTTTTTGGTATCATCTAGAGCTTCTTTAATTAATTTTGAATTTATATTATTTTTTAGTTTTATTATTGTTGATAAATCAACACTGATGTCACCTTGACTTATATTTTTTATTATTTTTCGAGAATCATTTCTTTTCATATTTTTATCTTCTGAGCTTTCATTTGCATTGTTAGTCACAATATTTTGATTAGAATTTCTCATTTCTTTTTTTGAAATTTGTTTATTTATCAATTTGGAATCGTTTTTGTGCTCTTCATTTACTAAAGTTTTCTTTTTTGTTATTTTTTTCATGAATATCCTTGATTTTTCCATTTCCATTTTATTCTTCCTTAAACGTAATTCTATTTCATTTTGTCGTCTTTCAACATTATCTGCTAAAGCTTTTTCCTCATCTTTTATTCTTTGCTTTTCTAAATATAATTCTTCAGGATTATTATTAGCCATGATATAAATATCTTTAACAGTTGAATAACTTTTAGGTATTTCTCTTTTGTTTTTATGGATAAAAAAGGCGTTTTCTTTTACTTTAAAATATAAATTTTTTAAATCTTCATCACTTTTTGCATTTTTTTCGTTTTTGATTTGAAGTTTTTTTTTTGTTTCTTTATCTTTATTTTTTTTCTCCTTTGGGTCATAAGAACTTTTTAATAATTTATAAAAACTTCTTTTTTCATTTAATTCTTTTCTACTTTTTTCTATATGTTCAAATTCTGAATTAGTAACAGCCAAAAATAGATTAATTAAATAAAAAGCTCCAATATATATAAAAGCATGAAAATAAACAAAAACAACAATACTATTTATATAAATTCTATCTTTAAAAGTTTTTGATACATAATTAAATATATCAGACCATCCTTCTAAAGTAACCATGATAAAAACCGTAATTAAAGAATTAAAAATATTATCAAAATTATTTGCTCCATTATTTGGATTTAAATATCCTTTAGCACATATAAATATATTTCCATATTGATTTAATTGTGCGCAATCAGAGTCAAATGAGCATAAATAATTAGTTTGTGTTAAAAAATATCCAAAATTTAAATTCATGCATCTTCGATAAAATAAGCCTTGCCACATTTGCAATCCGGCAACAGCAAAAAAAAGAAAAAAGAAAAATAAAACTATCATTGTTTCCCAAAGACGACTAACAGAAGACATCAAAGCTAAAAGAAGATTTTTTAATTTTTTGAATCTTCTCATAGTTTTTAAAGGCTTTAAAATTCTAAAAGCTTTAACAGCATTAAAACCTGAAAAATTTTGACTTGACATCACATAATTTTCTAGAATTAAATAAATGAAGCCAATTACAATAACAAATAAATCCAAAATGTTCCAAAAATCTTTTATATAAGCGTCTTCAGCTGAATAAAATGAATAAGTATTAATTTTAAGAATTGCTTCCAGCGTGTAAAAAATCAAAAAATAATTATCAGCTCTGTTTCCTAAACTATCAGAATCAGTAGGGTCTGATATGAAAAATAAAATACAATTTAATAAAGTAATAAAAGTGGATAAATTTTCAAAAATTAAATTATCTACAAAATATCTACATGAATATCTCATTGCTATTCTAAAATCGTGTATTTTTTTTCTTTGTTTAAAACAACAATAATAATCAAAATATCTTCTGGATAATTCTTCTTTTCTTAAAGGCTTAAAATCAATAATTTCTTTTGCTCCTAATTCTTGCTCACTTTCAATTGAAAATCTCGGTATTGTGTTATCTTTATATTTTTTGAAATATATATTTAATATTTTTCCTTTTTTTACAAATTGTTCGGTATTATCTAAATTAAAATCAATTTTATCTTGTTCGACTTTTTTCATCTCTTTATATTTTGCATCTAATTTATTAATTTCTTCTTGAAGTTTATCTGTATTTAAACCCTTCATTTCATTAACTTCTTTTAATTTCTTTTTTTCTTTTATTTTTCTTTTTATATCCAATTTATTCATTTCCTTATTTATTTTTTCAGTCTCCTTATCTTTTATATTTTCTACATCATATGTAAATAATTGATCTTTAAAAAATTGTTCTTTATAAGTTAAGTCATATTCTGCTAAATTAATTTTATCATATATTTTATAATTATTATCATTATCAACCCTTATATTAGGTAATTCAATAAAGTCGTCACATGAATCAAATAATTCTTCTGATTCTTCATCACCTAAGTAATCACTATCATGTTTTTCTTTTTTATCTTTTTGTTCGTCTTTGTTATCATCTTTTAAAAAATTTTCTGAATCATTCAATGTAGTTAAATAAGGCTCTATTTTTGTATTGGATTTTTTAAGTTCATTTTTTGAACTTATTAAACTTGTTGGTTTAACTAATTTTTTTTTTAAATTAATTTCACTTAATTTCATGAGTGTTTCTTTCTTTTTAAAATTTGATTTCATTCTGACATTTTTAACTGAGTTTCTCTTTGTTATATTATTTTTTTCTTTATCTTTATCCCTGTCTCCGATTTTTATATCATTAATACACTTAACACTATAAGCATCCATTTCTTTTTCATTAAATATTTTTACTCTTTTTTTACTACTTATTTGCCTTTCATTCAATGTTTTTCTAAGATTAAAATTTTTAGTATTTTTTTGAGAAAGTTCGGATTTAGAATTCAAAGATAATTTTTCTGTTATTATTGTTGAATCTATATGAAAAGAATCTAATTTATTGCTATTATTTGAATATATATTTGATTGCTCGCCTGATAAATCATTATTTCGTTTAATATCATCATCAGGTATATTATTATTCTTTTTAAATAATGATATTTCTTCCATTAATTTTCTCTTTTTTTGAGCCATTTTAGTATTATATTCTTTTTCTCGTTTTTTAATATTATATAATTTTTTTTGCATTTCTTCAAGAATTTTTTCGTTTTCTATTTTTTTAAAAATATTCTCTATTCCACTTTTTTTCTCATTATTATTATTAATATTATTTTTTTTAGTTAATAATTCCAACTTTAAATTTTTGGAATTATTAAATCTAAATTTTTTTAATTTTCCATTACTTAATTGTGGCGATAATAACATTAAATGTCTGTCCTTACTTTTATCAAAATAATCAACATTATTTTCACTTGATTTTTTCACAAATATATAATTATACACATTTCTCACATATATTTCTAATACAAATTTTTTTATTTTATTAAAAAAATTTGCGGCAATTTTCAAAGTTAAAGAATTTGCTTTTTTTTTTACTTGTTTAAAAAATAATTTTTTCTTATATTTAATTATTAAATTTTCTAATATATATGCACCTTTTTTTAAACTTTGGATTTTTGATAAATAATTTTCTTTTTGTTTCGTTTTCTTTTTTATATTTATTTTATCTTTAATATTTTCTCCTTTTTTTTTCAAAAAAAATAATCTAATCATTTTTGATTCTAAATCTTCGTCTTCATAATCGAACATCGAATCTGAATCTTTTATTCTAAATTCTTCATAACTTGTTACTTCTAATTCTTTTCCTATATCGGAACGAGTTTTTATTAACGATGATTTTTTAATTTTTTCTTCGGAACTTATATTTGATGTTTTTGAACCCTTCTTTTTAATTGATGATCTAAGTTTTTTCATATTAATTTTAATTTTAATTTAAAATTTTATATAATAATAAATAACAAATTTAATTGTGTTGTGCTCCTTTAATGGGGATTGGGGATTGGGGATGGGGGATGGGGGATTGGGGATTGGG
>JAEEGL013336229.1_pt1 | contig 10673 bp, 2 predicted proteins | sample 9134231 | NCBI WGS metagenome assembly JAEEGL01 (sample SAMN16246548, study PRJNA631951) | gut metagenome | biome: gut microbiome; feature: rumen; material: fiber-attached | host: Bos | place: Iran: Karaj | collected 2018-10 | reverse complement strand
CAAGAAGATATTTTTAATTTTATTAAATTATGTTATGAAAATATTTTAGTTGATAGAAATACAATTGATATAATTTATCAAAATTTATCAAAATATTTTTATAACAATGCAAAAATAAAATTAAATGAAAAATATTTCTTAAAACATTTAAATTTATTAAATATTCTTTTACTATCAAAAAAAAAAATTGATTATGAAAATAAAAATTATATTTATTTTAATGGTATAAATAGTGGTTGTTTTTTTAAATTAAATGAAATAGATTCAACAACAATGAAAGCAGATAATCCCTTATTTCGATTTGGTTTATTTACTTGTTTTTGGATTAAACTAAATGAAAATATTATAGATGAGTATTTTAATATAAATAATAATATTATAATAAATTTATTAATTTTGGATTTTGAAGAAGAAAGTATTAAAATATCATTTATTAAAAAAAATATAATAGAAATATCAATTTTTGACAAAATAAAATCAAAAATTGAATTAAAAAATGATGATTTTATTTATGGAAAATGGAATTTCATTGGAATTAATATAAAAGAAAATGATAAGTTATTTCTTTATATAAATAAAAAATTAGTTTATATATCTAATAAAATAATAAATGAAGAAAATTATCAAATACAAAAATTTAAATATTTTGAAAATTTAATTGGGCAAGTTACATCAATTTTTTTTTTATACCAATCAGTTGAAGATGAATTTATACAATATCTTTCAACTATAAAATATGGTTTTTATACAGATATAATTATGAATGAATTTTTTTCTAACTTTCTTCCTCAAAATGATACATTTATTCCTGATTTTTTAAAAAAAGATTTAAACAAAAATAATGACAAAGAAAAGAATGAAGTCTTATTATGGGGATCTTCACTTAATTTAGTAAAAAAATTATCAGATTTAAATAATATTTTTTTTTTATTTACTCCATTTTTATATAATGAAAAAGAAAACTATTTAGATGATATTTGTTGTAATTTTATAGGATATTATGGAGATTTAGATGGTGTTTGTAATTACCAAAATATTAAAATTAATTCATTGGGAGGAATTAATAATTTATTACCTTTAATTGAATTAATGATTTATCCTTTATACAATTCTAATAAAATAATTTATAAAAATATTGACAAAAATATTTTGTCAGAAGAAGCTTTTTATCAATTTATTTTTATAATTGCTTCTATTATATGTGATAATCATTTTAATCTTAATGATGCAGTTGAGAGCAACTTTTTTAATTGCTTGAGTATTTTTATTGAAAAAATACCTGAAGAATTATTTAGTGAAAGAATCATTTTCAAATTTACAGAAATGTGTTATTTTAATTTTCATGATTTAGTATATTTAAATTTACCTAATACAAGTAATAATTTTTATAATTTAATATTTTTAAATGAAAAAATTATTAGTAAAATAATAAAGAAAGAATATATTTCACAATATTGGAAAGATTCATTAAATTTAAATAAACTTTTAGATAATAAAATGAATATATTACAAATTAATTTTGCTAGTCTATTATTAAGATATTATGATGAATCTAGATATAATAAATATTGTTGTCAATATCATTCTGATTTATTTGAAAATGAAAATATAATTGATTATAAAAATTCTAATTCTTTAAGATATTGTTTAGAATCATTTTTAAATTACCTTTTATTAATTATAGAAAAGGATAATGATTGGAATAATTATTTAAAGATATTCAATTTACTATCTTTAGATATTTCTCCCTGTCTTCAAATATTTATCATTGATTTATTTATTAGTTTATTTTCTCCAAATTATGAAATTGATATTCAAATAAAGAAAAAAAATTTTGAGTTTTATTTAAAAAATAATATAATAGAAATATCCCTATATGTTTTTACTATTGGATTACTTGATGTTAAAAATAAAATAATTGATTTATTACAAATATTGCAAACAAATTATCAAAAAGAGTTTGATTTATATTTAAAAGAAAAGAAATTAGATATACTTTTTATAAAATTAATTTATATATATTTATTACCTGAAAATATATTTTTTAAAAGGAAAGAAATTGGCATTAAACAGAATGTAAAGAAAACAACTATAATAAAGGAAAAATTAAACATTTTTCTAAAAAAAGACAATAATGATATAATGAAAAATGATGTTAAGAATAAAAATAAAAACCACTATGAAGAAAATAATAATAAAGATTTAAATTATATAAAATTGAGTAAATATTTTAATAGAGCAATTTATGAACAACAAAAATCTGTTATGTTCAATAAATTATTTGCATGGTTTAATATATTATTAACAGAAAATGATAAAAATAAAACAGATATTAATGAAAATATATTATATTTAATAATAAGGATTTGTTCTTATTCTAATGAGAAGAATACATTAAAATTTCTCAAATTATTAATTAACTTATATGAAAAAGAAAAAAACAAAGATTTTTTCAAAAATTTTAAATTATTTTGTTGGATTGTTCATTCAATATATATCAATAATTTAAAAGAGTATTCAAATGATATCTTGAAAATACTAATTGAGGAGTTTATCAAAATTTTTAAAATAATAATAACAATAAATTTAGACAATGAACATTATCTCCAAAAAATGATAGAATATATAAATTTATATATTTTATTCCTTAGAAATATTTATTCTAATCAAATTAACAAAATAAAAGAAATATCAAAACAATTATATAAAATAATATTAACTTCTAAAAATCAACAATTTCAAGACAATTTAATAATTCAGATTTTTGAATTTATTTTTATTCATAATAATATTTCACAATATGAAAATAATGAATTAGATTTTAGTTTTTTTAATAATTGCCTCCCAAATTTTATAATAAAAGGTCTTTCATTGAAAAAAATCAATAATAATTTTTTATGGGATGATTCTCTTTTTTTTCAAGAATTAATAAATAATAAACTTAATATATTAAATGTATCTGTTTTAATGAATTGTTTAGGAATAGACTTTAATCAATATAATAATCAATTTTGTAAAATTATTATAAAAGAAAGTGGATTTGTTCAAAAAAAAAAAAATATTTTATATTTAGAATTTAAAAATTATTTCTTATCTAATATTGGAAAAGCAATAACAAAAATAAGTATATTAGAAATTATTTTTATTGGATTAAGTATTCAAATTGAAACAAGTGATATTGAATATAATAAAAACTATAATTTAAAGCTTTTTAAACAATTACTAATTTTCTGCATATTAATATCAATTAATATTTCAGAAAAAATTGATGAATACAAATCAATTCAAGAACAACTAATTAATTTATTATCTTTTGGTTTTAATTTTATAAAAAAAAAAGATGTAGAATTATATAATGAATTAATTAAACAATATATAAATGAAATTTTCCAAAATGTAATAAGAATGGAACATTCGAATCCTACTTATTTAAAGCAATATTATTATAAAGTTGAGAATATTTTAAATTCTGCTATTTTCCAACTATTTAATTATACAATTGATAATGAATTAGAAATTATAAATCACTCAATTTTTAATATTGATGAATTCAATGAATTCAAACAAAGTTATTTAGAAAAGGAAAATGGAATTAAAATAACTATTAAATATTTAATTGACGAAAAATTAGATTTTAAAAAAATTTTTTCATTATCAAAATATACAAATGTTTTTAAAAATTATAAAGCTCTAATTAATCAAAATATTTTACCATTTTATCCTAATGAATATGAAAAATTACCTATTCAAAAATTAAATGATGATGAAAAAAAGAGAATTGAAGATATTATACTTCAAAAAGTTGATTTTTTGAAAGAAGAATATGAAAAATATTTAAATTTAAGCTTTTTTAATGAAAAAATCAATAGAAATAAATATAAAAAAATTAAAAAAGAATTGTTTTCTTGGAGAGGTTCATGGTCAAATAAACAATTATTTTTTGTTAACCCTCAAAATTTAAAATTAAAAGTTAAAAACCATTATTCTCAAGAATTAATAAGACCAATTCTAGAGCCAATTTTAGATATAAATTATTTTTTTTGTGATTTTCAATTTTTTGATAAAAAAAAAATTTTTAAAAAAAATAATTATGAATATATTATTCATTTAGATATTGATGAAATATTAAATGATTCAAATATTTATTTTGAAAATGAAGAAGAAAAAAAGAAAGGATCTAATAATATGATTAATGAAGAAAATAATATAATTTTTGTTAAAAATAAATATGATTTTAATTATTTAGAAATTTTATATAAATCTACATTTCCTAATATATGGGAATATTATTTAAGAAATATTAATTATAAAATAAATTTTCAAAAATTAGATATTAAAAATATTGATATAAAAAAATTTCAAGAAACTAAAAAAATATATTCAGAATATAATAAAAAGAATGAAAATAGTTTTATTGAATGTTGTCTAGTAAAACCAACACATCATATAAAAGGAATAATGACATTAGATTCAAAAAAAATAATATTTACAAAAGATATAAATAATAGTTGTGAAGACTATAAAAATGGATTATCATATGATAATGAAAAGAAAACGTGTTTTGGTTCATTTTTTAAATCTAGATATAAAGATAAAGATTTAATATATTTCATTATTGAATATCAAAATATAAAATTATTATTTATAAGAAATTATTTTTACTTAAACACAGCAATAGAAATATTAACAAAAACAAAGAAAAGTTATTTTTTTAATTTTAATTCCATTAAACAATTACAAGAATTTTTAGATAATCTCACAATACATTTTGAAAATGTAAAAGGATTAAAAGATGAAGACAAAAATATAATAGCCTATGATATTTTAAATTCAAAAATAAAACATTCTCCATATAAAATAAATCAAATAGTAAAAAATTATGAAGAATATAATATATCAACATTAGAATATTTAATGTGGTTAAATTTATATGGAAATAGATCATTTATTGATTTAAATCAATATCCAGTTTTTCCTTGGGTAATTACAAATTATACTAATGAAGATATTGATATTACATTAGATACTAATTTAAGAAAATTAGAAATTCCAATGGGAATGCTTGAAATAGATGATAATTCTAAAAATAGAAAAGAAGACTATATTGAAAATTATACAACAATGAAAAATGATTTTATTGAAAATAATCCAAAAATTGATTATTATAAATTACTAGAAGAAGGTAAAAAATATTTTATTAAATATAAAAGTAAAAATCAAAATATGAATAATGAAAATGAAGATTTAGATGAATTTAATCCAATGGATATTAATCAAACTCCTTATTTATATGGTTCCCATTACTCAAATCCAACATATGTTTCTTTATTTTTATCAAGAATTTTTCCATATTCTGAAATTTTAATTGAAATTCAAGGACAAAAATTTGATATTCCTGATAGATTATTTAATTCTTTAGAATCTACTTTTTTAAATGCATCTAGTCAAAAAGTTGATTTAAGAGAATTAATCCCTGAATTTTTTTACTTACCTGAATTTTTTAATAATATTAATAATTTAGATTTAATACAAGATGATAATAATATAAATGCACTTTTTAATGAAAATGTTAAATTACCGGCATGGGCCAAAAATAAATGTTATAATGTTATTATTATGATGAGAAGAACTTTAGAAAAATTAGATTTAAAAATAAATAAATGGATTGATTTAATTTTTGGATGTTGTCAAAAAGGAAAAAAAAGCGAAGAATCTTTTAATATTTTTCAATCACATACTTATTTAAATTTTATTGATATTGAAAACATAAAAGATTCTGATTCCAGAAATGCTTTAATGAGAATATTTGAAATGGGAATGACACCTAGACAATTATTTAATAGTGAATCTAAAAGCAAACTTAGTATTGAAAAATATAATCAATTAAATACATATTTAATTCAATCAGAAGGAAAAAATTTAATTGATGGAAATGAATTTATTTCAAAAATGTTTGAAATTTCAATTTATGATTCTTTATATGATAAAGGTAAAACAGAACAAAAAATTTATCCAAAAATAGCGGAAATTATTGAAGTTGATTATAAAACATTATGTTTTATTACAAATAACGATTATATTTTTTACATCACTCTTAATATAACTGAAACAAATTTATCAATAAAAGAAGAAAAGCAGAAATTAAGTAAAATTAAAAGTTTTTTTTCTGAATATGTTTTAAATTATAAAATAACTAATTCAAACTGCCCAATTATAATAAATAAAAATAGAGATAAGATAATTAAAGGAGGATTTTATAATGGAAAAATTGAGATAATTTATTTAAAAGAATCAAATTTGATAATTAATAATACTAGTCCAATTACATATATGGCAATGACTAAAAATGAAGTTTATTTAATTTGTGGAAGTAAAAATGGTTCAATAACCTTTTTTAAATTTGATGAAGTAAAAATATCAAAAGAAAAAAAATTATTTGCTCATACTGATGAAATAATATATATTTCAATTTGTGATAAATTAGATATTTGTGCTTCAACTAGTTTAGATGGTTATGTTAATATTTATACAATACAATCACAAACTTTAGTTCGTTCTATTAAATTAGATAAAGATAAAAGTGTTTATGGCCAATTTGTTTTTATTTCAAATTGTCCATTACCTTCTATTGCTATTTACATTCCTAAAATTTCTAAATTTAAATCTTATACAATAAATGGTACTTTTATTAGTGAAAATGATGAAGATGAAATTATATATTCTCCAAAAATTTTTCATACTTTAAATTTTGAAGAATATTTGATTTATGGTACTGAAAATGGACATATTAAAATTAGAAAATTTCCAGAAATGGATTGTATTAATATAATAAATCCAAATATAAATAAACCTATTTTCAAAATTGAAATATCATCAAATATTAAATATTGTTTTGTTTGGTGTGAAGGAAATCAAATATATATAATAAACGATATCACAGTCCATGGAATACTTTTGACAAAAAACCGATCATATTTAGGTTTTCTTGTATAATAAAAAAATTATTTAATAATAGTGTTAAATTATAAAAAAATAATTAATAATAAATATTATATTTTTTAACTTAAAACCTTTAAAACTTTAATTTTTATTTAGTCTTAACTATGCCAGAAGCAACTAATTTTTTAAAAGCATCTGCAATAAATGGATCTTTCATAATTGCTTCATTTGCACTTTTAGGATTTTCTTGTAAATCTTTGAATAATTGTTGAATTCTTGGATCTTTAATTAATGCTTGTATTTCAGGATCAGCATAAGCTTTTTTAACTCTTTCTTCATCATCTTGTCCAGAACTATACTGAATAGCAGCCATAGTTTTACTATATATATTTTTTAATTCTAAATCATCTGGAAATTTCTTCATTGCATATTCTAAGCATTGTAAACTTTTATGATATTCTTTCATCATTAAATGACAAGTTGCTTTTTTTTGATATGCTTTTATTGTATTTGGTTCAATTTCAATTGCTTTATCACAATCTTTTATTGCTGAAGCAAATTCCATTAATTTAATAAAACATGTTGCTCTATTTGTATAATATTTAGGTAAGTTTGGATTTCTTCTTATTGTTTCATTGTATATTTTTAATGCATCTGGATATTTTCCTGCTTTAAATAATTGATTTGCTTTTTCATTTTCTTCTTCTGCTTTTACTGGATCAATATAAGCTTCTTCTTCTATTTTTTTCTTTATTTTTTCTGCTTGTTTTAAAGCATCTTTTATTCTATTATCTTTTTTTTCTAATAAAGATGATTCAAATGCTTTAATTGCTTCGTTTATTTTATTTTGACTTTGATATGCATATCCTATTATTCCATATGCTGTACTTTTTTTTTGAAAATCTGATGTGTTTTCACATACATATTTACATAATTCAATTGCTTTATCATAATCTTTTTTTTCCATGTAACATCTTGATAAATTTAAATAATAATTCATTTCTTTAGGATAAATTTCTTTTGCTTCATTATAATATTTAATAGCTTCATCAAAATTCCTTTTTTTATATTCTTCATTACCTTTTAATTTAATTTCATCTGCTTTTTTATGGTCATCAATTTCTTTTTTTTCTTCTTCTGTCATTGCATTATATTTATCTTCTTCTTCTTTTTTTTTCCTTTCTTCATCTTCTTTTTTTTTTCTTTCTTCATCTTCTTTTTTTTTCTTTTCTTCATCATTTTTTCTTTTTTCTTCAGCTTCTCTTGCTTCTTCATTCATTTTTGTTAAATCTAATCCAGTTAAAACAGAAAAAACATCCATAAATCTAGGGTCTTTTTGCATTATATCCAATAAAAATTTCTGATCTCTCATTGCATAATCAAGAAGGTTTTTAAATTGAGGATCTTTCATTAAATTAGCAGTTCTAGGATCAGTAAATAATTTATGATAATTTTTCATAAAAGGATTATTATTTTGTTCAATTTCATTAATAGCATTTTTTATTTGTTCATTATTTGGATCTTTTTCTAATCCTAATTTATATACTTGTAAAGCTTCATCTATTTTATTTTGACTATATAAAGCAGAACCTTTTCTAATATAAGCTTTTCCATAAACTGGATTTAATTCAATTGCTTTGTCTGCATCTTTTATTGCTTCATCATATTTTCCTAAATTATTATACATTGCTGATCTATTTGAATAAAGTATTGGATCTGATGGATCTATTTCTATTGATTTTGAATAACAATCTAAAGCTTCTTGGTATTTTTTTTCTTTTACTAATGCATTACCTTTTTCTTTCCATTCTTTTGCTGTGCTCATTTTTTTATATGATTTATTTTAAATTTTTTTTCCTTTTTTAATTTTTTGGGATTCTAGAAATTATTTTATTTATTTATTATTTTGATAAAATAAAAGATTGTTTTTAATTGTTTAATTTTAATAATAATAATAAAAAATACTTAAATATAATTTTTAAATATATAAGTCATCTAATTCTTTAGGATCTAAATTAAATTTTTCAAAAGTATTTTTTAAAGTAATATTAAATTTTAATCTTCTTTGATCATCCTTTGATAAAAATTCACTCTTTTTCAAATTATCATTAATTCTTTTTTCATTTCTTTCTTTTAATTTAGTTTTAATAACATCAGAATAATCTTCAAGTTCTGGAAAATCAATATTTACTTTATCCATAATAGTTTTACTTCTATTTTTAAACTTTTCTTTTAATAAAAATAAATTATTTGCTTCTTCAGTAACAACTCTTCTTGTATCAACAAATTCATCATCATTTAATGTATCATATTTTAAATTAGTTGGAAAATAAAATTGAGATTTTCTTATTTCCCTCATTTTTTTAATTTGGGCTCTTGATGGTTTTGTATATGGAATAAACTTTTTTAAATCAATTTCATCTTCATCTACATTTTTTTTTTTTATATTATTTTGTGGTATAATTGGTTTATGATATTTTAACATTTTTAAATTATCAACATTAATATATAAAATTTGTTGTTTTTTTTTTTTAATTTCTTCTGGAGTTGAAGATGATAAAAAATTTTTTAAATGATTTGTTCTATTATAATATTGTTCTATTTGATTATTAACTAAATCTTGTTCATCTTTTATTATTTTTTGTAAATATAATTTATCAACTATGTATTTATCAGTTGAATAATTAGTCGAATTTTTTTTTTTTGGATTTAATTCATAGTTTTTTATTTCCTTTTTCATACCTTTTTTTTCTAAGTTAAGATTATTTAAATATTCTCTAAATCTTAATTCAATATTTGTATATTCATCTTTAATTTGTTCATCTCTTATCAATTTTATTATTTTTTGATTTTCATGTCCTTTTTTAATTAATCTTTTTAATTTTGCTTCATCATCTTTTAAATTTAAATGAGTATAAAATTTATTTGTTAATATTGAATGACTTAAAGGAGAACATGCTTTCATTGTTTGATTTAATGTTGGTTCAATTGCATTTCCAGCTTTAACTTCTTGATATCTTGTAGTTGAATTATTAATAAATTTAGTAAAATCTCTTGATGCTTTTATATTAAAATTTCTTAAATAATTACTTAAGGCAATTTTCTTTTTAAAATCTCTTATATAATCTTTACTTGAACCTACTAATTTAGGTATATAATAATTTAATTTTCCATCTTTCATCTTCAGTTTTATATTATATCATTTATTAAAAAAATATTAAATTTAAAAATTAAAATAGAAAGTAAAATATCGGAAAATTAATACAATAAAAATGATAAATATTGAATTATGTAAAGTTGTTCTTTTAAAATTAATTATTTATCAAATTTTTAGTTATTGCGATTACTGGTGATAGAAATGATTTAATTAAATTCAAGAAGATAAAAAAGAAGAAGGTTTAAATTATGTAAAAGAAATTAGTGCTATTTTTGAAATTATCTTTATTAAGTTATATTGGTATTGAAAATTATTTATGTACTTATAATGAACTTTATTTCTCCTGATTTTCAAGAAATTTAAAAATAAATGAGAAAAATAACCTTATTATCCTTGAAAAACTTAAATTTATATCACTATTTGATGTTAAATGTTTAATCATAGGAATTATATTTCAAATATTATATTTATTAATAATTTTAAATTAATTTAAATAAATTAATAAAATTATAAAAAACTTATGAACAAAAAGGTTCAACCTCCAAAAGAAAGAAGAATATTTTTAGGAAATATGAAT
>JAEEGL012550922.1_pt1 | contig 10673 bp, 10 predicted proteins | sample 9134231 | NCBI WGS metagenome assembly JAEEGL01 (sample SAMN16246548, study PRJNA631951) | gut metagenome | biome: gut microbiome; feature: rumen; material: fiber-attached | host: Bos | place: Iran: Karaj | collected 2018-10 | reverse complement strand
CCCTCCCTGGGGCGGTCGTAGGCCTCGTCGGGCGCCAGCCAGAGCCGGCCGTAGTTGCCGTAGTCCTTGGTGCACAACGACGCATACGACATCCACACGGCGGGCTATGCGCTCGTTAGCGACTGTCAGTGCGAGCGCACCACGGCCCACGCGCTGCCCGCGTGGGTTGAGTACCTGTACGGGGCGGACGCCATGCCCGCCCAGGTCTCCCGCGCCGTGCTCGAGCTGGCGGCGTACATGCTCCGCCCAACCAACAGGCCAGTGGGGGCGACCGGCGAGAGCACGGACGCGGGCTACATCCACTTCACCACGGCAGGCCGCGACGGCGCCACCGACATTCCCGAGGTGAACGCCGCCATCGGGCAGTTCGGGCGGGGGGAGCGCTGCGTATGGTGACCTTCGCCGCGGCACGCGACGCCCTCCGTGACCGCCTCGAGGCCGTTTTCGGCTCCGAGGCGTTCGCCGAGCTGTACCCGAACACGCAGGCGCCCAAGGTCTTCCAGGGCTTCCCCGTGAACGAGCCGCCCTTCTACGTGGCCGTGGACGAGATCGTGGACACCGCCGAGTCAAGGGGCTCCGCGACCATGGGGCACGCGCAGGTCGACTTCGCGCTGCACGTGTGGTGCCTCGCGCGCCACACGTCGCAGGAGGTGGCGGCGGACACGCTGCTGGCGTACGTGGACGCCACCTTCAAGGCGGTGCTTGCGGACCAGCGGCTCAACATGACCGTCGACAACTGCTTTCCCGAGGTGGAGGCGGCGGGCACGTCGGCGGACAGCTCGAAGAGGTACATCGCGGCGGCTTCCGTCGCGGTGAGGTGCCAGGTGTACAGCCAGTGCCCGGCCAGCCTCATGGAGGTAGTCAACCAGAGCAACGCGAAAGAGGTAGGACAATGAGCGTTAACACTTCGATCGGACTCATCGGCGTCGCACTGCAGGCCGACAAGGACACGCCTGCGGAGGCCCCGACCTTCGTGCACGGCCTCACGGGAGGCCAAGTCTTCAAGCTCGACCGCACCGTGGAGAGCGCGGACGTGTCGTGCGGCATCCGCACCGGCACGGACTCCTACGTGTCCAAGGTCGTGCCGGGCGTCGACTTCGAGTCGTACGGGTACAGCGACGCGACGCCGCTGTACTTCCTCGCCGCCATGGGCGCCATAGCGTCCACCACGCAGAGCGGCACGGGGCTGGCACCGTACAGGCACGTGGTCACCCTGGGCGACGAGCTACCGTACCTCACCTTCTGGGGCCGCATCGGCGGCGAGTACACCGAGACGGACGGCTGCAAGGTCGACCAGATCGAGATGGACTTCGAGGGGAACAAGCCGCTGCAGCTCGGCATCACGGCCGTGGGGCTCGCGGCGGTGCTGGGCCTCGAGGGCTTCCCCGGCGAGGTGGTGCCGTCGTGCTTCGACGGCTACTGGGTGCCCACGGGTGGCACCTTCAAGGTGGAGACGCTGGGTGGCACCCCCGTGGCGGCGCCCGTAACCAAGGGCAACCTCACCCTCGCCAACTCCTGCACGGCCGAGCCCCTAGCGGGCATGGTCACGCCGGGAGACGTGGAGGAGGGCAAGCTCGCCGTGTCCGGCGGCGTCACCGTGCGTCCTGACGACATGGCGCTCTACCGCAAGATGGTCACGGGGTCCGCGAGCGGCACCACGCCCACGGGGGCGATGGTGTACGGATCGTTCGAGTGGAACTTCACCCACTCCAAGGAAGTCTCGCACAAGATGAAGGTCACTGCGGAGCGAGTGCCCTTCACCTGCGAGTTCCCCAGCGTCAACCCGACGGGGGGTGCCGCCGAGCTCGAGTTCAGCTTCTCCAACATCGGCGTCGCAGCCGCGTCCGGCAGCCCCATCACCGTCACGTTCGAGAACGACACCGAGAGCTACATGGAGGACTAGATGAAGTACGGACTCACGCGCAGGCTGTACGTCTACAGCGTCGAGGGACAAGTGGGCGAGGAGGTCTTCGCGACCGCCGGCGACTACCTGCGGTCGCAGTTCTGGTGCCAGAAGAACCTCAAGGGCATGGAGGACGGCATAGCCGACCTCTACCAGGCGTACGCGTGGGCGTGGTACGCGCTCGAGCGCCAAGGCAAGCTCGCGGGCTACGGCATCGCGGAGGAAATCAGCCTGGACGCCCTCAACGACATGGCGTCAGTCGTCGCCGTCAACCTCGAGGCCATCAAGGACGACTCCCTCCCTTTGGAAGGTTCGCCGACGCAGCCGATGAAATAGCCGAGCTGGCGGAGGCAACGGGCCAGAGCATCTATGGCCTGTGCCTCTGCCTAGAACGCTATCCCGAGGTATACGAGGCGTACCGCGACCGCCTCGTGCGCCGCTCGCTGCGGGACAGCGGCGTGGAGAGCTTCGCGGACCGCCGCGAGAGGACGAGGGCACAGAGAATCGGGAGGTTCGCGAGGTGAGGACCGAAATCGTCGCGCTACGCCCTAGTGGCGGTCACTTCAACCTCGTGGTGCACGTGGACGGCCTGGACAAACTCATGAGCTTCCTCAAGGACGCGGACCCCCGGATGCGGGAGGCGGTGCGACAGGGCCTAAGGGAAGCTGCGACGCCCGTGCTCGGGAGGGCGCGGGCGAACGCGTACCGCATAGCCGATGACGGAACCTTCGCACACTCGCTCTCGATACGGTCGTACGTCTCGGGTCGGGTTGTATTGAGGTCCTCGGGCGACGAGGCTGCGGGCGTGAAGGAGTTCGCACATCTGGGGGCGAGGTACAAGCCGAAGCCCACGGACAGGCGCGCCAACGCCCGCAAGATGCGGAGCTTCCCCGTGGGCGTGCCGCACAGGGCCAACCATCCGCGCGTGATGGTGCCGGCGGTGGATGACTCCGTGGAGGACGTGAAGTCTCGCATAGACGCGAAGCTGGAAGAGGTGCTGAGGAGGGCAGATGGCTAAGGCAGGGCTGACGATCGCCATATCCGGCACCTACAACGGCAGGGCGCTGGAGCGTGCGCGGCAGGACCTCGAGAAGATGAGGATAACCGCGACCTCCGAGCTAGGGGGCGCGGGCTCCACGCTCATCAACTTCGGGTCAGCGGCTGCGGAGGTCGGCGGCGAGATACACAACCTTGGTTACAAGATGGAGCGGGTGGGCACCGCTGCCACCAGGAACATCACGGTGCCCATAGCGGCTGCCGCCACCGCCTGCGGCATGGCGGCGGTGGACATAGACACGGCCCTCACGGGCGTGCGCAAGACCGTCGACGCCACCGAGGCGGAGTACCAGGCGCTCAAGGAAGCGGCCATCGAGTACTCGAAGACCAACGCGATCAGCGCAACCGACATCCTCAACGCCGAGGAGCTGGCGGGTCAGCTCGGCGTGAGCAAGGACAACCTCTTCGAGTTCGCGAAGGTCGCGACGGGACTCGACCTCTCCACCAACATGAACGTGGAGCAGGCCAGCACCAACCTCGCGCGCTTCGCCAACGTGACCAACATGAGCAGGCTCGAGGGCGAGGAGGCCGCGGAGGCGTACAGGGCCTACGGTAACACCATCGTCGGCCTCGGCAACAACACCGCCACCACCGAGAGCGAGATATCCGACTTCTCGCTGCGCATCGCGTCGGCGGGCACGCAGGCGGGCATGAGCGAGGCGGACATCCTCGGCGTCTCGGCCGCCATGTCCTCGCTCGGCCTCGAGGCGGCGGCCGGCGGCAGCGCGTTCTCCAAGACCATCTCGGAGATCAGCATCGCCGTGGCGACCGGCAGCGAGGACCTCGAGAAGTACGCGGCCCTCGCCGGCATGAGCGCCGAGGAGTTCGCCGAGTACTGGAAGCGCGACGCCACGAACGCGTTCATCGACTTCGTGGGCGGCGTCTCCGAGAGCAGCGAGGACATGAACGTCATCCTCGAGGACCTCGGGATATCCGAGCTCCGGCAGTCCGACGCGCTGCGGCGCATGGCGGGCAACACGGACCTCGTGCGCGACGCGGTGAGGCTCGCCAACCAGGAGTGGCAGAACGGCAGCGCCCTGGCGACCGAGGTGGCCAACAAGAACGACTCCATGGCGGCGAAGTTCCAGATCCTGCAGAACAAGGCCATCGCGGTCGCGGAGAGCGTGGGCACGCCCCTTGTGAACGCCCTCATCGACGTGATCGACGCCGCCGAGCCGCTGATCCAGCACGTGAGCGACATCGCGCAGGGCTTCGCGGACATGGACAAAGAGGACCAGCAGATGATCCTCGGCCTCGTGGGTGCGGCCGCCGCCTTCGGGCCCGTGATGACGGGTGCGGGGAAGCTCACGCAGGGCATAGGCGACCTCGTGGTGGGCGTCGGCAAGGGCGCCCAACACTTCGGCCTGCTCAAGGGTGAGATAAGCAACATCATCAGCACCATGAAGGGCGCGGGCGGCCAGACCGTGGCCCTCGGCGAGGTGATAACGGGGCTCGGCTCGTCGCAGCTCCCGCTCGTCACGGGGGCGCTCGGCGCCGTCAAGGTCGCATTGCTGGGGCTCGGAATCGGCGCGGCCGTGATCGCCATCGGCGCCATCATATCGGCCATCGCCGACTGGATACACCACACGGAGCTGGTGGAGAAGGCCACCACCGGGCTCGAGGACGCCATGGACTCGGCCGAGGACGCGTACAACAGGTACGCGGGCGGCGCGTCGAACGCAGCGAAGTCGCTCGGCGAGGTCAAGGCCTCTGCAGACGAGTGTCTCGACGCGCAGGCCAAGCTTGCTGACTCGATGAGCGAGACATGGGCGGAGTACGGAGCCAACGCCGCCGTGGTGGATGCCTACGCGCAGGAGATTGAGCACCTCACGCAGAAGTACGACGAGCAGGACCGCAAGATGAAGCTCACCGAGGAGGAGCAGACAAGGCTCCGCCTCGCCGTGGACGGGTACAACGAGGCCACGGGCGCGTCCATCGAGGTCATAGACGCCCAGAACGGCATACTGTCACAGTCGACCGAGACCGTACTGGCGAACGCGGAGGCGTTCAAGGAGCGGGCCCGCGCCGAGGCCGCGATGGAGATGTACAAGGACCTCTACAAGCAGCAGCTGCAGGACGAGATGGCTCTGCAAGACGCCACGGAGGCCCTAGCTCGAGCAAAGGAAAAGGAGGCCGGTGCCTGGGCCAACGTCGGGTACAACGGTGTGAATCCGTACACCGGCGAGGTCATTGCCGCTCAACGTACGGTCGCTGAGCTCACCGATGCCATGGAGTCCAACCAGCGGACGCAGGACAGGCTCATCGGCGTGGTGATGGAGACGAGCCGCACCTTCGACTCCTTCGATCAGGCGCTGCAGCAGAGCGGCGTCAGCGTCGAGGACTTCGGCAACCTCTCGGAGGCTGAGCTCGAGGAGCTGCGGAGCAACTTCGACGGCACGCTCGCGTCGATAGTCACCATGTGCGCCGAGAGGGGCTACGAGGTGCCCACCGCGCTTGCGGATGCGATGCGGTCCAAGGAGGACTACGTCTACGAGGCTGGTACGGGGCTGGGAGAGAGCACCGACGCGGGATACGCTGCCGGCATTAGCGGGAACAGCGACAAGCCAGCGTCGGCCGCCGACAACATGGTCGGCACCGTCATCGACGCCATCAAGAGCAAGCTCGACTCCCACTCCCCATCGCGCGTCATGGAGGCCATCGGCCGCGACGCCGACCTCGGTCTCGAGCAGGGCATCTCGGGCAACAAGTCCCTCGTCTCCACCGTCGCGGGCGAGGTCGCGGACGCCGTGCGCGAGAAGGTGAAGGGTCTCCCCGAGTACAACAGGGGCGTGGGCGACAGCGCAGGGCGCGCCATCGCCGTGGCCCTGGGGGCACACAGCGGAGACTCCGCCAGCGCCGCAAGCTTGCTCGAGTCCTCCGCGCGGAGTCCGCTCATGGGTCTTCCGTCCATGATGGGCGCCGTTGGGTCGAGCGCGGGGTGGGGCTTTGCAAGCTCGCTCTCCGCGAACTCCGGCAGCTCCGGAACCGCAGGCTCGAACCTCGGCAGCGCCGCCCTTAGCGGCGCCCGTGTCGGGACGGTCGGCATGGGGGTGGCGGGTGCCATCGCGGCCCTGTCCTTCGCTCAGGGCATGGGGAGCTATGACACATCGTGGGGCGGCATGAATGCCGCCCACACGGCGCGAAGCGGCATGGCGTCCGTCAGCGCGCACAACACGGGCTACAACTTCTCCGCTGGTTTCGCGAATGGCATGTATGGCGTCGACCTGTGGTCGCGCGCGTACAACATCGGCATCTCGGCGCTCAGCGGCATCAAGGCAGCGCTGGGCGTCAGGTCGCCCTCTAGGGAGGCGTACAAGGTCGGCGAGTTCTTCGGCGAGGGAGCCGTCCTCGGCATGCGATCTACCGAGGGGGACATCGCGGAGGAGAGCAGACGCATGGCCGAGGCCATGGACCTCTCGCCGTCCCTCGGCAGCTACGCGACGGACGGCTACGTGTCGGGCTACCAGCAAGGGAGCAGCCAGGGCAGGATCATCAACTTCAACGTCACCGTCAACGTGCAGGCGAGCGACGCGGCACAGGCAGTGGGGATCGGAAGGTCCATCGGCGAGGAAATGTACCTCGAGTTCGCACGGAGGGAGCGCGTGGCATGAGGCACAACTACTCTCGGACGGGGGCAAGCGGCCTCATATACGACGGCGTGAACCTCTCGGACACGTTCCAGATCGTGGACGTGCGCGCCTACCTGCTCCCGCAAATCAAGGCGAGGACACAGGAGCTCGCGCAGAAGCCCGGTGCGTACTTCGCCAGCAGGCAGATCGGCCCGCGAGAGGTCAAGGTAAAGCTGAGACTCGACGCCGGCACCCGCGACCCCATGGCCATATTCAGGGAGTGGCGCGAGGTGTCTGGGATCTTCAACAAGTCGGAGCCGAAGCGGCTGCAACTCGGCGAGGACCGGTGGTGCAACGCCATCCCCATCGGAGAGACCGAAATCAAGTTCGAGGCCTACTACGGAGTCGTGGAGCTCACCTTCGTGTGCTTCGACCCGTACTTCTACGGCAGGGAGCACGCGATAGCGATGTCCGACGGGGTCGCGGCATCCTTCAGGGTGCAGGGGAGCGTGCCCGCGTGGCCCACGCTCGAGCTCGTCTCCAGCAGCACGTCAGTGAAGGTCACGGACGTCGGAACGGGCAAGTACGTCCTCATTCCCTCAGTGACCGTCGGCACGGCCGTTACCGTCGACATGGAACGGCAGGTTTGCACCAAGGGGTCATCGTACGCGCCATACGACCTGATCTCGGACTTTTTCAGCCTAGAGGGCGACGCGCAGGTGAAGGTCGAGGGTGCCTCGGGCACCATGCGCTACAGGGAGAGGTACCTATGAGGTTCACTGCCTACGACCGATGGGACAGCCAGAAGGGCACCCTCGAGAACGTCATCGAGGCCGTGCACGAGGACGAGCCAGGTGCGCTCGACACGCTCACCATCACCATGCCTTCGTGCGACCTCATCAAGGGCGATCGTGTCGTGTGGCGTGACAAGTTTCTGGAGTGGCACGAGCACGTCGTTACCGGCAAGCGTGACGTTCACGAGGACGGCAAGACCCTCGTGGAGCTGTACTGCGAGAACAGCATGGTGGAGATGCTCACGGACCACGTAGACGATCTCAGGCCCTACGGCGTGGCCGCTGCTACCGCCATGGACCGCGTCCTTCAGGTCACGAGGTGGGCGCGTGGTACCGTGACAATCACCGGGACCGCAACGGCGAGCCTCTACCACACGAGCGCCCTCGAGGCCCTTCAGACGATACAGTCCGTGTGGGGCGGCGAGCTGTCCGCGACCATCACTGTGCAAGGGACGAAGGTCGTGGGCAGGGCCGTGAATCTCACCGTGCGGGGCGAAGACAACGGCAAGCGCTTCGAGTGGACCAAGGACATGACGGCCATCGTCCGCGACGTGGACGATTCCGACGTTATAACGGCTCTGTACGGCTACGGGAAGGGCCTCGAGGTCTACGACGCTGACGGTCAGCTCACAGGCGGGTACGAGCGGCGCCTTAAGTTCGGCGAGATCAACGGAGGCTTGGACTACGTATACGACGGCGATGCCAAGGCCCACTGGGGCCTGCCCGATGGCAATGGCGGCATCAAGCACGCGTTCGGCCGGGTGATCTTCCCGGACTGTGAGGACATGGCCGAGTTGAAGGCGCTCACTAAGGCGCGGCTCGATGAGCTGAAGCAGCCGAGGGTCTCCTACACGATGACCGTGCTGGACCTTGCCGACTTCGGGTACGAATACGAGGATGTGCGCGCCGGCGACGTGGTGCAGATCGTGGACGCCGAGCTATGGGTCAGGGCGCGGGGCCGTGTGGTGAAGCTGTCGAGGCACCTCATGGATGAGGGCGCGACGAGGATTACCATAGGGAATGTGGCGGAGACCGTGACGAGCGTGCTGTCGGCCCAGCGCTTGGCGCTGGACAAGCTGGCCTCACACGCGAGCGCCTGGGACAACGCATCGTCAAACACTGCTCAGTACGTGGCGGCCGTGATAGCGGGCCTCAACAGCGTGATCAACCAGACGGGTGGCTATACCTACATCGTGGAGGGTGATGGCATCCGCACGTACGACCGGCCAGTGACCGACCCCTCCGTGGGTGCGGAGGCAACCGCCGTGGTGGAGATCAAGGGCGGGACCATACGCATAGCGAACAGTAAGACCTCGCAGGGTGCGTGGAACTGGAAGTCCGTATTCACCAGCGGGCACATCGCCGCGGAGTTGGTCACCGCGGCACACATCGTGGCGGGGTACATCGGAAGCGTGAACTCCGGAAACTACTGGGATCTCGACAACGGCACACTGACCACCAAGAACATGAATGCCGTGAACATGACGGCGACAGGAAAGATTACGTCGGAGGGCACCGCATATGACCTAGAGACCTCATCCAACGTCCCGTATGTGGGGAAGCTGAGCGGCGGTAGGCTGCAGACGTACTACAACGGGGCCGAGGTCGGGACCATAAAGGCATCCAAGCTCGCGGCTGCATACATCAACGGCATCTTCAAGACGAACGTCCTTGGGATGCTCTTTGGGTATGAGTCAGGTAGCAATCCCCTTTGGATTATGGAGAGCCCTGAGCACCGTGGCATAGGGATTCGCGCCGGGCTTGGTAGCACGTACAACGAAGTGGACGGGTCGATAGACCTGGTGGCGAAGAACATATTCATGCTCGCATCTGGGTACCTAGACCTGATGGGGACCATCAGGTACAGGTCGATGACCACAAATTCGAGCACGTACTGGGTGAAGGACACGGATGGCAACAACCATCTCGTCATAGGCCCATTCTTCATGAGCTAGGGGGTGGCCTGATGGAAGTAGTGCAGAGCCTAGAGGAGATCGTGCCCGTGGTCGTGAGGCACGACGGCGAGACGTCCGAGGTTTGGCTTAGCAGGCTCATCACGGAGCTTGAGAAGAGAACTGAGGACGGAAGCATCGTCCCTATCTGGTTCGCACAGCAGACGCACGGGACCGTGCAGGGTTCTCCGAGCGTCGAGGATATTGAAGCCGACTTCGACACTTGGTGGGCCGAGGTCGACAGGGCATAAGGAGGCAAGATGGCATCTCTCACCGTTGACAACTGGGCGCTCCAAGAAGTGGCCCTCGACTGGTCGAACCAGTACATCCCCGACGTGTTGCTGGCGAACGCGAACGACGTGTCCGGCCGCGGCATTGACCTGCACGTGACCAAGGGCGGTGAGGCCCTGGACATGAGCGGCATGGGAGTCTTCCTGGTGTGGCGGCACGAGAACGGCAACCAGGACCTGACCGAGTTCGAGGTCGTGGACGAGCACGCCGGCCACTTCGTGTGTCACTACCCCAATGGCATGATGCACGAAGGGCGCGTTCTGGCTCGGATAGCCATCTACGTGGGGGAGGACTGCATTACGGGAAGCCGCGACTTTCGGATCCGCGTGGAGCCGAACCCCATCGATGAGGATGAGGCCATGGCCGACGAGTCCCTCACGCTGTTCCGGCAGGCTGTTATCGACATGAACAACATGGTGATTCCGATCACCGAGGGCGAGATCGACAACATTACGGATGGCGTCGAACAGACGGGCCTGCACCGACTGAGCACCACGGGGCTCACGTACCTCTGGGGAAAGATTAAAGCGAAGTTTGCATCGCTCGTTAATGGCGTCGTCGCGGTGACACAGGGCGGTACGGGATCCTCGACGGCCGCTGGCGCTCGTACGGCTCTCGATGTCGCACAGTCAAACGGCGCGAGTGGCACCCTCTACTCGGCCGAGCAGGCTGTCGCGGATCTCTCCACCATTGCGGGTACAACCACCGTCCCAAGCACCCAAGCGGGGTCACTCCAGGGCCAAATCGACACCCTCCGGGATTCCGTGGCGAGGAAGTCCACGGCAGGAAACACGGCTGAGGCGTTGATTTATTGCGATCCACCAGCCCTGAATCGAGTGTCGACGCGCGTCAAGGACTCCAACGGCAACACGTATCTGCTTATCGCCACAGACAGCTATATCCAGCTCTACAACGCCACAACTTCGAGCTTGGTGTGGAGAATCACGCCATAAGCCTACTTGGTCCAAAGTCGGGTGTAGCCCGACTGACACGGTACGTATGTCGGCATAATTCAGACCGTTCGTGTGCTTTACCACCGAACATCATATGTTCAGGCTCGGAAGATAGAACACTTGAACACTATATGAGCGAGCGTCCTTCACCTCTT
>JAEEGL012472827.1_pt1 | contig 10673 bp, 9 predicted proteins | sample 9134231 | NCBI WGS metagenome assembly JAEEGL01 (sample SAMN16246548, study PRJNA631951) | gut metagenome | biome: gut microbiome; feature: rumen; material: fiber-attached | host: Bos | place: Iran: Karaj | collected 2018-10 | reverse complement strand
CTTCCATGATCTTCTTGAGTTCCTTGTCGGGGAGGATCTGGATGCTGCGCAGACCCTTGGCGAGGATTTCGCCATGACTGCGGTGGCTGCCGAAGATGAAGTCGTCGGTGTCGAGGTTGTAGGCCATACCTACAGCGGCCGCTTCCTGACCTGCGGAAAGGTGGGCGGGACCGGGGTTGTTGTATTCCACTCCATTGTAGCCGCCCGTGGTCTTGACCAGGTTGAGCATGGTTTCGAACTCGCGGATGGTGAACAGGTCGCGGTAGATGCGGAGGAGATCCTCCTTGGTGAAGTTGCCCTCTTTAAGCTCTTCCTTTACAGTCTTCTTGTACTGCATTACAGGGATTTCGGGGAACTTGATCTCGTGCTCTTTCGGGCGGAGGGTGATCTCAGGATCGATATAAAGTGATTTAGGCATGGCTGTTATTTGATTGTGAATGCGGTTTCTTTGATTATTTCAGATACGGTAGGATGAGGGAATACCACCTCTTTGAGCTGCTCGAGAGTCATTTCCTGCTCGATGGCGATGCATGCTGCGTTGATGATCTCGGAGCAGGGATTGCCCATCATGTGGACGCCGAGCACTTCGTGGTACTTTGCGCCCACGATGATCTTGCAGATGCCCTCGCCGCGTTCGTTCTCTGCGACGAAGCGGCCGGAGTAGGCCATGGGGAGCTTGACCACCTTGTAGTCGATACCCTGCTTTTTGGCTTCCTCTTCGGTGATGCCGGCGCCGGCAACTTCGGGATTGGTGTAAACCACACCGGGGATTGCGTTGTAGCGCATGTGGTCCTTCTTGCCGAGGATGTTGTTCACGGCGACCTCGCCTTCGCGGGATGCGGTGTGAGCGAGCATGGAGAAGCCGGTCACGTCGCCGGCGGCATAGACGCCGGGAACGTTGGTGCGCATGCGCTCATCCACCTTGATGCCGTAAGGACGGCCTGCGGGGTTGAGGGCGAGTTCTACGCCGAGGTTCTCGAGGCCGAAGCCCTGGAGGTTGGCGCGGCGGCCTACGCTCACGAGGATCTTGTCCCCGCTCACGCGGCAGACCTTGCCTTCGGGATCTTCATAGACCACGGTGTTGCCTTCGATTCCGGTGACCTTGCACTTGAGGCAGAACTGGATTCCTCTCTTTTCATATTGCTTCTGGAGCATGGCGCTGATTTCGTCGTCCAGGGGACCAAGTATTTTGGGGAGCATCTCCACCACGGTCACCTTGGTGCCGAGGGTGCTGTAGAATGCGGCGAATTCCATTCCGATGACGCCGCCGCCGATGACCACAAGCTCCTTGGGCTGCTCTTCGAGGGCCAGGATCTCACGGTTGGTGACGATTACGTCGCCGGCTTCCTTGAGACCCGGGAACGGGGGAACCGCCGCCTCGGAACCGGTGCAGATGAGCAGGTTCTTCGCGGTGTAGGCTTCTTCGCCCGCCTTGATGGTGATGCCATCCTTGCCGCGGCCTTCGATGACTGCCTGCTGGTCCACGACTGTCACCTTGTTCGCCTTCATGGCGGCCTTGACGCCGGCCACCAGTTTCTTGACGACCTTGTTCTTGCGGGCTACGATCTCTTCATACTTGAAGGTGGGGTTCTCCGTGTAAACTCCGTAGTGGTCGCCGTCCTTGGCGTAATTGTAAACCTTTGCGCTGTAGAGCAGGGTCTTGGTGGGGATGCATCCTTCGTTGAGGCATACTCCGCCGAGGCTCTTGCGCTCGAACAGTACTACATTCAGTCCTTCGGCACCGGCCCTTTCAGCGGCAACGTATCCGCCCGGGCCTCCGCCGATAATCGCTAAATCAAAAATCTGTTCCATTATATTCTGGTGTTTTTAAAATTCCACATCGAGCGTTTCGATCTCCGTCGCAACCTGCTTCAGGAAACGCGTGGCCTCGCCACCGTCGATGGCGCGGTGGTCGTAGGTGAGGCTGAGGCCGAGGTAAGGCACGAACGCATAGACTCCGGCTCCGAGATCCTTGGGCCTTGCCACGATGGTCCCGACTCCGAGAATGGCGCTCTGGGGCACATTGATGATGGGGGTGAACCACTCAACCCCATAACCGCCAAGGTTGCTGACGGTGAAGCTTCCGGCTTCGGCTGCAAGCAGGTCGGGATTGAAGGCTCCCTTCTTGCAGGCGTCGGCGGCCTTCTTGAGCTCTTTGCTGAGGCCGATTATGCTGAGTTCGTCGGCATTTTTGATCACAGGCACCATCAGGCCGCGTTCGGTATCGACCGCGCAGCCGAGGTTGACCGTCTTGAAGATGCGCATGGCATCGCCGAGGCAGTGGGAGTTGACATTCGGGAACTTCTGCAGGGCCTTGATGACCGCGAAGCAGACGAAGTCGTTGATGGTGATGTTGGCATCGATTTTCCCTTCTTCGAGGGCCTTCTTGGCCTTCTTGCGGAGGGCCTGGACCTTGCGGGCATCGGCACCGAGCATGTGGGTGAGCTGCGCGGAGTTCTGCAGGGAGTTGTACATGCTCTTTGCAATCAGTTTGCGCATGTTGCTCATCTTCACCACTTCGAATTCGCTGCCTTCGCCGGCTATGTCGGTATGGTTGGGCTTCCAGGTCTTGAGGTCGCCGCCCCTGACGGTGCCTGCGAGGCCGCTGCCTTCGCTGGGGATGAGTCCGCCTTCAGCCATCTTAGCTTTCGCGAGGCCGCTGAGTTTGCCCTGTGCTGCCGCCGCTGCCTCTACGTCACGTTCGATGATGCGCCCGTGAGGGCCGCTGCCTGCCACTGCGTCGAGGTTCACGCCCTTCTCCTCCGCCAATTTCCTTGCCCTGGGTGATGCAGGGACGGGTTCATTGCGCCCCTCAGGGCGCACGGCGGAGGCCGGGACTGAGCCGTTAGGCGATGTCGGTAGGCCGGGAGCCGCGGGGGTGTTTGAGGGGGCAGCGCCCCCTGTATTTAGGCCGAGGGTGGCATGAGTTTCCGAGGGTTCAGCCCCTCCGGCAGCGCCCTTTCCGGCATCGCTGGAAGCAGTACCTGGGGCAAACTCGGCGAAAGACTCGCCGGGCTGGCCGATTACCATTACATTGGAAAGGACGGGAATCTCGTCACCGTCCTTGTAAAAAATAGCGAGGACTGTGCCCTCTACCTGGGATTCTTCTTCGAAAGTGGCTTTGTCGGTCTCGTATCCGAAAAGGATATCGCCTACTTTTACGTTGTCACCAACTTTTTTCTTGAATTCGGAGACTATGCAGCTCTCCACAGACTGGCCCTGTTTGGGCATTATCACGACTTGTGCCATTATTGGGTTTAAGTTAATTCCTATTTTAGACAACAAAAATACTCAGAATCCTCATGAACTGCAAATTTTGACATCGGCAAAAAGTTCGATTTTTGGCAATTAGGTTGTGATTTTTGAGAATTTGCTAAATTTGTGGAAACAAATCAGGCGATGAGCAATAAGGTAGTCATTTTTTCGGCCCCTTCCGGATCGGGCAAGAGCACGGTTGTAAATCATATACTTGGGCTTCATCCTGAGATGGAATTCTCGGTTTCTGCCACTTCCAGGCCGCCTCGGGGCACCGAGCAGGACGGTGTCGAGTACTACTTCCTGACGGCGGATGAATTCCGCCGCAGAATTGAGGCGGACGCCTTCGTGGAATATGAGCAGGTTTATACCGACCGATACTACGGAACTTTGAAAAGTGAGGTGGAAAGAATCTGGTCCAAAGGCCATGTCATCATCTTTGATGTGGATGTGAAGGGAGGAGTGAACCTGAAGAAATATTTCGGCGATGCCGCCCTTTCGGTGTTCATTAAGGCTCCATCGGTGGAAGCGCTCCGGCAACGGCTCTTTGCGCGCAAGACGGATTCCCTGGAGGCAATCGAAGAACGTGTGGCAAAGGCTGCCGAAGAGATGACGTATGAAGATAAATTCGACTATGTTCTTGTGAATGACGACCTTGCTACTGCCTTCGCCGATGCTGAGCGGGTTGTCGATGCTTTCCTTTCCGAATAGAATTCCTTCAGATGAGAGTCGCAGTCTATCCAGGATCCTTCGATCCCATGCATGTCGGGCATAAAGCAATACTCGAATATTTGACCGGGCCCGGAGGCTTCGACTGCACCTACCTGATAGTATCTCCCCAGAACCCATTCAAGGACCCCTCCAAGGCTCTCAGCGCCCGCAGGCGTTACGAGGCAGCACGCGCGGCCGTGGCGAGGCATCCGTCGCTTCGGGTGAAGGTGGATGATATCGAACTTGGGATGGATCCTCCTAACTATACGATCCGCACACTGGATGCCCTGCGCTTGCGGGAACCTGGTAATGAGTTTGTGCTTGTGATAGGCGCGGACAATCTTTCCGGGCTGCCCCGCTGGCGCTGCGTCCGTCGCATCCTTTCCGACTATGAAATCGTGGTTTATCCGCGGCCTGGATATGATTCCGCAGCGCTTTTGGAGACCTTGCGGGACTATTGCCGTCAGCAGCATGTGCGTTGCCGTGTTACTTTGATAAATGCTCCGCTTGTGGACATCTCCTCCACCAAAATCCGCCGGGACCTGGCTCACGGTCGCGATGTCTCCGCCTGGTTGATGTAATCCCGCACTCGCCCTTTCTCCTCGCTGGCCATCCGGCTTCCAGACACGAAATCAGCCCTCCTGGTGTCTACTCGGCCAATTATGCTGCTCCAGACACAGAATCGGCCTTTCCGGTGTCTGCTCGTGCAAAAAACGGCTTCCAGACACGAAATCAGCCCTTTATGTGTCTACCGTTGTTTTTGCGAAGTGGATAACGGAAATAAAGTATTGACTACTTGCAGCGAAAGATTGGCGCATCTTGCAATCTGGCCGTTTGAAGCGGAATAATCATTTTTTAACTTTACAGCAAGAAGTTTCTTATCATCCTCCGCCAACATCTTCGGCCCCGCAACTTTAAACTGTTTTTTGCAAATTGCTAATGAAAGACGGAGTATTTCATCATCGTTGAGATGTGGCAATTCCCCATGCCTGGATGCGGTTTCAACTTGTCCCTCCACATTCTTCAAGGTCCACATCACAAACTGTCTGGCATGATCGAAAAAAGATTCGACGCGGGTATAATCAACAAATGAAGCAGGATTTGCAATGCCATTTTTAACTGAAACATTATCTGGCACTATTGTTTCCTCTCTCGTATGAACAAAACTTCTCAAATCTCGGCCCTTCAGTTTAGAGGCCGGGATCCCTTCAATAGATAATAGTGGATTAAAGTAAAGAAATCCTGAGCACCACCTGTAGTTGAAAGGATTCACGTCAAAACGGACTACAAAAGGATTTCTAATCACATACGCAAGTTCGTCGCGAAACTGTTTAAGATCATTTATCGACACTAAACCCGCTTTCATTCTCGGAATGATTCCACCTCGTCCAAGCCGCGCAAATACTTTCTGAAGTCGGTATTTCAAGTCTTCATAAAACAAAAGGCAATCACTCTCCGACCCTTCCAGAATAAAATGAAGATGATTGGACATTATTGCAAATGCAAGCAAGATACATCTGGAGGAACTTATCGCCAGCGCAATCAGATTATTAACCGTTATATAATCGGACTCAGAAGTAAAAACCACCTCATCTTCAATCGGTTTAGTAGATAAGTGGAACATCCTTCCCGCTTCGTTGAATCGCTTTTCTGCATCAGTGAAATAGTTATACATAGCTATTCATCGTTTAATAGTTTGTCATTTGCCTTAACTTCCAGACACGGATTCATCGGTCCTAGTGTCTAGCGTGCCCCGTTTTACCTTCCAGACACGGACTCGGCCTTCCCCGTGTCTGCGAGGCAAATATATATAAGAAAAACCCCGGCATGGTAGTCCAAACCGGGGGTAAAAATCAAGATTTATGTTTGCCGCGATTTATTTACTTGACAAACAGCCATTTAAGGCATTTAAAACTGATTCGTCACAGGGAGGAAGAAATCACTCGTACTACAGGCTGAACCTGACCGTGGTTTCGTAATCGTTCCAGTTCCGCAGGGCCAGGGTGATATTCTCCTGGTCATAGACGTTGCTGTACTGCGTGTCTTCCACTGTGCCGTCTTCCCAGACGAGGTCTTTCCAATGCACCTGGGCAAGGCATTCCTGAGCCTGCTCGAAACTCAGAATTCCCTGATGCTCAGCCAGATATGCGCCGGCCGTTTCGTACCGCCACCAGCTCTTGCTGTGAGGGTTTCCGACGGCGATATCCGGAACGGTGGTGTAGTATTTTTCTGAAAGAAGATGATTGGTCACCAACATCGAATTCGCGCCCTCAGCCTTTCGGACCACCATCGATTTCCATCCATCCTCCTTGTCGAACTCCAGCACGGCGCAGTCGCCGGAGGCATCGGCCACCATATAATGATAACCCGATCCGACCGCGGCATCGTGGCAGATATCCAGCGATGCTGCAAGGTCGAGGGCTTCCTGAACGGTGGCGCATTTGTCGAGCCAGAGACGCATGATCACTGTCGTGCCAACTTTATGTTTGCCGCTTTCCTGCTGCGCAGCCTGCTTGGGAAGGGCCATGATCGAGGTGCATAGCCCCTTCTCGTTGATTCCGTCTACCGGAGCATAGATGGATGCAAGGCAGTTCACCCGCGCCAGGAACTTGGCGGGAAGCTTCTCCAGACCGTAGCCGAAGTGGGACATATCGCTAACCGAAATGGATGCATAGCCTTTTTTTGGTCGGGAGATAGTGACCATAGTGGGGTTCTTGTAGAAGTCGTAGTTGCGGCCGTACCAGAAACCGCCGCCATCTGCCTGCGCAGCCTGGAAACTCGTGCAGTTCATCGTTTGCATCTCTCCGTTTTCATCGGCTACCTGCGAACTCTTGATCTTGATGGGAAGGCCTTTGCCGACACGGCCGATGACATAGGCAAGAAGTTTGGCGTTGGAGTCTATTTCTTTGGAGACCAGGTCGTCCAGGTCGTAGGAGGCCTTGTATTCCATTTTCCAGAGGTATTCATTACCGCCAACGGTCGTAACGGTACGCAATGTGCGGATTTCGCCGCACCAGATGAAGGCGACCGCGATGCATATTGCGGCAATGATACCGGCGGTCCAGCATAAAAACTTTTTCATTGTTCATCGTTTTGTTCAGCGACAAATATAACAAAACTCCAGCAGACACCAAATGGGCCGATTCAGTGTCTACAACAGCGGAATTGGCCGAGCAGACACCAGAAAGGCCGATTCTGTGTCTGCAGAGTAGGGAGAGGGCCGGGTGAAGGGTTTACAGCATCTTCTTTCGGTGGAAGATGAACCAGGCGCCGAAGACTATGCCGGCCATGAGGCCGAGAAGCAGGACCCAAGCCCACCGCCAGCCGTCGAAGGGCAGCTTGACGTTCATGCCATAGAAACTGGCAACCAGCGTTGCAGGCATCAGGAGCAGCGAAATGAAGGTGAAGATCTTCATTATGTTGTTCTGGTCCAGATTGATGATACCCACTACGGTTTCCTGCAGATACTCCAGCCTCTCGAAGGTGAAGTTGGTGTGGTTGATGAGTGAACCGATATCCTGAAGCAGCACGTTCAGCTTGGCATCATAGATGTCCGGGGTGCGGCCGCTTTTGAGAAGATTCGTAATCAACCTCTGCTTATCCACGATGTTCTCGCGCACGAACATTGCGTTTTCCTGCAACTGATTGATGTCCAGCAGGAAATCCTCGTTGATGTCTTCCTTCTGGTTGATCCGTTTGCTGAACTGCGATGTGTCTTTCGCCATCAGCTCGATGATATCGGCATCGAGGTCCACACGCTGGTCCATGATGGAAAGGAATACCGTCCATCCGCTGCTGAACTGGGCGGGCCGTGCCTGGATTCGGCGCTGCAGCGAGGTGAAGGAACGCAGAGGTATCTCGCGCAATGTTGTAAGCGTGTCTCCCACCAGAATGAATGATACCGGGTCGATGGCCATTTCGTCATCGGCTGGGGAGAGGAAGTTGGTGTTTGCGAAAATCGCTTTGTCGTTCTCCGAGAAACGCGATGAACTTTCGATCTCCTCGGCCGTTGCACGGCTCTGGATCTCGGTCCCGAGAAAACTCTCTGTTGCACGCTTTTCGTCCCCTGTGGGAGACAGGAGATCTATCCAAAGCACGTTCTCTTTGCCCAGCTTGGCAAAATCCGTTTCGTGCTGGCTTACGTTAATGTCAGCTCCTTGCCTGTAGAAAATGCTGATCATTCCACTTCCAATGTTGTTCCCGGCGCCCCGAAGGCGCTGGAAGGGTTAATATTTACGGGTTAGCTGGGCTCACGGACAACCCAGCCTGCAAATGTAGGCAAAAAATTTTTGTTTTTGCCTACATTTGCAGGTTTTTTTACAGGGGGCAGGTTCCCCCTGACCCCCTCTGTCGCCTTCGGCTCCGAAAAGAATAATTTATTATATTTGCATTATATATGAATGATTACCCGTCCAAAGTGCTGCAGGAGGCCGTCGAGGCCATAGGCTCGCTGCCAGGAATCGGCTCCCGCAGCGCCCTGCGCCTCGCCCTGCACCTCCTGAAACAACCCTCAGAGAACATCCATCACTTCTCCGTCGCAGTCGATGCCCTGGCCGACAAAGTGCATTATTGCAAGGAATGCAATATGATTGCCGACACCGAACTCTGCGGCATCTGCGGTGATTCCCATCGTGACCACGGAACCATCTGTGTGGTGGAAAGCGTGAGGGATGTGATGAGCATCGAGGCCACCGGACAGTATCGCGGCGTTTATCACGTGCTGGGCGGCATTATCTCCCCCATCAACGGCATCGGCCCCGGAGACCTGGCCATCGACAGCCTGGTCGCCCGCCTCCAGAAGGCAGATGGGCCCACCGAAGTCATCCTCGCCCTGAGCGGAGATGTGGAAGGGGAAACAACGGCGTTCTACATCTACAGAAAGATTGAAAACCTCGCCGGCAGGGTTTCCACTCTGGCGCGAGGCCTGGGATTCGGAGACGACCTGGAGTACGCCGATTCCCTTACCCTGGGCCGTTCCATCGTCAACAGACAGCTTTTCAAACCACAGTAATATGCGCAAAATACTCACCGTGGCCATCACCCTGCTGGCCATAGCCTGCACCCGTAACCAACAGGGCGTGCAGCCTCCCATGATGGGCTGGGCAAGTTGGAACGCCTTCATGATAGACATCTCCGACACCCTGATCATGCAACAGGCAGACCTCATGGTGTCCACCGGCCTGGCGGATGCCGGCTACCGATATATAAATATAGATGACGGCCACTTCGGCTTCCGCGATGCCTATGGAAACATGACGGCTAACGACCTGCGTTTTCCCGGGGGGATGGAGCAGGTTACGGACCATATCCACTCCCTCGGCCTCAAGGCGGGAATCTACAGCGATGCCGGCGACAATACCTGCGGCAGCGGCTACAACAAGGACCCCTACGGCATGGGAGCCGGTCTCTGGGGCCACGAGATCCAGGATGCCCAGACATATTTCAACGATTGGGGCTTCGATTACATCAAGATAGATTTCTGCGGCGGCAACCACTTGAAACTGGATACCGAGAAACGTTATCTGCAGATACGCCGCATCATTGACAGTGTGGCGTTGCGCCCGGTTATAATCAATGCCTGCCGCTGGCATTATCCCGGCACCTGGATTCCTCAGGCTGCGGATTCATGGCGGATCAGCGGGGACATCTTCCCCGAATGGAGGTCCGTCAAGTATGTGATGGACAAGAACATGTATCTTTCCGCTTATACCGGTGGCGGCAAGTACAACGATATGGACATGCTGGTGGTGGGATACGGGAACAAGGCATCCGGCCTGCTTCGCGGACAAGGCCTCAGTTTCTCCGAGGAGGAGGCCCATTTCGGGCTCTGGTGCATCATGAGTTCCCCTCTGATGCTGGGCTGCGACCTTGCCTATCTTCCGGAAGATTCCCGAGCGCTCATCACCAACCCGGAACTCCTTGCAATTAACCAGGACCCGCTCGGTATCCAGCCGCAGGTTGTCTGGCATGAAGGGGAAGGCTATGTTCTGGCTAAAGACCTGGCGAAGACCCGCGGAGCGGAAAGGGCGGTGGCCCTTTACAATCCGTCCGATGAGGCCCTGCGCTTCGAACTGCCCCTGGAAACCCTGGGTTATTCCGGAAGCGTCGAAGTCCGGGACCTTATCCGCAGGGAGGATCTTGGCAGAAGTGAGAAACTGCAGCTGGAGGTGCCGGCTCACTATGCGAAGATACTCCGCCTGAAAGGCGCTGACAGGGTGGAACCCTCTGTGTATGAGGCGGAATGGGGATATATCCCGGCTTACAACGATATCGATCTTGGGGGAGCCAAGTACGTGAAGGTCGAAGGTGCTTCCTGCAATGCGGCGGTTAAAGACCTGGGCGGTTCGGAGGAGAACAGTCTGCAGTGGCGGGGAATTCACCGCAAACGCGGGGGAAAATGCACGCTGTCCGTCAGCTATTCATCCAAGGAACCCTGCGAGGTGATATTGAAAGTGAACGGAGTGTCACAAGCAGTGCAACTTGCCGCAGCGGAAGGGTTCGCCGAGGTTTCAGTCAAGGCGGCCATGAAAAAGGGAGACAATGACATAGAAATATCTTCTCCGGCTGCTGCTATTCCTGCCTTGATCGATTGCATCAGAATTAATAACAAATAACCATAAAAATGAAAAGACTTCTTTGTATCGTGGCCATCGTTGCCACTGCATGCTGCCAGAAAACGGAGCGGAACGCAGGATTCCGCACAACTG
>JAEEGL012193990.1_pt1 | contig 10673 bp, 10 predicted proteins | sample 9134231 | NCBI WGS metagenome assembly JAEEGL01 (sample SAMN16246548, study PRJNA631951) | gut metagenome | biome: gut microbiome; feature: rumen; material: fiber-attached | host: Bos | place: Iran: Karaj | collected 2018-10 | reverse complement strand
TGCAAGGAGAGGGTGACCGGGAATGCGCAAAACAGGCCGTCAGGCTACGGAGACCGGCGGCTGTGAAGTGCGGAAATCCTTGACATCGCCGGGAAACATAGTATAATCAATGGATGACAAAATGTTACAGACGGGCGTGTTGGCGCTCGAGGGGGTGTTCGCCATCAATCGAAAGAGCTTTATCAACGAGTTGAAGAATCTGCTGGCGTTCATGGAGCCGGAGGAACGTGCCCGTGCCGTTGCACGGTACGAGGCTATGTTCGACGAGGCGGGCGAAGAGGGCGAAGAAGGCCTGATCCGCTGCCTGGGCTCCCCGGTACGGCTCGTGCTCCAGCTGGAGAAAGAGTACCGTGACGCACTGAATAACGGAGAAACTCCTTTCCCTGACGGCGTCGTGGTCGAGAAAAAACCGGCGGAGGAGTCCGACGAGATCCTGCCCGGCGTGGAAGTGGTCTCCTTTGAGGAAGTGTTCGATCCTGAGACCGCGCCTGTGGCGGAACCCGAAAAAGCTGCTGTGCCCAAACCGGAAACATCGGCCCCGGCGGAAGAAGCTCCCGCACCTGCGGTTGAACCTGCTCCTCCGGCGGAGCCGGAAACCCCTGCGGAAGAGAACTTCGTCCTCGAGCCGGAGGAGACGGTCCCTGCGGCGGTGGCGGCGGTTCCCGCTGCTGCGATGGCAGAACCCGCTGAGGAAACAGCTCCCGTTCCGGCTACCGTTCCCGCGGAAGCGCCTGCGCCCGTGAAAGAGGCACCGGCTGCCGAAGCGTCGGTTCGTGCGGAACCGGAGCAGGAGAAAGGTCCTTCCGGCGGCCGCGTATTCGGTGCTGTGCTCGTAACGATCCCGATGATCGCTGTATGGATCATCCTGTTCGGGATCTCTCTGGTGCTCGGAGCGGCTGTGATCGCCGTGGCTGCGGCGTTTTGCTTCGCCGGGGTCTATCTGGCAGGATACATTTTCTCCGGCGCGTTGCCCTTCACGCCGGATCTCCTGCTGGTGATCGGCGGCGCGCTGGTCGCATTTGCGCTCGCGCTGCTGTTTATGTGGCTTGGGCTCTGGATCGCCATCGGCGGTATCATCGACACAGTCAAGCTGTCCCGCTCCATTTACAGGGGCATCCTCGGAAAGAAAAAGGAGGCAAACCATGGCTAAGATATGGCGTGTGGTCGCAATGATCTGCGTGTTCCTGTTCATCCTGGGAGCCGCCCTTATCGGTGTGGCATATGCCACCGGCAGCAGCGTCGGCCGTCTGATGGCGACCACGGACATCATGGATATGACGAAGTTTTTCACCAGGGAGCAGCTCCAGGAGTATCTTTCCATGATCCTCCCCAACGTCTGATATACCCGGTTTACAGTCTTCAGTTCCGGACAGTTCCTGTCCGGAACTGTTTTTAGGGAAGGAGAGAAGCGTTATGACGGAGGCATCATCCCGGACGGAGCATCTGCTGGGGAGCGCCGCGCTGGAACGGCTCGCAGCTGCCAGAGTGGCAGTGTTTGGCCTGGGCGGCGTGGGCGGAGCCGCCGTGGAAGCCCTCGCACGCGCCGGTGTCGGTACGCTGGACCTGATAGACAGTGACCGTATCGCCGAGTCGAATCTGAACCGCCAGATCCTTGCCACGGAAGACACGATCGGCATGTTGAAGACCGAAGCGGCCGAAGCACGCGTCAGGGCTGTCAGCAAGTCCTGTATCGTACATCGGCACGAAGTATTCTTCCTGCCCGGAGAGGCGTTGCTGCCCGACTTCTCGGACTTCGACTATATCATCGACGCCATCGACACGGTCACCGGGAAAATCGAGATCGCCGTGCGAGCTGCGGCGGCGGGCACGCCGCTCATCAGCTGCATGGGCACCGGGAACCGGCTCGACCCCACGGCCTTCCGTGTGGGCGACCTGTTCGACACCACGGAGGACCCTCTCGCGCGGGTCATGAGGAAAGAACTACGGCGCCGGGGGATCGACAGGCTCAGGGTGGTGTATTCTCTCGAGCCACCGCTTCGACCGGTGGGAGACCTGGTCCCGGAAGAGGGGAGTTCCCGGCGTTCGATCCCCGGTTCCGTCTCTTTCGTCCCACCGGTGGCGGGCATGATCGCAGCGGGGAAAGCCGTACGATACCTGGCGGGCTTGCAGACGACAGGAGAGCGATACTGAATAAGCGGCGCCCGGGCCAAAGGCACGGACGCCGCTTATTCAGGTTTGATTACAACAGGTATTTGAACAGGAGCAGCAGGATCACTCCCGGGACCCCCAGCACACCGGTGATGATGGCGTTGAGCCACGTCAGCGACAGGGAGATGCCGAAGAAAGAGCCCACATAATTGAGCACGAACAGTGCGAGGAAACCCACGGCGGCGCTGAGAGCAAACTTCAGCAGCCACTTCAAGGGCAGCCGGATGATCTTGAAGAAAATCACCAGCAGAACGATGGCCACGGCGGCCATTACGATCAGGGAGACCAGCGCCATGTTTATTATTGATCGCTCCTTTCCGCTCCGGATGGGGAGTGCCCTGCCGGCGCGATGACAGGGGAATTGTATGTTCCAGCGGAGAAAAAGTCAAGTCCGCGGCACAGCGCCGCTTCGTCTGGCCCTCCATCGCATTCTCCCAATGACAACGCGGAGATCACGTGATAATATAAGAATACAGGCTGAGGCCGGTTCTCGCCGAAAGGAGAATACGGATCGTGAATTATGTCTGTACGGTCACAAGTGAAGAAACGTACCGCTGGTGCTGCGGCTCCGGCAAGCTCACGGTCTCAGGTATCTTCAGCGGGGGCGTGTACATGCTTCGCCCGGACGGACGGATGCTGCTTCTGCATGACCGGGAATACGGCGCCATCCCGTTCGGCCTTCAGACGGAAGGGATCCTCGGCAGGGGCAGGGAACTCGGATTCGATCCGGACGAGCCGCTCCGGCTCCGGGACGGCTGCATCCGCCAGCAGGGCTCCGGCATCCTCCTTTGCCTGCAGTACGCTCCTTTAGGCGCTGCTGAGCCGTCGTCTCCCCTTCAGGAGACCTGCAGCCTGCTGCTGACGGAGGGAGCCCGATACCTCCGAGATAAGAAAGAGTCGATACTGCTTCCCTTTGCGGAACACAAGGCAGGGTCGATCGAAAAAGCTGGTCTCGCGGATCCCTTCGCAGCGGCAGGTCTGAAAGGGATGCGTACGCTTGAGCTGGGAATAGACGAAGCGGACGGGACACTGATCGACGAGGGGCTGAAGGGTACGATCGGCCTCGGTCAAGGCCTGACGCCGTCGTACGATGACTTTCTCACGGGCACGATCCTGACGTTCAACTATGCCTCCCGGGCCTGGGGCCGGCGGCATCCGGCACTGGATGCTCTTCGAGAATATGTGAAGGAGCTGGCGCCCCTGCGAACGAACCCCTTCAGCGCGGCCTATCTCGTTTCGGCTGCGGAAGACGGCCGGTTCAGCCTCGTGGAGGACGTCCTGAACACAGCAGGAGAGGACAAATGGGAAGAAGCCGCCGCACGCCTGCTGCGCGTGGGTTCAAGCTCCGGCTCCGACATGGCGGCCGGGATCCTGTTCGCGGCAAGGCTGCTGAAAGACCGGTTCACCGGATAAAGAGATCGATACCCGCCCCCTCTCGTGCTCCGGCATGAGAGGGGGCGGGCTTTTGCTGCCCGGAGAAGTGGATCATTTTGTTGCGAACAGGCGTTAAAAAATGTGACAGGAGCCGTTATCTGTGTTATATTTAGAAAGTAGAAGACAGCACAGAGGAGGAGAGACCGGATGAAACCCATCGCGCTTTTGGTGAACAGCGAAGCAATGCTTCCGCAGGTCAAAGCCGCCATTGAACATGCGGGCGCGGAGAACGATATCGAGATCATTATGACGCATGCCTATGCGGAGAGTCTTAGGCTCTGCAGGGAATTCAAAAGAATGGCGGACGCCTCGTCATCGCCCGGGGCGGCCACGCCCGGATCCTGCTGGGATCGAACATCGACATCCCCGTCACGACCATTCCCTTCACGGGCAACAATATCGCCTCTCTTCTGGTCCGCGCAACGAACGACTGGGGAAGGTTCGCCGTGGTCGGGAACCCCACGATGATCCAGATGACGCGCGAGCTGGAACGTCCTATCGGGGCGAGCATCCAGTACTATGAGATACGGCGCTGGGCAGATTTCGACGAGCTGATGCAGCAGATCCGCGCCGAGGGTCTCAAAGCGGTGATCGGGGGGTACGACACCGCCAGCGCCGCGCGGACGCACGGGCTGCACGATTACTGCCTGGAGACCAGCGAATACGAGATCCTCACGGCGATCATGGAGGCGAAAAGCCTGCTGAGCGCGATGGAGCGGGACAAATACTGGAGAAACGTTCTGGAAGTGGCGTTGGACGCCATCGGTGAAGGCATTGTTGTAACCGGAAAGGACGGAGAGATCGTCCACGCCAACCGCCGAGCCGTGAAGCTCATCGGCACGAATGGAGCGATCAGCGTACCGCTGTTCCCGGGACTGCAGCAGCTGATCGACAAGGTCCGGGAGGACGGGCGCCCCATCTACGACGAGCTGCTGGAATACGGGGAGTACAAACTGGCCGCGTCGCTGTCGCCGGTCAGCGGGCCCGCGGACAGAGTCGTCATCTCTCTGCGCGAAGTGGAATACGTCCACAGGATCGCGAGGAACATCCGCCAGAAACTGGCAAACAAGGGCCTGGTCGCCAAGAATACCTTCGACAGCCTCTGTGTGGAGAGCCCCAGGGTGAAGAACGCGGTGGATATCGCGAAGCAGTACGCCCTGACGAATTCCTCTATACTGATCTATGGGGAGACAGGGACGGGCAAGGAGATGTTCGCGCAGAGCATCCATAACTACAGCATGCGCCGCGACGAAGCGTTCGTTGCCGTAAACTGCGCCACGATCCCGACCAATCTACTGGAATCCGAGCTTTTCGGTTACGTGGAAGGCGCGTTCACCGGCGCCAAAAGGGGAGGGAAGATCGGCCTTTTCGAACTGGCACATCAGGGCACGATCTTTCTGGACGAGATCGGAGAGACGAGCCTGGATATGCAGGCCCGCCTCCTGCGCGTGCTGGAGGAGCATGAGATCATGCGCGTGGGCGACGATAAGGTGATCCCGGTGGATATCCGCGTGATCGCCGCCTCAAACAGAGACCTTCGCAAGATGGTGGAGGAGGGAAGCTTCCGAAGCGATTTTTATTATCGCCTCGACGTGCTTTCGCTCCACCTTCCGCCGCTGAGGCAGAGCCTGGAGAATCTGGAACCGATGATCCGCAGCTTTACGGATCGGATCGCCGATGAGAACAAAAAGATATCTCCAAAGTACACACCGGAAGCGCTGTCGATCCTCGGCGCTTATTCCTGGCCCGGAAACGTGCGGGAACTGAAGAACATCGTGGAGAGGCTGGTGGTCACGAACAACATGGGGCTGGTCGATGCGCCGCGGGTAAGAGAAGCTCTCCACATGGAAGGGGAAGAGGAGAACGCTCCCGAACCAATGGGGATGATTGACGAGGCGGAGTACGCTCTGATCCGGCAGGTACTGGAAGAATGCGGCGGTAATAAGACAGCGGCCGCGAAGAAACTCGGCATCAGCCGACCGACCCTGCACCGACGGCTGCGGCTCATGGGTGAAGGAGGCCGGGCCTGAACGCGATCCCTGCCGGCGCGCGACCTACAGAACGCAGAACGTTCAACAGAAAGAAGCGGGACCAGATGCCATGAAAGGCGTCGGGTCCCGTTTTACAGCGGAGGAGGCCGTACAGGTTCCGGAGGAACGATCACAATGCACCCATCAGAAGCGGGAAAGCGTATTCGCGGTGGCCCAGTTCCTCAGCGATGGGGAGATCCCCGTTGCAGACCTCCACAAGACGGTCAAAAAGGATCCGCCCGCCATCGGCGATCGTGGCGTTACCTTTGGAGATCTCTGTCAGGTCACAATCGATGTTCGCACCCATCAGATCCATTGCGGAGGGCGACCCGGTGAGCTTGATCGTGGGAACGAAGGGGTTGCCAACCGGTGTACCGCGCCCTGTGCTGTACAGCAGGACATTTGCGCCGGAGCAGGCGAGCCCCATCAGTGAGAGCGGGTCCAGTCCGGGATTGTCGAGTACATACAGGCCTTTCCCGGAGGGATACTCTCCGAAGGCGAGCGCACCGTCCACCGGAGCAGTGCCGCCTTTTTTCACGTTGCCCAGAGCTTTTTCCTTCAGTGTGCTGATCCCGCCGGCCATGTTTCCGGGAGTCGGGTTGCTCTCTTCAATGCTCCGCCCCATGGACTTGGCGCGGTCGTAGATCTCCATGAGGAGCCCGATGATCCGGTCTGCCGTTTCTTTCGTCCGGGCCTGTCTGGTGAGGACGCCCTCGCCGCCGAACCAGCCCACCGTTTCTCCCAACAGGGAAGTGCCGCCGTTTTTGACGACCAGATCGGAGGCATAGCCGATGGCGGGGTTGGAGGCGGCGGCGGTGGTCCAGTCGGATGCGCCGCATTTTACGCCGAGACAGACGTCAGAAAGGGAGACCTTTTCTCTCTTCTGACCGGCAAGCAGGGCACGGAATTCCAGGACCTTTTCCTCCAGAGCCTCATAGGCGGCCTGGGTGGAACCATAGTTCTGAGAGCGGACGAAAGCGCAGGGCTTCTCATCTTTGATCTGGTCATAGAACCATTCGGCTTCTACGCTCTCACAGCCGAGGCCTGCGAAGATCACGGCGCCGACGTTGGGGTTTCTGGCGACGCCGAGGAGGATCGCCTTGATGCGGTCTACTTCGTTGGGGAGGATCACGCAGCCCGAAGGGTTGGTCAATGCGATCACATCCCGGTATTTGTACTCGATCTCGGAGACGATCTTGTTGGCGCAGACAACGGTGGAAAGCACCACCAGATGATTTCGGAACCCGACCTTTCCGTCTGAGCGGCGGTATCCCGTCAGCTCCGGAAGCGGGTCGAGAAGAAAACTGTCGTCGATCTCGCGAAGAGATCCGGGGTCAAACTCATAGAGGTAGTTCTCTTTCCAGTCGGAGACCGGATCTGCCAGGTTGTGGATGTGGACATACTCCCCTGCGGCGATGTCGCAGGCGGCCGTTCCGATGGGATGCCCGTATTTGTACACGGTCTCTCCCTTCGAGATCGCGCGGGAAGCCAGCTTGTGCCCCTGCGGGACTCCTTCCGCGGCGACGAGCGACGGCTTTCCGCCGTTGATGCTGATCGGATCGCCGGCATCCGTCTTTTCCAAAGCGATGACTACATTGTCTTTCTCATCAAAACGAAGAGCTTTTTTCATGGATCTATCCCTTCCTGTTTCTGTGATGGCCGGGTAAAAGCGCGGCGCTACCGGGGGTCCCTGGTCCGAAAAGCCATTTTATCGCCCTGCCTGACGATGAGGATGTTTTTGCGCCAGTCAGAGTCATCCTGCTCCGGATAGTCGGAACGATAAAAGACACCGCGGCTCTCCAGGCGGAGGGCGGAAGCTTCTGCCTGCATCCTTGAGACACAGAGCATATGCTGGCAGTGCGCATATCGGGCGTAGTCGGCGACGTTCCGGAACTTCAGAGCGGAGAGCCTGTCTTCCAGAGCCGCGATCGTATCGAGGGCCTCCGAGAGACCTTTCGCATCGCGGAAGGGCCCGACTTTTTCACTCATACAGAGATCCAACTCCCGCCGTATCTCTGCAGCGGAACTGACGTCATCCCCGCCGAGACGGCGAAGGATCTGTTTCTCCGCTTCGCTCCAGATCGCCTCTTCTTCGCTCGGAGAGACCGGCGGAGAAGCGCCGACGAAGGCAGCGGCGCTTTTCCCGGCGATCCGCCCAAAGACAACGACCTCGGCTCCGGCGTTCCCGCCGATCCGGTTGGCTCCGTGCAGACCGCCGCTGACCTCGCCGCAGGCAAAGAGACCGGCGACGTTCGTGGAACAGTCCGGCTCCACTATCACACCGCCGAGCTGCGTGTGGGAGGCGGGGACGACCTCCACCATCTCTTTCTTCAGGTCGATCCCTGCAGCGGCTACGGGAGCCGTGAAGAGCTTGTGCTGGTCAAATAGGACCTCGTCGCTGAGCATAGTCAGATCGAAAAAGACGCCGCCGTGGGGCGAGCCGCGTCCGGCACGGATCTCACGAAGGATGGCGCGGGCCAGCTCGCCTTTCTGCACACTGTCAGGGTCCAGACCATAGTTTTCCAGAAAGGTCTCTCCGAGCCTGTTGCGAAGGACGGCGCCGCGGCGCATTAAAGTCGTGACCATGATCTTGCCCTTCAGGCTCTCCGGCCATGCCAGACAGCAGGGCTCGAACTGGTTGAATTCCATATCCATAAGCTGCGCGCCGGCATCATAAGCCATTGCGTAACCATCGCCGGTCAGGTTCCCGGGATAGGTGGTGAAACCGCGGATAGCGCCGCTGCCACCCGTTGCGAGGACCGTGGCCGATGCCGAAAACCGGACCAGGTCGCCGTGATCGTCAACGCCGTACGCTCCGGTGACCCTCCCGCTGCCGTACAGCAGACCCAGAATATCCACACCGCGGTATTCTTTCACGCCCAGCGAGCGGAGCAGCGGGAGCAGGACCCGCATCTCCGAGACGCCGCTGGCGACGCCCGAGCGGACAAGGCGGGGACAGCGCGCACCGAGCGTCTGCAGCAGGGCATAAGACCCGTCCGGCTTCCGGTCGAACCGGACGCCGTGTTCCTCCAGCCATCCGATTTCGCCGCATACGTTCTCCGCAAGCGCGCGGACCAGCCGGCTGTCGTTCAGACTGCGCCCGCCGGAGAGAGTGTCTTCACAATACGCTTCCACAGAATCGTCCGGCATAACAGGCGCATTCAGACCGAGTATCTCAGGAGATGCGCATTCTCCCTTGCTGACGATCGTGACAGTGAGTCCCTCTGCCGCAGCTTCGGCTGCGGCCCTGAGACCTGTGATACCGGCACCCACAACAAGTACGTCGGATTGTATTTTCCTGCAGCCCATGATGCGGTCCTCCTGCCGAAAAGGCATCAGATCCTGACCCCGCCGGGGAGACGCATTTAAAGCCGTCCCCCCGAAAACAGCTTATCATATAGAGTATTCCAACATAATGTAAAGCAAAACATAAGCCAACTTTACGGCCTCCTTTCAGACAGATCGTTTGAACAAAGGGTTTGTAGTTGGCATGTTATGTGCTACTATATATACAGGAGAAAAACCCGACCGAGGGAGGAAACGATCGTGACTCTTTCCGAACAGGTCCGCGGGATCGCTCACGTAGGGATCCCTGTTGCCGACGCGGACGAAGCAGCGCGCTCCTACGAGGGACTCGGGTTCCGTCGGCTGGCAGAGTATCCGTTTCCGGGAACGCCGCGGCGTGCAGTGTTCGTGCAGGCGCGGGACGGGACGGTCTTAGAATTATATGAGAGCTCCCGGACGGGATACTTCGGCCTGGTCGATCACGTTGCATTGGCGGTAGATGATATCGATGCAGCCTATACCGCGGCAGTCGCTGAAGGATGGGAGATCCTGTCTTCGGAGATCGGGCGGATGGATGGAGAAGAGTGGAAGGCGAGGTATTTCAATATCCGTATGCCGGGCGGAGAATCGGTCGAGATCAATCAGAAACTGTAATCTATCAACGTTATCAAAGCGCCAGGGGCAGGCTTTCGAGAGCCCGGAAAGGAGTTCATAATGGCTATCCAAAAAGGAACGTATATCATCAACGGAGTGGAGAGAGTCCTGTATGCCGACCCGGAGAAAGACTCCCTCGGCGACGTACTCCGCCGGTACGGCCTGACGGGCCTTAAGATCGGCTGCGGCACGGGCCAGTGCGGGGCGTGTACGATCATTCTGGACGGGGAACCGGTCCGCTCCTGCGTGAAGAAGATGGCAAAAGTGCCGGATCATGCGGTGATCGAGACGATCGAGGGGATAGGGACGGCCGCGAACCTGCATCCGCTGCAGCGCGCGTGGATCAAATACGGCGGCGTACAGTGCGGCTACTGCACCACAGGCTTCATCATGTCGGCCAAGGCCATGCTGGATAAGGATCCTCATGTGACACGGGAACAGGTGAGAGCCTGGTTCACCAAACACAACAACCTCTGCCGCTGTACCGGGTACAAGCCGCTGGTGGACGCGGTGATGGCTGCGGCCGCCGTAATGAGCGGCGATGCTCCGCTCTCATCGCTGGATCCGGAACTCGCGGAAAACAAAAGGATCTACAATACTCATTACCCGCGTCCGGCGGCGCTCGGAAAAGTGATGGGCGTGACCGATTACGGCGGGGACATCTCCGCGAAGATGCCGGCGGACACGCTGCACCTTGCGGTGAAGCTGGCGGACATCGCCCACGGTACGATCCTGTCGATCGACTGCTCGGAAGCGGAGAAAATGCCCGGCGTGGTGAAAGTCATCACCCGCGAGGATATCAAGGGCAGCAATGAGCTTGGCGGTGCGCTGGGCGGTCACAGCGCCATGCCAAAAGACCAGATCTTCATCCTGCACGGCGTGGGGATGAAGGTCCACCGCCTCGGCGACGCCATCGCCATCGTGGCGGCCGAATCCCGGGAGATCGCCAGGCTCGCTGCGGCGAAGATCCGCGTGGAGTATGAGGAGCTGCCCGTATATAAAGACGCCCTGGAAGCCGTGAAACCCGGCGCCGTGTCAATTCTGCCGGGCGTCCCGAACGCCTTTTTCGTGCAGCCGATCATCCGCGGGGAGGATCCGGAG
>JAEEGL011802997.1_pt1 | contig 10673 bp, 4 predicted proteins | sample 9134231 | NCBI WGS metagenome assembly JAEEGL01 (sample SAMN16246548, study PRJNA631951) | gut metagenome | biome: gut microbiome; feature: rumen; material: fiber-attached | host: Bos | place: Iran: Karaj | collected 2018-10 | reverse complement strand
TAACGCCCGTAAGGTCCTGAAAGATTACTTTAACACGATGGATCTGCCCGCCGATGATGACGGCCTGATTGCGTATGTGCTTGATAGCTTTACTGCTGAAAGAGAAAAACTGCAGGGGCTGCTTGACTTACAATATGCAACCGGCAATTATCCTGACAGAACGGTCGTTGAAAATGGCGTGAAACTTTGCAATGATTTGCTCTCTCACAAGAAAGATAATATCGCGCTTCTGACAAAACTCGTATCTATGGAAGATGACTTCCTGGATCTGAGTGATGATGTGACTGCCGTCTATTCCTTCTTTAAAAATCAGAAAACTATTTTCGACAGAGCTTCCACCTTACTCACCTCGCTTTCCTCCGAAACGGAATACCTGCAGGCAGAACAGGAAGCAACAAGAGCATTGTCACAGATCAGAGCTATTATCAAAATGCCCAAACCGTATAAGAACATCGCTGATCTTCCGACACTGATTCAGAAGGTCCAGAATGCTTATACCCAGCTAATGGATCTTAAGAGACAGGAAGTATATTCTGAGATTCAGGCAGCAATGGGCGAGATCCATCAGACCGCAAATTATAACCAGAAAGACATCATCGCAAAGGCCGATGATGCGCTTGGAGCGAAGAAAAAGGCTGCTGCCGATGCAACGACCCTGACGCAGCTTGATGCAATGAGAATCCAGATTTCTAACATCCGTCAGCAGTATATCAAAGCGCTTATGGTCCCGGTCGAGCCTGATGAGAAAGTTGCCACTGCTTATCGCAGCAGTCTCGGCTATACCATCAAACTGAAGAATGAAGCGGATGTAGACAAGTATGTTGCTGATATCAAAGAGAAGCTGATGGAAATGCTTGAAGGCAATGATGTGCTGCATATCATTTAAGCATTCCGGGGAGGCGCTGATATGGCTGAACGCATGAATAAAACCGGTGTTGATGCATACGCACAGTTCGAAAAATGGCTGGGCGAACAGCCGTATTGGCTCCAGGATGCGGTTTATCGCATTTATCATGGGTTGCCCATTGAGCAGGATCAGATTATTGAATATGCCGCTATGTGTGTAGCGCAGGCAAAAAACGAGAAAGTTGGTTTCAAAAAACTTCCTCAGAACAGTTCAAAGAGACAGGCGGTTGCGACAAAAATGTCTGTCCTAAAGCTCAATGATATTGTTGGCGTAAATGCCTTGGCGCAGGATGCCTCTCTCAGTTTCTCTGAAACTGGTATAACCGTTATCTATGGCTTGAACGGAGCTGGCAAGTCAGGGTTTATGCGTATTTTCAAGCAACTCAGTGGCAGTCCATATGAAGAGGTAATTCAGCCAAATGTTTTTAAGAATGATCCAAGCGAAAAACCTTCATGCGTTTTTACAATAATTGAAGATGGAGGAGAAAAAGTAGTACCCTGCAGTCTTTCATCAAAATCCAAGAGTACACCGTTGGTAAACTGTGATGTTTTCGACACAAGAATATCAAACGACTACATTACTAAAACCAACAATGTGTCTTATCAGCCATTTGTATTTACGGTCCTGGCTGAATTATCTAGGGTTGCGGATAAGGTTTCACAGCAGATAAACGCAGAGATAAACGCGATACCAGCATCGGGGATAATAATCCCAGAGGAGTTTTCATCACGGCAGGATGCGGCTTGGATTAAACAATTAGGCGCAGAATCTGTATTTCCTAGTAAGTACACCGAATGGACAGAAGAACAGGAGCTCCTAATTGAGAATCTTTCGAAGAAGCTCGATACAGAAAAAGTTCAGAACAAATTAAGTCTTTGTGGTACACAACTTGCAACTGTTACTGCCGTTTTGGAAGACTTAACTAAAGCTAATGACTCTATCAAGTCCGACTCGTTACTGAATGCTTTTAACATCTTTCAGGAAACAAAACGCAAGTTGAAGGCAGCGGAGAAATTTTTTACAGAAAAAGCTGATGAACAAGATCGACTAAGTGTCAGATCTGACGACTGGAAGTCGTTGTGGAACATTGCGCAGCGGTACTATGAAGAAACACTGTGTACTAACGGCAAGGCACACTTTGGAGAAGAAGGCTCTATCTGCCCACTCTGTCACCAGACGATTACCGGGAGTATTGTAACAAGGTTTAAGTCTGTAAACGAATACGTAAATGGAACGTGCAGTGATGACCACAAGAAATCAATCGTAGCATTAAAGAAACTTCTCAAAGAGGTATTTGTACGAGCTTACTCTGGTGCCCAAATCGAGGTTCAGCTGTCAACCATATTCGATCAGAAAGATATGAACACCATCATCGATGCTTACAATGCCATTGATGCCAGCGCATCAATTATTGATATTGAAGAGCAATACAAGGGACTATGTGAGATAAAACTAAGCCCAGTGATAGATCTTCTGAAAGAAAAAGCAGCGTCTCTTCAGGTGGAATGCGATGCTCTTAAAAAGGCACTTCAAGATGAAGGACAGGTTCAGTTACAGCGCCAGTATGCAGATCTTAGATTTCACAAATGGGTTTATGAGAATAGGTCAGCGATAGAGTCTGCCATTGTAGGGCTTAGAAAAACGCAGGATCTCAGAAACACACGTCCACTTCTTACGACTAACAAAATAACTTCTGAGTCCAATTTTCTCGCGGACACTTTGATAACAGATGCGTATATTGAACGTTTTATATGCGAGTTATCTGTTCTTGCAAAAAGACTAAAAGTCAAACTGGAACAGGCTCAATCTCAAAAAGGAAGTACACCATACAAAGTATCAATCGACACCGACACTGGAATTAAATGTAGACCAGAAGATATTTTAAGTGAAGGAGAACAGCGAATTGTTGCCTTGGCAGCGTTCTTTGCCGACGCAACCGGACGTACCGCTCAAACACCTTTAATAATTGATGACCCCATATCTTCGCTTGACTACAATTACGAGGACTTGGCCACGAAGCGAATCGTAGAACTGGCAAAGCAACGCCAAGTAATCGTATTTACTCATCGGATTTCCTTGCTTGTTGGACTTAAGGATTTATGCGAAGAGGAAAATGTTCAGTTCACTGAAAATCGCATTAGAAGTGCGGTTAAGGGCAAAGGTGTCCCTGACTTTGAAGGTAATTACTACGGAAAGATACAAAGCCAATTGAACGAATTGTTGGGGAGAATTGCTCAAATCAAAAAGAAAGATCCTGACTCTGAAGAATATGTCGATGCCATAGGCAGGATATGTCAACAGTTCAGAATATGTGTGGAAAGAACCGTTGAGGACGAATTAATATTTGGAGTGGTTAAGCGCTTCAGAAGAAAAATAATGACAAACGGTCTTGTTAAAAAGCTACCGGCAATTACAAAAGAGGATTGCGAAATGATAGATAGTATGATGTCAAGGTACTCTTTTATGGAGCATTCTCAGCCGGCTGAGACGCCTTCTGATTATTATGACATTGAGGAAATTGAAAAGGATGTAAAGGCATTTAGCGATTGGTTAACCACCTTTAGAAGCCGTACAAAGAACCTGTAAAGGAGTAGGGAACATGAACAAAACAGCGATAAAAAACTATGCTATCTGGGCGCGGGTGCAGCTTATAGAGGCCGCCAAGCAGAGAGCATATGAATATGAGATCAACGAGAACGGCGAGAACAAATCCGGTCTGGATATGGTTGGCGGAAGATTGCTGACCAAAACGGAAAAGGAACAGCGTAATCAGCTCATCTCTGAGATCAACCGTAAGGGTTATTCCCAGGTGATGGAGGAAGCTGCTTACACCTGGTTCAACCGTTTTATTGCGTTGCGATTTATGGAAGTCAACGGCTACCTCCCTTCCAAGGTCCGCGTTTTCACTGACGAGAACGGAGCATTCAAACCGGAGATCCTGAAGCAGGCTATGTCTGTTGAACTCGAAGGCCTTGACCGCAGTATAGTTCTGGATCTGCTTGACAGACAGGATAACGAGGAGCTCTACAAGTATCTTCTCATCATCCAGTGCAATGCTTTGAATGCCGGACTGCCGTATATGTTTGAGAAGATCTCCAACTGGACGGAGCTGCTCTTCCCGGCAAACCTTCTGCGCCAAGACAGTGTGATTGGCAGACTTATTTCCGACATTGTCATCGAGGATTGGGACAACGAGGTCGAAATCATCGGATGGTTCTATCAGTACTACATTTCAGAGAAGCATGAAGAAGTCGTGGATCCGCTTCACGGAAAGGTTGTTAATAAAGAAGACATTCCTGCTGCGACTCAGTTATTCACGACCGACTGGGTAGTTCGATATATTCTTGATAACTCGCTTGGTCGCTATTGGATTGAGCGCCATCCAGGAAGCAAGTTGGCTGAGAAGCTGACATATTTCGTCACGCCGAAGGATGGTGTGATTCCGACCGTAGATGAAAGTATCCTTCCGGAAGATCTGAAAGTATTGGATCCCTGCGTTGGATCCGGTCATTTCTTGTCTTATGCCTTCGACATTCTTCTTGAAATCTACCGCGAATGTGGATGGTCGGACCGTGATGCGGCAAAATCAATCATAGAGAATAACCTGTACGGCCTTGATATTGATGACCGTGCGGCTCAGTTGGCATGCTTCGCGGTAATGATGAAAGCGCGGAAATATAACCGTCGAATTATCAGCGCTGACACGAAGTTGCATATTCTGGCCATGCAGGATTCGACCTCGATAACAGACGAACTAATCAAGTATGTTTCTAAACAGGATGGCTCAATCAGAAATGATCTGAATGAGATCCGTTTACTCTTTAATAATGCTAAGGAGTACGGGAGTATCATTAGTGTTCCGAAGATAAATTTCAGTTCACTCTATGCGCGCGTTGATGAGGTTAAAACCGCATATACGGGCAATCTCATGGAAATGGCGTTGCAGAGAGAAACTGTTGAACAGCTATTGCCTTTGATTCAGCAAGCTGAAATACTTGCTGGAAAATATGATGTTGTAGCAACAAATCCCCCTTATATGAACAAGTATAGTGCTCGACTTAAGGCTTTTATTGGTGAGCACTATGAAGCATATAAGGGCGACTTGTTCAGTGTTTTTATGATACGGGTTTTTGGGTTTTGTACAGAAACAGGGTATTGTGGATTGATGACGCCAAATGTTTGGATGTCAATTAAATCCTACGAACCATTGAGGGACTTCGTATTACAGCATAAAAACATAATAACTCTAGCTCAGATGGCGCATGGGGCATTCAACGAGGTCGCTTGTGTTGATGTCGCAGCGTTCGTATTAGAGAACCATCCGAGTGATCTTGAAGGAACGTATTTTAAACTTTCGGAGTTTAAAGGAGATATGGAAACCCAGAAGAACAAAGTTCTCCATGCGCTAAACACGGAGTCTTGTTCTTATAAGCATTACGCGAGATCTCGCGACCTAACACTTGTTCCTGGTTCGCCAATAACAGCATTCTGCGCTAGCGAAAGGATGTTACGCATATACGATAGAGCTGTACTATTAAGTGATATTGCGGATCCTAAACAAGGAATAGCAACATCCGATAATAATAAATTTCTGAGGATGTGGTTTGAAGTAGATAAAGATAAACTGTTTCTTGATTGTAAATCACATGATGAATCATCAAGATCGAGAGCTAAGTGGTATCCATATAATAAGGGCGGCATCTTCAGAAAATGGTACGGAAACAATGATTTCGTAGTTAATTGGCAGTACGACGGATCTGAATTAAGGAGTTTTAAAGGCGCTGTTCTAAGAAATCCGGATTATTATTTCAAAGAGTGTATTTCGTGGTCCCTGATTTCTTCATATACAATAGCATTTAGATATAAACCCTGCGGTCAGTTATTTGATGTTGCCGGGATGAGTTGCTTTTCTCTACCTTCGTCACGAATACCCCTTAATTATCTACTGGCGTTGAACAATAGTTGTTTAATTGGGGAATTCATGATGATGTTGGCTCCAACAATCAATTACCAAGTGGGCAATATTGCGAATATTCCTGTTATTTACGACGAAAAATATGCAGATGAAGTTTGTAGTCTGTCAGCTAGAAATATAGAGCTAGCCAGATTGGATTGGGACTTATATGAGACTTCATGGGATTATAGGGGGAATGCATTATTAGCGTACAGAACAAGATCATTGCAAGAAGCATACTATGCTCATATTTCTGATTGTATGAATAGATTTCAAGAAATGTCTTCGAACGAAGAAAGACTCAACCGGCTATTTCTGGAAATCTATGATGTTCAAGGTGAGATGCCAGTTGGCATCAACAGACGAGACATTTCGTGCACTTCTATTTTTGAATCAAAAGATAATGTACCTTCTGATATGAAGGAAAGCTATTATGTCAAAACTAAACAAGATATAATCAAGGACTTTATCTCTTATGCTGTGGGTTGCCTGTTTGGCAGGTATTCTGTTGACGTGGAAGGCCTTTGCTGCGCAGGCGGAGAATGGGATGGCTCTAAATATAAGACTATCATTCCAGACAGCGATAATATTATTCCGATCTGTGACGATGACTACTTTGATGATGATATTGTCGGTAAGTTCGTTGATTTTGTTCGGAAGGTATATGGCGAGGAAAACCTTGAAAAAAACCTTCGTTTTATCGCGGATGCTATTGGCGGAAAGGGAACTTCAAGAGATGTAATACGCGAATACTTCTTGAATGAGTTCTTTGTAGATCACTGCAATACTTACTCAGTGAATGGCTCTGGTAAGAGACCTATTTATTGGCTTTTTTCTTCGGGCAAAAAAAATGGCTTTAAGGCATTGGTCTATATACATCGCTATCAGCCTGATCTGCTTGCCCGTATGCGTACGGACTATGTCCACGAACAACAGGAGCGTTATCGCACCCAGCTACAGATGCTGGAAATCAGCGTACAGTCTGCTGTTCCTTCCGAGAGAGTCAAGCTAAACAAACAGATTACCAAACTGAAAGATCAGGCGCTAGAACTCCAGAAATACGAAGAGAAAATCCACCACTTGGCTGATCAGATGATTTCAATCGACTTGGACGATGGTGTAAAGGTCAATTATGCTAAGTTCCAGAGTGTTTTGGAAAAGATTAAGTAGGAGGAAGGCTGGAATGCTCAAAGTCTATATCGATAAACCGGGATTTCATGCGGACGGTCTTTACAATGATGGAACTATTACCGTTTTAAAAGGGAGTACTATTTGTCCTTCGTTTTCTACACGCATTAAAGGCATATCTTTCGCCAAGAAATTAAGAGAAAATCCTGAGATAGTGGATGATTCGTGGGTTGTCATAAAAGACAGTATATTACTAAGCCCTTCTACTGCAGCACAGTTTGTTATGGGACAAAGCCGTGATGGATATGATGCATGGAAAACAGAAGAGGGTATATCTCTTGGTAAACATTTAGAACAGCATGGTATTCGTTCCAGAAGAGTCAGAAAGAAGGACTAAAAATGAATTCGGAAAAGGTATTTCAGGATTTAGCTCGTCGATATGCAGCTCCTTTGCGGGACTGTTACAAACGCCGTATCATCTTTTGGCAGGATCCGGACGGAGAATTCTCTGATCTGGTTGATGAGCTGTGCCTTGACGACGTGAAGGTGCTTAAACTGACCGGAAAGAACAATTTTGTCGCGAAGCAGATACTGTCTGAAACTGATACTGACAGCAACTATCTTGTCTACAATCCTCTCTCATACTCGGACATTAGGGATGACTGGTTGCTGGATATTGAACTTTACAGTGAGGAGTTTCGTGCAGATCTGCTATCGATTCGGATGCAGTTGCTGAATATGTCTGATACTCCGCAGATGCGTAAGGTAATGAAGTCCTATTCCAAGTTCTTTGATAATAAGGAACGCGTCGCGAAGCTAACGGCATTCAAGAACAATTACACGAATGTCGGTCAGCTGCATATCGATATTCTGGCCGTTCTCTCAGGGACAAGCTCCAATACGGCATCCGGCGTGATCCGTGCAATTTTGATGGCTGGGCTTGATATCGAAAGCAATGAAGCTATCACGAACATCAAGAAATTTGGCAACGAATCTGTTCTCTGGGAGATGATTAACCGCTACACCGGATATGTACATGACCCGGATCAGGTTTCTTTGATCGCGCTGGCGTCGCATATCCTGATCACAACGCTATCCATGACGATGAAAGCATCCTGCCTGAACGGACTGGAGAAGCTGATCTCGGAGCCGCATCAGCAGCGTTGCTATGATCTGATCAACGAGTGGATGCACTCTGAGGATGATGATGAGCTATACGAGATCGCCCGCGACGTGGAGGGTCATCATCATCTGGTAAAACGTTTTGACGGCCTTGATGTGCAGGAGCTTCTTAACAGCGAGTGTTTCCCGTGCATCAATGAATGCATCCTGCGCCGTTATATGACAGAGATCTCCGAGAATGTCATCAAAGCGGACGATATGGTTGCTGCGGTTGAAAAGCGCAGGACGCTGAAATGGTACAAGCGTGTTCGGTATTATTATGATGGCCTGCTTCAGGTCGCCCAGATGCAGCAGTTTTATCAAGCAAATATCGGAGGCTTTCACATCGCGGAATATACCAAACTTTGGAAAGAATATACCGGCAATTACTGCAAGATGGATCACTTCTATCGGCAGTTCCATGCTGCGTTTGGAAAGAGCCTGAAGGAGTCCAGCACAGTTCTTGAGGATCTTTACAAGAACGTTGCCGACTACGTTGAGAAGCTATACAAGAACTGGTACCTTGCGACGTTGGGCAATCAGTGGACAACCCTTGTTCGGGATGAACTATCGCTGCGTTCACGTCTTCCGGGAATTACGAACCAGGAAGATTTCTACCGGACCTACGTAAAACCGATAGTATCCGCCGGTAGCAGGGCGTTTGTAATCATTTCCGACGCCCTTCGGTATGAGGTTGCTGTTGAGCTTACAAGCAAGCTCCTTCGGGAAACCAAAGGCGCAGCGAAGATTTCTTCCATGCAGTCTGTCTTCCCGTCAGTGACGAAGTTTGGTATGGCCGCACTATTACCGCATCGTGAGTTGCAGCTGACAGAGGATATCAAAGTCCTCTGTGACGGAGAAGCCACTGAAGGCACTGCCGGAAGGCAAAAGATATTAACGGCTGTGCATGACGGCAATGTTGCGATCGCTTATAAGACGCTTTTAGGAATGAAAACGGCAGAACGCCGGGAACTCGTCAGCAACGCACAAGTCGTTTACATCTACCACAATGCGATCGATGCAGTTGGTGACAAGGCTGCGACTGAGGATCAGGTATTCGAGGCTTGCGATCAGGCAGTCACCGAACTGAAAAACCTCGTTCGTCTGATTGCGAACGACATGAACGGAACAAATATCCTGATCACTGCTGATCACGGATTCCTGTATTCCTACAAGCCGCTTGATGAAAGCGACAAGGCAGAAAAGAGCTTTGTTTCCGGTCATATTATCGAGCTTGATCGCAGATATGTGATCGCAGATGGTGACTGCACGGCAGATCACATGCTGAAGATTCCTATGACACACTGTGCCAGTGACTTGGTCGGGTTTACGCCGCTAGATAACATTCGCATGAAGAAGCAAGGCGGTGGCATGAACTATGTACACGGAGGCATTTCGCTTCAGGAATCCGTTGTGCCGGTGATCGAGTATAAGAATATGCGCGCTTCTTCCAAGAAATTTGTGGATGTCAAGAAGGCTGAGCTTCAGCTGATTAGCCAGAGCCGCAAGGTTTCCAACAGCATCTTCTCGCTTGATTTCTACCAGAAAGAAGCGGTCAGCGGGAAGGTTACGGCAGCGACCTATGAGATCTACATGGCCGATGCGTCCGGAAAGGCTGTCAGCGACAAGAAGACAGTGATTGCGGATAAGACCAGTACGAACGGATCTGACCGAGTATTCAGGACCAGGTTCACGCTGAAGAGCATGGACTTTAAGAAAATAGATACCTATTACCTGACCGTTGTTGAAAAAGGAACAACTAACGTAACAGATAGAGTCGAGTTCACAATTGATATCGCATTCGTGAATGACTTCGATTTCTAAGAATAGGAGGCAGCGTAAAGATGACAGATTTTGATGTGAAAGTTCTGGATAACTTTCCGGGAAAAGTAGTCAGAAAAGACCTGACCACTCTGATGAAAAAAGGTGCAAACGTGCCCACCTACGTCCTCGAATATCTGCTTGGCATGTATTGTGCCACGGACGACGAGGAGACAATCGAAGTCGGCTTAGGAAAAATCAAAAGAATCCTTAGTGAAAACTATGTGCGTCCTGATCAGAGCGAGTATGTTAAGTCCAAAATCAAGGAAAATGGACAATATACGATCATCGATAAGATTACCGTCGTATTTGATGACCGTGAGGATAAGTACGTTGCTCGGTTCACGAATCTGAGGATGGATCCGTTTGAGGTTCCCTCTGATCTTGTAGTACATAACGAGAAGCTGCTGGTTGGCGGTATCTGGTGCATCGTAAAGATCGATTACGTCGGTCTTGAAAAAGAGGACGAGGATGATCAGGAGTCCTTTGAGGAAGACATCTTCGGCAATCAGAAGAAAAAGAAGAAGATCAAGAAAAAGAAATCGAAGTACGATTCTCCGTTCGAGATTTCTTCTCTTAAGCCTATCCAGATGCCGAATTTGGATCTGGATGAGATCAAAGATGCCCGTGCCAATTTCACGAAGGACGAGTGGATCACGCTGCTCCTTCGCAGCGCGGGCTACGAGCCGGACGATCTGACGC
>JAEEGL011124532.1_pt1 | contig 10673 bp, 8 predicted proteins | sample 9134231 | NCBI WGS metagenome assembly JAEEGL01 (sample SAMN16246548, study PRJNA631951) | gut metagenome | biome: gut microbiome; feature: rumen; material: fiber-attached | host: Bos | place: Iran: Karaj | collected 2018-10 | reverse complement strand
TTCGCAGTCATGTCCGAGATCGGTAAGGAAGAGGGCGCTGACATCAAGACTCTCAACTCCATCGACAAGTACCTCAACTGCGAGTTTGGTCTCGTTCTGAACAACCCCGCATTCACAAAGTACTACATCCAGTACGGTGAGATCTCCACATATCCGGGCGGATACAAGGAGAATGCAGGCATCTTCACACACAACAACGCATGGATCATCTGCGCGGAGGCTTATGTAGGAAGAGGAGAGAAGGCATTCGAGTACTACTCAAAGATCGCTCCCGCTTTCACGGAAGAGACTTCTGACATCCACAAGACAGAGCCTTACGTTTACGGTCAGATGATCGGCGGTAAGGATGCAGAGAACTTCGGTCAGGGCAAGAACTCCTGGCTCACAGGTACGGCTGCATGGAACATGGTTGCCATCTCCCAGTACATCCTCGGCGTTAAGCCTGAGTTCGACGGTCTGAGAGTAGATCCTTCCATTCCTTCCGCATGGGACGGCTTCACAGCTACGCGTCAGTTCAGAGGTGACACATATGAGATCACCATCAAGAACCCCGATCACGTTAACAAGGGCGTTAAGAGCCTCACTGTTGACGGACAGGCAGTAGACGGCTGCATCGTTCCTGTCGCAGGCGACGGACAGACACACAAGGTAGAGGTAATCCTCGGCTGATATTCTGTCATAAGTCCCGAATAAATTATTAAAATAGTGCGAAACCCCGCTTTCATCTTTTGAACGGCGGGGTTTCTTGCTATAATTTTACTGTTTATTATTTCCAAATAATGGGAGGATATGGCTTACATGGGTTACAGAGGTGAGAAAGCAAGAGAAGTGCAGTGTACTGCTGCGGAGCTCCTCGTTAAGAAGTTCGGATGCAAGGTCGAGTTTAAGGGCGGTATCTCTGCCCAATATGTGGCTTTCGGAACCAAGCCTGTAGTAATAGGTGTTACAGGCCTTAAGTTTGATTCACCGCTCGTGAGTGTTATGGCAGGAGACGACAGGCTTTATAATGCCTTCTCCACACTTGCTGCCAAGAATAAGAGCATCTGCATCGTGGCAGGTGAGCAGCCTGTTATCTATGTCGAGTTCGAAGGCGAGATCGAGATCCTCGAGGCAGGCGACAAGATCCTGTCCGCGATCGCAGATCTCATCAAGGAATCAGAGCTTTGGGGCGGAAGACTCACGGGATCAGGTGACCTCATCTGCGATCCTTCTTCACCCGCACCGGGACCTCATTACTATACAAATATGTTCCTCGGCAACAGGATCGGTTTTGACAGACCTCTGCAGTCGACACCCAAGAGCTGCGTAGACAGACTGGGCGGCGGTTCTTTCAGAGCCCATGCCGATACACAGGTTCTGGCAACACGCTGGGACTACCTTCCTGAAGAGAACGGTTTCCCCGCTAACAGACAGTTTTATATCGTAGAGAACGGCAAGAAGATATTCTGGTCCGGCGCCGCTATCGCAGAGGGCCTTGAGTCCGTGCGCACTGTTCACTCACAGAACCGCACGACCATCACATATGACCTCGACTGCGGACTTAAGGTAAAGAGGACCATCTTAATCGTTCCCCAGCACGAGGGACTTCCTCTGGCTACAGAAGCACAGATGATCGAGATCCAGAACGACGGTCACGAAGACAAGGATCTCAGGATCGTTGTTACGGGCATGTTCGGTACGAGAGAGACACACGCTCTGTCTGAAGACGTCATCTTCACGACAGTCGTACAGCAGTCCGAAGTCTTTTATAACGAGGACGGCGAACTCCGTGCGGTAAGCTTCAACCCCAACCCCAAGTGGACAAAGAACAACATCAGATTTGCAACCCTCATCGCTCATACCGATGACGGCGCCGTATATCCCGACGAGTACTGTGCAAGATACGGTGATTTCGTAGGTTCCGGCACACTCGAGAACCCTGAGTTCATCGCTCCTCTCGCATGCAGGGCTTCACGCAAGGGTCCCGGATTCTTCGCACTCTCAGCACCGTTCTCCGTTAAGGCAGGCGGAACGGTCAGAGTCGACAGTTTCACATGCCTTTCTTCCGACGCGGTCAACAAGGACTTCGTCGTCGAGGAGACGCCCGCTGTCGAGATGGAAGCAGTCTGCAACTACTACAAGGATCCTTCCAAGCTTGCAGAAGACCTCCAGACCGTCATCGACTTCACAAAGCAGTATGCTTCTTACATGCAGATCGACGGTGACGACAAGGAATTCACTGCTTATGTAAACAACAACCTTCCGTTCCAGGTCTTCTATCAGACATTCGTATCGAGATCTCTCGACTGGACACAGAAGGGTTACCGTGAGATCGGATTCAGAGAGATCCAGGACATCTATGCTTCGATGTACTATTTCGCAGGCATGGGCAAGACATCCTTCATCAAGGAGATGCTTGCAGGCTGGATCGAGAACGTATATGAAGACGGTTATACAAACCACAACTTCTACTGGATCGGCAAGGAACCCGGCTGGTGGTCGGATGACGGACTCTGGCTCCTCCAGGCCCTCGACCGCTATCTCGGACTTACGGGCGATTATGCATTCCTCGATCAGGAATTCGTAATGGCAGGCACCAAGAAGACACTTACGGATGAGGGCGTAAAGAGGCCTCTGCGCGAGACGATCAAGGCCATCATCACATACAGCTGCAAGATCTCCGTCGGTAAGCACGGCATCCCGCTCATCGACAGAGCTGACTGGAATGACTGCCTCAGAGTAGATCCCGATTCCATCTCAGGCGAAGACAAGATCGCTAAGTACAAGGAGCAGCTTGCAGCAAAGGGCAAGAGCTATGGTGAGGTTCCTTTCGAGTCCGAGTATACGGAATCCGTTATGAACGGCTTCCTCCTCAAGGTTGCGATCGATGCGGCTAAGACGATGTTTGCCAAGATCGGCGACAATGCTTATTCGGAAGAATTAGGCGGCATGTCCGATACGCTCGCAGCATCTCTTCGCGAGAACTGCTGGAAGGGCGACTTCTTCTGCAGACTGCTGTTCAACAGAGCAGACAAGCCCGATCTCAAGTATCTCGGTGCGCAGGGCGACGGACTCGCATTAGAGGACGGCCATCCCGGCGCATACTTCCTAAACGCATTCTCCTGGTCGCTCCTTGCGGAAGTCGCAGACGAAGATCAGATCAACACGATGCTCGATTCACTCGACAAGTATCTTAAGTCACCCTACGGCTTCAGACTCTGTTCGACAGTCGACTATCCGAGGATCGCTCCTAAGATCGACGTTGCCCTCTACTATCCGGGCGACAGAGAGAACGGCGGCGTATTCAAGCACGCAAACATGATGGCATGCTCTGCCATGCTCAAGGCTGCCAAGACAGTTAAGGACGAGGCTCTCGCTAAGCGCCTTGCCGAGACGGCTTACTGGATCATCGACATGATAGTTCCGTTCCGTACGCTCAAGGCTCCTTTCACGGTTTGCGGCAACCCCAGATGGTGCACACAGTACAACAACTCCGATTCTGGCGAGAACATCGGACCTACGCTCTCCGGTACATCCACATGGCTCCTCCTGTCACTGTTCCAGTGCTTCGGCGTGGAGTTCACGTCTGATTTCCTGAAGTGCGAGCCGATCCTCAGAGAGAACGAGACAAAGCTCGACATCAAGGTAAAGAGCGTATCCGCTGAATACGATATCCACATCACAAAGCCCGAGGGCTTCAGAAGAGCCCAGGACGGCGTTAAGATCACTGCTGACGGCAACCCGGTAGAGGGTACGGGCATCCCCGTATTTACTGACGGTCAGGCTCATGACATCAGCGTTGTTTTCGACTAAGGAAGTGATATAAGTGCCTTTTACAAGCGTATTTCTGTCTGAGATAGTCAAAGAGTTCAATCTGGAGATCGTCTATGATTCCGGAGATATAGAAGAGCGCAGACTGCTGGTGGCAGACGCCACCAGACCGGGCCTGCAGCTTGCCGGATACTATGACCATTTCGGCCCCGACAGAATACAGATAATCGGCAACATGGAGCACGCATATCTCGATCATCTCGAACCGGATGAGAGACTTGCTTCCGTGTCTGCTCTGTTTGAGAAGAACATACCGGCGCTCGTGCTCACGCGTAACCACAAGATCCACAAGGAGATCCTGGAGGCTGCGCAGGAATACAAGACGCCGATCTTAAGGACAAGCCAGGCCACATCGGATTTCGTGTCCGAACTCGTCAAATACCTGAGAGTCGAGCTTGCTCCGCGTGTATCGATGCACGGCGTTCTGGTCGAGGTCTACGGCGAAGGTATCCTCATCCTGGGTGAATCCGGAGTCGGTAAATCCGAGACGGCGCTTGAGATCGTAAAGCGCGGAAACAGACTTATAGCCGATGACCAGATAGAGATAAGGAAGGTATCAGAGACGACGCTCGTAGGACGTGCTCCCGATGTCATCAAGCATCTTATCGAGATAAGGGGCATCGGCATCCTGGATGTTAAGGAACTCTACGGTGTATCCTCGGTCAAGCCGCAGGAGGCGATCGACTTCGTCATCAACCTGGAACTCTGGGATGAGAAGAAGACATATGACAGATTAGGTCTCGGCGACGAGACGACAGATATCTTAGGCATCAAAGTACCTTCCGTTACCATCCCGGTAGGTCCCGGACGCAACCTTGCGATAATCGTTGAGGCTGCTGCGATCAACTACCGTGTCAAGAAGATGGGCTATAACGCAGCGCAGGATCTCGTATCCCGCGTGTTCCCGGGGAAGAATTCCGATGTCTGAGCCGGCCATTCAAAGAGACGTTATCTTAAAGCCGTTCACCACATTCAGATGCGGCGGACCGGCTAAGTATTTTGCCGAGCCTTCTTCAGAAGAAGAGCTTGTCAGCCTGCTGGCATTTGCAAAGGAAAACGGGCTTGAGACATTTATCTTAGGTCTGGGTTCAAACATACTTGTATCAGACGAAGGATTTGACGGTCTGGTCATAAGGATCGGACGAAATCTCGGGGATGTCTCTGTCGAAGAAGACGATACCGGTGCCGTGATAACGGCAGGTGCGGGCGCGCCGCTCTCGCTCCTCGGAAACACGGCTGTAAAGCACGGCCTTGAAGGTGCCGAGTTCTGCTGCGGGATCCCCGGCAGCGTCGGAGGCGCAGTATACATGAATGCCGGCGCTTACGGCAGGGAGATAAAGGATATCGCAGTATCCGTTACCTGCCTTGAAGGCGGCGCTGTTAAGACGGTAAGCGCTGAAGAGTGCGGCTTCGGATACAGGACGAGCGTTTTCGAGAAGGAAAAAGTGAAAAGGATCATATTAAGCCTTAAGGTCAGGCTGGACAAAGGCGATCCGGAGAAGATCGCGGCATATGTTGATGAGCTCAAGACCAAGAGGACGACGAGCCAGCCGCTTGATGTTCCCAGCGCGGGTTCCACCTTCAAGAGACCGGAAGGATATTTCGCAGGAAAGCTGATAGACGATTCGGGCCTGCGGGGATTCAAGCTGGATGAGTCCGGCGCGCAGGTATCGCCCAAGCACTGCGGCTTTGTCGTAAACAACGGCGGCACTGCAAGTGCATCGGATGTCATGAGACTGATAAGGCATGTCCAGGATACGGTCCTTGAGAAGCAGGGCGTGAAGATAGAGCCCGAAGTCAGATTAATAGGAGAGTTCTAAAGGGGAGAAAGGAGACAGGTCATGGAAATCGTTTTCGTGACTGGAATGAGCGGGGCCGGTAAGAGCCAGGCCGTGGATTATCTTGAGGACAGAGGATATTTCTGCATGGACAACGTACCTCCGTATGTCCTTCCAGATATCGTCAGCAGTTTCGTAAAGAGTACAGGTACCGAGGAATTCGGCATCGAGAAGCTGGCGTTCGTCGTCGACATAAGATCGCAGGAATTCTTAGACGGCTTTGAAGATGCCCTCACAAAGATCGAAGAAAGTGTTGGCTGCCCGTACAAGATCATATTCCTGGAAGCATCAGACAATGTGCTCATAAGCAGATATCAGCAGACGAGACGCAAGCACCCGCTTGCGGAAAACGCTTCGCTTACGGATGCGATCGCAGAGGAGCGCAAGAGGCTGGAAAACATCAGGACGATGGCAACGGGCGTCATCGATACGTCGTTTCTCAATCCGGCCAAACTCCAGCAGGTCTTAAACGAGATGTTGGCAGGTGACGACGGGACAGGTATGTCTGTGTTCGTCGAGAGTTTCGGATTCAAGTACGGCGTACCAGTCGACTGTGATTACGTCTTCGATGCAAGGTTCATCCCGAACCCGTATTACGTGCCCGAACTCAAGAATCATACGGGAAGGGACAAAGAGATCGCAGAGTATCTCGAAGGTTTTGAACAGACATCGGAATTCGTGTCGAAGATGGCGGATCTGATCGAATACACCATCCCGAGTTTTATACGTGAAGGCAAGGGAAGACTTCACATAGGCATCGGCTGCACCGGCGGAAGGCACAGATCGGTATACTTTGCCGAGAGACTGTGCAGGACTCTGCTCGAAGCGGGCGTCAAAGCCACTGTCCGCCACAGGGATGTCGACAAGGAAGCATCAAGATACATGAAGAAGGCGGAAAACTGATGGAAGAGGCCAGTTTCTCGGTCAAGATCAAACTCGAACTGTCCCGCATCCGCCCGAAAAACATGAACGCGAGGCAGGCTGTCATAGCAGGCCTGTTCTGTGCTGCGGCAAAGAAAGGTGCGGACCATCCTTCGCTTGAGATAAAGGTCATACCCGAGATCAGGGAACATGTCGGTGCTCTTCTCAAAGATGAAGGCCTCGTCTTCGGTATAGATAAGGAACGTATATATGTGTCGGCGGAATCCAAGGAACTGTTTGCGAGGCTGTACGGCCAGTGCTTTACGGATGACGGCCTGCGATTGCTGCCCGAGGAACCGGGTTTTGCCGAAGGGTTTATGCGCGGCGTTTTCCTTGCGACCGGATACTGCTCGGATCCGGCAAAGAACTACCGCATTGAATTCCATCTGGAAAACGACGCTATCGTGAGACTTTGCGAGAGGATGCTCGCCCGGTGGGATATCGAACCCATACTAAAGGACAGAACGGGCTTTACGGCGTTGTATTTTAAGACCGGTGACATGGTATCCGATTTTATCGGCCATGCCGGCGCGACGGGTGCAATGCTGGAATTCGAGAACATCAGGGCAGAGAAGACCGTATCCGGCGGAGTAACCAGGGTAATGAACTGCGATAACGGCAATGCGAGGAGACTCTCGGATGCCGCAGCTGCCAGAAATAATCTTATAAAGAAGTTAATGAAGTCGCCCAAGGCGGCAAAACTTACGCCTGAACTCAGGCTGGCTGCCGAGAAGGCTTTGGGCAATCCCGGAGCTTCCATAGCGGAGCTCGGCCAGATGATGGATCCGCCGATCGGCAAATCAGGCATGAGCCACAGGCTTTCCAAGCTTACGGAGATGGCAAATTCCCTTGATTGAGTAAATGTGTCAGCCGTGTTACAATAGGTTTTATTTTTTGTGCTTGGAGGGGGACCTTTAAGGTCCAAGCTGATGAACAGAGGGGAACAGTACATCGAACCCGATAACAGCTACTATAAGCCTTCACGCGATCCCAATGAAGGAACGCTGAAGCTGGTAGTCGTAATGACGGCGCTGTTTGTGATTCTCACCGGCATCCTGGCGGTCGTTTATTTCAACAAGAACAGCATACAGGAGACGATAGTCACAGGAGAACCCGCAGGTGAGTCGGGCTTTATCTCCGTTGCGACACCTACGCCGTCGCCGATACCCCCGATGACTGACTATCAGAACCCGATCCTGTATCCGGAGAGTGCTGTGATCAACACCTATACCGAAGATCCGGTAGCCCCCGAATGCGACCCTGCAGCAAGAGGCATCGCACAGCAGGTCTCAGTTGCCGGTACGCTCGTGGAAGGGGATTATGTCAGGGATAACCCGATATGGTTTACCGACCCGGTATATTACGGCCAGGCAAAGGGCATATTCACATACCGCGGCAATAATTTCAGGAACTGTGCTTCTTACGGTTATACGGAACTCATTAACGGATCACTTACACAGGTCTGGGAATACGACGGCATAGGAACGATGCTCGCCTCCACGATGAATTTCGAGTGGTCAGGTCTCAGGTGGACCGGACAGCCGCTGTGCATCAAGTGGTCTGACAACATGAGATCCGTCATGAACATGTATGACAACGCGAAGCAGCAGATGGGACTTGTCGAGGTCATCGTCGCAGCTCTTGACGGCAATATTTATTTCTTCAATCTCCAGACCGGAGATATGACGCGTGATCCGATATATGTCGGTTCTTCCATCAAGGGAACACCGGCTCTTGACCCCAGAGGCTATCCGCTGCTCTATGTCGGACAGACCGACAACAACGGTGATAACACGACATTCGGCTTCTACATCTATTCGCTCATCGACGGATCGCGCCTGTATTCCTACGACGGTTCTGAAGACGGCGCTTACAGGAGCAACTGGAACGCGTTCGATTCTTCGCCCATCATAGACGGAGCGACTGATACGCTCATCTGGCCTTGCGAGAACGGAATGATCTATACGTTCGACCTCAACACGAATTACATACCGGACAGCTCCACCATATCGATAGCGCCTGTCTGCACGTCATATAAATACATATTCAACGACAACACGAGCAACCGCATGGGCATCGAGAGTTCTATCGCGTGCTACGGCAACTACGGTTACTTCATGGACAATACAATGAACCTGTGCTGTCTCGATCTCAATACCCTCGAAATGGTCTGGACCAGAGTCTTGGGAGACGATTCGGATGTTACACCCGTGATCGATGAGGAAGACGGAATACCTTATGTCTATATCGGCACGGAGGTCGATAACCAGGGAGGCACCGGTCAGTATTCCGGCGCTGCTTATGTCTACAAGATCAACGGTCTTACGGGCGAGATAGTATGGCAGACATCCGAGCCCTGCTATACCTACAACGGTGAGACTTCCGAGACCGACCAGAGCGGCGGATGCTTCGGCAATCCGATAATCGGCAAATACAACATCTCCAATCTTGTCATCTTCTCATTTAGTATGACAAACGGCCTTGCAAGCGGAAATAAACTTGTGGCATATGACAAGGACTTGGGTACCGTTGTTTGGGAATATAATATGAACTGTTACACCTATAGTTCTCCCGTGGATTTCTACGACGAGAAGGGTAATGCATACATAGTGATCTGCGACAGCCTTGGTCAGATCCATCTGATCGATGCCACAGCCAATTCTACCTTGACCAACGAGGAGAGGAGAATCACGGTGCTTCAGGCGGTAAAGCATGCCGGTACCTCTGAAGAGTCCACCACAGGCATATGCTTCGAAGCTTCGCCGATCATCTATGAGGGCATGATGATAGTCGGATCGACATCCGGCAGCGTATTTGGAATTGCAATAAGCTGACGAGGAGCGTTAATGGATCTTAGCGGGAAGTACAATTCAATAGCCGTTATTGAGGTCAAGATAATGACGCTTGCGGGTGAAGGGTATTCGGTCAAGTTTAACCTTCACCATAAGATAATGTCATGGCGCGACTATTACATGTGGAACAACAATTTTACCCGCGCCATAAGCGATGATTCCTGCAATACCATTAAGAGCAGCCTCCCCAAGATAGGTGTTATCGAGTGGATAATGGCTTATAACGACAAGTTTACTGACGGCATCGAGAACAAGTTCACGGTTCCCGGCGAGTGGAAGATAACCATAGAATTCGAAGACGGCACAAAGCTTACGGGCGGTGCCGAAGAGAATTTCCCCAAGGATTGGAACAGCCTCAGGTCTCTCATAGAGAAGATTACCGGCTGCAGTTTCGTTTTACACTGAAATAATAATGCCTTTTGTGGTACAATAAGCCGTACTATATTTATTTTTATATAGGAGACACGGGTTTTGGACTACATCGAAGGACTATTCCTCGGAAAGCTCTGGAGCGATACGGATTTTGAGAACAGGAAGCATATCGGGCTTTTTGTTCTGTACGGTCTGCTCTGCGATGTCATCATCCTTTATGCATATCTTCTCGGAAAGAACTTTCCGGGCGTTCTGTATTTCGGAGCTGTCCAGTTCGTATTGTTCATACTTCTTTTTGTAGCCAATCCCTTTATCTGTTTCAGATACTATCGAATGCCCTTGTGGGGCAAAGTACTTATATTATTGGAAAAACTTTTCCATTCATATCTGGTCCTTGACTATACGGTCAGCCTGTTATTGCCGAAGCTCACGGTTCAGTCATCGGAACTGTCCACGTTCCTGATCGACTACCTCAATCAGACGCTTGAGACTTATACCGAGAAATTTGCCGGAAGCTCAGGTTCTTTCTCGACCGTAATAGGCGTCCTGGCGGGCGGAGTTCATGTAGTTCTCGTTGCCTGTCTTGGAATGATAATAGCTGTAGCGGTACCCGGACTCATCTATCTTGCATACCGCTTGATCCAGTTTTGCTGGGACTGGCTTATGAATGTACTCATCATAAAGAGATTTATTCCGGAAAGAAGATAATTTCCGGATATTCGGGAGGATTAACATGGCGGAGCTTAGAGACAGACTCGACATAACGGTTGAAGAACTCGAAGAGAGTCTCGGACAGACAAAGCTTCCAAGATTCATCAATGAATCTGAAAGACTGTTTTTGGACAGGATCGATGCAATCTGTGACGAGATATGCTCAGAT
>JAEEGL011124245.1_pt1 | contig 10673 bp, 11 predicted proteins | sample 9134231 | NCBI WGS metagenome assembly JAEEGL01 (sample SAMN16246548, study PRJNA631951) | gut metagenome | biome: gut microbiome; feature: rumen; material: fiber-attached | host: Bos | place: Iran: Karaj | collected 2018-10 | reverse complement strand
ACATTAAGCGAGTTAGCAACGGTCTTAGTAAATACACCAAAACCACCAGGAATCGAACGAACGAGTCTCGGTTGGTTTGCATAAGTAATCACGAGGTCGGTTGAATTTTGACCCATATCAACAATCATCTGGCCATCAGTAGCACCAACAGGGTTGAGTGCACGTGCCATTGCAAGAGCTTCCGGCTCCATAGCAATCACATTAAGGCCAACTTTCTCAAGAATCTCAAGCTCAGTCTCGGCATATTCCTTTGACGTCGAAGAAACAAGTACTTCAACCTTGGCAGGATCGACAGGACTTTGACCAAGCAAAACATAGTCAGCCTTCGCATCATCCATCGCCATAGGAACATATTTATCAATCTCAAAAGCAAACGCTTTCTTCAAATCTTTTTCTGGAAGATTCTCGGTTTCGACAATAGAAGTAAAGGTTTTGTTTGCTGGAAGACCAACCGCTACGTTTTTGGTTTTAATACCAGCCTGGTTAACAGCACCAAGAATAGCCTCACCAAGACGGCGCTTCCCAAGATCACTTGAGTCCTGAGTTAGTTTTGCGTCGATTGGCACATATGCATATTTAGAAAGCACAAAAGTACCACTCCCAGTAGGAGCAAGTTGTATAATTCGCATCGAGTTCGTCCCAATATCTAATGAGAAGAAATCGCCCACACCGTGAAGTAGATTCATACCTTAAATTATAAGCACAAGCGATAATAAAATCAAGTTATTTTCGCGAGTTTTTCATTAATTTTATATATCTAAAACAGACTATTGGACAATACAGCGAACAGCAAATGCATCCCATTTGTTCCATGAGCCAGCCGGCGTCACGGTTTGCGCAGTAAAGCCCATACGGAAAGCCTTTACCGTAGTCTGTGCAGTCGGCGACCAATAACGACCATAGGTGCCCCTGCCCCCAGGAGCCGTCTTATTGAAGTCACCAGAATAAACAAAGTTATTTGGGAAACTTCTTAGGCGTTCATCACTCCTGAGCGTACCGCCGATAGCAGTATTAAGAGCTGCATATTCCCCACCATTTCCACCAGTTGGCAAGCGCCAGCCGTAAGGACAGATATCACCAGTCACGCTACCGCTCGCCGTTGAATATTCACCATTACCAGCAGAGGCAGTAAACCAGTTATACATACCGCCATAGCTGTACCACGAGCGACCAACAGTCTGCAAATCCCAGGAAGGAGTAAGTGACGAATTGAGGTTGTCTAGATTAAATTGCACCTGATCCACACAATTAGCATTGTCTTGACCACAGAGTGTTTGCGAGCTACTGGAGCTAGCCGCCTTTGAGATAAAGTCTGATGTTGGAGAGTGAGTATTTGTAGAATTAAATTGCGCAGTCGAAGGATCTATCCTCAAATTTTCCGTCATCCAACAATGACCATCCCCTAGCTTTGATACTGAATAAGTTTGTCCGTCACGATCATCCGTGAGAGCTATCACTTGCCCAAGCGGCAAATTCGTACAGTCGCTAGTACTGAATGTCTGCATTGTCTTTACAGGATCAGACTGCACCCAAACCGCATACAGTGTCACGGTATTATTATCGTCTTCATTAGCTAAGAAGTTACTATCAACCGCAATCTTCTGATTTGGTCCATACACTGTCACGCTCGTACCGGCGAGTAACTTGCTTGCAGCATCATTGTCCACACTCCATCCAGCAAAGCCATATCCACTCTTCAAGAAGTTCGGAGCAATTGCCGTAAAGTATTCCTCCGGCGTAAGCTGCTCAATATTCATGGAGCCAGCCGTTGCGCCATTCCCGTCATACGCCACCACATGCAGTGGCCTCCAAATCGCATACAGTGTCAACGTATCACCTTCTGTCATTCCCTCAGCGGTCGCCGCAGCCATTACCGACCCACCAGCATTCACCGAGACGCCTGTCCCATCAGCTCTTGTGTTCCATCTAACAAACTCCGCAAAATCTTTTTCAAAAGTATTTCCGTCAGCTACAGCATAGTTAAACACCACATCCGTGTCATCAGGCATCGTTCCCGTACCGCCATTCGCGTCATAGTGGATGTTGCCTCCTATAGTAACTTCATGGCTAGCAATACACCTCATCGGCTGACCACGGTTTTTGTTTGTACTATTCGAATTCATACTAACGCCCACAGGACGAATCCACAGGTTTGTCTCAGCAGTGGCGCTCATTGCATTTCTAGACATCATCCCAGCCGATAAATTTCTATTATAGCCAGCAGAGCTCCTATATTCCCCCGAATACATATAGTTCAAAGGATATTTTCTCCATCTTTCTGACACTTCTGGATTTTCCGTCTTGTTCAAACCATCACCACCAAAAGCCCTATCCAGCGTCGCTAAGTCTCCGCCAGCACCAGCGCCACTTGGCAAATGCCAACCGAAAGGACACAAATCGCCTTGCGCCACGGCGCCAGAAGTCGAAAGCTCAAATGTACCATTACCAGCCGTTGCAGTATACCAGTTATAATACACGCCGTAAGAATACCACGAGCTCGAACCATCGTTCGAAGCATAATCAGCATCAAGATTACGATTAATATTGTTGGTATTAAAATGTAGAGCGTTTATACAGCTAGCGCCAAGTGAATCGCAGAATGAACTAGATGAGGCCGGGTGCTGATTAACCTGATTGACGAAACCAGTTGTCGGTCTATTAGTATTCGAAAAGCTTAGCGTCAAATTTGGATCAGAAAGATCTAGCCTCATATTCTCCATCATCCAACAATGGCCGTCTGGATATTTAGCCACAGCGTACGTACTCCCATCCCTCATATCAGTCAGCGCCGTGATATCGCCAGAGCTCATAGAATCACAACCATTCCAGTTTTGCATATTTCCTGCAGATGGTACCCATCTAGCATAAAGCTGCAAGCCGTTTTGAGATAAGTCGCCAACCGTGATGGTCTCACCAGGGCCATAATTTGACCCAGTTCCATCTATACTCGTATTCCAACCCGCAAACCCATAGCCAGGACGTGAGAAGTTCGGCGGGATAAGATCTACACTCGTATTCGATTGCACAACCTGGTCTTCCATATCACCAGTCTGATCATCGTCATTACCGTAATAACAAATTGTATCAGGATCACACAGCTCCGGATTCGCAATCGCCGTAACCAGGAAAGAATTACCATATTCCCCTGCCGGAACCTCACCAGCATCGTAATTCAATCCAAACGCAAGAGTATGGTTTCGGCTTCCCGACGCATACGTCTCAAAGAGTGAAACGTTATTGGCCGGCTCTGGTATTGGATAATAATTCAACATATTATCCACGCTATAGCCATAGCCACTAAGATTTGAAACTTGCGCCGCCGATATGTAGCTCGCGCCTTCAGGCAGTACAAAAGATGGAATTTTCAGTGAATGGTCGCTAAAGTCAGTCAAAGCATTATCACTACCCAGCGTACTCATGGTTATGGTGTAGCCACCAATGCTAGTAGTACTCGCCGTAATCGTAGTCGAGCCGGATAGATAGCCGTCTTGATTTGGTTCAATTAATATTGTATTATTCGAAAACTCTAGGGATAAATCTTGGGCAGCAAAAACGGTAACAGAGCCTAACGTGCTCAGTAATAGGCTTGCAAAAACAGTTAACCCAATTCTCTCCATGTAGGATATATTATTTATTGTTTATTTGCATAACCATTATAACACATATTTTGATTATGCTTTTTTATGTTGGGTTTTATTAAAAAATATCTATTGTTTTTTAGCAAGTTTCAGGAAATAGAATCTTTCTTTATTTCCATTTTTACCAAGCACCTCGTTATCGCGCTTTCCTATCACCAAAAATCCACTCTGCTTTAGCCAAGATTCAAAATCTTTCACAATCTCACGTCGAATCTTTTCATTCTTCACCACTCCACGAAATAGCTGATCCTGCCTTGCTTCGAACTGAGGCTTTAACATCACCAAGAAATCCGTCTTCCCTCCCACCAACTTCTTCGCATGAGAAAGAATCTTCTTAAGACTCACAAACGAAACGTCTGCAAGCACCACATCAAACTCCGTATCGGAAGAATCAAAATAGAAGAAATCTGTTTTTTCGTGCAGCTCAATTCTCGGATCGAATCTGAGCGGTGCCTTCATCTGTCTCGTTCCCTTCTCGACCGCAACTACTTTTTTCGCTCCTAATTTCAGTGCTAGCTCCGTAAACCCGCCTGTAGACGAGCCAATGTCTAGCACTGTCTTATTGCGAAAATCATAATGAAAAGCTCGAACCGCACCTTCGAGCTTTCCTTCTGCACGTGAGACGAAATTATTTTCGGCGTTCACGGTAGGCATAAGTCTCCGTATCAACTGAAACAATGTCGCCTTCGTTAATAAAGGCAGGAACCTTAATCACAACACCAGTTTCAAGAGTTGCATCCTTCATTACTGAAGTAGTAGTGTCGCCCTTAACAACCGACTCGGTATAGGTAACCTTGAGCCAAAGATTTTTTGGCAAAACGAGGTTGATTGGATTTCCATTATAGAATTGGATTTCCATTTCATCACCGTCTCTCATGAAATCTTTGGAGTCACCAACCATGTCAGAGCTGAGTTCGTATTGTTCAAAGCTTTCTGGATCCATGAAATAATATTTTTCACCATCCGTATAAAGATATTGAACTTTGCGTGTCGTAACCTCGGCCGGTTCGATCTTTTCCTGGCCCTTAAAGGTTTTTGGAAGTAGTGCACCAGTCATCAAGTTTTTAATTTTAACGTTGACGATTGAACCACCACGACCCATCACCTTCTGTGAGTACTCAACGACTTTATACGGTTGCCCGTCCAAAGTAATCAGTACATTTTTCTTTAGATCTGTTGGTCCGTACATAAAACCCCTTTTTAGTTATTAGAAACAAATGGAAGCAAGGCCAAATGGCGTGCGCGTTTGACAGCGGTTGCGAGTTGGCGTTGTTGCTTGGCTGAAAGACCGGTTTTAGAAACTGGTTCGATACGGCCATAAACATCGATATAACGTTGCAATGTTTTAACATCACGATAATCGAAATATAGATCTGGATCGTTTTTAATCCTTCGCATAAAACTCCTTCGTTAGTTTAATAATGTAACCTCTCTTCATTAGAATGGGATATCAGACAAATCAATTGGTTCGTCTGGGATATCGTCAGGAATGGTTTCTGGAGCATCGCTCGCACCAGATTCAGCGCGTGAGCCACCATTACCACCACGTTCATTGCCAGAAACGAAGTTGAAATCTTCAGCAACAATTTCGACACGAGAACGTTTGTTACCTTCTTTATCCTCCCAGCTACGCTGATCAAGACGACCAGATACAAGAACACCGGTGCCTTTCTTAGCGTATTGGCTAATCATTTCACCAAGCTTGCCCCAAGCGGAACAATCGATGAACGAAACATCTTCTTGCTGGTTACCAGAAGAATCGCGATAAACACGATTTACTGCAACTGTGAAAGAACAAACGGAAGCACCATTTGGTGTGCTGCGAAGTTCTGGATCACGAGTTAAATTACCAGTAATGATTGCCTTAGAAAAACCGCGCATATTAAATTACTCTCCTTTAACTTCTTCTTTTTCTTCACCTTCGCTAGAAGCTTTGCGAGCTTTTTGCTTAGCTTCGAATTTGACTTTACGCTCATCGACGCTAACCAAAAGATAACGAATCACCTCGTCAGTAATGTTGAGGGTGCTCGAAATCTTGCTTGGGGCAGCAGCCGGAAGCTCAAGTTCGAAGAAATAGTAGACAGCAAATTCCTGTCTTGCGACTGGATAAGCGAGACGCTTCTTTCCGTCGTTTTCTTCTTTGATAATTTTGCCGCCATTTGATTCGATCAATTTCTTGACCTTATCAAGGGCAGGGTCCAAATTCATCTCGAGATCAGGATGAATTAGAACTGTGAGTTCGTAATTTTTCATTACACTCCTTTGGATTAAAGCAAACGCGGTTCATACCCGTTTGCTGAGCTAATAATACTGACATTATATCACAGATCATCTCTGTTGTCTATATGTTTAATCTCGCCATTGCCGTTTCTGCCAGCGCAACTAACTTCCGCGACAAAGCCGGAATTTCTCCAACCTCCATCCCATGAAGGCACCAGACCCTGAGCATTCCCCAAATCTCGCAACAATATACCGAAAAAATATCATCCACAATCTTACTTGGTAGAACATCGCGTATGGCTAGAAAAACCCGCCAAAGCAAATGATGTCTTGGGAATTTAAATTCAAAAAGAAAGTATTCCTTATTTCTAACCATAAAATACAATGTCTTTCGCCAAATTATTTCCGGAGAACAACCACATAGTTTCATTTTGTAGAACTCACTAATAAGTTCGTCATCCTTCTTTTTCAAAATCTCACCCACATTCGAATAATCCCTTTCAAATGTTGCGCGCGACATTCCCGCCCGTTTACAAACGTCGGCCACCCGAATCGAAAAGTTATATTCATCCTCACATATCACATCCGCTAGAGCCCAAAAAAATAACTCCCGATGTTTTAACACTCGGGAGTCATTCGTGTTTTTCATTTATAGAGTGCTGGTTAACTCATCAAATTCTTCCATTGATGTGATCAGAAGGTCACGCGGCTTATTGCCATTCGCTTCGCCAATCACACCAATCTCCTCAAACCAGATAGCAAGACCAGAGACGAAACCATGACCTTTGCCAAGATAAGTCTGAAGCATTGCAGTCGAGAACTTTCCTTTTGAAAGTGAAATTTCCACAGCTTTTCGAACAATTGGATCGTTTGGATCATATTTGCGACCAAGATCGCCAAATGAACCACCACCAGCTGGTCCAAGACCCTTAACCTGCACTGGCTGAGAAATCACATCGTTATTATATTCTGGTGGCCTTTGCTCCTTTAAGAACTTTGCCACAGCTTCTTCTTCTTCATCAGAAACCCATGCACCCTGAATACGCTTTGGTTGCCCAGACATTTCTGTAGTTAGGAAAAGCATATCGCCCTGGCCAAGCAATTTTTCGGCACCACCCTTATCGAGCATCACGATGGAATCCATCACACTACCCACTGCAAAGGAAATCCTTGCTGGAACGTTACCTTTGATAAGGCTCGTAACCACTTTCACAATTGGCTTCTGTGTAGCAAGCACGAGATGAAGACCTGCAGCACGCCCCTTCTGTGCAATACGCACAATTGGCGGCTCAAGCTCTTTCCCTGCCTGCATCATAAGGTCACTCATCTCATCGACAACGATAACGATATAAGGCATTTTACCGCTTGATTCCCCATCAGCAGTTCCTTCGGCCTGTTCCTTTTCAACTAGCTTATTATAATCGCCAATTTGTTTCACTCTCTTTGAAGCAAGCAATGCATAACGCCTCTCCATCTCGTTCACAGCCCACTTAAGAGCCGAAACAGCCTGAGTCGTATCAGTAATGATTGGCGCAAGCAAATGCGGAATGTCTGTATATTGCACCATTTCCACCTGCTTTGGGTCAATCACAATCAGCTTCATATCGGAAGGCGCATTACGATAAAGAAGCGACACAATCATCGTGTTCGTCATCACGGACTTACCAGAACCAGTCGTACCAGCAATAAGAAGGTGTGGCATCTTGGCGAGATTTCCAACCATAGCACGACCAGAAATATCCTTACCAATTGCAAAGGTCAAAGGATCTTTTGCATTCTTCCATTCTGGACTCTCCAAAATTGAACGAAGTCGCACATCAGCTGCCTTCACATTTGGAATTTCCACACCAACCAAGCTTGTACCTGGAATTGGAGCTTCAATACGCACCGATTTCACAGCCAAATTAAGTGCCAACTCTTTATCATGAGTCAGGATTTTCGAAAGTGAAACACCGGCTGGTGGACGCATCGTGTATTGAGTCACGCGCGGACCAACATTGGCGCCTTCCATTTCAACCTCAATACCAAAGTCTGCAAATGTAGAATGGATAACGTATGCATTCTGCTGAATATTACCAGCATCTGCTGGAGATTGTTTCTTTGCGAGAAGATCAATCGGTGGCATTTTCCAATTTGGATCCGAAACAGCGACAAGTGCCTTTTCCTCAACAACAGGAGCTGGTGCAGCCTTTGATACTGCTGGCGCCTTTTTAACATTCATGGTCGGCTCTGCAATCGCAACGCCAGAATTGACTTTGATTTCCAGGTCACCAAGTTTCTTGCCGTCTTTTTCGACTTTCTCTTCTTTTTCACCGTGAACACCTTTTTTACTTTGTTTGACAAAGTTTTTTGTTCCCGTAAAGAAAGTCATTGGCGAAAGCTGCAAAATGAACAAAACAGTTACAAAAATCAGAATGAGATAGATGAATACCACCACACTACGATCGAGAACTTGTGTGGCAAGACTATTCAGCCATTTCCCTGCTTCACCACCACCATCACCAATCGCGGCAATACCAGAAACCCACAGAATCATCAAAATTGCTGCAATCCAAACTGCTGGTGAAATACGGTTGTTTTCTGCTCGAAAAATTTTCACAGCAAGATAAACCAACAGGACCGGAATAATATATGTTGCTGCACCAATCGCAATAAACAACCATTCATGTATTTGATTCAGGACGCTACCGCCATGACCAAACCACGTAACAACACAAAAAACTGCAACAGCAATCATAAAGACTGCCATCACCTGTCGCCAAAAACCACCCGGAAGAACATGCTCAGGTGCTACTTCTTTCGTATTTTTGCGACGCTTAGTAGATTTACCTCTCTTTTTAGCCATAACAATATTATACCACATATAATATATGGTGTTATTTCAAACCTCAATTTGCCATTTTTCGAAAAAAGTGCTAGAATAACAAAGCGACATTGGACCGTCGCCAAGCGGTAAGGCACTGGGTTTTGGTCCCAGCATTCGCAGGTTCGAATCCTGCCGGTCCAGCCAGAATAAAAAGAAGACTCCAAAGGAGTCTTGTTTTTATTCTGCCTAACTCGGAAGGGTTCGAGCCAGAGGTTCGCACCGAGCGAAGCGAGGTCTAGCCGAAGCGAAGCGAAGGCGTCATCCTGCCATGAGCGAAGGCGTCATCCTCTCCCTACTTCTCCAGCACGAAGCAGAACCAATCGTTGTGCCCACCATGCTCATGCCATTCGGACACTATCTCATAATTGGTCTTTTTGATTATTTCTTCAATTTTATCTTTATCATAATAGGCATAATAGCGCTCAGCACCCATCTTGTAGTCGCCTTCAAAGTCCACCCATTGTTCACCACAATCATGAGTGGCATTATCTATGACATTAAACATTAAACGCCCACCTTCTACAAGCACGTCGTAAATTCGTTTCAAGGCTAATTCTATATCATCGGGAGTGAAATGGACAAAAACTCGCCAACACAAAACACCGCTAAGCCCAATCGGCAAATCATCTTTTAGGACATTTATCTTAGCCGTCTTTAGACCCTGTTTTTCACAAGCAGCAATAAAAGCCGGCGCCACATCCGATGCGATGACGTCAAGCCCAAACGATTCAAGAATTTTTGCATTTTCCCCGTCTGCCGATCCTATTTCTAAGGCCTTAGCATTTGGCGGCAAACTGCCAAATGCTGCCCTAAGATTATACGCTAATTGCTTCTTCTTTTCCGCGGCGCGTTCCGGGTTCTTCCCATCATGCGCGACAGTATTATCGAGATAAGCCTGCGCCATGGCATCATAAACGGCTAGAGTTGTTTCATTTTCCCTACTCATGATGATACGGCGTACCCTTCGCAATTTGCTCCGCTCGATAAATCTGCTCAGAAACAATCACATCCGCAATCCTATGTGGGAAAACAAGTTTCGAAAAACTCCAAACAAGATCTGCTTTTTCACGAATTTCCTCAGAAAACCCATACGCCCCGCCAATCAAAATCACAACATTCTTCCCAGAAACAAACGCCTTTTCGAGCACTGAAGAAAACTCCGGTGAACTCATCATTTTTCCCCGTTCATCACAAATAATCACAAAGTCTCGCCCCGTAAACGGCCACGGATTAAGCTTCTTCAGTAATTTTTCTTCTTCAAAAAATTCCCATTCCTGATCATATGGCTTCAGACACCTCTTTTGGTATTCTGCAACCATTTCCATCACCCACGGGTTTTTCTTTCCCCCGGCCCAAATCTTTATCATGCCCTAATTCTACCACAATTCGCAAAATAACAGAGATATGTTATAATAATACTAATGAAAATCCTAGGCATTGAATCCAGCTGCGACGAAACCGCCGCCTCTGTCGTAGAAGATGGCACTAAAATTTTGAGCAACGTCGTCGTTTCCCAGATTGATATTTTTGCCGAATATGGAGGTGTCATCCCGGAAGTTGCCGCCCGCTCCCATCTCGAAGCGGTCCTCCCTGTTATTGATAAAGCTCTGAAAGATGCAACCTGCACCTGGGATGATATAGACGCCATCGCTGTCACTCATGCTCCAGGCCTCCTTGGTTCCCTTCTGATTGGCACCCTCACAGCCCGCACTCTTGCCATCCTTCACAATAAACCCCTCTATGCCACCCACCATCTAAAATCTCATGTCTACGCCAACTGGCTCGAAGGAACTTCCACAATTTCATTTCCAATCCTAGCTCTCGTTATCTCTGGTGGACACACCCAAATTCTTTACATGAGAAAGCACAATGATTTCAAAATAATTGGCACCACCACTGACGACGCCATCGGTGAATGTTTCGACAAAGTTGCCAAAATTCTCGGCCTT
>JAEEGL010342947.1_pt1 | contig 10673 bp, 9 predicted proteins | sample 9134231 | NCBI WGS metagenome assembly JAEEGL01 (sample SAMN16246548, study PRJNA631951) | gut metagenome | biome: gut microbiome; feature: rumen; material: fiber-attached | host: Bos | place: Iran: Karaj | collected 2018-10 | reverse complement strand
GTTGTGGATGCACTGGTTGAGGATGCCGCCGGCCTCCTTGTCCCGCTCGAGAATCAGGACGTCGCGCACGCCCTTCTCCCAGGCGGCCAGAGCCGCGGCAAGACCTGCGGGGCCGCCGCCGATGATGACGAGTTCATGTTTTGTCATGCCTTCGCGCCTCCCTTCGTCTCGCCGCAGAGGACCCAGGTGCCGTCCCAGTCCATCAACACCTCGGTGGGATCGAGGCCCAGCTCCCGGGCGATGATCTCCTGGACCCTGGGGCCGCAGAAGCCGCCCTGGCACCGGCCCATGCCGGCGCCGACCCGGCGCTTGACGCCGTTGACGGAGACGGGGGGAATGGGGGTATGCAGGGCCTCGACGATCTCGCCCTCGGTGACGGTCTCGCAGCGGCAGATGACCCGGCCCCAGCGGGGATCCTTGGCGATCATCCCGTTTTTCTCCTCCTCGGAGAGCTCATGGAAGCGGATCCGGCGGCGGCTGTCGACGAACTCCGCCTTCTCCTCAAAGTGCAGGCCGGCGGAGGTCAGCAGCTTGACGGCCTCCTCGCCGAAGGCGGGCGCCGCGGACAGGCCGGGGCTGCGGATGCCGGCGAAGTGGATGAAGCCGGGGGCCGCCTTGCTCTCGCGGATGATGAAATCCATGGAGTCGGAGTTGGCGCGGACGCCGGCGAAATTGCGGATATTGTCCCGGAAGTTGACGCCGGGGACGGAGCGCATGGCCGAGGACCTGACGAAGGCCAGGCCCGCGGCGGTGTTGGCGGTGTCGTCGGCGGTGGTGGGCTGGGCGTCCGGGCCCACCAGCAGATTGCCGTGGACCGTGGGGGCCACCAGCACGCCCTTGCCCCACTCGGAGGGGCACTGGAAGATCACGTGCTCCACCCGGTGGCCTTCGGACTTGTCCAGCAGGAAATATTCGCCCTTGGTGGGCAGGATCGTAAAGCTGTGGTCTCCGGCCAGGGCGGCGACTCTGTCCGCCGCGGTGCCGGCGCAGTTGAGGACGTAGGAAGCGGTGAACTCTCCCTTGGGCGTGAAGAGATGCCACAGATCGTCCGTCCGACGGATGGAGGTGACGGGCGCGGAGAGATGGAGCTCGGCGCCGTTGCGCACGGCGGTCTCCGCCATGGCGTAGCAGAGCTCCCAGGGATTCACGATGCCGGCGGAGGGAGCATAGAGGGCGCAGCGGGTCTCGGGGGAGATCCCGGGATCCAGGGCTCTGGCCTGCTCGCCGGTGATGACGCGCAGACCGGGCACGCCGTTGGCAAGGCCTCTTTCAAAGAGCTCCCGGATATGATCGTCGTCCTTCTCCGAAAGGGACAGCACCAGGGAGCCGATGTTGGCGTAGGGCACGTCGAGGCGGCGGCAGAGGTCCTCCATGAGCGCGGTGCCGCGGACGTTGAGCCGGGCCATCTTCGTGCCGGTCTCGGGGTCGTAGCCCGCGTGGACGATGGCGGAGTTGGCCTTGGTGGTGCCGTTGGCCACGTCGTTGGAGGCCTCCAGGATCCCCACCCGCAGCTTGTACCGGGACAGGGTGTAGGCGCAGGCCGCGCCGGTCACGCCGCAGCCGATGATAATGACGTCATAATTCAATCGCTATCCGCTCCTTTGCATCATGGATTCGCAGGGGCCGGAGCCCCGTTCATGGATCAAACATACTTAAATAATTATATCAGAAATATGTGTGTTCTTCAAGGCTTTTTCCGTGGATTCCGCAAGATTCCCCGGGGTTTTCCCGGGCCTTGATTTTCCTTCCGCGATGCGCTATAATGCAAGCGCAAAGCCGGGTGTGCCCAGCACTCAATCGGGAAGCAGGTCAAATCCCTGCGCAAGACCGTTGCCGTAGACAGCACGGCAGGCGGACCTCGGTCCTGCCTGCCGACGGAGGGACAGGTCTCCCCGCCGCGGGGGAGACAAAGCCATTGGAGAGATCTGAGAAGGCGTCCGTCCGCGCTGTGAGCCGGAAGACCGGCCCCAGCCTTTGCCGCCGCCGCGAGCTCCGGGCTGCACGATACAGCGGGAGGGTCCTTCGCCTCCCCCAGGGCGGCAGAGCCTTTGCAGTCAAACTGAATACAAGGAGACAAACAGAATGAAAACATCTGCCCTGCGCAAACTCATCTGCCTGCTCTTAGTGGTGCTGCTCGCGGCGGCGGCGCTGGCTCTGACGGGCTGCAGCAACGCAAAGACCCCGGCAAAGACGACCGCCGGATCCTCCCCGACCGATCCCGAAGGCGAGACCCGCAAGGAGCTCGGCGAGGGCGAGAAGGTCATCTACTTCGACGTGACCTTCTCCGACGGCTCCACCTCCTCCTACGCCATCCACACCGACGCCGCCACCGTAGGCGACGCTCTGGTGGATGAGAAGCTCATCGACGGCGACGACAGCCAGTACGGCCTGTACGTCACGACTGTGGACGGAGAGGTTCTCGATTGGAACGCCGACCACATGTACTGGGCCTTCTACGAGAACGGCGAATACGCCATGACCGGCGTGGACACTACCCCGATCACCGACGGCGCCAGTTACTCCTTCGTGGCCACCAAGGGCGAATGAAGCGGGAGCCGCGGCTCGATCTGCGCCACCTGGTCGTCTTCTCGATGCTCGGCGCCCTGATGTTCGCGTCGAAGCAGGTGACGGAGGTTCTGCCCAACATCCATCTGCTGGGCATGTTCACCATGGTCTACACCCTGGTCTACCGCAGGTTGGGCCTGATCCCCGTCTATATCTTCATCTTCTTGGAGGGACTGTGGGCCGGCTTCGCCCTGTGGTGGTACCCCTATCTCTACCTCTGGGCGGTGCTCTGGGGGGCGACGATGCTCCTGCCCCGGCGGATGCCGGTCTGGCTGCAGATCCCGGTCTATATGATTGTCTGCGCTTTGCACGGCCTGTGCTACGGGACCCTGTACTCCCCCTTCCAGTGCTACGCCTTCTTTGGCGGAGACTGGAACAGGACCCTTTTGTGGATCCAACTCGGCTTCCCCTGGGACGTGACCCACGCCCTCGGCAACCTGGCCGCGGGAACGCTGATCGTGCCCCTGGTGCAGCTGCTCAGAAAGCTGGAGTCGTCCGTACGGCACTGACAAAGGAAAAACGGTGCGAAGCATCGCGCTTCGCACCGTTTTCGTTTTTCATTCAGATCTCCAGGGGCCTGCCGTTCAGAACGGCCTCGGCCAGGGTCTCGCCCTCGTAGCGGAGCTTCAGAGAGAAGAAGGGGGCGCCCTCCTCCATCAGCCGGTAGAAGATCCGGTCTCCCGTCCACTGGGGCAGGGCGTCGATCCTCTGCTTCGGCACCCATTCGAGCCTTCCCTCGTCGCAGTCCTTCAGGGGACCCGCAGGGCCGAAGGCGTGGAAGAGGTGCATGTACTCCCCCTCCCAGAGATCGGAGACGAAGGTGACCAGGCCGCAGTAGCGCAGATCCGTCACTGCAAGGCCCGTCTCCTCCCGGATCTCCCGCAGGGCGCAGTCCTCGGGGCTCTCGTTCTCCTCGAGCTTGCCGCCCACGGCGACCCACTTGTCGCGGTTGACGTCGTGCTGCTTTTTGACCCGGTGGAGCATCAGGTAGCAGCCGTCGTGCTCGACGTAGCACAGGGTGGTGTTCTTCATCCCTTGGGCGCCATGACGCGCACCGCACTGTGCAGGTTCTCAATGTTGATGTGCTCTGCGCCCTTGGCGAACTCTCCGTCCAGGGTCCAGTCCATGGAGGGATCGGCGGTGATCTCCACCTTCGAGGCAGTGTGGAAGCTCAGCATGGGGGAGGTGTAGTCCTGGGCGGTGAGGGCGCGGATGACCTCCGCCAGGCCGGACATGTTCTTGGGATATTTCACCAGCAGCACCTCAAACAGGCCGTCATTCATATCCACCATCTTCGGATCCAGGGTCAGGACCCCGCCCACGGAGGTGGAGTTGCTGACGGCGCCGAAGATGAAGTCGCCCTTGACGCGCAGCCTGCCGTCCAGCACCGCGGTCAGGGGATAGCTGTGCAGAGAAGAGATCTCCTTGATGCCGCCCAGGACGTAGGCCGCGTGGCCCAGGACGTTCTTGACGCTCTGGGGGGTGGCGTAGGACGTCTTGGTGAAGGCGCCGAAGGAGGCGACGTAGGTGAAGTGCCGGTCCCGGAAGCGGCCCACGTCAAAGCTGAGGGCCTCGCCCTCGACGGTGTCCTTCGCGGCCTGGAGGATGTTCTTGGACAGGCCGAGGCTCGCGGCAAAATCGTTGGTGGAGCCGGCGGGCACGTAGCCGATGGGCGTGCTGCAGCCCGAGGCGCAGACGCCGGAGATGACCTCGTTGAAGGTGCCGTCGCCGCCGACGCAGACGATCAGGTCCACCGCCGCGGCGTACCGGGCGGCCAGGGTCACGCCGTCGCCCCGCTTCTGGGTCATGAAGACCAGGCACTCATAGCCCGCCCTGCCGTACATGGAGAGCATCTCCGCCAGCAGGGGATTCGCCTTTTTCGTCCCCGAGCAGGGGTTCATAATGAGCAGTAAGCGTTTCATGGAAAAGCCTCCGTTGTTGATTGCTGTGCCCTATTATCCTCCATTTGCCGCGGATTGTCAAGCCCCTGCGCGGTTTTCACTTTTCCCTTGCAAAACGACCGGCGATGTGGTAAAATTACCATAAGTATATGTATAAGGGAGATTGTACCTGTATCATGACGGAAATCATCACTGAAAAGACACTGGCGGAGTACGAGGCCTTTGTGCAGGGCCATCCCAAGGGCAATTTCGCCCAGAGCTCCTACTGGGCCAAGCAGAAATCCGCCTGGACCTGGCGGGCCATCGTCTGCCGGGGCGAGGACGGGAGGATCAAGGGAGCCCTGTCCATCCTGATCCGCAAGATGCCCGGCTTCGGCAAGGCCATGATGTACGCCAGCCGCGGCCCGGTCTGCGACATCGACGACTATGCCACCATGGACGAGCTCTTTGCCAAGGCGAAGGAGATCGCCAAGGAGTTCAAGGCCTACGTCTTCAAAATCGACCCCGATATCCCCTCCTCCGAGACCGCCTTCACCGACTATATGACCCGCTACGGCTTCATCCTCAAGTCCGGCGGCGAGAAGTTCGAGGCCATCCAGCCCCGCTACGTCTTCCGGCTCTATCTGAACGGCCGCAGCGAGGAGGAGCTTCTGGCCTCCTTCCACCAGAAGACCCGCTACAATATCCGCCTGGCCATGAAGAAGGGCGTCAAGGTGGAGATCTGCGGCAAGGAGATGGTGCCGGAGTTCGGCCGGCTGATGCTGACCACCGGCGTGCGGGACGGTTTCGTCACCCGCCAGCCCGAATACTTCGCCGACATCCTCGACAACTTAGGCGAGCACGCCCGGCTGTACATGGCCTTCATCGACGAGCCCCAGGAGGACGGCACCACCAAGCGCAAGGCCATCGCCGGCACCCTAGCCATCTGGTACGGCGACAAGGTCTGGTATCTCTACGGCGCCAGCTCCAACGAGGACCGCAACTATATGCCCAACTACCTCCTGCAGTGGGAGATGATCCGCTGGGCAGTGGAGAAGGGCTGCCGTGTCTACGACTTCCGCGGCGTCCCCGGCGACGTGGGGGAGGATCACCCCCTCTACGGCCTCGTGAAGTTCAAGCGCGGCTTCAACGGCGACTACACCGAGTTCGTCGGCGAGATGGACCTGGTATTGAGCAAATTCTGGTACAAGACCATCGAGAAGAGCACCTCCGTCTTCAAGGAGGTCCGCAAGAAGGTCTACCTGCTGAAAAACCGCGGCAAATGACCCCGTCTGACGACCCGCGGAACCCCTTCCCCCGCATATCAACAGAAGAAAGGGTTGCAAAACATGAAAGCCTACGTTGTTGAAAAGGACGCCCTCGTCCAGAACATCCAGCTCATCCGCCAGGCCGCCGGCGAGACCCCCATCTGGGGCGTCCTCAAGGGCAACGGCTACGGCATCGGCCTCGTCCCCTTTGCCAAGCTCCTGTACGAATACGGCGTCGACCGCTTCGCCGTGACGGAGCTCAAGGAGGTGGAGCTGCTGCGGGAGTCCTATCCCGACGCTCCGATCCTGATGATGCGCTCCACCGCGGACCCTGTGGAGATCGGCGAGCTGCTGGACCGCAAGGCCATCCTCACCGTCGGCTCCTATGAGACCGCCGTGGCCATCAACGGCATCGCCGCCGAGAGGGACATCATCCCGGAGGTCCATATCTGCGTGGATACCGGCATGGGCCGCTACGGCTTCATGCCCGACGACGTGAACAAGATCATCTCCGTCTTCGACTACATGAAGAATCTGAAGGTCACCGGCATCTTCACCCACTTCCACTCCTCCTTCTGCAGCGAGAAGGCCACCAAGGCCCAGTACCAGCAGTTCCACGTCCTTCTGCTCCGGCTGCGCTCGGCCGGCTATGACTACGGCATGGCCCACTGCTGCAACTCCCACGCCTTCCTGCGCCACCCCGAGATGTATCTCGACGCCGTGCGCATCGGCTCCGCCTTCCTGGGGCGGCTGTCCTTCAAGGACAAGCTGGGCCTCAAGAAGATCGGCCACGTGGAATGCACCGTCGAGGAGCTGCGCTGGATCCCCAAGGGCCAGACCGTGGGCTACGCCGCGGGCTACAAGGCCAAGCGCCAGATGCGCACCGCCGTCATCGGCATCGGCTGGTACAACGGCTTCGCCTGCCGGCGGGAGAACGACCTCTTCCGCTTCCGGGACTCCCTCCGGGGCATCCTGCACCACATCAAGAACATCTTCCTGCCCCATAAGATCATCGTCTCCGTCAACGGCCACAAGTGCGCCGTTCTCGGCCACGTGGGCATGGTCCACGCGGTGGTGGACGTCACCGACATCGACTGCTCCGTGGGCGACAAGGTCGTCGCGGCGGTGAATCCCCTCACCGTCAAGGGTCTGCGGATCCAGTACAGGTAGGAACAGGCGTCAAGAATCGTACATAGGCAATAGGAGAACGGCGAAACACTCTTCTGGTGTCTCCTATTGCCTATTCTTTATCCGGAATCGCCGGACCGTTTTCGTATCGCAAAGGAGGCATTTCCATGATCACAGAAGGCTATATCCATCACGGCGGCCACAGGACCTGGTACCGGGCCGCGGGGGACCCAGCGGCCAAGGGCACGCCCCTGCTGCTGCTCCACGGCGGCCCCGGCTCCACCCACAACTATTTTGAGCTGCTGGATCCCCTGGCGGAGGACAGGCTCGTGGTCAGCTACGACCAGCTGGGCTGCGGCAATTCCTATCTCGAGGGCTGCCCGGAGCTCTGGACCATGGAGACCTGGATCGGGGAGCTGATCGCCGTCCGCGAGGCCCTGGGGCTGAAGAAGGTCGTCCTGCTGGGTCAGTCCTGGGGCGGGATGCTGGCTCTGGAATACGTCTGCAATCACCCCCACCCCGGCCTGCGGGGGCTGGTGCTGTCCAGCACCCTTCCCTCCTCCCGTCTCTGGGGTCTGGAGCAGGAACGGATGATCCGCCAGCTGCCCCCGGAGCAGCAGGAGGCCATCGCCCGGGCGACGGCCTCCGGAGACTACTCCGATCCAGCCTACAGAGAGGCCGAGGACAACTATATGCGCCTGCACTCCGCGGGACCCTACGGCCCCGGAGACCCCGAATGTCTGACCCGGCCCAAGCGCCGCGGCCGGGAGAGCTATCTCGCCGGCTGGGGCCCCAACGAGTTCACCCCCACGGGCAGCCTCAAGGACTTTGACGTCACGGACAGGCTCCCCTCCGTCGACGTCCCCACCCTGATCTTCAGCGGCGGGAACGACCTCTGCACCCCCTACATCGCCAAGACCATGTACGACGCCATTCCCGGCGCCCGGTGGGAGCTCTTCCGCGACAGCCGCCACATGTGTTTCGCCGAGGACACGGGACGCTATCTCGACGTGCTGCGGGGCTGGCTCCGCCAAATCGACTGAAAGGAGCCCCTCATGGGCAGACTGAAAAGCTATATCCGTCCCTACTATCTCTTCATCGCCTTCACCCTGCTGGTGAAGCTGGGCGGCGCGGTGGCGGAGCTCTTCGTCCCGTATTTCATGGAGCGGATCCTGCGGGAGGGCGCCGCGGCGGCCCAGAAGGGCAGGATCCTCCTCTACGGCGGCGGGATGCTCCTGTGCGCCGCCCTCTGTCTGGTCCTCAACGTCATCGCCAACCGCATGTCCGCCGTCAGCTCCGGCAGGATCACCCGTAAGCTCCGGTACGACCTCTTCGCCAAGCTCAACTCCCTGTCCCCCCGGCAGATGGACGAGCTGACCCTGGCCTCGGCGGAGTCCCGCCTCACCAGCGACACCTACCGGGTCAACGAGTTCCTGGCCCGGGGCCAGCGGCTGGGTGTCCGGGCCCCGATCCTGCTGACCGGCGGCATCTTTATGATGCTCTGGATGGACGCGCGGCTGGCCCTGGTGCCGGTGGCCCTGCTGCCCTTCATCGCCTTGTCCGTCTGGCTCATCACGAAGAACAGCGTCCCCCTCTACCGGAAGGAGCAGACCGTCCTGGACTCCATGGTCCGGGTGGTGCAGGAGAACGTCACGGGCGTGCGGGTCATCAAGGCCCTGAGCAAGGCGGACTATGAGCGCGGCCGTTTCGAGGGGGTCAATGACGAGCTCACCAGGACCGGCGCGAAGGCCGGGGCCGTCTCCGCCCTGAACAACCCCATCGCCTCCCTGGTCCTCAACCTCGGCCTCACCGCCGTGGTGGTGGTCGGGGCCTACCGGGTGGCGGGAGGCCAGACCAAGAGCTCCGTCATCGTGGCCTTTCTGCAGTATTTCGTGATGATCCTCAACGCCATGCTGGGCGTCACCCGGATCTTCATCATGGCGGCCCGCTCCACCGCCTCGGCCCACCGGGTCGCGGACGTGCTGGAGCTGCCCCGGGACCTCGCCCCGATCCCCGCCGTGGAGGGCTCCGCCTCCCCGGAAGAGGTCCCGGAGATCGAGTTCCGGGACGTCAGCTTCTCCTACACCGGCGTGGGGGAGAACCTCTCCCATCTGAGCTTCCGTCTGATGAAGGGCCAGACCCTGGGCATCCTGGGCGCCACGGGCTCCGGCAAGAGCACCGTGGTGAACCTCCTCATGCGGATGTACGACGCGGACAGGGGGCAGATCCTCATCGGCGGCAGGGACGTGCGCAGCTACGAGCCCAAGGAGCTGCGGCAGCTCTTCGGCGCCGTGTTCCAGAACGACTTTCTCACCGAGGGCACGGTGGCGGACAACATCCGCTTCTTCCGTCCTCTCTCCGACGGCGCCCTTCAAAAGGCCGCCGAGGACGCCCAGGCCGCCGAGTTCATCGAACGGAAGGACGGCGGGATGGAGGCCTCCGTAGCCATAAGGGGCAACAACCTCTCCGGCGGCCAGAAGCAGCGGCTTCTGATCGCCCGGGCCATGGCGGGGGACCCCGAGATCCTGATCCTGGACGACGCCTCCTCCGCCCTGGACTACCGCACCGACGCCCTGCTGCGCAGGGCCCTGCGGACCCGGCGCCGGGAGGTCACCACCGTGCTGATCGCCCAGCGGATCTCCAGCATCCGCCGCGCCGATCTCATCTTAGTGCTGGACGACGGGAAGGTCCTGGGCTCCGGCACCCACGAGAGTTTGATGCAGACCTGCGAGGAGTACCGCCTCATCGCCGAGACCCAGATGGGCACGGGAGAGGAGGCGGAGGCATGAGAGTCGACACCCTCCGGGACGCCCGGCGCATGCAGAGCTCCCCCAACCAGATCCCCGCCGGGAAGAAGCATCTGACCAAAACCGAGCGCGCCGAGGCCCGCAAAAGCCGACACCGGCTCCTGGCCAGGATGTGGCTCTACCTGGGCAAAAACCGCATCTCCCTCATTCTGGCGGTGCTGCTGTCGGCGGCGGCGAGCCTGCTGTCCCTCTACGGACCGAAGCTCTCGGGCCGGGCCATCAACGCCATCACGTTGAAGGACGGGGTGGATTTCGACACGGTGCTGCGCTGCGCCGCCATCATGGCCGTGTGCTATCTGCTGGCCTCGGTGTGCAGCTATCTTCTGCAGTTCGTGATGATCCGCCTGTCCAAGAGCGTCGCCAAGCAGATGCGGCGGGACATCTTCGCCAATCTGACCCGACTGCCCGTCAGCTTCTTCGACCGGCGGCAGGCCGGCGACATCGTCAGCGTCATCACCTACGACGTGGACACGGTGAACCAGTCCCTGGCCTCCGACGCCCTGCAGATCCTCCAGAGCGCCATCACCGTGACGGTGTCCCTGGTGATGATGCTCACCATCGCGCCGATCCTGGTGCCGATCTTCGCGGTGACGATCCCCGCCACGGTCCTCTTCACCCGCTGGCTGGCGGGGCGGGTGCGGCCCATGTTCCGCAACCGCAGCCGGAAGCTGGGCGAGCTCAACGGCTTCGTCGAGGAGATGCTGAGCGGTCAGAAGACGATCCGCGCCTACGGCCGGGAGGAGGCCGTCCAGGAGCGCTTCGAGGAAAAGAACGCCACAGCGGTCAACGCCTATACCGAGGCCGAGGCCAACGGCACCGTCACCGGCCCCTCGGTCAACTTCATCAACAACGTCTCCCTGTCCATGGTCTGCATCTTCGGCTCCCTGCTGTTTCTGCAGGGAAAGATCCGGCTGGGCGACCTGTCCAGCTTCGTGCAGTACTCCCGCAAGTTCTCCGGCCCCATCAACGAGGTGGCCAACATCTTTGCCGAGCTGCAGAGCGCCTTTGCCGCCGCCGAACGGGTC
>JAEEGL010267850.1_pt1 | contig 10673 bp, 8 predicted proteins | sample 9134231 | NCBI WGS metagenome assembly JAEEGL01 (sample SAMN16246548, study PRJNA631951) | gut metagenome | biome: gut microbiome; feature: rumen; material: fiber-attached | host: Bos | place: Iran: Karaj | collected 2018-10 | reverse complement strand
TTGGGATCGCAGATGATGTCCTTGGAAAGAGCCTCTTCACGGCTGCATACCTGGACACCGGCTTTCAGATAATCCTCATCCGAAAAGCCGAGAACATCACCATAACCGGACTCGATGAAAATCATTTCCGGATGCTTGATCTGACAGATGTCTTGCGGAACGAGCGCCCTTCTGCGCTCGTTCTCCTTGTGTGAGATGGGGAGGCCTACGGTATTCATAACCTGCAAAGTTAACACTTATTCCCAACTTATCGAAATCCGATAAGGGATTCCGTTCAACACCTCCAAATTCCCGCTATACTCCTGTCCATAGTTCGTTTCCGTAACAGTCACGGTTGTCAAACATTGAACGGCAATAAACCACATTCCTTCCCTCAAGGAAGGGAATGATAGGTACTGTTTAGCGCCGGAAACAGAAGAACGATATTCAGCCACATCGGGAAAAGCATAGGTCCCCTGATTCATCATTAAGGCAAGATCGCATTTGCTGGAACTACTCACTTTCACCTCGATGTTTTTGGCATTAGAAGGAATATATGCCGCAAAATGGTGTGTCTGAAGATCTCCTATTCGAGTATAGTCCGGGATACCGTCTTTGGTTTTTTTGTCCATTACCCTTTCCTCTCCGTTCTTCAAGAAACCTTTCAAAGTAGTCACACCGACACCATCCATGGCATATAGCATCATCGCGGCAGTTAAATCACGCCGCTCCCCTTCTTTGACTTCTTCCGGATGAGAACCTTCCATGATTGCCCTTCCAGTCTTAGGGGACTTCTTATAAGCCCAGATGCTCGGCTGCTGATGAACACTTGATTTCTTCGGATAATCGTATCTCGCTAGTATTTCCGTCCCAGCAGGAAGAGACAAAGGGTAACCACCATTATTATGTCGGACACTGTCCACATAGTGATCACCTCCGAAATCATAATAACGGAGCAGGGGACTATCCTCTTCGATGGTCAATCCAAAACGGATATTCTTCAAACTCGTATGTATTGAGACGCCCGGCCATAATGACAAGTAGTAACGATATTCGTCCTGATCGTCATAACCTTTCGAAGCGAGGAAGGCCCCTGCACATGTTCCGACATAACTACCGCCATTTTCATAAAATGTGCGCATCTTCTCAAGCCCATTCGGTCCTAAGTGCTGCCCATGAGATGTTGAAGTACCTCCATTCACAAAAAGTAATCTATATCGCGGCTGACCATCTGGATACAACAAACGGCCATTCAAGTCATTTGAATCACCAGATATTATGGCCATCTGTAAAGACTTGTCGTCAGTTGTTGCATTAGAGTAGGGGAAACTGATACCCTCTAAAGATAATCCCAGATGACTCGCAGCAGCAAGCGATTTCCTCGATGTGAGAGCGGTCCCTGCATCCAGAAAAACATCCTTATAAAAAGACCTGTTAGGAACCTCTTTATCCATTAGACTAAACACCGATGCGGTCGGAAGAGTGGCTGAGAACCCTGATGACAAATGAAAGACAAATTCTCGTCTGTCATCAACATATTCAAAAGCGACATCTTTAGCGAGATAATCGGCTCTCGTAGCAGGGAACTCTCCCACTGTGGTTTTCTTGATTTTGCAAATAATCGATTCTCCTCGAAAAATAAAAGAAACCGGTTTATTCAAATCAGTCACGCTTACCCGATCTCCCTTCGGATCTGTCAAAAACATACCGTTGACAGTCCAATAAAACTCATTTCCTTCCCGTTTCATTGATAATTCCGGTACAAGAAACTCCTCAGAAACGATTTCGCTGTATAATTCAATATCTCCCCCTCCTTTCGTGCTCAGCCAATATAAAACACTGCCATCATCATTGTATTCAAGGTTGAAGACAACTATGCTATCTGCCTTTATACATGCATCTGCCAATCCCCTAAGGCCGCTCACATTCTTGTTTAATTTCACCACCGTAGTTGAAGGAGTGCCATCATCTTCCGGTTTGATATCCAACTCTGAACTCAAGCAGGCCGAAGTGACGAATACGACAAGAATACCGAAAAGAATAAATCGGTCAAAACCCCTAAAAAACGAAAGACCTGAAAATGCCATCTATTTGCAACGCATTCTATTCTTCCCAACAAATTGAAACTCGATACGGAATACCATTCAGGACTTCTAGATTTCCACCATACTCCTGACCATAATCCGTTTCTCTAACCGTAACCGTATTCAAGCACTGTACAGCGATATACCAAACACCTTCCCGGATAGTAGGGAAAGACATCAGTTGACGCGGGCCGGGAACAGCAGAACGGTATTGGGCGTTATCAGCAAAGGCATAGGAATCCTGACTCATCAGTAAGGCGAAGTCGCAATTGCTAGAACTATTTATTTCCACACGAATATTTTTGGCACCAGAAGGAATGTAAGTAGCAAAATGATGAGTCTGGAGATCGCCTATCCTAGTATATGCAGGATCCAGGTCAGTAGTTATCTTGTCCATTACCCTTTCCTCTCCATTTTTCAAAAAACCTTTCAATGATACGGAACCTCTACCAGCCAAGGCATATTGGATCATCGCTGCTGTCAAATCCCGTCTTTCCCCGTCCGAAACGATCTCTGGATGAGACCCTGTCATGACAATACGTCCAGACTGACTGGACTCTTTATATGCCCATATACTCGGCTTTTTATGGAGACTTGATTGTTGCGGATAATCATATCGTGCCAGTATCTCCGTTCTTAAAGGAAACTTGACGGGATAACCTCCAGAATTATGACGCACGCTGTCCACATAATGATCATTCCCATAATTGTAAAATTGAAGTAGAGGAGATTTCTTTTCGATAAATATCCCAGTATAACTATCTTTCAATCCACTCTGTTTCATCATCCCTGGCCATACTGACAAATAATATGGGTAATCAGTCTTTCCATCACTTCCATTAGAAGCAAAGAAGGCGCCGGCACAGGTTCCCACATAGCAGCCCCCGTTCCTAACAAACTTGCGCATAGCATCTAATCCTTCTTCCCCTAAAGACTTACCGTGATTAGTGGAAACACCACCATTTACAAAAAGTAACTTATATCGAGGTTGTCCGTCCGGATACAATAATCTTCCGTTATAATCACAAGATTCACCCGCAACTATCGCTTTCTGCAATGCCAGTTCTTTTGAATCTTTACTTGTTTGCGGGAAACTGATCCCTTCCAGCGACAATCCAAGAAACTCTGTCGCCGCCAACGTCTTGCGAGACGTCAATCCAATCCCGGCATCCAGAAAAACATCTTTGTAGTAAGACCGATTCTGTACATTCTCGTCCAAAAGTCTGAACGACGATATTGTGGGAAGGGCTGCCGAAAAACCCGAGGATAACTGGAAATGGAACGCTCTATCATCCAGGTCATAGTTAAATGCGACATCCTTTACCAGATAATCAGCCTTGGTCATGGGAAAAGAACCAACAATGTCATGATTGACAACACAACAAATATATTCGTCTTGCAGAAGGAAAGAAACCGGCTTGGTCAAATCCGTTACGGACACCATGTTTCCATTCAAATCCTTCAAAGAAACACCATTGACAGTCCAAATGAAATCCTCCTTATCCCATATCATCGATAATTCAGGAACAGGTAATTCTTGAGATACGATTTCACTATACAACTCGAGATTCCCACTTTCTTTCATGCTTAACATATAAAGCACGCTCCCATCGTCATTGTACTGTATATTGAATATCGCGACGCTATCGGCCGCCATACTGGCAAATGCCAAAGCCCTGAGCCCCCCGATATTCTTGTTCAATTTCCAAACCGTTCTGATAGTTGTCCTATCCTCCGGTTCGGTTGTCTTATCCAAACAAGCGGAAAGGAGAGAAGCGATTAGAATCCCGAACAGAGGGATTCGGATATAAAACTTTAAACTTGGAGTACTCTTTGGAGCCAACCTCATCCTCATCATTAGTGAGAGAAAAGTCGAATAATCCTTTTGTCTGTGAGTGGAAGCCGCAATGAGCCGGTAGTGTAATCCTTCCCTGTTTTCTTCCAGGCAAGATAGCACTCCCGAATCTCATTTCTCCACCCTTTTTTTATAAAATACTGCCCGGTCCGATCCCAAAAGTCATTGACCTCAATGATTACCGGGCCATCATCGGTAATGGCTATATCCCATCCGGCCGCTTTACAATAAGGAAAGGCTTGTTGAAATCTGATTACCTCTGCCTTTATTTCCTCCCAATTTTCAATAACAACACCATTAATCAGATTACCACTGTCTGGATGACAGTTGATTTCTTTCGTGTTTCGCCATCCATCAAATTGTACAACATTATATATTTTCCCCGTTTCCAAATCTACAGCGGCATCAACATTTCCCCCACTCCCAGCATTATCCACACACTTGCCCGCACGACCAACTTTAAACCATGTGGCAATGACTTTTGCCGTTCCATCCGGCCATAGTGTAGTCATAAACCGAACTGTGTTGACTGACGATCCATTAAACGCAGCGAACTGTTTAGTTTGATGAATAGTGCTTTCAAAGATAAGTGCATCCTGGCCGAGAACAGATGACAACATCAACTCTTGATCATCATAACAAACCAATACCGCATCCTGCTCTTGATATGAAATATCTTTTATCACCCGAACATTATCTCCATGAGAACTCTCTGTAGTTTTAATGACACAGGAATGAACATCTTTTGATTTCAGAACCTTCAACACCTCATCCAATGAACTGGTGCACTCATCACTGGAAATGAAACGAGCCTCAGGTTGATAATAACAATAAAGAACCGATTTTCGCACTCCGGTTTCGTCCAGCATTTTATGGGCACAATACTTGTTACGTGCCAAAGAATAATACTTGACAGGATTAAGATAATCCAGATAATACCGTTGCTCGTTCAAACCAAGAAACGACTCCCGGAAATCCGTATTCTGCTTTTCAAATCCAAAGTCATAATACTCATCTTTAGTCAGCCCCTTGGTCCGATACAATTCCAAATAGTCCAGTATTACTCTAATACGTTTTGGAACGGGATATCGTGAAGATAACTTAATGGCATGATAAAGGGGTTTTATCAAGGACTTAATAGACATAAAAACTTTACTTAAAATACACTTCTAATTCTTCCTTTAATCCACCATGTACGGACTGGGCCATAGAAATCTCCCACAATCCATTTCCCTCAATAAAGACCGGTCCCTGTTCAGTGATGGCGATATCCCACCCGACAGAGTGACATCTATATAAGAACTGATGCAACTTTATCGCTAAGCACTCAGCTTCTTTGTAAAAGGGAATCTCAAATCCATCAAACCCGACTCCTGTATCCGGATGAGAAGTTAATGATGCCCCAAATTGAGGTTTAATCACCCCTAATGACTTCAGAGTTCCTTTCCCCATATCAATGCCCACAAAAACACCTCCCTTGGCCCAATTATCAACGGAATTCCAGATTCTTCCAATTCTAAGTCCCGCACCAAAAGGGTGCACTTGACCAACCTTATCAATCACTGTTTGTAAACGGATTGTATTGAGAGACGATGGACATAAAGAGGCCATCTTTGGATGCTGAATAATTCTTTCTTGGACCAAAAAACTTGCAGACAACAACTTATCGACTGCCGTAGACATCGGAGTATCTTTACCATCAATAAAGATATGATTCCCCGAGACTCTTAAAGGAAAAGTACCTTTCCCCAATTGACCGGCTGCGGGTTTCACGAAAGCGTCCATATCATTTGAAAGGAACGAACGCAGTTGATCTCGGACAGTTAAAGAGGAATCAATACTGAACATCGGATCAAAAAACAGGGGCGCTTTATTTTTAATATAACAATAAACCTTGGGTGTCGGTATCCCAACTTGATTCAAAAAAATATAAAAATAGAATTTGTCGCAAGTAATAACCCGCCCATGAAAACTATCGTATAAAGGATGATGGAAGTTTAGATAATTGATACGTTTCTGGAAAAAAGAATATGGGAGCAGATACTCCTTTGTCATTCTTTGGCGTGTCATATCTTTTCTGTCGAACCCGTATGTGAAATAAAAGGGTTCCACATCCCCATACTTCCAGATAAAAAACAATTGATCGAAAAACATAGATTTCTTAGACTTATGCTCATAATCTGGATAATATGAGTCACAATCTGTATATTTCCGCCAATGCTTGATAAGAGACATGGTTTTATAAATCCTTGAGAACAGTTTCATGTTTGATACCGATAAAATGATTAACAAATAGAGTTGAAAAAAGCATCCCATAAGGCCATTTTTGCCTTCCATCCTCTATTACGGATATAATTCTGGACTTCAACAGGGGTTTTTATTGGTTCAGAATTATAAGCATTTAAAATAGCATCAGATAGACAATGCAGGTCATCTACAGGGAAATAGAATAAGGGTTGGTACTTCTCAAGAAAACCATAATGAATCCATGAACCATGAACTACTTTCTTCCCACATAAAACATACTCTTGCAAACTTGAATTACCTCCGTCCGTTGTCTGAATATGGATAAACATATCCGTCCCCAGTCTAAGATAAAACAAATCTGAGACTGACAAATAATCTTCATAAAAAACGGCGTCTAACCCCGACTCCAGACACTTCCTTCTCAATCTCTCAACATATTCTTTCTTTCTTGTACCAAAGGAGTACCCATAAGTAACAGGGAACAACAAGATCAGACTGGGAGGCAAAAGTGCCTTGATTTCTTTGATGGCGGTAATCATTATCTCATGCCTTTGCTCCTCAAAAGCATTATAGCCGCAGGTTATAACAAATCGATTATCCAGCCCAAGTTTTTTCTTCGCATCTTCAGTAGAAACATCCTGAATATGCTCATTGATATAGTCTATCGTTTCCGATCCCCAAGCAAGAAAATGGAACTTATTCTTATCCACCTTCATTTCATTAATTAGCGTCTTCCCAATTTCACCCGAAGGACCTACGGTTATATAGTCCGCACTCTGAAAAACTTTGGCTAGTTGCTTTCTTTTTCTTCTCCCTTCTAACCTGAGAACATCACTCCCCCAAGGCGATATGACGATGGATGATGACATCTTATGCAAATGCTTCATCGAATAGCATAAAAAGAACTGGGGAAAGTGGATATTGATAATGTCAAACTGTCTCGTCTTTGCCATTTTCTGTATCTGAAACAAAGATGAGATTCGATTAATTAGACGGTTCAAAGGTGGAAACCTGTCAAATCTTGATGATATCCGCCATTTGACAAACTCCTGGATGACTTCGTGTATCTCTTCCGGATATACGTTAGGTTCCCTATTCGTCAGTAAGGAGATCCTAACTGAAGGATTAACTATCTTCAAGTTTCGGATAAACCGGATAATATGACTAGGATGACTATTAATCCCTAATACCAAAATGCTATAATTATGTTTAGGCATATTAGATTCAGTACGGATTGACATTAACCATTTTCAAATACTCAGGCGATTCGCCCCTATCACGCCATGCGTGCTAACTCACGGGAAAACAAATCGCCAATAATATCCACCATATCACCTCCTCGGACGAGCGAACACTAGCCAACTGATCCCTTTTCTTCCCAGAAAAGCCTCGCAAAGATAGGATTGTCAAAACCCAGAGTGTAAGTCCGATAATCCTAGGGCACATACAATCCGTCCTTAGAACCGATATCGCACATCAACTCAACTAGCCCGTTCTTATTCAAGTCGATGATAACCAGTTTGCTCCGCCGGAATCTCAAAACGGACTTGATGAAAGAAAAACCGATGCTACCGGCCCGACTATGAAACGGACGAATTAATCAGAAATCTCCCTAACCAGTATGTGACCACTGTCCTGAATGCCAATAGCAAAAAGACTAGTTGGACGAAATGTAATACACTGAAAAATTTAACAAGTGAAGATTAAAGCTTATTCCTGCGTTTTGCTTTTGCCATTGATACAACCTCATCTGTTAATTCTCCAAAGAGAGGCCCATTATTCAATTGAAGAATCTCACATCCGGAATCCATCATATTACATTCTATCAACATTGGCTCCCCATCTTCTCGAATAGCGATATCCCACGCGATTAATCGCGAAACCCTGGCAAACCGAGGAGCAACCCTCTTAACCAAATGAACACATTTGTCCCAACTAGGAATTATAAAACCTTCGAAACAACAACCTTCGGGGTGCTTCTTATATGTAATATTCAAATGATAATAATCATAAGCCTTAGATGACAGTTGTCCCGTTCTAAGGTCAACACCGCATGACATTCCTCCACCATCTGACAGATTATCAATTTTGCTTCCATTTGCCCCCATCCTGACAGCACTGGACAAAAGAATCACTTCATTATTCCAAACAAATGACTCAATCCTAATCGTATTGATGCTACCGGCGTATAAAGAATTCATTTTTCTATGTTGTATTGCTACTTCTTGAACTACATAGTCCTTTGAAGAAGAAAACAGCCGCTCTAGAATGCTAATACCATCAGATTCAAAATCCCAAAAAACGATTCCTCGCCCTGCCCCTGACAAATGTGCCGGTTTAATTACCGCACGTTTCTCTTGAATACATAGACTGATGGCTTCTTCTCGGGTTATGATATTATATGAAGCATCCATGAATAATCCACCAAAATATCTAATGATGGTCTTGGGACGACATACATCCGCGAATAATAGGTCTGTTAAATTCTTATCACTTAATGTCAAGGCCTCCTTAGGGTGAGCAAATAGCGCATCAATATACGGATAAAAAAAGACTCCTGGCACCACTTTCGTCACATCATAATCCTTCTCCGGATGATTAGTCTTATATACCGTATTATAATAGTCAAACCATCTATAATTATGAATGAATCTTCCATATCGTAAACGAATCTGCTCTTTTTGTTGCCTTGAGATTGGGATTAATGGAACGCCCATTATCTGTAACCTTTTTTTTAAGGTCTCTTTTGACGCCTTTCGGCGTCTGTACTCAACAAAATACCGATAATAAGCAACCTGAAAACAACTTTCAACTTCTTTTCGCAAGACAGAGAGAAGACTCATAATTATAATAATATAAAGAATAAAACAGATACCTTGTGGCGTCAGGGGAAAGGGTAGAGACTATATCAATACAGCATGTTCGGCAGACTCTAAATCGCATTTAAATCAATAACATCCAGTTTGCCAAGGAGGGACGTCAAAACAGGCTTGCTGAATGAAAAGCCAATAAATGGCACAAACCAATTACCCATCAGTCTTACTAGATAACGACATATCACTTTTTCGCGATGAACATATTTGGGCGAAATCCGAAAGATAAGCAAACCGAGAAGTCAAAACTCCTTTCTCAAGTATCATCGAACGCGCAATAACGTCTGACGGCTCACCCTTCAATAACGGGTCAAAAACGTGCTTGATCAGCATCTCTCCGAAATAATCACTGGTATCCATGGCCAATGCGTTAGGGCAAGTGTCAACAGCCATGACGGAGATATTCTTGCTGGATGAGAAAGCCGGTTCCTCCTGCTCGCTAAAAGGATTATAGTCAAAATACGGCGCATCGTGCGTACTGGAGCGAATCGTTGATTTGACGCTGCCCTGGATGTCGCAAGTCACATCGCCAATCATGCGGATTCGGACATCCTCTCTCCGCAGATCGTCCTCTGAAAGATAGACCGGGGCCTCCGGTTCCCAAAAATGGCAACAAAGCAGAACGTCTGTTTTCTGTGCCCAGCGCAGAAAGTCGCTTTCATAAGCCTGCATATTGCCCAGGAAATCCTTGAAGGAAAAAGGAGCGCCGTCCTTACGCTTTACCAGACGGTCGATATCTGCCACACAATATGACAAAGAATCTACCGGCTCGTCAGAAAGATATTCCATCTCCTCCATCCTTCTGGCACCGATGGCTTCCAAAACGTGTTGCGCTCCATGAGAAACGCGGCCCGCACCCGTGACCAGCAATCGGACTTTAGGCAGTTCAATCATTTTCAGGGACTCGATCAGTCGATCCAATGTAAACCGCTGATCCGGCTTCGGCAAATCGAAGAGATTATACTTGATGCCATAGCCGCGCAAAGTATAATACACACCGACAACGCCTGCCCACCATCCGAAAGCACATACGCGGATATTGTTGTCATTCACCAGATACTCATAGTCGCAGAAAGAAATCCCTTTCCGCATCAATGTCTGCAGCAAAGGCCGGTTATACTCCTGCATCTTGGCGAAATGGCCAAAGAAGAAGTATTGCTTATTGGGAATCAGGCTCTCCAGTTTCGCCTCTTTGATCCCGAAGAACAAATCACAATCAGACACATCGCTGACAACACTGACGCCTTGCTCCCGATACTCATCATCGGAAAAAGCACGGATATCGCTCGACTGGACAACGATTTGATGATTCGGATATTTCTTATTCAATTCTGCCACCTGCTTGGGTGACAAGGCAACACGATTGTCAACAGGGAACTTCGTTTCTTTGATAAGCGCGATCTTCATATCGGGGAATTATATATACTGATCAATAACACGGCGTTTGGGGCCATGGTTGGACTGGGACAGCCCCGGACTGTCATTCCCTTCGATGAATGAAACGGAGTCTTCCGTAACCGCAACATCCCAGCCTATGATTTGTAAATCGTCCAGTTTTTCATGCAAGTCAATGGACGTTTGGACTGCTTCTTTCAAATGAGGGACTTGAATCGTCTCAAGCGGAATCTTCAATTC